>Ga0070731_10004322_pt1 | contig 12302 bp, 15 predicted proteins | sample Coa_R1_2_FD_66448 | JGI IMG/M metagenome (GOLD analysis project Ga0070731, IMG submission 66448) | Surface soil microbial communities from Centralia Pennsylvania, which are recovering from an underground coalmine fire - Coalmine... | ecosystem: Environmental > Terrestrial > Soil > Unclassified ... | reverse complement strand
CGCACATCGAGTCGAAGGCCGACCTGCTCTGGGAGGTGGCGATCGACGGCGCCCGCGCCTTCCACGCCGCCCTCGACATGGTTCCGGAGGACGGTCCGGTCGTGGAGCGGATCCGCGCGGCTCTCCGCGCGCACCTCCGTGTCGTCGCCGAGCAGCTCGACGTGGCGACCGTCTTCGTCCGGGAATGGCGCTACCTCCAGGGCGAGCGCCGCGACGCCTTCGTCGCCGAGCGCCGCCGGTACGAGGAGCGTTTCCGGGCGCTCTTCCGCGAGGGGCGCGAGCTCGGGCAGCTCCGTACCGACCTCGACGACGGCACCGCGGCGCTGCTCGCCCTCTCCGCGGCGAACTGGGCCTACACCTGGCTGCGGCCCGGTGCGGACACGGACGGGCTGGCCGACCGGTTCACCGCTCTGCTCGTCGACGGCATGCGCGGTTACGCTACGCCGTAATCGGGGAAAGGACGGGGCGGGATGCGCCTCGCTCTCGTGGTGGCCGCTGTGCTCGCATTTGCCGCGCCAGCCTTCGCGGACCAGCCGAGGCCGCCCCAGGGCCAGGCGCTCGCGCCCGAGACCGTCCCCGGCGCCGGGCTGAGCGGGGTGGCCGGAGTCCGTGCCGCGCGGTATCGCACAGTCCGCGCGACGGGCGTCGTCGCGGCCGGACGGTTCCGCCTCGACTTCGCCGCCGGTCCGGGCGCCAAGCTCGTGCTCGGGAGCGGAAATGCGACGGTCTTCCGCGCGCTCCGGTTCACCTCGATGCGCTGGACGGCCAACGCCGTCGCGATGAAGGGCATCGGCATCGCTTCCGGGCAGCGCGTCCGTTTCACGGCCCTGGCTGTCGACGGCGCGAGGCACGACGTCTTTCGCGTCGACTGGCGGCACCGGGCGGCGCTCGGCGGTCCGCTCTTGCAGGGCGCCGTCGTGATTCACTGACGGCCTGACTTCGGTCACGCTGGTCGTCAACCCGTTCGCGACGCGCGTCACGCAGGCGAAGCTGGCCGACGTGCAGGCCGAGCTCGCCCGCGTGGCCGACCTCACCGTCGTCCTCACCGAGCGCCCAGGCCATGCCACCGAGCTCGTCACCGGCGCACTCACCGACGGCACCGAGGCGGTCGTCGTGTATTCCGGCGACGGCGGCTTCAACGAGGCGCTCAACGGCCTCGCACATGACGTCCCCATCGGCTTTCTCCCCGGCGGCGGGACGAGCGTCCTCTCGCGCGCGCTGGGGCTGCCGGCGGATCCGGTGGAGGCCGCTCGGAGGCTCGCCGAGTCGATCCAGGCCGGACGTACACGCCGCATCACGGTCGGCCGCGTCAACGGCCGCCGCTTCGCGTTCGCGGCCGGCGTCGGGCTCGACGCCGACGCGGTTCGCCGGGTCGACAAGATGGGCCGCACCGACGAAGGGAAGCGTCCGGGTGACCTCGCGTACGCGCTCGCGGTCGTCGGGGCGCTCGCGACGCACACCGGTCACCTCGAGCCGACGCTCGAGGTGAAGGGGTTCGGCCGGGCTGCGTTCGCGTTCGTCGCGAACGGAAGCCCGTACACGTACGCGAAGCGACTACCGCTGCCGATCGCCCGCGACGCGCAGTTCGAGCTCGGCCTCGATCTCGTCGCGCCCGTCCGTGTGCGCCGTCGTTCGCTCGTCCCCTTCGCCTTCGCGATCCTGTCCGGCCATTCCCGCGGACGCCGCGACACGCTCTACGGCCACGACCTCGATCGCGTCGAGATCGTCTGCGACCGGCCGACGGCGCTCCACGCCGACGGCGAGGACCTCGGCGACGTCGAGGAGGCCGTCTTCGTGGCCGAGCGCGGGGCGGTCTCGGTCTTCGTGTAGCCGCACTACCCTTCCGGGGAGATGGCTCACGTGGCACAGGGCGACCCGGACCTCCGCCGCGTCATCGACGAGGATCGCGAGCTCGACGGCGTGGGCGAGCACGAGCTGCTCGGCCTCTATCGCTCGATGGTGCTGCTGCGCACGTACGACGAGCGCTCGCTCGTGTACCACCGGCAAGGGCGCATCGGGACGTACGCGATCTTCTGGAACCACGAGGCGATGCAGGCCGGCTCCGTCCATGCGCTCTCGGACGAGGATTGGATCTTCCCGAGCTATCGCGAGTCGGCGATCGGGCTCCTCCGCGGCATGCCGCCGTCCACGGTGCTGCACTGGTGGCGCGGTCACCCGGCCGGCTGGTGGAACCCGGCCGACTACAACGTTGCGTCCATCTGCGTGCCGATCGGCACGCACGTACCGCACGCAGCCGGTCTCGCCTGGGGCAAGAAGCTGAAGGGCGAGCCCGCGTGCGCGATCGCATACTTCGGAGACGGCGCGACGAGCGAGGGAGCGTTCCACGAAGGGGCGAACTTCGCCGCTGTGATGCAGGCGCCTCTCATCCTTTTCTGCAACAACAACCAGTGGGCGATCTCGACGCCGCTATCGGCGCAGACGCACGCGGAGACGCTCGCGGACAAGGCGGTCGGCTACGGGATGCCGGGCGTGCGCGTCGACGGCGGCGACGTGCTCGCGGTCTACGAGGCGACACGGGAGGCCGTCGATCGCGCGCGTGCAGGCGAAGGTCCGACGTTCATCGAATCGGTGACGTACCGTGCGGCACCGCACGCGACCGCCGACGATCCGCGCGCATACATCGACCTCGCGCGGGTGGAGGAGGAGAAGAAGAACGAGTGCCTCGGCCGGTACGAGCGCTACCTGCGCAGGCTCGGCCTCCTCGGCGACGACCTCGAAGCGGAGATCAAGGCAGAGGCCGCCGACGCAATGCGTGCGGGTATCGCCGCGGTGGAGGCGGAGCCGGATGCCGACCCCGAGCTCCTGTTCGAGCACGCGTATGTGTTTCCGCCGCCGAATCTCAGGGACGGCTGGCACACGTGAGCGAGCGTCTTCTCGTCGAGGCGGTCAACGACGCGCTCCACGTCGAGCTCGCGCGCGACGACTCGGTGATGGTCATGGGCGAGGACGTCGGTCGTGCCGGCGGCGTGTTCCGCGCGACCACAGGGCTGCGCGACCGCTTCGGCGAGAGCCGGTGCGTCGACACGCCGCTCTCCGAGGCCGGGATCCTCGGGGCCGCGGTCGGGCTGTGCATGGCCGGCTGGAAGCCGGTGTGCGAGATGCAGTACGACGCGTTCTCCTATCCGTGCCTCGACCAGCTGATCACGCACGTCGGCCGCTACCGCTGGCGGACGGGCGGGAAGATGGAGTTCCCGATCACCGTGCGCATGCCCTACGGCGGCGGCGTGCGCGCACCCGAGCTGCACGACGACTCGCCGGAGACGTACTACGTGCACACCCCCGGCATCAAGGTTGCGATTCCGTCGACGCCCGCGGACGCCAAGGGGCTGCTCGCGGCGGCGATTCGCGACCCCGACCCGGTCGTCGTCTTCGAGCCGAAGCTGATCTATCGCACCGAGCGCGGTGAGGTGCCGGACGGCGAGCACGTCGTCCCGCTGGGCAAGGCGCGGGTTGCTCGCGCCGGATCGGACGTGACTCTCGTCGCGTACGGCGCGATGGTTCCGCTGTGCGAGCGCGCGGCGGCCGAGCTCGCGGGCGAAGCCTCCTGCGAGGTGCTCGACATCAGGTCGCTGCGTCCGCTCGACGAGGACGCGTTGCTCGCGTCGGCTGCGAAGACGGGCCGCGTCGTGATCGTGCAGGAGGCGCCGCGCACGGTCGGCTTCGCCGCTGAGATCGCCGCGATCCTCGCCGAGAAGGCGATCCTCGACCTGCGCGGGCCCGTCATCCGCGTCACCGGATTCGACGTTCCGTATCCGTACTGGAAGATCGAGGACTCGTACATGCCTTCGGTCGAGCGCGTCTCCGCCGCGGTGCGGCGTGTCGTCGAGTTCTAGTTGGCGCGGCTGCGCATCTGGCTCGAGCGCGGCGAGTCCGGCTACTGGCTGCGCGACGCCGCGACGGGGCAGGCGCTGTCCTGGAAGGATCCGCGGCTCCTGGTGATCAAGGTCGCAGGCACCTCGTACCGCACGGAGCAGCTGCAGGACGATGCCTTCGCGCCCGGGCGGCGGCTTGCGCTCGTGCACGAGCCCGACAACCCGCACGACCCCGATGCGGTCGCCGTGTGGGACGCCGACCGGAAGCTGCAGGCGGGGTACGTCCCCGCCACGTTCGCGCCGGAGCTGCGCGGGGACGAGCAGGCCGTGGCGCTGTGGGAGCTTCGCGACGACGAGGGCCGCCGCGTCGGGCTGCGCGTCCTCATCGCACCGCCGGACGCGTGGATCCAGGAGCCGCGCGAATGAGAGGCTTCTTCTCCGTCGACTACGAGCCGGATGCGTCCGTCGCGCCGGGCGAGCCCATCTCGTTCCGCGCGCTGAGCTCGGGCTGGAAATGGGATCCAGGCGACGAGTCCACGCGGCCCGAAGGCGCCGGACACGCGCTCGCCGGGCCGTTCGAGGTCCGGGGCGCGAAGGCGGGCCAAACGCTCGTCGTCGGCATCGACGAGGTGACGCCGCGCACGTGGGGCGAGACCTTCGGCGACGGCGAGCGGTTCGAGTGGAGGCTCGACGGCGACATGTGGCGTCTGGGCGCGCACCTCGTCCCATCGGCTCCGTTTCTCGGCGTGATCGGCATGCCGCCGCCGGAGCCGGGCGAGCACTCGACGATCCCTCCTCGTCGGTGGGGCGGCAACATCGACTGCAAGCTGCTCGTCGCGGGCTCGACGCTCTACCTTCCGATTCCGGTCGACGGCGCGCTGCTCATGGCAGGCGACGGTCACGGCGCACAGGGCGACGGCGAGGTCTCCGGGACGGCGATCGAGTGCCCGCTCGAGCGCGCGAGGCTGACGCTCGAGGTCAGCGACATCGAGCTGCGCTCCCCGATCGCGCGCACGGAGGACGCATGGGTCGCATTCGGGTTCGACGAGGACCTCGACGCGGCGGCGGCGCAGGCGACCGAGACGATGCTCGACCTGATGGAACGCGAGCTCGGCCTCGCGCGGAAGGAAGCGCTTGCACTTGCGAGCGTGTCCGTCGACCTGCACGTGACGCAGATCGTCAACGTCACGAAGGGCGTCCACGCGATACTGGGCGCGTGAGCTACGAGTTCAAGCTTCCGGACCTCGGTGAGGGCCTGACCGAGGGAGAGGTCGCGCGCTGGCTCGTGTCCGAGGGGCAGGAGATCGCGGAGGACGATCCTCTCGTCGAGATCGCGACGGACAAGACGACGGTCGAGATCCCGTCACCTGCCGGGGGAACGGTGACGAGGATCCTCGTCGGCGAGGGCGAGGTCGTGCCGGTCGGCACGCTCCTGGTGGTGATCGGCGGCGAACCGCATGAAACGGTGGCAGACACCAAAGCGGTGTCGGACACCAAGACGCGGGCCACGCCGTTGGTCCGCCGGCTCGCCCAGGAGCTCGGCGTCGATCTCGACTCCGTGACCGGCACGGGGCCGCAGGGGCGAATCACCGAGCGGGACGTGCGAAACGCGACCGGGCCGAGGGAAGGGCGTCGGGAGCCGATTCGCGGCATCAAGCGCCAGATGTTCGAGCACCTGACGAAGGCGCACGCGGTGCCGGCGATCACGTGGGTCGAGGAGTGCGACTTCACCGGCCTCGACCTGAAGCTGCTCGTCCCGCTCGTGCTGCAGGCGTGCGCGGCGTCGCTGCAGGAGTTCCCGGAGCTGAATGCGCGCGTCGAGGACGGCGAACTCGTGTACCTCGACCGCTACGACATCGGCGTCGCCGTTCAGACCGAGCAGGGACTCGTCGTCCCCGTCGTGCGCGGCTGCGACTCGCGCACGCTCGAGGAGCTCGACGCCGACGTCCGCCGCCTCGCCGGTTCGGCGCACGCCGGCACGCTTGCCCCGGAGGAGCTGCGCGGAGGCACGTTCACCGTCACGAGCGCGGGACGCTCGGCCGGCGCGTTCACGACGACGCTGCTGAACCATCCGGAGGTTGCGATCCTCGGCGTCCACCGCATCGACGACCGAGCGGTCGTGCGCGACGGCGACATCGTCGTCCGCCGCATGGGGAACGTCTCCGTGACGTTCGACCACCGAGTCATCGACGGCAAGCGCGCGGCCGACTTCGGCCTCGCCGTCATCGAGCGCCTAGGCCACGGGATCTAGGAACGACTCGAGCATCGCCTCGATGTGCGGCGTCGTCACGCGTCCGTCGAGCCGCGCCACGACCTTCTTCCCCTTGACGAGTGCGAGCGCGGGAACGCGATCGACGCAGAAGCGCTCGGCGATGTCCGGGCGCTCGTCGACGTCGACCTTCTTCACCCTGAGGTGCTCTCGCTCCTTGCGCGCGATGTGGGCGAGCAGGCTCTCCATGCGCCGGGCCGGGCCCGACCGCTGCGAGGTGAAGAAGACCAGCAGATGGCGATTGTCGTCTTGCACCGGCCCTATAACGCGGGAGCGGCGCCTCGAGTTGCGGCAATACACTCCACGTCGATGGGCGCGTGGTACTGGATCGGCGTCGCCGCGGGTCTCGGGGCCGCCGCCGGCGTCCTGCTCGCGGGGGCGCTCCGGCTCGCGGCGCTCGTCGTCGCGGTCGTGGCAGCCGCGGCCGGCGCCGGGCTCGGCTACGGAATCGACGCCTGGCAGCCGGGGAGCTGGGGCGACGTCGCGGCCGGCGCGGCCGGCGGCCTCCTCGGTGGCCTCGGCGCCGCCCAGATCGTGCGGGGCGCACTCCGCCGCGGCGGCACGGCCGGGGGGACGGCCCTGATCGTCGCGGGCGTCGCAGTCGGCGCCGCCGGCATCGCGTGGGTACCGGCGCTCGGCTACGTCGAGGCGCTCGCGCTCCCCGCCCTCGCAGCGCGCCTGCGGCGGCGTTCGCCCGAGCGCTACGCCGGGCTGCGCACGCTCGCCCGCGACTGAGATGCCCGCAAAGAAGGTCGTTTTGATCGTCGTCGACGGGATGACGCCGGAGGCGTTCGAACGCGCCGTGGAGAGCGATCGTGCGCCGGCGCTGTCGTTTCTGGCCGCACGCGGCGACTACCGCCGGGGCACCTCCGTGTTCCCGTCTCTTACGCCCGTGTGCCTCTCGTCGATCGCGACGGGCGCCGGGCCCGGGCGCCACCACATCCCGCACCTCGTGTGGTGGGACCGGAGCGAGGAGCGCATCGTCGAGTACGGCTCGTCCTTCTCGGCGTTGCGCGCAGCCGGGATCGCTCAATCGATAACGGACACGATCTACAACATGAACGGCAGGCACCTCTCCACCGATGTGACGACGGTGTACGAGGGTGTCGAGGACGAAGGGCTCGTCGCCGCCGCCGTGAACATCACCTGCTATCGCGGGCGCACGCGGTACCTGCCGACGCTGCCGTGGGTGACGAAGGCCGCGTACGGGCCGAAGCGCTTCTTCTACTACGGCCTGTTCGAATCCGACCACACGGGCGCGCCGTTCGCAGTGCGCAGCCGCGCGGCCGGCTCGACGGACGCGTACGCCGCGGCGGTCGGTCGCTGGCTCGTCACGCGCGACGGCTTCGACTTCCTCGCGTATTACCTCTCCGACTTCGACTACTCGTCGCACCTGCACGGTCCTGCCGGCGCGGAGGACGTTGCGCTCGCCCGCACCGACGCGGCCGTGCAGACGCTGCTCGACGCAGCCGGCGGCGGCGACGAGTTCCTCGAGCGCTACGCGGTCATCGTCGCCTCCGATCACGGTCAGACGGAGGTCGAGCGCTCTGCACGGATCGAGACGCGGCTTGCGGGTTTCGACGACATCGTGGTGTGCGCGTCGAATCGCGCTGCGCAGGTCTACCTGCTGCCCGGCGCACGGACCGACTCGGAGCAGCTCGCACGTGCTCTCGACGGCGAGCCCTCGGTCGACGTCACCATCCGCCTGGACGGCGGCGACGTCGTCGTGCGTCGCGACGGCGTCGACGGGCGGCCCGAGGAGCTCGAGCACCCGGACGCCGGCGAGCGGGTGCGCTCCGCGATCGGCAACCCAAATGCCGGCGACCTCCTCGTCTCGGCCGCCGAGGGCTGGGAGTTCGCCGACCTCGGTGGCCGCCATCACTCCGGCGGAGGGAGCCACGGGTCGCTCGTCGCCGGCGACTCGACGGTGCCGCTGCTCACGATCGGCATCGAACGGGAAGTCGCCCGCATCACCGAGATCGCGCCCGCAGTGCTCGCCCACTTCCGCGATGCTCGCTGAGCGGGAGGCGATGGTCGAGTATCAGCTGCGCACGCGCGGTATCGACGACGAGCGCGTGCTCGCGGCGATGGCGCGCGTACCGCGCGAAGTGTTCGTGCCGGAGGCTCTGCGGCCGCGTGCGTACGACGACGCGGCAATACCGATCGGGGAGGGTCAGACGATCTCGCAGCCGTACATGGTCGCGCGCATCTGCGAGGAGCTCGGGCTGCACGGCGGCGAGCGCGTGCTCGACGTCGGCACCGGCTCCGGCTACCAGGCCGCCGTCATCGCCGAGCTCGCTGCGGAGGTGCACTCGATCGAGCGCATCGCGCCGCTGGCCGAACGCGCGCGTGAGAGCCTCGCGGCGGCCGGGTACGCCGGCCGCGTGCACGTTCACGTCGGAGACGGCAGCCGCGGCCTCCCCGAGCACGCTCCGTATGCCGCGGTCGCGGTCGCCGCCGCCGCGCCGCGGCCGCCGGAGGCGCTCATCGACCAGCTGGAGCTTCGCGGCCGGCTCGTCGTCCCGGTCGGGAGCCGCTGGGAGCAGCAGCTGCAGGTGATCGTCCGCACGCCGGAGGGGCCGGCGGTCCTCCGCACGGTGCCGTGCCGCTTCGTCCCGCTCATCGGCGAGGAGGGGTTCCGCGGGCGCTGAGACAGAGCGTGTGCACGTCCGCATCCGCGGCCGCGTCCAGGGGGTCGGCTTCCGGCAGTCGGCGGCCGCTCGTGCGCGGTCCCTCGGTCTCTCCGGCTGGGTCCTGAACGCCCGGGACGGCTCGGTCGAGGCCGTCTTCGAGGGCCCGCGCGACCGGGTCGAGTCGATGGTCGCGTGGTGCAGGCGCGGCCCGGCGGGGGCACAAGTCGATACGGTTGAAGAAGAGAAGGAGACGCCGCGCGGGGAGCGCGGCTTCGACATTGCGTTTGCCCAGCGTCATCCAGGATAGGAAGGATCCCGCCATGGGGTCCCTCTCTGCGGCCGCCCTCGTCGGCACGCCCATCCGCGTTCACGGCATCCTGCTCGGGCGGCCGATCGATCTCGTGCTCGATGCCGCCGGGCGCCGCGTCCTCGGCTTCGTCGTCGAGAGCGGTGACGACGCGCCGCGCTTCCTGCCGTATGCGGCGTGCCAGCCGGGGCCGGATGCGATCGCCGTCGGCTCCGCGTTGATGCTCCTGGACGACGTCTCGTTCTACCGCAAGCACGGCGTGTCCTTCAGATCCCTGCTCGGCAGAGAGATCGAGCGAGAAAACGTCCCTGTGGGCGCTCTGATCGACGTGCACATCGATCGCGCAGGAGGCGTCGCCGAGCTCGAGGTGGAGCTCGACGGCGTCCGCAGCCGTCTTCCGGCCGCCGGCTCATCCTTCGCGGCCACCGCTGCCACGGCGGCCTGACATGGTCGTCGAGGTCACTACCGCGCTGCGCGCCCGCGACAACTGGGAGCAGCTTTTCAAGTTCTGCGTCGTCGGCGGGGTCGGCTACGCCATCAACCTCGGCGTGTACGCCGTTCTCCTCCACTCCGGGCTCCACTACCTGCTGGCGGCGACGTTCTCGTTCCTCGTCGCCGTGACGAGCAACTACACCTGGAACCGGATGTGGACGTTTCGCGACCGCCGGCGGGGCGTCGCCGCCCAGGGGATGCGGTTCTTCCTCGTCTCGCTGGCGTCACTCGGTGCGAACCTCGCCGTGCTCAACGTTCTGATCTCACTCGGGTCGGACAAGCTCGTCGGGCAGGCCGTCGCGATCGTGCTCGTGACGCCGCTCAACTTCATCGGCAACAAGCTCTGGTCTTTCCGGCGTCACGCCTGACCGTTCTCTAGCCTGAGACGCGTGGGGCGCCGCCTCCTCGCCGCCGCCGTCTGCGCCTTCGCGCTCGTTCCGGCCGCGCACGCGGGGACGACGGTCACGGCGCCCGTCTACGACGCCAACGGGCACCTCGTCCAGACGCCGTTCGCCCCGGCGGGCGCGAGCGCACGTCTGACGAAGGCGCAGGCGCTCGCGATCGTCCGCGCCGACCACAAGGTCGAGTCGTGGCTCGCGCGCTATCCGAAGACCGGATTCACCGACGAGGAGGACTTCGATTCGACCACGCACCAGTGGACGGTGAAGATCTGGTGGGGCAAGGCCGGTGAAGTCGCGGAGGGGACCGTCGACGACGCGAGCGGCACCGTCGTCAGCGCCTGGACGGGCCCGCAGGTCGCGTGGGGGATGCTGCGCGGCACGAAGGGCGCGTTCGGCGGCGACAAGATCAACGACCCGTGGATCTGGGGCGCATTCTGCGCCGTCTTCCTCGTTGGGCTCGCAGACTTCCGCAGGCCGTTCTCGGTGCGCAATTTGGATCTGATCCTCCTGCTTTCGCCGACGGCGTCACTGTGGTACTTCAACCACGGCAACGTGTTCACGGCGGTGCCGCTGTTCTACCCCGCGCTCGTCTGGGTCGTAGTGCGCGGGATCTGGATCGGCGTCACCCGTCGCGGCTCGGGCTCGCGCGTCCTGTGGCCGACCTGGGTGCTGCTCGCGGCAGCTGTGTTCCTCGCCGGCTTTCGCGTCGGTCTCAATGTCGAGGCGTCGAACGTGATCGACGTCGGCTACTCGGGTGTCATCGGCGCCGAGCGAATCGTGTCGGCGGGGCAGGCGCCGTGGGGGCATTTTCCCGTCGAGGACGACCTGAAGCCGTGCGGGCCGGCGGACGCATCCGGGGAGATCCGCAACCGCATCCAGACGAACGGCCGCTGCGAGTCCGCGAACCCGCAGGGGGACACGTACGGGCCGACGGCGTACGAGGCATACATTCCCGGCTACCTCGCCCTCGGCTGGAGCGGGAAATGGGACAGCCTCCCAGCCGTGCACTTCACGTCGATCGCGTTCGACCTGCTCGCGATGGTCGGGCTGTTCCTCGTCGGGCTCCGATTCGGCGGCTTGCGGGTCGCGTCGCTGCTGTCCTTCGCGTGGGCCGCCTACCCCTTCACCCAATACGCGTCGAACTCGAACACGAACGACGCGATCATGCCTTGCCTGCTCATCTACGGTTTCTGGCTCGCCTCGCGTCCCGCCGGGCGCGGAGTGCTCGCGGCATTGTCCGGCTGGAGCAAGTTCGCGACGCTCATCGTCGCTCCGTTGTGGGCGACGTACCCGGGGCGGCGACCCTCCAGGAGATTCATCGCCGCCTTCGCGCTCGCGACTGTCGCCGTCTTCTCGATCGTCCTGCTCGAACCGAGCCCGCTGCACGAGTTGCACGTGTTCTGGGATCGCACCGTGAAATGGCAGGTCGGGCGCGACTCGCCGTTCTCGCTCTGGGACTGGAGGCAGTACCACGCGCGCGGATTGCCGGACTTGCGAGTCCTCCAGCACGTGCTCCAGGGCCTGCTCGTCGGCGCGGCTGTCGCCGTCGCATTCGTCCCGCGGCGCAAGTCGCCCCTTCAGCTCGCCGCGCTCACGGCTGCGCTCCTCGCCGGGTTCGAGCTCGTGCAGACGTACTGGCTGTACACGTACATCCCGTGGTTCTTCCCGTTCGCCGCAATCGCGGTGCTCGCGCCCGCGGCCCTCGTGCGCGAGCGGCGCCGGGTCGAGGATCTCGACTTCCGGATGCCGCTGGCGACGCCGGCGAAAGCGAGCTAGCCGCGAACCCGCAACAGCTCGATCTTCTCTGCGCGGCCGTCGTCGGTGCAGTCGACGACGACTCCTTCGATCCGCACGTCGCCTTCGGCAGGCTGGAAGCGCACCGGCAGCCGCGACCGCATACGCCGGATGGCGAGCTCCGCCTCGACGCCGATGACGGAGTCGTGCGGGCCCGTCATACCTGCGTCGGTCACCGCAGCCGTACCTCCCGGCAGGATGCGCGCGTCGTTCGTCTGCACGTGCGTGTGCGTGCCGATGACCGCGGTGACGCGGCCGTCGAGCCAGCGGGAGAGTGCGACCTTCTCGCTCGTCGCCTCGGCGTGGAAGTCGACGACGACCACCGGTGCTTGCGCGCGTGTGTCGTCGACGAGCGAATCCACCATCTCCCAGGGTGAGACGGCCGCGTCGACGAAGAGCATGCCGAGGAGGCTGATCACGCCGACGGCGACGCCGTTGCGCGCCTGCACGACGGTCGAACCGCGGCCGGGAAGACTGCTGCCCCCGTTGGCAGGTCGGACGACCCGTTCGCTCGACGTCAGATAGGGGCCGATGCCGTCGCGGCGGAATGCATGGTTGCCGAGCGTGATCGCG
>Ga0070731_10004321_pt1 | contig 12304 bp, 10 predicted proteins | sample Coa_R1_2_FD_66448 | JGI IMG/M metagenome (GOLD analysis project Ga0070731, IMG submission 66448) | Surface soil microbial communities from Centralia Pennsylvania, which are recovering from an underground coalmine fire - Coalmine... | ecosystem: Environmental > Terrestrial > Soil > Unclassified ... | reverse complement strand
ACCAGCACGTCGTAGTTCCGCTCCCAGAAGTCGACCATGATCTGTTCCAGCTCGTGCTCGTTCATCTGCCCGTGCGCGATGCCGATCCGCGCCTCGGGGACGAGCTCGGCGACCCGGGCGGCGGCTCGCCTGATCGAGCTGACCCGGTTGTGCACGAAGAAGACCTGGCCGTCGCGCAGCAGTTCGCGCCTGATCGCGGCGGTGACCTGCTTGTCGTCGTAGGCGCCGACGAAGGTGAGCACCGGGTGCCGTTCCTCGGGCGGCGTGAGGATGGTCGACATCTCCCTGATCCCGGCGACGCCCATTTCCAGCGTCCGCGGGATGGGCGTGGCCGACATGCCGAGCACGTCCACCTCGGTGCGCAGCCGCTTGAGGTATTCCTTGTGCTCCACGCCGAACCGCTGCTCCTCATCGATGATGAGCAGGCCGAGCCGGGCGAACCTCGTCTCGGGGGACAGCAGCTTGTGCGTGCCGATGACCACGTCCACCGTGCCGTCGGCCAGGCCCCGCAAGGTCTCGGCCGACTCGGCGGCGCCCTGGAATCGCGACAGGGGCTTGACCGTCACCGGGAACGGGGCATACCGCTCGGAGAAGGTCGAGAAGTGCTGCTGGACCAGCAACGTGGTCGGGACCAGCACGGCGACCTGCTTGCCGTCCTGTACCGCCTTGAAGGCGGCGCGCACCGCGATCTCGGTCTTGCCGTAGCCGACGTCCCCGCAGATCAGCCGGTCCATCGGGACCGGCCGTTCCATGTCGTGCTTGACCTCGTCGATGGCGCCGAGCTGGTCCGGGGTCTCCACGTAGGGGAACGCGTCCTCGAGCTCGCGCTGCCAGGGGGTGTCAGGTCCGAACGCGAAGCCGGGTGAGGCCATCCGGGCCGAGTACAGCCGGATGAGCTCGGAGGCAATCTGCCGGACGGCCTTGCGCGCCCGGCCCTTGGCCTTGGCCCAGTCGGCCCCGCCGAGCCGGTGCAGGGCCGGCGCTTCGCCGCCGGAGTACTTGGTTACCTCATCCAGCTGGTCGGTGGGGACGTACAGGCGGTCGGGCGGCTGCCCCCGCCGACCCGGGGCGTACTCGATGACCAGGTACTCCCTGGTGGCACCGGCCGCAGTCCTGGAGGTCATCTCGACGTAGCGGCCGACCCCGTGCTGCTCGTGCACCACGTAGTCGCCCGCCCGCAGCTGCAGCGGGTCCACCCCGCCGCGCCGCCTGCTGGGCATCCGCCGCATATCCCTGGTGGTGGGCAGCCCGGCCGGGTGCCCGGCCAGGTCGCTCTCGGTGAGCAGCGCCACCTTGACCGCGGGCCAGACGAAGCCGTTCTCCAGGCGCGCGGTCGTCACGTACGGGACGCCGGACTCCGGCGCCTCGTCGAGGTCTTGCGTGCGGGCGCCGATGCCTTCCCCGCGGAGCATCTCGGCCAGCCGCTGGGCGGGACCGTGCCCCTCGGTGACGAGCACGACCCGCCACTGATCCGCTAGCCAGCTCCGCACGTCGGTCATCATGCGGGCCGTATCACCGCGGTACGCCGGCGCGAGTGAGGCATTTATCCGGAACGGCGTCCGGTCCGGGCCCCCGGTTTCGGTTACCGAAGGCTCGTCGCCCTGGGCGTCGGTCACGCCGAACGGCGCGATCGTCCACCACGGCAAGCCGAGCGCGGCCGCTGCCGCCCTGATCCGGGCGATCGGCTGGAACGCCGAGGACCCGAGGTCGACCGGCGCCTCGCCCCCCGCGGCGGCGTTCACCCACGACGCCTCGAGGAATTCCTGGCTGGTCCGGACCAGGTCGTCGGCGCGAGCCCGAATCCGTTCGGGATCACAGGCCAGCACGATGCCACCCGCCGGCACGTAGTCGAGCAGCAGATCCATCCGGTCGGCCAGCACGGGCGCGAACGCCTCCATGCCCTCGACCGGGATCCCCTCGGCCAGCTTGCTGAGAATGTCGGCCAGCGCGGGGTGGGTATCGGCCAGCTCCTTGGCCCGGTCCCTGACCGCGGGGGTGAGCAGCAGCTCACGGCACGGCGGCGCCCACAGCCCCCCCTCCGCGATGCCGATGCTGCGCTGGTCGGCGACCTTGAAGTACCGGATCTCATCGATGGTGTCGCCGAAGAACTCGACGCGCAGCGGGTGTTCCTCGGTGGGCGGGAACACGTCCACGATGCCGCCGCGGACGGCGATCTCGCCGCGGGCGGTGACCAGGTCGGCGCGCGCGTAGCCGATCTCGATCAGCCTGGCCAGCAGATCATCGAGCTCACAGGCCTGGCCCACCTGCAAGCTGACCGGTTCGAGATCACCGAGTCCGGCCACCATGGGTTGCAGCAGGCTCCGCACCGGCGCCACCACGACCGCGAGCGGCCCGGTCGGCTCCCCCTCCAGCGCCGGGTGGGCCAGCCGGCGCAGCACGGCGATGCGCCGCCCGACCGTATCGGATTGCGGCGACAACCGCTCGTGCGGGAGGGTCTCCCAGCCCGGGAAGGAAGCTACGGTGCGGGCCGGCAGGAACGAGCCGAGCGCGGCCGTCAGGTCATCCGCTTCCCGCGCCGTGGCGGTCACCGCGAGGACAAACCGGGACTGGTCCGGCCCCGTGAGCGCCGCGGCCAGCGCGGGTCGCAACGACGGCGGGGCGATGAGGTCCTCCCCTGCGAGCGCGATGGATCCCGGCCCGGCCGCCATCCTCGGGCCGGTCTCGCTTTCCGCCCGGGAGACGGCGTTACGTAGCTGCGGATCATCGTCGAGGATGGTGAGCAATCCGGCGAGGCTCATGACGTCCCTGTAATCGCTATCTGTCGGGTGTCCTTGCTAGCCTGACCTGAGTCCGGGCAGCATGAAACCGCCGGATTTGGTTCATCCGGCTCTCCCGCGTAGTGCCTCCCAGTCTATCCCCGGCGCCATGGGCCCATGACTGGTGCGGACGAGGGGTGCCTGACGTGATAGGAAAGCCAAAGTCACATTCTGCTCGGAGGCACAGCTGACTGAACATCCCCCGCCTGGGCTGCCCGCGGCGCTACCGGACTGGCCGGCCTGCACGCTCGACGCGGCCCAACTGGGCGACCTCGAGCTGCTCACGTCCGGTGTGTTCGCGCCGCTGCGCGGCTATATGGGAGCTGCGGACGTAGCCGCGGTGGCGGAGCGCGGGATGCTGGCCGACGGCACGCTCTGGCCGGTCGCCGTCACGCTGGACGTACCCGCCGACGTGATCCCGCCGGACGCCGATCACCTGGTCTTGCAGGATCAGGAAGGCTCGCCGCTGGCCGTCCTCTCGATTACCGAGCGGGGTATCCACGACACCACGGGTGCCGCGGGCGATCCGGCCGGTCCTCCCCTGATGCGCCTGGCCGGGCCGGTGACGCCGCTCCGGGAGCCTGAGCACGGGCCCTTCCGCCAGCTGCGGCGGCGGCCGCAGGACGTGCGGGCCGAACTCGCCGGCGGCAACGTGCTGGCCTACGCCACCCGCCGGCCGCTGAACAAGCGCCACATCGGACAGCTCCGCCACTACGCCGGCCAGCTCAACGCGCGCCTGCTCCTGCTGCCCCTGGTCACCGGGGCGGCTGACGTCGTCACCCGGCCGGAGGCCCTGGTCCGCGCCGTGCTCGCCGCCCGCCAGCAGCTGCCCCCCGGCACGCTCGTGATTCCTGTCCCGCTGGGCCGCCGGCCCGCCGGACCCGCCGCCGACCTGCGCGCTCACGCGGTGGTGGCCGCCGCCTACGGGGCCACGCACCTGCTGGTCGACACCCCGGGCGTGCTGGAGCAGGCCGGCTCGCCGGGCGGGCCGAAGAACGGTCCGATTGTCCTGCCCGGAGTACCGATTCCCGTCATCCACGCCGGTGAGTGGGCCTATGACCCGCGCTCGGAGGTCTGGCGGCCGCTCGGCCTGATCGAGGCCGGCGCCGAGCGCGACGAGCTGACCGACTCCGAGCTCGGCGCGTTGCTCGACTCGGGTACCGAGGTCCCCTCGTGGTTCGCCTCCCCAGCCGTGGCCCGTGAGCTCCAGCGGGCCCGCCCGCCCCGGGCCGAGCGCGGTCTGGTCGTCTTCTTCACGGGCCTGTCGGGTTCGGGAAAGTCCACCATCGCCCGCGGCCTGGCGGAGGCGCTGACCGAGCGGGGCGACCGGACCGTCTCCCTGCTGGACGGCGACCACGTCCGGCAGCTCCTTTCCGCCGGGCTGACCTTCTCGCGCGCCGACCGGGACCTCAACATCGCGCGCATCGGCTACGTTGCGGCGCAGGTCGCCCGGCACGGCGGCATCGCCATCTGCGCGCCGATCGCGCCCTACGCCGCGGCCCGCGCGGCCGCCAGGAAGATGGTCACGGAGGTCGGCGACTTCCTCCTGGTCTACGTCTCGACGCCCCTCGAGGTCTGCGCCGCGCGCGACCGCAAGGGCCTGTACGCCAAGGCGCAGGCCGGGCTGATCAAGGGCTTCACCGGGGTGTCCGATCCCTACGAGGAGCCGCGCGATGCCGACCTGATTCTCGATACCTCGACCATGACCCGTGATCAGGCGGTCGGCGCGGTGCTGAAGCTCCTCGAAAGCGGAGGGTGGCTGGCCGCCGGAGGAGAGGAAACCGACCAGGCCAGGGGGGCGTCGGGCCCGCGGGCCGCGTCACCGATCCGCCCGGGTCCCGCGGTTCGGCGGCTGTAACCCAGCCGGTCAGGCTGGTCAGCCGTCGCGTTCGCCCTAGTTGTCGCGTTCGGCTCAGTCGTCGTCTTCGGCGCGGGCGCCTTCGTCGATCCTGGCGCGGAAATTCGCTAGCCGCCCGCGTCCGCTCCCGACCCGCGCGGCCAGCGCCCGCGATATCACGTCCCGCTGTCTGGACAGCAGCACGAAGCTGGCGATCCCGCTGACCACGAACGCGAGCGCGAGCAGCAGCAGCCCGCGCGCCCCGACCAGGTAAAGCAGGATGACCGAGACGACGAGCAGCAGGATCCGGGCGGACGCGTAGGCAAAGGTGGCTCGCATGACCCACCCAGCATAACGACCTCGGGTAACATCGCAGACCGGACGCGGGGAGGGGGAATGGCCCGTGAGCCAGGCCCCGTGAGCAAGCGGCGAGGCAAACGCTGGCGGCTGATCGCGATCACGCTGGTCATCTGCCTCATGACGCTCGGCGCCGCGACCGGGTGGCTGTTCATCTGGCCGGACCGGGGCATGCCTGCCCGCGTCAGCGCGATCGCCATGCTCAACGGACCGGGCAACCGGCTCGACACCGCCCTCGGCCTGGCCTGGCAGCACCGGGCGCCGTTCGTGGTCATCTCGCGCGGATCCCAGTACTACGGCCACGGCGGCGACTGCGCTCCGACGATCCCCCGCGTCACGGTGATATGTTTCGACCCCAGCCCGGCCAGCACCAGGGGCGAGGCCGAGTTCATCGGGCGACTGGCCAGGCAGTACCACTGGCGGTCGATCGCCCTGGTCACCATCACGCCGCAAGACTCGCGCGGCCGCCTGCGCGTGGAGCGCTGCTTCTCCGGTCCCGTCTACGTGGTGACCGCCCCCCTGCCCTGGTACGACTGGCCCTACCAGGTGGCGTACGAATGGGCGGCGATGGTCAAGGCGCTCATCCAGCCAGGCTGCTAGCCGGGCCCGACCGGTTCGAGGAGGCTCGCCAGCAGCGCCGGGTCGATGTTGCCGCCGGACAGCACGGCGACCGGCGCCTTGGCCTCCGGCAGGTCACCGGCCCTGAACAAGCACGCCGCCACCGCCGCGGCCCCGCCGGGTTCCGCGATCAGCCGGGCTTGCCCCGCAAGCCTGCTGACCGCGGTCAGCATCTCGTCTTCTGTGACGGTCACGATGTCGGTTACCAGCGCGCGGATGTGGGCGAACGGCAGCGCCCCGACCCGCTCGACCCGCAGCGCGTCCGCAACGGTCCGCTGGACGTCGGCGGCGGGCCAGGCGATCCGCTCGCCGCGGCGGAAGGACTCGCGCGCGTCCGCGGCGAGCTCAGGTTCTACCCCCACCACGGCCGCTCCCGGGGCACGGGCCCGCAGGGCCGCCGCTATGCCGGAGATAAGGCCACCCCCGCTGACCGGCACCACCACGAGATCGGCCTGCGGGCAGTCGGCCGCGATCTCCAGCCCGATCGTGCCCTGCCCGGCGATGACGGCCCGGTCGTCAAACGGCGGGATGACCACGTACCCATCCCGGGCCGCCAGCTCTTCGGTCGCGGTCACCCGCGCTTCGAGCGTCGGCTCCACGGTGACCAGCTCGGCACCGTAGCGCTCGATCGCGTCGGTCTTGATCCTCGGTGCCGTCCTGGGCACCACTACGACCGCGCGGACCCCGAGCAGGGCCGCGGCGTAGGCCACCGCGTGGCCGTGGTTCCCGCTGGAGTGCGCGATCACCCCGCGTTCCCTGGCGGCCTGGCCGGCCGCCCTCATGGCGTTGTAGGCGCCCCGCAGCTTGAACGACCCCGTGGGCTGGAGTGACTCGGGCTTGACGAGCAGTCCGGGCTTCAGCCCGGGGACCGGAAGGAGCGGCGTGCGGACCGCCACCGGCGCGAGGACCCGCGCCGCCTCCTCGATCTCCGCCAGGTCGACCAGTCGGTGCTCGGCTACCCCCGTCGTGCCCTGACCCACACTGCCTCCCTTCCCGGATGAAATACCAGCACACAAATGCCGCTACTACTAAAAGTAGTTCGCGCGCTACTCAATGGCTTCCCGACATCAGCGATTCGTTGATCTAATTTGTAGATTTCTAGGTAGAAAGTACTCGTTCAGCGCCAAACTAGAGGGACTTGACCGGAGGCTTGAGGGAGACAAAGTCGGAGGGGACCTGAACGTGGACGGCAACAACGAGCGTTTGCTCACGCCGGGAGAGGTGGCGGCGCTGTTCCGGGTGGATCCGAAGACTGTCACCCGCTGGGCAGCCTCCGGGCGGATCACCAGTATCCGCACCCCCGGCGGGCACCGCAGATTCCGTGAATCCGAGGTACGCGCCTTGCTGCGCGGCGACAGCGAACCAGCTACCCAGGGTCACGCGGCCGCCTCACCGGTCGCCTGACGTACCGAGATCGCCGCGGTGCGGCATCCGCGCTTGTGCTGGCTAACCCGGCCCACCGCACTCCGCAGAACGACCGGCCCGCTTGCCGTGGCGTCGATGCTATGGGGGATCGGCAGCGGGCTCGCTTACGCGGCCACCCCGGCCATTCCGGCGGGTGGCTCACCTTCGTGGACCGTGTACCACGCGAACCCGGCCGGCACCGGCGTGGCCGCGTCGGTGACCTCGGTTGACACCAGGACGCGGGCGTGGACGTCGCCCGCCCTCGACGGGCAGGTCTACGGCGAGCCGCTGGTGTACGCGGGGCGCGTGTACGTGGCTACCGAGAACGACACCGTGTACGCGCTTTCGGCGGCCACCGGCTCCGTCGCCTGGTCGCGGCATCTCGGCGGGCCCGTGGCCGCGGCGTCACTTCCGTGCGGCGACATCTTCCCCAGCGTCGGCATCACGGGCACCCCGGTGATCGACCGGTCGCGAGGTGAGATCTTCGTCGTGGCCGACGAGTCGGCCGGCGGGCGCCCGGTGCACCGCCTGGTGGGCCTGAGCACGGGTGCGGGCACCGTCGAGCTGACGCAGGACGTGGATCCGCCGGGCGCCGATCCGGCGGCGCTGCTGCAGCGTACCGGGCTGACGCTAGATTCCGGCCAGGTCGTGTTCGGCCTGGGCGGCAACTTCGGCGACTGCGCCAGCTACCGGGGCCGGGTCGTGGCCGTTCCGGAAACGGGCGGGCCGGCGAGGTACTTCACCGTCGACGCCGGACCCGGTGAGTCGCAGGGAGCCGTCTGGATGGGCGGGGCGGCGCCCGTCATCGACGGCCGCGGCGACATCTGGGTCAGCACCGGGAACGGATCCGTCTCCTCCTCCGCGCACGCCTACGACGACGGCGCTGGGGTCCTGGAGCTCTCATCCTCGCTCAGGCTCCTGCAGTTCTTTGCCCCGAGCACGTGGGCCGCGGACAACTCCCGGGACCTGGACATGTCCGCCGCGCCGGTCCTGCTCCCGGACGGCCAGGTGCTGGCGGCCGGGAAATCCCGGATCGTCTACCTGCTCAGCGGCGTGCACCTCGGCGGCATCGGCCACCAGCTAGCCACCCTCGGCGGCGGTCCGGGCACGATCATGGGGTCAGCGTGCGGCGGCGACACCGACGGCGGCGCGGCCGTGACGGGCCTGACGGTCTTCCTGCCCTGCAACAGCGGCATCGTTGCGGTCCGGGTAGCCAGCTCCCCGCCCGCGCTGCACCTGCTGTGGAGTTCTGGGATCGGGGGCGGACCGCCGATCCTGGCGGCGGGGCTGGTCTGGCGAATCGGGTACAGCGAGGTGCTGTACGGGCTCGACCCGGCCACGGGCCGGGTGCGGCAGCAGGCGGCGATCGGCGCGCTGGCCAATCATTTCCCGACCCCGAGCGTGGGCGGCGGGCTCCTGCTGGTCCCGGGCGCGGACCGCGTGATCGCCTTCGCCGCGCCTGCCTCAGGCACCGGGCCCTCGGCAACGCGGGTCACGCCCGCGACGCAGCAGCCAAGCTCCCGGCCCCGCGCCGCCCCCACAGCCCCGTCCCACGACCCGGGCCACCTGGCCGCGATCGCCGTGGCCGGTCTCGTGATCGTGGCGGGGCTAGGCTGGTTCGTCCGCTGGCAGCGGATCCGCAGCCGGAACTAGCGAGCGCGGCCGCCCGCGGCCACGACCCTCACCCGGTCAGGATTCATCACCGTCCGGGGCATCCGGCCAGACGGATTCGCCGTTGCGCCTGGCGAACTCGAGGAACTCCTGGCGGAGCGCCTCGTCTTCGGACTGCCACCGGTCGCGCCGCCGTTCGGCTTCCTCGGGGGTCAGCGCCTGCGCGGCCAGCCGGGCGTAGTCGGCGTCCTGCGGCCCGATCTCTACGTATACATCGCCGATCACGCGCCCGTCATGGCCGACGGCGGTCTGCGGGACCTTCAGGTTCCCGTTCGGGAGTCTTATGACAAACATCGCGCCATCACCCTAGATGCCGTAGCGCTTATTGAAGTAGAGCATGACCCGCAACGCGGTCCGCGTGTCGCCGCTCAGCATGTCCACCAAGGCCGGGCGCTGCCGCGAGGCAATCGCGGCGAACGCGTCCGCGAAGAACTCCTTGCGCCCGAGGCCCCCGGGCTGGCGGTGGAAATCGCTGGCGATGTGAGGCTGGCAGTGTTCGTAGAGCGTGCGGAATTCAGCCGAGTCAGATTGCCATCTGCCCGGCGGGCTGTCGAGATCATCGAGCGCGTGCCCGACCTCGTGGCACATCACGTCGGGAGTCGGCGACGGCTGGGAGCCGACGACGATCTTGCGCTCCCCGTACGCGCCCGCGCACGCGTCCCACGAGGCCTGCCCAGAAGGGAGCCGGACCCCGCGCAGCGCGGTCATCTCGTCGAGTTCGGGGACTCCGCCGGGCCCGACAAAGATCGCGTCGAGCCCAGCGGCCAGCCTTTCCTTGATCTGCTCGGGCAACTCGGCGAGCCGGTCCACGGCGAGGACCACCTCGGCGGGCGGCGGCGCGGCCTCATCCCACTGGCGCCAGAGGATGGCCTCGAGACGGCCGCAGTTCCGGCGGCCGTCGGCGGTCCCTGACCGCCCCCGCGGATGCGGCGCGGTAAAGGGCAACCTCGCCCGCATCGCGGCCCCGGCGGCCCGCAGGTACGGCCGTGGGGGTGCCCCACCGCTCTGGTGAGGCACCCCGACGGCCACGCGGGCGAGCGCATCGGGATGCCCGTCTGGAACCGGCAGCTGGCGTGGACCGGGTGCTGCCGCCACCGGGCTTGGCGCGGCACTCATGCCCATCGCGGCCGCGTCGGGTGCGTCGCGCACCCTCGCCCTCGCCGCGCCGGCCCGCACCGCGGACCCACCAGGAGCCCTGGATGCCGGGGCGGGCGGCCCGCCGTGCCGGAAGGATCCGCCGGTTCCGGGCGTCCCGTCCGGCGGGCGGGCCCCGCTGCCCAGGAGCGCCTGGCGCGGCGCCGGCCACTCTCCGACCGCGACCGGGCCGCCGGCCGCCAGCGTTCCTGGCTGGCCCCTACGATGCCTTCCTGGCCGGGCGTCCCTGGCCGTGGCCGCGGACCGGCTGGAGCGTGCGAGCCTTCGGATGCGGTCGAACAGCCCTAGCCGCATGTACCGTTCTCCTGCTCTATCGCCCTGACGGCCAGCGTATGCCGAGATCGTCCGCCACGTCACCCGATGTCACCAATGCCCGTTCATGTTTGCTTTTATGAAACGAATTAACCAATGCTCCACCAGGCGTACTTCCTGACGTTAAGATTCGGCCATGCTCCTCTCGGGTGCCTTGCTTGTCCTCTTTATGACCGGGATCTGGCTCTACTGCTTGACGGACGCCATCATCACCCCCGTAGGGGAATTCAGGGGCCTATCGAAGCCGGCTTGGGTCGCGGTCATCGCGGTCACGTTCGTCGCCGGCGCGCTCGCCTGGCTCGCCGCCCGCCGACCGCTGCGTACCTCGTACCGGCCGCTCGCGATGGCGCAGCGCCGGGGCCGGGACGGCTTCGACGAGGAGGGTTACCTGGCCAGTTCGCGATGGACGGACGCGGACGACGCCGTAGCCCGTCACCCGGCGGGCCGGGCGATGGCGGGCGACCCGCTGTTGGTCCCCAGGGGTCCGGATGACGACCCGGAGTTCCTCCGCGCGCTCAGCCGTGCGATCGACCGCGACCCGCCGGCCGGCGAAGAGGCCTGAGCGTCAGCTCACGCCGGCGTAGGAGTGCAGCCCAGTGATGAAGACCTGGACGACCAGGATGTTGAACATCAGGCTGGCGAAGCCGAGCAGTTGAATGTAGTGTGCACGCCTGCCTCGCCAGCCAGCGGTCGCCCTGGCGTGCAGGAACGCCGCGTAGAGCACCCACGTGATGAAGGCCCACGTCTCCACGGGGTCCCAGCCCCAGTACCGGCCCCACGCCTGGTCGGCCCAGATCGCGCCCGCGATGACGCCGAAGGTCCAGACCGGGAACCCGAACACGACAGTCCGGTAGGTCAGCCGGTCGAGCTGCTCGATACTCGGCAGCCTGCGCATGATCCCGTTGCCTGCCGCGGCGCGCCCGGCCGATACCCGCCTGGCGTTCCGGTCGGCCGCCAGGTAGACGACGCCCAGGACGGCCGCCACGAAGAAGATCCCGGTGGCCAGGGTCATCGCCGTGACGTGGATGGATAGCCAGTACGACTGCAGCGCGGGGACCAGTTGCCCGGCCGCGGTGTAGATGATCGTTTCCGCGAGTCCGAGCGCGATCACTACCGCGCCCATGACGAAGACGCCGAGCGTCCAGGCTCGGTAGCGGACCATCACGAACAGGAAAAAGATGGCGGCCACGCAGGTCAGCGCCGTGACGAACTCGTACATGTTGCCCCAAGGCGCCCGGTGCACGGCCAGCCCGCGGGTCACCACCGCCGTCAGGTGGGCGAGCACCGCGGCGGCGGCCAGCGCCATGCCGGCCCGTATCCAGGGACCCGCCTGACCGATCGCCCGCAGCGCCGGGACGGCCAGCTCGGGCATCGAGTCCGCGGCAGGTCCGGCCGCGGGGGGCTCCGCGGGGGCCTCGCCATCCGTCGCCGCGCCGCCTGCACCGACGGTGGCCAGGGCGGCGGACCGCTCGCGGGCCTGGCGCACGCGAGCCGTCGCATCGGCTCGCCGCGGCCGCCCGAAGGCGAAGTCGCCGGCGAAGGCGACCACCGAGACGGAGTAGATGACGAGCGCAGCGATCAGGAAGTCGTTGCTGACGTGGCCTAGGGCCAGGTTAACGGGCATGAACCCTAGCTCCCCTCACTGTTCCTCGTGTTGCGAGTGCGCCGACCTGAGCTCGGCGGCCAGCGACGCGAACTCGGCCTCGAAGCCGCCGCTCGCGTCGGTCCGGGCCAGGCCACCGACCTGTACGGTACTGGCTGGCCCGTTCGCGCGGGCCCGGACGAAGATTCGCCTGCGGCGGACCATGAACGAGAGCAGCAGCCCGCCCAGGGCCGCGATCCCGCAGACCAGCGCGGGCAGCTGGCCCGGGTCGTGGGTGATGGCCAGGCTGACCCACGGGACGTAGCCGGTGAACGTGATGGTGCCCTGGCCGTTCGGCAGCTTCAGCGACTGGCCAGGCAGTAGCAGCTGCGGCTCTGCCGTCAGCCGGTGCATTCCGGCCGTGTCCAGCTCGTATACCGATTGCGCGGGGCCGGAGTTCATCCCGAGGTTCCCGGCGTACGCGATCAGGCTCACCGCCGGGTTCTCTGCCGCGGGAAACGCCGACTGCAGGGTCCCGCCGACGTCGACCCAGGTCGGCACGAAGACCCCGGTGAAGCCGAGCTGCTCCGG
>Ga0070731_10004320_pt1 | contig 12304 bp, 4 predicted proteins | sample Coa_R1_2_FD_66448 | JGI IMG/M metagenome (GOLD analysis project Ga0070731, IMG submission 66448) | Surface soil microbial communities from Centralia Pennsylvania, which are recovering from an underground coalmine fire - Coalmine... | ecosystem: Environmental > Terrestrial > Soil > Unclassified ... | reverse complement strand
ATGGCATCGTCGACCACGAAGCCGATGGCAATCGTCAGCGCCATCAGCGAGAGATTATCCAGGCTGAAGCCGAACAGATACATCGTCGCGAATGCGCCGAGCAGCGACAGCGCGATGGTCAACGCCGGCACCAGCGTCGCCCAGGTATGGCGCAGGAACAGCAAGACGACGAGAACGACGAGAATCACCGTCAGCACCAGGGTGAACTCGACGTCCCTGACCGAGGCGCGAATTGTCGTGGTGCGGTCGAGCACGGTAGCAATGTCGATCGCCGGCGGAATGACAGCGGTGACTTTCGGCAATAGCTTTTTGATCTGCTCGACCGTGTCGATCACATTGGCGCCAGGTTGCTTGTAGACCGAGAGCAGGATCGCGGGATTGTTGTTGTGATAGGCCGCGGAGAAACGATCGTTCGCGGCGGCAACCGCGGTGCCGATGTCCCGAACCCGTATCGCTGCGCCGTTGTGATAGGAAACGATCACGTCTTTGAATTGGTCGGCATCGGTGATCTGGTCATTGGCTTCGATGGTGAAACTTAACCGTCCCGTCGTCAGCGAACCCTTCGGTGCGTCGGTCGTTGCCGTCACCAGCGCGCCACGGATGTCTTCGAGCGTCAGCCCGACCGAGGCGAGCTTCGCGGGATCGACTTGCACTCGTATCGACGGCCGCTGTTCACCGCCAAGCGCCACCTGGGCGACGCCGGAAACTTGCGAGATTTGCTGGGCGAGATAGCTGTCGGCGTATTGGTCGACCAGCGTCAGCGGCATCGTGTCGGAGCGCGCCGAAAGAATGAGAATGGGGGCGTCAGCGGGATTGAGCTTCTTGTAGGTCGGCGGCGCCGTCATGGATTGCGGCAGCGTTTTGCTCGCCGCCGTGATCGCCGCTTGCACGTCCTGCGCCGCCAGGTCGATGTTGCGGTTGAGGTCGAATTGAATCGTGATCGACGTCGCGCCGAGGGTGCTGAAAGAGGTCAATTGGGTGACGCCGGCGATTTGGCCGAGCTGCCGCTCGAGTGGCGTCGCCACCGAGGCCGCCATGGTCTCCGCACTGGCACCCGCGAGCGTCGCCGTGACCTGCACGGTCGGAAAGTCGACCTGGGGCAGGGGGGCGACCGGCAATAGCCGGAATGCAACGATGCCGAGAAACGCCACCGCCGCCATCAGCAGCGACGTCGCCACCGGCCGGCGGATGAAGGGTTCGGAAAGGTTCATGCGGCGATGAATTAGGCTGCGTATTTCTCGGTCATCCACGCCTGCTTGATGGTCTGTTAGGATCAAATCTATCGCAATGTTTCCTGTCTAGGTGGTTGCAGAGCAAACGTTCTTAGCTCACTCTATGCCCAAGAAAAGCTTGGGGTAACAGACTATGGCGCGGCGGCTGCCGTCATTGAATGGATTGCGCGCGTTCGAGGCGGCCGGCCGCCACGGTAGCTTCACCGCCGCCGCAAACGAGCTCAACGTCACCCAGACGGCGGTAAGCCGCATGGTGCGACTCCTGGAGCGACGCCTTGGCTTCGCGCTGTTTCTCCGTCATGCCAATGCCTTGGAGCTCACGGCCCAAGGCCAGACATTTTTGGCGGGACTTACCGATTCCTTCGATTCGCTCGCCCGTCTCGCCGAACAAGTAGCGGCGATGCGGTCGGGTCCGGTGCTGACCGTCGGCGTCGGGCCGACGCTGGCGATGAACTGGCTGATCCCGCGCCTGACTAGTTTTTATCGCAGCCACCCCGAGGTCGAAGTCCGCATGGCGACCGGTGGCGCGATGCGCCCGGTCCGCGACGACTGGACCTGCACCATACGCCGCGATGTCGGCGCTTGGCCCGGCTACACCGCCGAGGAGCTGTTCCCGAGCACGCTGTTGCCGGTTTGCACGCCTGAGCTGGCGGCCGGTCTGCGCCAGCCCGCCGATCTGCACAAGGCGACGCTGATCATCGTGCCGCATCTGGCCAATGATTGGCCGATCTGGTTTGAAGCAGCGGGCTTGCGCGCGCCGTTGCGGCCCGGCGCCGAGGTTTTCTTCGACAACAATGCCATGGCCATGCAAGCCGTTCTCGCCGGCGTCGGGATAGCGGCGGCGCAGCCGCTCTATATCACCGACGCGCTGACGACCGGCCGGCTGGTCGCGCCGTTCCCGATCGTCGCAACAAAAAAGGAAGCCTGGTATCTGGAATACCGTCCCGGCCGCGCCGACGATCCGGCGCTCGTGGCGTTTCGGGACTGGCTGCAAGGCGAGGCGAAGCGGCAGCGCCAGATCGAAGCGGAATTGGTGAAGCGACCGGTCAAGTCCTCCCTGGCGCGCAAAACCCGGGCGGCGGCGGTTGTATGAAGCGATCCGCTATCTCCGCTTGTTGCCTAACGCAGCAAATTCGGTCTCTTTCGGGGGCTTAGCGGAAATCGTGCGAACACCCGGACTCGGTAGCTTCTGACCCAATGCGGACACTCCGCATGCGACATTGCTGCGGTGCAGAATCTTCACCTCGGTGCGCACGGAGAGCTGCGTAGATTACGGTCCACACTCTGCGTCGGCTCACTCATGGAGACCATAACTGCTTCGTAGCAAGCCGCGCGCCTTCCGCGAGAGCCTGGAGTTTTGCCCAGGCAATCTGCGGATGTACGCGGCCGCCTAGCCCACAGTCGGTCGAAGCGATGACATTCTCGCGGCCGACCGTCTGGGCGAAACGGACAATTCGATCGGCGACGAGTTCTGGGTGCTCCAGCACGTTAGTGGCGTGACTGACCAAGCCCGGAATGAGCACCTTGCCGGCCGGCAGCTTCGTGTTTTGCCACACCTTCCACTCATGCTCATGGCGTACGTTGCCGGCTTCGACCGAATAGCCTTGCGCTCTCACCTTGAGAAGTAGATCGACCACCTCCTTCAGCGGCACGTCGCCCTTGTGCGGGCCGTGCCAACTCCCCCAGCAGATATGGAAACGGACTCGATCCTCCGGGATGCCTCGAAGCGCGTGGTTGACAGCCTCGACTTGAAACGCCGCCCATTTGCGGAAGCCAGCGATGTCTTCGTTCATCGAGAACCACCAGTCGTAAATGTCGACCAGCGCCGGATCGTCGATCTGCAGGATGAAGCCAGCATCGACGATGGCCTTGTATTCCTCGCCGATCGCCTCGGCCAAGGCGAAGGTGTAATCCTCGGCACTTTTGTAATAGGCGTTGGGCAGGATTTGGAGCGTAGCTGGCGACACCGCTGTCATGAACGCGTCCTCGACGCGGGTGGCGCGGACGGCGGCGGCGAGGTTTTCGATGTCACGCTTGATCGCGTCGTGGCCAACGTATTTGACCGGACCGGTGCAGGTGAGACCGTAGAGCCGCGCTGTGCTGGTGCCGCCCTGCGACGCGGTGGCGGCGGCGCTCGCCTCGGCGGCGTAGAACTCAGCAAATTCCTTGCGTTCCTTGCTGCCGAAGGTCCAAGCGGCACGGCCCTTCCTCGCCTGCTCCTCGCGCAGCTCGTAGCCGGCTAATCGGGGATAGACGTAGGACCACCACGCGCCGAAATCCATCGCGCTCCGCATAGCCTTGCCGAACTCGCCATCATTGACCACGTCGATGCCGTTCGCTAATTGGCGGCGCACGATGTCGCTCACCGCGGAGCGTAGCTGCGGCTGCAGGCTCTCGTCCGATGCGTTTTCCTTGTAAAGCGCCATCAAATCGTCCGGCCTCGGCAGGCTGCCGACGTGTGTCGTGATAATCCGCTGATCGCTTCGCTTCATGCCCCGCCTCCGTTACGTCCAATGCGACTATGCCCGTTGCAATTTCGGAAGAATAACACGCACCAGACTACAATCGCGAAAAGGTCGAAAGGCCCATTGCACGACACCAGTCGATAGACCGTTGTTGACAGCAAGGTTGTCGCCCAGGGCCATCAAGCGGCCGTTCGCCCGAACCGAGAGGCTTCTACCTGCGGCTTATCTCTCAGCTTGGTCAGTTGGAGTTCCCCCGCGGCTGCGTCACGGTGGGCGGGTAGAGCAGGGACAATCGGCCTGCGACCAATGCGCGGGACATATATGAAAGTGCAGTGAGCTATACTTGTCTAAGAAAGCCAACTCGCGAGCCTATAAGGACGAGTTGCTCAAAATTGTCAGGAAACGGACTTGTTGAGAAAATATATCTTCTTAATCAGCTCTACTGAATGCGTATACATCCCTCTGCATCTACATTATTTTTGAGCCGAAGGAGCGCGTCGAGACTGCTACGACGACATCGCTGTCTGACGCATAGTGCCGTGCTGCCCGGAAATGACGCGATGTCAAAATATGGAACAGCGCAGGGTGTTCCGCTGCGCAGCCCTCAACAGTGAAGTGAGCGCGTGTTTCAGGTCAATCAGCGCTGCTCCAAATCCATAACTCACGAGTTATTCGCTGTTGAGTGCGTAATAATTTTTATTTCGCGATTTTAGCGGCATCGCTTCGGTCGGGCTGGAAATTTATATTCGAGTTCCCGGTATTCCCCACGGACTTTTCCGGTCGGCGTTGAGCAGTTCGAAAGTTGTCGACACCCCGTTGTTGTGTCGGCCAGTTTGGTGTATTGCTACTGTCGTGTACCTCAGATTGAATAGGGACTGTCACTATTTGCGACGCATAACTGTGATCAGCGTCGTGTAACCGTGATCAGCACCCTGGCACCGGGCGCGGAAGCTGCGGTGCGATGCTTCGCACCTGCTCGACCCACATTGGGGCCGGAATGACGGCTCGACATCATTATCAGCCGGCGCTTGGCCAGCGGTGTTCCACCGACCGAGCGCATCTGCACCTGAGGCGCTGCCCGGCCCGGCGTGAAGCCCGAATGGGGCAACTCACGCATGGCGGGTGCGACCACACGCTCCAGTCGCGTCTTTATTCATATTGGGAAGCCGTATCATGAATGGCGGATTCAAACCGTTCGCGCCGATTATCACCTCCGTCCAATGCAGGACCGGCGGAACGCGGCCGGTTTTCGTATTCGTCTGGCAGCCGCAGCATGACTATCTGGGTCCGTTCACGGTCCTGGTGACGGACAATGCGGGCCGTTCGATCGCGGGAGACACCACGGCACGCAGCTCGACCGGCGCGACGTGGACGGCCACCGTCACGATGGATGCGGCCACCAACGCATATTACGCGAAGGCGTCCGTGGACGCTGATCCCGGCATTGTCAGCGCCCAGGTTCCATTGCTGTTCGCACCCGACACCGGGATCACGACCGATTTCGACGGACGCATGCTGTCGGTCGGCTGGACGGCTCCTGCTTCGCAGATGCCGGCGACCAAAACGCAGATCCTGCTGACGACTCCAGCTGGCACGCAGGCGGGAGAGTCGTCCGTCAGCAACTTTGGCCAGATGGAGGTAAGCGCCGATCTGCGCAGATCGGGCGGCAACTGGTCGGTGATCCTCACGCCCCAGTCTGGATTCCAGTCCGGAATCTCGATCGGGCCGGAGAGCGCCGCCGCCACCGTCTATCACACCGCGCCAGCGGTCTCTTCGGTGACGGTGTTCGGTGCCAAGACCGCCGCAGGGATGTTGACCAACGTCAACCTCGGTCTCGTCGTCATGGTGCCCAGCACAAGCGTGCCCGAAACCAGTTTCGTCGCCGTTCTGAAGGCCGACGGCCGGATCGTCCAGACTTCGGCACCGGTCAGCGGAACGTGGCAGCACGATGCGGATGCCAGTTTCTGCACCACCAGTGTTCAGTTCGCCTATGCCATGAATGTCGCGGTCCACTTTGAGGTCGGGGTGGCGCAATCCTCGGCAACGGCCGGGACCGCCATTGGTCCGATCGGCGCCGGCGCCGGGCTTGTTCTGCTTCCGCCGCAGGCCGTCACGGCCGCCGTCGCCGCGCAAGGGGATGACCGCATTGTCACTGCCACGATAATGCCCCTTGGCGGTCCCCTGCCGCTGACCGGATCGCGCATCGCGATCACCAGGCCCGCGGGCGTCGAGATGATCGGCACGCTCGGTTTGGGCTTCGAGCAATCCTTGACCCTGCTGGAGCCGAGCATCGGTGCCGCCTATGTGCTTTTCGGCGCGCAGGCCAGCGGCAACAGCATCGGCCCTTGGAGCGGCGGGTTCGTCTATCCGGGCGATAAAAAGCCCGGCGGAACCGGGCTTGCGCTAATCACCAGCATTCCTGCGATCTCCACTATCGCCATCGATAACGGCCTTGCATCGCTGACCTGGGGCGCCATACCGGATCCCGGCCTCACCGGCTATCGGGTGTCCGCAACCGTTGCCGGTGCTCTCGTGGCAAGCGCCGTGTTCACTGGCACGAGCGGGAATCTGGCGGTGGCCGGCGACGGCGTTGCCTTCTATATCGCGGGAATTGCCGGCAACGTCACCGGTCCTGCCGCCGCGCCGGTCACGGCGATCACCGCTGCGCCCGCAGGATTGACTGCCGGTTGGACGTCAGTGGGCACACAGTGCACGCTGCAATGGCAGCCGCCGACGGGAAGCGGTGCCGCGCCCAATGGCTATAAGCTCGCAATTTATAACGGCGAGATCCAGGTCCATCAGGCTACGGTCCAGACCACGTCTTATACCGTACCGCCGAAAATCTTGACGGCGGCGAGCGGCTTCTCCTTCCGCGTCGCGGCCACGGCAAGCGCGACACCGGCGCGCACCGGCCCTTGGAGCGCGGCGGCGCCGATCGTATCGGCGGCTCCCGGTCGCCTCGCGGTCTCCTATGATGGCGCAACGCTCGACGCCACTTGGGGCGCGGTGCCGAATGCCACGGGCTATCGGGTCGTGTTGCTGGCCAGCGGCGTCGAAAGCGGCGATCCCTGGTTTGCGGCCGAACCCAAAACCTCCGTGTCGCTCGGCTTCGATAGCACCAAGACCTACAGTCTGGCTGTGCAGGCGACCGGTCCCGGCTGCACCGGCCCGGCTGTCACCGCCGCCGTGTTCGGCGCCGGCTTCTATCCGCAATTCGCTGCGAACACGGCTGCGGCGCTGATCCCGGCCACTGCGCCTGCGATGGCGCCGTTTGCCATCGCGATCGGGCTGCCGCAGATATTCACCAGCCCACCCAAAAAATTGCCGTCCACTGCGCCGTTCTCGCTCGCCGCCGGTACCGATCCATATTCCTACGTGCTCACCATAGCGGGTACGCCAAATGCATTGCCTTGGACTTTTACCGCCGAGTCGGTGCGTGCCGACCTCTATAAGGCCTACACCACCTTTCTCGGCGAACTTGAAACCAGCACCGCGACTCCCTTCGGGATTCAGACGGTCCAGGCCGCGATCGCACGCGCGATGCCGCAGACTTTCGCCGAGACGCTACTTTATTCTTATGGCTTTACCGGCAGCTCCGGCTGGGCCGATCTCAGGCCCGGCATGGTGCTGCGCGTGGAATACGAGAGCTATCAGACCATGGGCGCCGCGACGCCCGACCAAGCCATGCTCAACGGCTTCATTACCAGCGCGGTGGCGCAATATCAGATCACGCGATCAGCCAAAAATGCCGAAGGCTTCACCGCGCTCGACGCTTTCATCGGCTTGTTGACCGGGCTGGGCGGCACAAAGGTGACGCCGCCGCCTGTCACCTTGCGTAAACAGGCGGGTGGCGGCGGCCTGATCGACAGCGGCTATCCGCTGATGCAGCAGCAGTTCCTGAGACTGGTCTATCCGCCGAGTTTTCCCAGCACCAATCAGCCCGGCACGCCTTATCCGGAATTCAACGCTCTTTTGATCGCGGCGTCGAAGCTGTCCGAGCTCGATGCAGCTACGCGTGCCATCCGCAGCGGCGGTCAAGTCGATACGAAACTCGGCGTGCTCTATTTCCGCGGCCGTACGACTTTGGCGCCGCAGATCCGGGTTTGGGTCAACGATGTCGAGCAGTACGTGCCGGTCGGCGCGACCGTCGGCCAAATCCTGGCGCAACGGGCGATGGATCCTTCAGCCGTGGATCTGCCGCTGACCGGTCTGCGGCTACGCCGCGGCATCGGCCCGGCTCTTGTCGGGTCGCCTGCTTTCTATGATGTCGGCGCGGCAGCGGCCGTGCGCCTTGATTGGGCGCCTGCCGGCAAAGCGGCGTTGACCGCGCTACCAGTGCTTGGCGGCGACCGGATTTATCTTGGCGCGGGCTGGAGCACGGTATGACCAGCGTTGCGGAACCGGTCTTCGATCAATCCAGCGCCGGCTCTGATCTCTATTGGCTGAACGGTGGTGGTCTGCGCGCCGGTTTCCTCGCGTCGGGCGCCATAGCCTTTGGAACCACAGTCACCTTGACGCAAAGCTGGAGCGATGGACGCGGCCTGTGGTTCTGGCTCGATGCGGCACCTGCCGACCCAAGCACTTTCGCGGCCACGCTCGCCGCCTATCTGGCACTGCTGCCTCCTGCCACAGGACCGCGCGCGCTCTGGATCAGCGGGGCCGCCGCCGACATCGGGCAATGGCGCAGCGATGCAGTCGACATGGTGCGTGCCGGCCAAACCACGACCATCGAGACCGGCACCATTTTCGAGACCGGAAGCATCCGGGTGATGATCGGGGCCGGCAACACGGTGACCGTGGGCGAATACGCGGACGACTTTCGCGGTTGGGGTTTCAGCTTGAGCGGCGATCCGGGCCTGATCTTCGTCACCGGCGATGGCGTGCTCAGCGCAGCGCGGGGGCGGTCGGGTTTCAGCTATGGAGCCGGTCAAGTCGGCTGCGTGATCTGGACGTTGGACCTCACCACCAATGGTCAGGATCCCAGTGGCCTCGCCCAACTGGGCGCGAGCTTGCGCTTCTTTGGACCGGATCCTATCGGCGATGGAACGATCCGCGTGCTGCAGGTCGGGGTGCTGCGGCAGACCGCGGCGGTGACGTTGTTCTGCTGTTTCGACGCTCTGGCGCCGCTTGATCCGGCACGCACCCGCTTCGGACTTCTGCCATTCGACGCCACCATCGCCCAGGTGCCGCTTTTCGATACCGGTTACGTCACCGCCCGCGGCTACGGCGTGACGCTTGCGCCGCGCAATGTGGCCTCGCCGACGCCGCCCGGTTTCGTATTCGGCGTACAGCCGCTGGTGTCCGGCGCGGTCGATCGGGCGCTCGTCGACGTCCCGGTGGTGTATTACCTGACGCCGGACGGCGATTTCGATTTGTCGGTGACGGGCAAGAAGGACGGAAACCTCGTCACCGCTGCGGCGTTCGAAAGCTCGGATCCGGCTCCAGTCGAACGCCTGCTTTGCGGCACGACCGGGTTGGACTACGTCGGTCTACCGGCCGCTGCCGGTATGGTGCTGAGCTTTCGCGCCGGCAACGCCGCCTATGCGCCGCCGAATGCGGATGCCGCACAGGATGCGCGCAATGCGCTGGGCGCGGACCCCGCTCCGCCCGCGCTCACCTCGCTCGGCACCACCGCTTGGAACTGGATCAGCGGCGGCGGCTCCCTGGGCTATTACGCCCAGCCCGAGGACGCGCCGTTCTATACTGGCGGTAAAGCCGGCTTCCTCGACTATCTCGAGATTTCCGCCGCGACGCTGACGACCGAGCAAAGCGCGCCGGCTTTTCCGATGGTTGGCTATGCCGGCTTGCAGGTCGAGCAGGCGGATTTCGCGCGCGAGATCGAAGCGCGCGGCGTCGCGCCCGAGCGCCGGCGCCAGATTGCGAAACTCACCGACACGCAATGGATGCCGGCGGCGCTTCGCGGCGCACCTGCGGCGCTGCCATCTACCACCATTCCCGCCGTAACGCCGCCGGGTCTCGCCATCGGCTATGCGGGTGACAAAGTGCCGTGGGCGTGGCTGGCGATCGGCAACACCGGCACATCCAGCGACGGCCTGCCGGATCTGCGCTTCACGGCGGTCGACGGCGCGTTCCGCCAGGCGGTGCTGAGCAACCGGCTGTTCATGGTGCTGGGCGATGCCAAAAGCATCCTGGACAATGGCTCGGTCGCCTACCAACTGACGCGGGCCTCACTCGGTTTGATCAAGGCGCTGCCGCCGCCGCCGAAAGGTGTTCCGCCTGCCGTCTACGATGCGGTCGCCAAGGCGGTCGAGAAAGACGGCTATCGCGTCTATCCCACCGAAACCGCCTTCAACGACATGTTGAAGGACGCGACGAAAGCAATCGGCGGCATCACGTGCGAAGAGATGCTGGTCTTCCAGCGCTTCGCCGGCCTGCTGTCGCCGGCGATCGGCGACTGGTTGTTTCGGATGAGCCCGCGCAACTGGGTGGCGCCGGACCGCGTCGGTCCGAAGAATGCGCGGCTGATCTTCAAGTTCGTGGGCGGTCGCACACTGGCCGATCTTGTGGCCGACACCGCGGCCTGGAGATGGCCCGAGGCGTCTTCCGAAGACGGCAAAGCCTCGACCGCGCGCGATGACATTCAGTCGATCATCCGCACCGCCAGGGTAGCATCCGCAGCGGCAAAGGCCAAGAACCAGACCTCGCCTTACGAACCCTTCCTCAGGGTCGTCGACAATCCCAACTGGAGTGGCGTGCTGGCGTTGTCGGTGGACGTGCCGCTCGACAGCCTGCCCGAACCGCTGCAGCCGCTGGCCGCCGGTATCGATCCCAAAAGCTTCTACGCCCATCATCTGGGCCTGACCGCAACGTCATTCACTTCCGATTCCGGAAAAATCAAGTTCGACGTGACGTCGAGCTTCGGGCTGATCGACTACCAGAATCCCATCGACCAATATTTTTCCAGCGATATCCCGTTCGCATTCCGGGTGCAGCAACTCACCGTCGGCTTCGAGAACGGCAAGCTGTCCAGCTTCAGCAGCTCCGCGCAATTGATGATCAATCGATTGTTCGGCGCGGATACGCGTTTGTTTCCGAGCGAGCACGGTAACAACATCATCCTGGACGGCGTCTACCAGACCGAGCGCAATGACGGCGGCGGCCAGCGCGACACTTATGTGTTCGCGATGCGGGAGACGGGAGCTTATCAGCTCGCGTTGAGCGCATTGACCGAAGTCGGCGTCGAGCAGACCCGTCTGGCGACCGTGCGCGCGGCCGACCCTGCAAGCGGCAATACGACCGTGACCGGGGCGTTCCAGATGACCGGCCGCTTGCGCTTCGTCGAGCCCGACAATTTCGACCCCTTCTGCTGGGGACCGCCGACGCCGCCGCCCGACACGACCGGCGCGTTCCTCTCGGCCGACGCGCCAGCCGCGGACGCCACCGGCTCCAAGGGGCTGCTCTTTTCCAACTACACGATCACCATGAGCTTTGCGCTTTCCGATCCTGCCAACGTGAAATTCACGGTGGCGGACGGCGCCATCGCTTTCGATACGGCGAACAGTCCGGCCCGCCAGGATTCGCTGTTCGCGCGCTTTCCATTGCGGTTGACGGGGCTGCTCGCCACACCGGATACGAAGGTGATGGGCGGCGAGGCCTCGACCCGAGATCCCGAGGCCGCCGGTTTCGTTTCGGTCTCGGCACCGTTGCAGCAGGGTAAGCTCACCCAACCCTGGTACGGCCTGGTCTACGAGGTCGATCTCGGCACGCTGGGCGCGCTCGCGGGATCGGTCGGTCTCACGGTCCGGCTGCTCGCCGCCTGGAGCCCGGCGAACAATCCCGAAGGCCGGACCGCAGTCTATTTCGGCGTGGCGTTGCCGGGCGTGGAAAAGATGTTGGGCGTAACCCTGCCGCTGCAGGGCATCCTCGACATCGGCTTCCGCACCATCCAGTTCACGACCTATGACGATAAAGATGGACGCCGGCAATATTTGATGCGGTTGCGGGATTTCGGCCTGCATGTGCTGGGCCTGTCGTTCCCGCCGGGCCACAACGACATCACCGTCTTCGGCAATCCGGACCAGACATCCAACACCAAGCTCGGCTGGTATGCCGCCTACGAGAACGGCAAGAGCGACAAGAAATCCGCGCGCCGCGCAATCGCTGGCGCCGACAAACGCCAGCGTCAGATCCGGGCGGCCCGGCCGGCGCGCGACCATGGAACGCAGCAGGGGACCGACTGATGCCGCAACGCGTGATTCTCGACGGCCTGTGGTGCGGCCAGGGCATGGCCAACATGGTGCGCGTCTTCAAGAGCACCGATACCGACCCCAATACCAATCCAGCTGATTGGCTTTGCGTGTTCGATTTCGGCAGCGGCGGGCTCAGCAAAAGCAAGAAGGTACTCGGCATCACGCCGCCGGTTGGCTTCATCATGCAACAGCTCAAGCTGCAACAAGATGCCGGACGTACGCCGCGGATCGATCTGATGCTGATCAGCCACCAGGACAGGGACCACTGGGCACTGCTCGGCGAACTGAACGACCAGATCGTAAAGCAGAAGATGCCGGTCGTGGTCGGACGGATGATACTCGGTGGGGCGAATTGGCGCACAAGCTCGACAACCGTCGTGAACAAGTTCGTCAAACG
>Ga0070731_10004319_pt1 | contig 12309 bp, 12 predicted proteins | sample Coa_R1_2_FD_66448 | JGI IMG/M metagenome (GOLD analysis project Ga0070731, IMG submission 66448) | Surface soil microbial communities from Centralia Pennsylvania, which are recovering from an underground coalmine fire - Coalmine... | ecosystem: Environmental > Terrestrial > Soil > Unclassified ... | reverse complement strand
TGGCGAGCAGGATTTGCCGTCTTCGATACGGATGCGCGTGCACTGATCTTTTGTCGAGTTCCTTACGATCTCAAATCCGCGCAAGATCGGATCTTTGCGGCGCAACTGCCAACTCGTCTCGCTACTCGGCTGGCAGCGGGAAGATAGAAGCCGCTTCAGATCTCATTCCACAAACATGCAATCCCCATAGGAATAGAAGCGGTACTTTTGCTGAACCGCGTGCCTATACGCAGGCAGCACTTGTTCTTTTCCGCCGAGAGCACAAACCAGCATGAGCAGGGTGGATTTTGGCAAGTGAAAGTTCGTGAGAAGTGCCCCAACCATGCGAAACCGGTAGCCCGGAAAAATGAAAATGTCCGCCTCTCCCTCGCCAGCTTCCACCTCCCCGGAAGCAGCAGCATGTTCCAAGGTTCGTACCGTCGTAGTCCCCACGGCTACAACACGGCGGCCAGTGCTCATTGCGGAGTTCACTTGTGCGGCTGCTTTTTCCGAAATCAAGTAATGTTCGGAATGAAGGCGATGGGCCTCGACTGCCTCAACCCGGACAGGCTGAAACGTCCCCAAACCCACATGTAGCGTGACTTCTGCAGTTTCTATCCCGCGCTGCCGAAGCCGTTCAAAGGTTTCGGATGTGAAGTGCAGACCAGCCGTTGGTGCCGCTACCGATCCGCGCTCGCGAGCATAAATCGTCTGATAACGTTCGCGGTCAGCCGGCTGGTCAGACCGATCGATATAAGGCGGCAGAGGTACGTGTCCGAGTTGCTCAACTAGAGCAAAGAAGTCCGGGACAGGCTGGAATCTGATTCCCCGCTCTCCGAAACTTCCTCTGTTTAACACGAGCGCTTCGAGCTCACCGTGGTCGCCGAAAAAGAGACGTTCGCCGATGTCGATTTTGCGGCCCGGATGGACCAAGCACTCCCATTCGTTTGGCTGTTGGCTCACCTGTCGGGTCAGTAATACTTCCACGCGCCCCTTCAAAAAATCCTTAGTGGCCGGATTCCGATCGCTGAGCGGTTGTGCTTTGACACCTCTTCTATGCCCGTAAAGGCGGGCGGGAAACACCCGAGTGTTATTAAAGACCAGGAGATCATCAGGGCGCAGGAGGTCGGGAAAGTCGTGGAAGTGGCAATCGCGAACAGCTCTGGCACCGTGTTGAAGGTGTAGCAGTCGGGATGCAGCTCGCTCAACGAGCGGCTCTTGCGCAATCAATTCTGCTGGAAGATGGTAGTCAAACTCAGAAACGAGCACCGCTTCTCATTATAGAGTTCCCATTGTTGAACCCGGAGTAACAGAATTATTGGATTGTTTTAGGGCAAACGCGTAGGTTACTATACGCGGACAGTTCGCTCACCCGTGTTGGAAGCCATGTCTACCCCATATCGCGCACGCCGTGAGATTGTCTCCTTCGGAAAGATGTTGCATGGCCGTGGCTTCGTGGCAGCTACGGACGGCAATTTGTCCGTGCGCCTGGACAAGGGAAAAATTCTCACTACTCCGACTGCCATGAGCAAAGGATCGTTACGGACTTCGGACCTTGTCACCGTCGATCTGGATGGCAATGTGATCGCCGGAAGTCGGCGTGCCTCTAGCGAGATCGCCATGCACCTGCTGATTTACAAGTTGCGCCCGGAAATTCGCGGAATTGTGCATGCCCATCCTCCTACTGCAACCGGCTTTGCAGCCGCGGGGCTGGCTCTCGATCAGCCGCTAGTGTGCGAAGTGGTGATTGGTTTAGGTTCCATCCCACTGGCAGAGTACGGAACTCCCGGTACACCGGAATTGTGCGAGACGCTCCGACCCTTGATAGCCCAATACGACGCGATTCTCATGTCGAATCACGGGGTAGTGACCTACGGTGAAACCTTACGCGATGCTTACATGAAGATGGAAACTGTCGAACACTTTGCGCAGATCGCGCTGGTCACCCATCTCCTTGGACGGGCGCAGCCACTGGGCAATGAAGATCTCCAGAAATTACTTTTGGCTCGCAGCAAATACGAAGGTACTCATTCGGCTGCACCTCTTCCTCTCGCAAACCCGTCTGGGTCACATAATGGAAATGGCCGCAGAGCCTCCGGCATCGCCAACAGAAAACGCGAGAATTCAAGAAGCCTGCAAAGAACTTAGCAGTTGCTCAGTGGCTGGATTTCTGTCCTGCCGTGAACGTCGTCCATGGTCCCGCCTTCATATCTCGAAGAACCGGCTTCTCCCAGCTATATTCCGGGTGTTTCTCGAGAAAATCTGTGGCGAGGAAGTCAGCGCCGCAGGGATGGCCAGCGCGCGCCACCATGCTCATCTTTTCTGCCAGGCTGCTGTCAGTGGCCTTCCCTTGCACCGCGCCACCAGGATCGTAGGCTCCCCATTCCCACTGTTTTACTCCTCTATCAGACGTATCGACGTGGCCGCACAGCGAGCGTTCATCCGCATCATCCTTCTTTTCGTAGCTATCGAAGTGATCAGCCAGGAACTTTTCTGCCATGTTGACGTCGATCTTTCCTTTATTCTCTTGCATCAATTCTTCCCATCGCACGCGGCGGGCGTTCGGAGAAGAAGAAAGATCATTTTTATCGAACTCGGGAGTATCCTCGGCAAGTACTTTAGGATCTTGGGCGAAGTTCGAACTGATGAAATAACCGTCCTTTGTCCGCCACAATGGCGTACTCTTCAGCGCGAGTTCTAAGTAGGCAATCTCACCCGTTTTGCGATCTCCAATGAGCCAATCGTTGGCATAGCCACCGTTGTTGCCTTCTTTGATGATCCGTACGTAATCATCAATCGAATTGGCATACTGCAGAGCTTTTCGCGAGCGCATAAACTCGGGCTTGCCATTGGGATCCCATCCCTCGAACTGAGTAATGGTGGTTTCAGCAATCAGCATTCCCGCTGAGTTGATGGCGAAATCATCATCGCTGGTGATCACTCCAGGGAATCCGTCCATCAGAATGCGGTTACCGTGGCTTGGCTGAATATCAAACATCACCACCCAGCGGGATCCCGCGACATAGCTCGTCCAGTTGTTATGGGCGATAACAATCTTGTGATCCCTGGTCATGTTTCCGGTCGCGATGAAAGCGCTGCAATTTCCCTCGGAGACCAGCTTCGGAGCATTTTGCGCATGCTGACGCTTGTTGAGCCAAGGAACGTAGTAATCCGGAACTTCTTCGAACGCATTCAGCGCGACGATGTCATAAACGTCGAGATTCACTCCGTGGGCTTTCAGGCCATCCGAGATGCCTTGCAATTCCTGCTGATACTCGGTATCAATGTGCGGCCATAGCATCTCGCGCGCTGCCGTGCGGAAGAATTCCCAGTTTCGCTTCGTGCGATAGGTGTCTCGAAACTGAATCGCATGAAAGGCGTCGTCAATCTCTGGCGCAAGCAGATATCCGTGCTGAAAGCCAATCTCGGACGGCGAACCCTCCAGGTGCACATAAGTCCAGCCATCCTGCTGAAATCGATAACCCTTTTGCAGCCGCGGATCGGGGCCGGCTTCCTGGCGAGCAGAGCTGGCGTATAAAGACGCAACCATAATCAACTGACAAACCAGGATGGCAGCTTTTCTAAGCATGAGGACCCCCTCTCAGGGAAATGCGAATAACAGGCGGCATTGTACAACGGAAGCGGATTGGAGTTTGGCGTCAGCTCGGCATTGATTGACATGAGAGTTGCCCGTTGTCAGAGCCGAGGCGCCCATTCGCGGTCGATTGACTCTTAGCGACAGCATCACTAAGATTCGCTCACAATTCGAGCTTCGATACCCGACATCAAACTCAGCCACTCACATAGAAAGGACATTCGGATGACGGCAGGAAGTTACGACATCATTACGGTGGGGGGTGGAATTGCCGCCTCCTCATTGGCGATGGCGATGGCCGGTCGAGGCGCCAGGGTGCTGGTTTTGGAGCGGGAAAAACAATTTAAAGATCGCGTTCGCGGCGAGGCGGTTGTGCCCTGGGGCGTGGCCGAAGCGAATGAACTCGGGATTGGCAGCTTGCTCAAAGAAAAGTACGCTCATGAAGTGCCATTCATCGAGGCCGGTTCGGGGTTACGAGACCTCAGAACAACGACACCGCAACAGTTACCTCTACTTTCCTTCCAACATCAGGTTATGCAGGAGGCACTGCTGACAGCAGCAGAAAACGCCGGCGTCGAAGTGCGTCGCGGAGTTGGCGTTGAGCACGTTGAGCGCGGGACTAAGCCGACCGTGGTTATTGACGGACAAAGCCACGAGCGGGTTGCGGCGCGTCTCGTGGTTGCCGCCGATGGGCGCGGCTCTGGGGTACGAAAATGGACCGGTTTCTCCGTTAGCCAGCAAAGGCATGGTTATTACATGGCCGGTGTGTTGCTGACAAACGTACACGCATCCCCGGAGATCATGCACGCTGTGTTCAACCCTGAGCTCGGCACTTGGACCGGTCTGATTCCCCAAGCGGCCGGCCGATTCCGCGCGTACCTCACTTATCCGAAAACGATGGGCTACCGCCTGCAGAGTGACTCTATGCTCAAACTATTCATTCGTGAGTCCGCGAAGGGCTATCCTCCAATCGCAGATTATTGCGCCGACGCCAAAAGTATCGGTCCCTTGGCCAGTTTTGATGCGGACGACGCTTGGGTGGAAGAACCCTATTGCGATGGTGTGGCGCTGGTGGGCGATGCTGCGGCCACCACTGATCCCACCTACGGCCAGGGACTTTCATTCGCTCTACGTGCCGCGCGAGTACTTCGCGATGAACTTACAAACAATTCCGATTGGGAAAACGCGGGACAACATTACGCGGAACAACATCGGCGTAGTTTTGGTGCGTGCCACATGGTGGAGGGATGGATACGCACCCTCTTTCAAGATCCTTCACCGGAAGCCACCGCATTACGGATGAAAACTATGCCCCTGATTGCCCAGGATCCCACGCGCGTTCCTGATCACATTCTTAGCGGCCCCGACTTGCCCCTGAGCGATCAAGCGCGTGCGCGGTTCTTTGGCGAATTCTGATTCCATTCCCCCGCTAAATGATCACCAATGCGAGTTTTAAGTCTTGATTGCCGGTAATTCCCAGCTGAAAAATTTCGTCGTATTGGCGAAGAAGCTCTAAACCTATTCGCCTCCGATTCTGAATCGCATGCCCGCACGAAAATTCGCAGTCAGAGCTGGATAGCCGACAACCTCGTTGTAGTGACGATCCAAAGCATTTTCGATGTCGACATAGGCAGTCATTCTCGAGTTCAGAACATACCAGCCGCCCACATCTGCGCGTACGTATCCCGGAGCATGATCGATTCCGAAATTCAGGAAATCGGAGTCGGCGCGCCGCCCAACAAAGCTCCCCCGCATACTTCCTCCCCACCGCGAACCGAGATAATTCAGGAGGAGGGAAGCAGAGTGCTTGGGACGTCGAAGCAGCGGCCGACCAACACCCAGAATTGCCGGATCACAGAAATTTGCCGGAGTGCACACCGGCGCGGCAAGGATTTCTGTCGATGTGTAGGTGTACGCGGTATTTAAAGACAATCTCGACCGAAGCTGTCCTTGAAATTCGACCTCTGCTCCCTGCGCGAAAGATTTATCCACATTCACATATTGTCCGATGAACGTCAGCGGATTCGTCGCGTAGTCGATGCGGTCCAAGAACAGGTTGTTGAAGTAAGTCGCCGAGAGCGAATAACGCCCTTGCAGCAGGTTCTGCTGAAGACCCGTTTCAAATGCGCGAGTGCGCTCCGGCTTTAGCGAGGTATTCGGAACACTGAACGGAGGCCCAGCAAAGGTCTCCTCCAATCGAGGTTCCTTAAAACCTTCCGCATAGGAAAAGCGCAAACGTGTTCCAGAAAAGAGCCGCCCGCCGCGCAATGCGAGGAGGGTTGCAGCAACGCGAGGAACGCCAGTATTCCCGAACGCCCCATTGCGAATGAATCTTGCGCCAGCGACGCCCGAAAAACGCTCCCAAATGATTTGCTGTTCACCATAGACATCGTCATTCAGGCGGACCCCGTGAGTGGAGGGAGGATAGTCCAGATCTCCAATGACTCCATTTTCATCCTCGAAGCGATATCCAAACGTGGTGTGGCCCCAGCTCTGTTCGGCGTAATCCCCCTCATACTCGAACCCTGCTCGGTTGATGTGATCGCTGGCGTGAGTTGGGAAATCATCCAACCGCGCAGAATCTCCCATCAGATTGATATCTTGATAGCGGTAGTTGTATTCGAAGCCGCTAAAGCGATGTTGCCAGCCCGAAGGCTGAGTAACCGTCAGTTCTGTGCTTCCCAGAAAGTTATTCAATTGTTTGTGCTCGGTCGGGTCGGGTGGCTCGAACGCCTGTCCGTTGAAGTTCCATTCTCCGGGTAAGCCAGTGAAGCTGTTGGAGTGGCGAAAGCGGGTCCGGAGAACTATTTCACTTGTCACCGCTGCGCCTACGTTCAGGCCTTGCAATGTGTTGGAATAGGCATTGTTGATGCCTTGACCTGCAGTGTTGAACTGATCGCCGAACAAGTTGTAATCGTAGCGGCCACGAGCACCCGAGAGTGATGCGTACCCGCTGGCCGTGCCAAAGTTCCCACCGTCAGCGCCAAAGCGAAGTTCGGGAATTCGAGTGCTTCCGTTACGCGTCCAAAGTTGCACGACACTGGTCATTGCATCCGAGCCATATAGTGTGCTCTGTGCCCCACGCAGAAATTCCATGTGATCCGTTTCTGTGAGAGGCAGATTGCCAAAGTCAAACGTTCCGCCCGGTTCGTTGATGGTCACGCCATCGACGATCACTTTGTTGTATGTGGAATCGCCACCTCGCACAAATAAAGAAGCCAGGCCGCCCCGCTGGCCGGCAGTATTCACAATCGCGCCGGGCAAAAACCGCAGGGTGTCATTGGCAGCGACGGGCTGCATAGTCTCGATCTGCTCGCCGCTCAGACTTTCCACCTGCGACCCCGAGAGTTCTTCAGCAATGGGATTGCGAGTGGCCGTGACCACGATCGTTTCTGCCGCAGGAGCGAGTTTCAGCGCGACGATCACCAACTCTGCTGAGGGATGCACATCCAGAAGTTGGGCGGCAAATCCTTTTGCGAGGATCTGGACGCGGTACGGCCCCGGCCGTAAGTTATGAAATGTGGCCAGCCCCTCGGCCGAGGTATTTTGAATCCCGACCGGCGAATGGGAGTTCGGCTGTCCATTGCTACCAGTTGGCGACAATGTGACCTGCACTCCGCTGACAACGGCACCTTGCGGATCGAGCACTTTGAGTTTGAGATCCTCGGCTGAAGCTGCTGCCGCCAACGTTAGAAGGACTGACAAAAGTCGGAACAACCGCATGCACGCCTCCTTTGACACGCGAAAGGGGTTAGTGTTGGCGGTTCGCGCCGATCTCCTGGCTTGGCGAGTCAGGACAGCATGTTCCGTCCGACTTACGCCACCGGCCTTCCCAGGAATTCCCAGTGACCGGCAGCAATTTCCTCGCTTACAGTTGCGCGGCAGCGCGGGATTCTCACCCGCTTCCCTCCTTGTCAGTCCGACAAGGTTGCGCGAACCAAATATTGAGAAAGAGCAAAACTGAATAGGATGGAAATTTACGCTCGTGCGGCCCAGCAGTCAATCCGTGAGTTCGGGTGATCTTATTGCCATGGGTCTCTTCTTGTCTGTTTCAGGGATCGTTTTGCCGTACGCAGCATCGAAAAAGAGAGAGGTGGCCGAAAGTGGAGAGGATTGAAGGCATCGATCCGAAGAACGCCCCGTATTTTATGCGGCAGGTGTTCAAGAAGGTGCGCAAACTCCTGGGTCGCGACCTGACACCACAAAAGATCATAGCCAGGGTACCTCGGGTTTTCTGGGTAAATGCTCTCACCGAGTGGCTGCTGGGCCAGAAAGCCGCAGTCCCACAGCGCCAGCGGATGCTGCTGACATTGCGGACCGCGGTCCGCGTAGGCTGTCCTTTCTGAATCGACGCAAATTCTGCCGGCGGCAGAATGTACGGCCTGAGCGATGACGAAATTGTTGCTATCCACGATGCAAAGCTCGATGGTTTCGTGCCGGCGGAGCGAGCCTTGCTGCGCATGGCCGACGCAATGGCGGATACGCCAGCAAACGTCAGCGATGAGCTGTATGCGGAGTTACGAAGATATTTCTCGGAGGAACAACTGATCGAACTTGCCGCCACTGCCGCCCAGGAAAATTTTCGCGCCCGTAACAACCGCGTATTTGATGTGAAAAGTGATGGTTTATACCGGAAGGGGCTGCGTTTTAAACAACACGTTGGCTGAGCCCAATTCGAAACGGCGTGCGTGGGAATATGGGCAGAGGCAAGCGTAAAATACCGCTATGATCGCTCAGGATCTTCTCGACATCTTGGTTTGTCCGGCATGCAAGAAACCACTGGTCGTAAAGAACAACGGTGAAAGCCTCAAATGCACCGAGTGCCATCGCGTCTATCCGGTTCGCGATGATATTCCGATCCTGTTAATTGACGAAGCGGTGGTCGAAGCATCGTAAAATTAGGCGCAGAGTAAGACTCGCGACCCATTCTGAAGCAGACTGCGATTTCTCGTCCCACAAAGACACAGAATATACACTCTAAGTCCACGCCAATTTGACATAATCGCTCGGTCTGTGTTACAAACTGTGTTAAGCTGCTTTCAAAGGGGAGGCGGTCTGACACTGATTCCAAGAAAGATCGGCGTCACGGTTTACGTGAGGCACAGGGGCACGTGCCCGAAAGCCCGTTATGGCGAGTTCTACACGGATTGCGATTGCGCCAAATGGTTGCGCTTCTCAGTCAATGGCAGGCAGCACCGGCAGGCGGCAGGAACCCGTTCCTGGATCACAGCCAAGCAGAAAGCATTGGAACTAGAGCAACGTCTAGAACTGGGCGAATCTAACGTTCCCGTTGTCCCGGATGCCCCTGCAAAGACGATCCTAGATTCTGCCCAAGAGTACATCGCGAAGCAGGAAAGCCGAAACCTCAGCCCGAGCACCATTCGCCGTATCAAATATCCCGTCGAAAATTTTGAGCAGTTCATGCTCAAGCGTTCGAAGTTCTACCCCAACGACATCACAACTTCAGACCTCATCGAGTATCGGGCATCGTGGAAATTCAAAGATCAGACGAAACGCAAAGAGCAAGTGATACTGCGGAGCTTTCTGAAGTTTTGCTGCAAGGGCGAGCACAGAGTTTCGCTGCTGGATGTTTTGGACACGATTAAAGAGAGCAAGGAAAGCAGAGAGAATCGCAAGCCGAAACCGCTCAGCGAAACTGAAATCCATAAGCTCTTGCAAAAAATCCCTGACGTGTTCACGAATCCCGATGAGGCGCGACGATTCCACGCCATGATTCGCGTAATGCTTAGCACGGGGTTGGCCATCATTGACACCGTGCAATTGGAGCGGGCTGCATTAGAAAAAGCCCAGAAAACTGGAGTCCTGAAAATCGAGCGGCAGAAGACTGGTAAGCCCGCGATTATTCCCATTGACGGAGGGTTGCTGGAGGAATTGCTCGCTGTCCTCAACGGGCATCCAAAGTTCGTGTTTTGGCGAGGTACGTTGGTGCTTGATTCCGAGATCACAATCCTACGCATAAAAATGCGAAAGCTGATGAAAGAGGCTGGAGTCTACGTCAGCGGAAATGTGTTTCATCGGTTTCGTGACACAGCCGTTGACTTCTGGGTCGGGAAAGGTTGGTCAATGTCGGAGATTGCCGATGCTTTGGGCGACACTATTGCAGTTGTTGAGAATCATTACCGCGACTGGGCATCAGAGCGAACAATAGAACGAATGGCGAGATTGCCCGTTCGCAAATGGGAGCCTGTTATAACGTCTTAATAAATTCATAGTCGTGCCTGCCTTATAAATCAATCGCGAAGGGGAAATAAGGGGATGGCACAGCAACAAGCAGTATCAGTTTGTAAGCGCAAAAGAAAACCGACAACAACGAAACCAGTTCGGATACGTTGGGGGTATCTGGACGAGATTCGCCAATTTTGTGAAATCACCGGAAAGAATGAATCCGATGTTGTTGATTACTTGCTGGAGGAAGGAATCGCTTGCTTCTTGCGTCCGAAACTGGAGCGTTATTTCCAGCAGAAAATCGAAATCGCACACAAACGCGGTGACAAGGAAGGAGCGGAGCATTTCAGTGAATCGTTAAGTTCACACCGAAGCATAGACCTACTGTTCAATTATCAAGACGAATGCAGCGACGCCGAGGGAGAAATTATTTTCTCGAACCTCAGTCTTGAAGAAAAGATGTCGAAACTCAAAATCTTGCGTGGCTTTGCGGGCGACACACCTCCAGCGGGCAACGCATAAACAAGCGGCCTCCCCCACTTAACTCGCCTTTGCGTCCCGCCTACGCGATTCACCCCGCATTACAATGATGGGCTGGATTAGGCGGGGCAATGGAAAACAACGATTTCACCGAAGAAGAACTTCTAATTCGTCTGCGAAACTTTGAGGATCAGTTCGTGGAACGCAAAACCTTCAATGACTACAGGGATTGGCTACGTGCTGTCGTATCATTTGCAAATTCCGCACCCATAAATTTTCCTTGCGTGCTGTTCATTGGCGCAAGGGACAACGGAGAGCTTGAGGGCGGAAACACCAACTTAGATAAAATGCAGGCCAAGTTAAACGATCAACTAAAGAACACGTTCCCTAGGGTCCCATATTTCCTCAAGATCATTTCAATTGAGACCCGCCAAGCCCTTGCGGTCATAGTTCCCGGAAGTGCGTCGCGTCCCCATTTCTCCGGTCCGGCATTTGTCCGACATGGAGGACATACAAACGAGATGACATACGAGGAATATCGCGAGTCCCTTGCGTATCAGAACAGCAAGGCTGCCCGCATTCTTGATTACAAAGGCAAGCAAGTTACGGTAATAAACGTTAACAACACAAATCGGACGCAGTGGTCAGTGGCGACCAAAATCGACTCTTGCAATCAGCACTATGTTACCTTTTCCCCATTGTCATCGTCTTTGACTAAAGACAAGCTTTCGTTCTCACTCGATCGGGTGCAGCTTTCCTTCGATAACCCGAACGACCGTCTTCAAGTAGAACTTATCTATAGCTAATTGCGATGGTCAGCCGCAAGAAGATCAATCTCGAAAAGGTTCTAGCCGCACTGAACGTCACGTGTCCGCTTTGTGGATATTCGATTCCGCCGAACGAGCAGATGCGGGTATCAAATGATCGGATGCGCTGCCGAAATGCGGGAAGGAGTTTAAAACGGGCCGCTATTAAAGCACGCTAGAGGCGATGCTATCATTCGCAAGATGCATGCCGTCTCATATGTGCTCTTAATTGCTAGCGTTTTCGCGCTACAACAGCAATCAGATCGGCAACGCCCAAAAGAAGCCAATAAAGGGCAGAACACTGAGCAGAAGGAAGAACAACGTTCCTATCCAACTAATCAAACCATCGTAATTAAAACAGATCAAGAATCCCCGTCTGGCAAGCAGAACGAAACAATACAGAAAGAGAGCGCAAGTAAGCCAACGCACGATTGGATTGATCGAGTCAATGCTTTCTCTACTTTCATTATCGCGGTTTTCACGGTTGGGATGGTCATTGTAATTGGAATCCAGATACGCGAGTACAGAACTAGGGAAAGAGCCTGGATTGCCTTCCTTCTGCCGGAACACCCGATTGTTCAGATCCACAAGAGCGGCCAACCAAATGGATTTCAGATTGTTGGATTTATAAAAAATGTCGGCAACACGCCTGCCATTATCGTCCGAAAATTCCACTATGTGAGTCTTACGAGCAAAGACGAAGCCCTGGAAGCAGTTCCACCATACCTTAAGGTCGAGGAGAGGCAAACCGAGTACCAGATGATTCCCGAAGCCTCTGAACCCGCTCTCGGCACAATTAGCGATACCGACTGGGGTCATATTCAGCAAGGTTACAAAACCTTGCACGTTCTCGGACAACTTATCTACAAAGACGTTTTTGGAAGAACGCACGAAACTCGGTATTGCCAGCGTTACTACTCCAAACCGACCAGGGATAGAGTGGTTGGCTTTTATCCTGAAGGCCCCTCCCCATATCTGAAGGTAACCTAGGACCAAAATCATCATAGTTCTCATCGGAAATATCAATGTCGTTTTGTGCGTTTTCTGAATGTGTGCAGGGAATTGCTAAAGCGAGCGTATTTGGCTGCGATTTGCGCCCTCTCATCTGCGGGCAAGGATTTCGCTGATTTGTTGAATTCAATCCATGCACTATAGATTTGTTTTTCCAATTGCTCTCGGAGAATCGCCGAACGCGCGGCAAGTACGCCTCCGGCGTCGAAAATTTCAAGCATGTGACGCCAAGCAGGTGAGTCCCACTGATCC
>Ga0070731_10004318_pt1 | contig 12310 bp, 11 predicted proteins | sample Coa_R1_2_FD_66448 | JGI IMG/M metagenome (GOLD analysis project Ga0070731, IMG submission 66448) | Surface soil microbial communities from Centralia Pennsylvania, which are recovering from an underground coalmine fire - Coalmine... | ecosystem: Environmental > Terrestrial > Soil > Unclassified ... | reverse complement strand
GCGACGATCTCGTCGGTCAGTTGGCGCAGCCGGTGGTGGCGGTCCTCGGGCTCCACGGGTCGCGGCATGGCCGGCACGGCGAGCAGCGTACGATGCCCGACGTGACCCCTCGCCGCCCCCCGGGCCCTGCTGTCGCGCTCTTGGTGCGGCACGGTCGCACGGCCACGACGGGCAAAGTGCTGCCCGGCCGGGCGCCCGGCCTGCACCTCTCCGACACCGGCCGCGCCCAGGCCGACGCCGCGGCCGAGCGCATTGCGGCCCTGACTCCGCCGCCGGTCGCCGTGTACGCCTCCCCTTTGGAGCGCACTGTGGAGACGGCGAGACCCATCGCGGCGCGCCTGGGGTGCAAGGTCCGCATCGAGCGGGGATTGCTCGAGTGCGACGTCGGCTCGTGGACAGGCGCCCGGCTGTCCACCCTGCGCCGCCGGCGCGAGTGGCGCACGGTGCTGCAGCTCCCGTCGACGTTCCGCTTTCCCGACGGCGAGTCGTTCGCCGAGATGCAGGCACGCATCACCGCCACCATCGACCGGCTCTCGCAGAAGCACCGCGGCGCCAGCTTCGTGGCCGTGTCGCATGCCGATCCGATCAAGGCGGCGGTGGCGGCCACCGCCGGCGTACCGCTCGATCTCTTCCAGCGCCTCGTGGTGTCGCCGTGCTCGGTCACCGTCCTCGTTCGGGGTGACACATCGATGCACGTGCTCGCGGTCAACACCACCGCGGGGCTTGCCGAACTGGCCCCGTCGTGACGGGCGAGCGCCGGTGAGCCCCGCCCTGGACCTCGGCGACCTCGACCGCTTCACCGTGGGCGCGCAAGGCCCGGTGGGCAAGCGGGTCTTCGTGCTCCAATGCCGCTCGGGGAGCACCACGCTGACCTTGAAGGCCGAAAAGCAACAAGTGTCGGTGCTGGCCGAGTACCTCGGCCGGGTGCTGCGCGACCTCGACCGGCCCGAGCACCTGCCCGAGGACCTCGAGGTCGAGGAGCCGACCGAGCCCCATTGGGTCATCGGGACACTGGGGGTCAGCTACGACGAGGCCCTGGACCGAGTGGTGCTCGTGGCCGAGGAGCTGGTGGCCGAGGACGAGGACGGCGATGTGGCCCGGTTCTCGGTGACGCGAGCCCAGGCCGCCGCCTTCGCCATCCGGGCCACCGCCCTTGTCGAGGCGGGCCGTCCCCCGTGCCCGCTGTGCGGGCTTCCCCTCGATCCATCCGGACACCAGTGCCCGCGGACCAACGGCCACCGGCCACCCGCCACCTGACGCTGCTCGCCGAGGGCGAGGTCGAGGTCCTCGGTCGGCTCCCGTGGAGCTCGAACCGGACCTTCCTCGTCTCCTGTGCCGCCGACGGCGAGGAGCTGGCCGCCGTCTACAAGCCGGGTCGGGGTGAGCGGCAGCTGTGGGACTTCCCCGACTGCATCTACCGCCGCGAGGTCGCCGCTTATCAGCTGTCGGAGCTGCTCGGCTGGGGGGTCGTGCCCGAGACCGTCGAGCGCGACGACGCCCCATTCGGGCCGGGCTCGCTGCAGCGCTTCGTCCCAGCGGACTTCGAAGAGCACCACTTCACGCTGGTGGAGGAGCCCCGGCATCGCGAGCAGTTGCAGACGATCTGTGCCTTCGACGTGGTGGCCAACAACGCGGATCGCAAGAGCGGGCACTGCCTGCTCGGAGAGGACGGGCGCATCTGGGCCATCGACAACGGCCTGTGCTTCCACGTCGAACCCAAGCTGCGTACTGTCATCTGGGAATTCGCCGGCAGGCCTGTTCCCGCCCGCTTGCTCGACGACCTGGGCAAGCTCGGCGAGAAGCTCGACAGTGCATTGGGTTCCTTGTTGTCGTCCCGGGAGGTGGCGGCCATACGCCGGCGCGCTGCCGGTCTGGTGTCGGCTGGGCGCTTCCCCGTGCCCGACCCCGACAGCTACCACTTGCCCTGGCCGCTCGTGTGAGCAGCGATGCCCTGGCCGCTCGTGTGAGCAGCGGTGGCCCTGGCCGCCGGTGAGCGGTCAGCGGGCCTTGGGCGAGTAGAGGAGGCGCAGCCGGCCCGATCCGGCGGTGAGGGTCGACCAATCCGGTGCGTCGACCGACAGCACGGCCAGCGCACCCGTCGACAGTCCCCGCTCGGCGGCACGCCGCCCTTTGTCGTCGTCGGGGTCGAGGAGCAGCCACACCAACTCCTCGAGCGTCGGGTTGTGGCCGACCACCATCACCGATGGGACATCGGCTCCAACCTCGCGGAGCATCTCGATCACGTCGTCGGCGTCGGCCCGGTAGAGGGCGTCCCGGACTTCCACCTCCACCCTGGAGTCGAGGCCGCAGAGCACGAGCTCGGCCGTCTCACGGGCCCGCGTGGCCGACGAGACGAGGACGGTGGCCGGGACATCCGAAGCGCAGCCGATGTCGACGAGGTGCGCAGCCACCTCGGCGCACTGACGTTTTCCGCGCTCGGTGAGCGCGCGCTCATGGTCGTCCGACCGGTGCGGAACCGCCTTGGCGTGGCGCAACACCCATACTTCGCGTGCCGAGGCGCCGGTCATGGGCACTGGCTCATGGGCACTGGCTCATCGGCACTGGAGTCATGGGTGCAGGGTCAGGCCCCACGTGTGGTCCATGGCGTCGATCACCGCTCCCGACAACCGCTCGGCGCCTCCGGGCGACATGTGGGTCCCGTCGGGCTCACGGACGGCCACCTGGCTCCCCGACGCGTCAGGCAGGTACTGGGCATAGGCGCCCTGGGCATCGGACAGCACCGGCCACGAGGACAGGTACGTGACCCCGGGGTGGGCGCCGGCCTGGCTCTGGTAGATCCCGTCCACGACCTGCATCTTCGCGTTCAAATCCGGGTCGGACATCGGAGGCATGCCTACCCACAGGACCCGGGCGCCGGCGGTGGTGGCTTCCTGCATGAACGCTCCCACCCGGGAGGCGTACAGGGCCGACCACCCCGGCGTCCCGTAGCTCACGGCGGAGGAGCCGTCCACCATCCCGTTCTGCGGATCGTTGGCCCCCAGGAAGACCACCACCACCTGGGGCTGGTACTTGGCCAGGTCGGCCTGGAGCTCGCCGGGCCAGTCGAAGTAGTCGGGCCGGGCGAGGCCGGTATCGACATGGGCGTCGAGCACGGCGTTGACCACCCCAGTAGCAGCCAGGTCGTTGACGAAGGGACCACCGAAGTCGACGCCGAGCGAGTCGCCCACCGACAGCACCCGCAACGGTGCGGCGGCCGAAGGGGCGGGCAGGGGCGGCAGCGCGTCGGATGGCGTGGCCGGCGACGTCGGTCGCGTGTCGGCCGACGGCGCGCCCACGTGGTGCCGGGGCGGGCGTGGCCGGTGCCGAACCGGAGGTCCGACGTCCTGCACCACCGCACCGCCCGTGCGGCCCAGTACGCGGTCGGCCGCTCCGACCACGTGTGAGAGCCCCAAGTCGCGGCTGACCGCGGCGACAGGACGGAGCAAAGTGATGGCCGCCGTGCGCCGGGCGCCGAAGGGAGACGCTTCGGCGGACCTCAACAATGTGGGCGCGTCGAAGAGCGCCCACACGGAGAAGGCGGCCAACCCGACGGCGAGCGCCTGCCCCCACCGCAGTGTGCGCGGTGGGGCGTCGAGTCGATCTTCTGGCGCCGCCTCCGGGCTCCGGCGTACGCGGGACCGGGTGCGTCGCACCAGACGCCGGCTCGCCGGCTCCCACCATTGCGTGTCCGGGCTCCCGATCGCCACGAGGCTGCGCTCGGCCACCGCGCCGGCCCTGCGGGCGACGGACGCCATGGCGGATCGGAGCGCGCGTCCGGCGGCAACGAGCTCGCCGGTAACACGGGAGACAGCACCGGTGCGACCCGCGCCGGCAGCACTGATGTCCGCGGCAGTTGGCGATCCAGGCGGGCTCGCCGACTCGACCTCGTCGAGGCCGGCGCCGATCACCGTGTCGGTCATCGTCTCGGTCATCGTGTCGGAACTGGGCACCCACGCACCTCGTCGCCGCGACCGGAGCGCGGCATATCAGAACCGGTAGTAGATGAACGGCGCGACCCCCTGGGGGCCTAGCGTCGTGATCACCAGCAGAGCGCCCCCCAGTATTGCGCCCTGCACGGCCAGCCGTTGCCGGCCGAACGCGCGTTGCACCTGGGCCACCGTGGTGGCTCGGAGGAACTGTGCCGCGATGGTGCCGGCCAGCGTGAGCACGAGCAGTGGCGTGACCAGGGGTGCCCGGCCGAACGACGTCAACCGGCTGAGCAGGGCGCCGGCCGACTGCAGGGAGTCGGAGCGGAACAGGAGCCAGCCGAAGCACACCAGGTGGAAGGTGGCGATGCGGGCGACCGCCAGTCGCCACGTCCCCGTCGGCTGCTCGGGCAGGCCGCGCCGGGCCCGCCACCGCCGGCGCTCGTGACCCACCACTTGGCCAACACCGTGGAACGCCCCCCAGGCCACAAAAGTCCAGGCCGCGCCGTGCCACAGGCCGCCCAGGACCATGGTGAGGACGATGTTCCGGGCCACTGCCAACCGGGAACCCCGATTGCCGCCCAGCGGGATGTACAGATAGTCCCGCAGCCACCGCGACAGCGTCATGTGCCACCGGTGCCAGAAGTCCTGGAGATTGGTGGCGGTGTAGGGGGCGTCGAAGTTGTCGGGGAACCGAAAGCCGAGCAACAGCGCGCAGCCGATGGCGATATCGGTGTACCCGCTGAAGTCGGCGTAGATCTGCACCGCGTAGCCGTACACGGCGAAGAGGACCTCGAGCGCGCTGTGCTGGCGCGGTGAGGAGAACACAGGGTCGACGATGGCCGACTGCACGTAGGACGAGACGACGACCTTCTTGAACAGGCCCATGGCCACCAACCACGCGCCGCGGGAGAAGTCGACCTGGCGGCGCTCGCGCTGTCGGCGAATCTGCGGGAGCAACTCCTCGCCGCGCACGATGGGACCCGCGACCAGATGGGGGAAGAAGGACAAGTAGACCGTCACGTCGGCCGCGCCGGCCGGCTCGATGCGCCGCCGGTAGACGTCGACGACATAGCTCACCGCCATGAAGGTGAAGAACGAGATGCCGACCGGCAAGGTCACTTGGCGCAACGGGAGGACCCGTCCGGCCCCAATGGCATGGAAGAGGTTGTCGAGGTTGACGGCGAGGAAGCCGTAGTACTTGAACCAGGCCAGCATGGCGAGCAGCGCCACCACCGTGGCGGCAAGCGTCAGCCGTCGGGCACGGTCGCCCTCGGCCCGGTGGACGAAATGGGCACCGCCGTAGGCCAGCGCGGTGGCCGCGGCCAGGAGGAAGATGAAGCGCCAGTTCCACCAGCTGTAGAAGAGGTAGCTCGCCGCCACCATGGCCAGCTTCCACAGGCGCGGATAGGGACGCAGCAGCCAGTTGGCGGTGAACGCCCCGGCGAAGAAGATGGCGAAGTCGATGGTGGGGAAGAGCATCGGGGGAATGCCTCACCACGTCGTGTGGAACGCGCCGATCGGGCGCTTTCGACGCGAGGCTAGTGCAGCGTGTACCGGCGAGAGCGGGCCGTGGGCCCGCGTCGCGCCAGGGTCAGCTTCGGGCCTTGAGTGCTTCGATGAGCTTGGGGACGACTTTGTGCACGTCCCCGACGACACCCAGGTCCGCCACCGAGAAGATCGGTGCGTCCTGGTCCTTGTTGATGGCCACGATGTTCTTCGAGCCCTTCATGCCCACCAGGTGCTGGGTGGCGCCCGAGATGCCACACGCGATGTAGAGCGTGGGCTTCACCGTCTTGCCGGTCTGCCCCACTTGGTGCGAGTAGGGCACCCAGCCGGCGTCGACGATGGCCCGGCTCGCTCCGGCCGCGCCCTTGAGCAGCTTGGCCAGCTCTTCGATGAGGGCGTAGTGCTCGGCACCGCCTAGCCCGCGGCCGCCCGACACGACGATGTCGGCCTCGTCGAGCTTGGGCCCCGACTGCTCCTCCACGTGACGCGCCAGCACCTTGGCCGCATTGGTGGCGCCGAGCTCGGGCACTGCCGCGGCCACCACCTCGGGGGCGCCTCCCCCGGCCGGCTCGGCCGGGAACGACTTGGCCCGCACAACGAAGATCCCGGGACCGGAGCCGGTGAAGCGGGCTTCGGCCACCTGGGCCCCGCCGAAGAGCCCGTGCTGCGACACCACGTCGTCGCCCTCGGCCCGCAGGCCGACCACGTTGGTGATGACGGGGAGGTCGAGGCGAGCCGACAGGCGCCCAGCGATGTCGCGGCCGTCGTAGGTGGTGGGCACGAGGATCACGTCCGGCCCGCCGCCGGCCTTCACCATGTCGGCGATGGCGGCCGCCACCGGGGCGCCGGGCAGGGCGTCACCCAGGTCACCTACGTCGTGCACCTTGGTGGCCCCGTAGTTGCCGAGCTCCGCCGCGGCCTTGGCCGTGTCGGGACCCCACGCCACGGCCTCGACCGTCGAGCCCATGGACCGGGCCTGGGTGAGCAGCTCGAGGGTCGAGCTGATGGGAGCCCCGCCCGACAATTCGGCGAGGACCCAGATCTTGTCGATCGACATGCGAAACGTCTCCTGGAGGTGTTGGCGGTTCGGGAACTACCGGCTCAGACGAGCTTCAACTGCTCGAGGAACCGGACGATCTGCTCATGGGCGTCGCCCTCGTCGACGACGATCTCTCCGGCCTTGCGCTCGTCGGCTGCGGCCACACCGGTGACCTCCTGACGCGACCCGGCGGCGCCGACCTGACCGGCGTCGAGTCCGAGGTCGGCGGCAGTGAGCTGGTCGACTGGCTTCGACTTGGCGGCCATGATGCCCTTGAACGACGGGTAGCGCGGCTCGACGACACCGGCGGTGACGGTCACCACGGCCGGCAGCGGGCACTCGACCTCGTCGTAGCCCGACTCGGTCTGCCGTTCGACCCGGACGCTGCCCGTGCCGACCGACACCTTCTTGGCGAAGGTCACGGAGGGAAAGCCGAGAAGCTCGGCCACCTGCACGGGCGTGGTCCCGGTGTAGCCGTCGGTCGACTCCGTGGCGGCGATGACCAGGTCGGGCTGGGCCCGTTCGATGGCCTTGGCCAATACCTTCGCCGTCGACAGGGCGTCGGAGCCCTTCAAGGCGTCGTCGCTCACCAAGATGGCCTTGGCCGCACCCATCGCCAGCGCAGTGCGCAAGCCGGAGGTCTCGCCGCCCGGGGCCATGGACACCAGGGTGACCTCGCCGCCCCCGGCCTGCTCGGCCAGTTGGAGCCCCATCTCGACGCCGTAGGCGTCCGAGTCGTCGAGGATCAACTTGCCCTCGCGGACGAGGGTCCTGGTCTCGGGATCCAGGGCCTGGGGGGCGGCCGGATCGGGGATCTGCTTGACACAGACGACGACGTTCATGGCGTCGATTGTTCCCGAGGATGCCCGCTGCGGACCAATCCGGTCAGCTCCGGCGCAGCACCTCCAACGCCTGGGCGACGTCGTCGGTGACGACGGCGTCAGCCCCCACCGCCGCAGCGCGCCGCAGGTCGTCGGGCTCGTTCACCGTCCAGGTCACCACCGTCAGGCCCCGGCCATGAGCCTCGGCCACCAACGTCTCGGTGAGCTGGCCGTGGAATGGGAGCAGCGTGGTGCACCCCAGCGCCTGGGCCTGCTCCAGGGCGGCGACGGCGTCGAGCGCCGGGTGCACGAGGAGCCCGGTGGCGAGCCCTGGCACCGCGGCGCGGACGGTGGCCAGGGCGTCAGGCCAGAACGACGAGACGAGCGTGGCGGCGGGAGCGTCGGGTCGGGCGAGGCTGGCCGAAACCAGCTCGGCTGTCGCCCGCGCCACCCCGTGATCGGGGTCCGGGGTGGCCTCGGCCGGCGACATCTTGATCTCGACGTCGACGACCTTGCCGGCGCAGGCGACCAGCGCAGCGACCAAGGTGGGCACCTCGGCCGGGAGGTCGGCCGCGTCGAGGCCGGCCACGGCCCGGCCGTCGGGCAGGTCCGGGTCGTGGTGGACGACCGCCACCGCGTCGGCCGTGAGGCGCACGTCGAGCTCCACGCCGTCGGCACCGGCGCGCAGCCCGTCGGCGAAGGCGGCCAGGCTGTTCTCGGGGTGGGGGCCCCGGCCCCCGCGGTGAGCCAGGACCCCCGGCGGGTCCCCCGGTCCGCGCCTCGGCCAAGGCAGGGAGCCGGGGCCTCCCTGTTCGCTTACTCTCATGGGGTTCCAGTGCCTTTCCTGTCCTTGTGGCCGGCCGGCGGGGCCACGGCCGGCTCGGCTCCGGCCGGGAAAATCAAGGCGCGAAACTGCTTGCGACGGTGAGCGCTTGGGAGTACGTTCACGAAGTACAACCGGTTCCTCCCGACGGTCAACCGACGTGGCCAGTCATGTGAACCGGATCACAAAGGGCGCCGGTCGCGCCTGTTGCAGGGTACCGGAGGAGCATCGTGGCACTCATGTGGAACCGGTCGGTCGAGTGGGACGCCGACGACTGGCGGAAGCTCGCTTCCTGTCGGCATACCGAGCCCGACCTTTTCTTCCCTGTTGGCACCACCGGGCCCGCCGTCGACCAGATCGAGGCGGCCAAGCGTGTGTGCAACTCCTGTGAGGTCATCGAGCCGTGCCTGGAGTTCGCCCTGGCCACCAACCAGGAGTCGGGTGTGTGGGGCGGGACCTCCGAGGAGGAGCGCCGCAAGCTGCGCAAGGCGTGGCTGGCCGCCCGTCGCCGGGCTTCATGACCATCTGAACCGACCGGTTTCCGCAGGCCCCGGTGCACGCCGGGGCCTTTTCGCGTGTCCGGTTCGGGAATCGTGCCCGATTTCGGGGAATTTTGATGCCGTCGTGGGTATAGAGGGCGATCGTGACGATCGCCACGATCGTCACGATCCTCGATGCGGCCAGGCTGGCGCCGGCAAGGGGTGGACTGCATGGCTGAGCGCGAGCGGAGGTGGTGGCGCGTGCGGTGGTTCGACCGCTCCGTCCGCTCCACTGCGCTGGCCGTGGTCCTGGCCCCCATCGCCGTGCTCGGCGCGGCGGCCGCCGCGGCCGCCTGGCTGACCGGCGACGGCACCATCCGGGCATTGGAGCTCGGCGCCCTCCTCGGCGCACTCGGAGTGGGCCTGGCGCTGTGGCAGTTGCTCGGGGCCCGGCTCGACGACGCCGCGGCGCAGATGCGAGCCCATGCCGAGGACCGTGACCAGGCCCGGAAGGCCGCCGAAGACCGCCGGTCGATGCTCGAGTCGATCTTCCACGCCTCGCCCGACGCCATCGTGGTGCGCGACGCGCAGGGCCGGGTGGTGCTGGCCAGTTCGGCGCTGGCCGGCTTCGCCGAGGGCGGCCAGCGATCGGCCCCGCTGGCGGCCGAGCAACTGGTCGACGCCGCCTACCGCCAGGGCCGGCTCGGACGCCAGGACCGCCTGGCGCTCGACCAGCTCGTCCATCGCTGCCAAACCGGGGAGCACTACCTCGAGCCGGTGGTCACGACGGGCCGACCCCGCCCGGGCCGCAGTGGCATGCGCACCTTCGAGACGCGGGCGCGCCCGGTGTTCGACTCGCGCGGCGCCGTCATCGGTACGGTCACCGTGTCGCGCGACATCACCGGCCGCGTCGAGCTCGAACGCCGCCTGCGCCAGGCCACCGCCGCGGCCGAGCGCTCGAGCGAGGCCAAGAGCCAGTTCCTGTCGCGCATGAGCCACGAGCTGCGCACCCCGCTCAACGCCGTGCTCGGATTCGCCCAATTGCTCGAGCTGGACGAGCTCACCGACCACCAGCGCGACGGGATCGGACACATCCAACGGGCGGGCCACCATCTGCTCTCGCTCATCAACGAGGTGCTCGACATCGCGCGCATCGAGGCTGGGCAGCTCACGGTGACGACCGAGCCAGTGCCCGTGCGCGACCTGCTGGACGAGGCCACCGCGCTGTTGACTCCCATGGCCGAGACGGCGGCGGTGCACCTGATGGTCGACCCCGGCGGCGACGCCGCGTGGGCCGTGCGGGCGGACCGCCAGCGCCTGCTGCAGATCCTGCTCAACCTGGGTTCGAACGCGGTGAAGTACAACGAAACGGGCGGCACCGTCGCCTTCCGCGCCGCGCCCGCCGGCGACGGGCGACTACGCCTGTCGGTGCACGACACCGGCCCCGGCATCCCCCCCGATCGCCAGGACGAGCTCTTCGTCCCCTTCTCCCGCCTCGGCGCCGAGCGCTCCGGCGTGGAGGGGACCGGCGTGGGCTTGGCCCTCTCCAAACAGCTGGCCGAAGTCATGGGCGGGTCGATCGGCGTCGAATCAGCGCCCGGGCAGGGGTCGATGTTCTTCGTCGACCTCCTTCCCGTCGACCGTGCTGCGGCCGACCGTGCTGCGGCCGACCGTGGCGCCGACGGAGCCGCTTCGCTCCCGAAGCCGGCGGTAGCCGGGAACTGGAGCCACCCCCTCCCGAGGGCGCCGGGCCGGTCGGCGGGCCCGGGTCCGAGCGGCGACCCGGCCGTCCTCACGGTGCTCCAGGTCGAGGACGACCCGTCGAACGCCTCCCTGGTGGCCCAGGTCCTGGCCCGCCGCCCCGCCGTCCGCCTGCTCACGGCCCCCGATGCCCGGTCCGGACTGGACCTGGCCTGCCGGCACCGGCCCGATCTGGCCCTCCTGGACCTGAACCTGCCCGACACTCCGGGTGACCAGCTGCTGGCCCGGATCAAGGCCGAGCCCGAATTGGCCGACATGAAGATCGTGGTGGTGAGCGCCGATGCCACGCCGGGCCGGATCCGGCAGCTGCTGGACCTCGAGGTCGACGGGTACCTGACCAAGCCCGTCGGGGTCGAGGCCTTGCTCCGCCTGGTCGATGACCAGGTCGGACGACACGCGGGCCGCCTCGGATGACTGTTCGCGCAACCGGACCGGACTGGCCCGGGGACATCGACCAGACAGCTGCCTCGGCAGTCCAAGATGGTGGTGGATCGGATTCGCCCCCCAGGCGACACACGGTGGGCGCCACCGGCCGAAGGGGCCGGACTACGACGATGCGGGTAGAGGTGCGTGGCAACGGCCAGCGCTGGCTGGCGGCGGGGACCACAGGGAGGCTCCAATGGTGACCATGGTCGAGGATGACCACACGGTGCTCGTCGCGGAGGACGACCCGGCGAGCCGTACGGCGACCCGGCTGTTCCTCCAGCGCGTCGGGTACCACGTGGGCGAGGCGGCGGACGGACCGGCCACCCTGCGTGAAGCGAGCATGGGTCGCTACGACCTGGTCGTGCTCGACCTGGGTCTCCCCGGGCTCGATGGCGAGGAGGTCCTGGCCCGCTTGCGCCGCGACAGCTCGCTCCCGGTGATCGTGCTGACCGGCCGTTCCGAAGAGGCCGAGCGGGTCCGGGTGCTCGACCTGGGGGCCGACGACTACGTGGTCAAGCCCTGCTCGCTGCCCGAGCTCGAGGCTCGCATCCGCGCCGTGCTGCGCCGTGGCCAGCAGGCACCCAGCACCTCGCGCATCGAGCACCCCGGCTTGGTGGTCGACCGCTCGGCGCACCGGGTCGAGGTCGACGGCAAGCAGGTGGAGCTCACGCCCAAGGAGTTCGACCTCCTGGCCTTCCTGGCCGGCGCACCGGACCAGGTGTTCAGCCGGGAGGAGCTGCTCGAGCACGTGTGGGGGTCGACCCAGGAGTGGCAGGACCCGGCCACCGTGACCGAGCACGTGCGGCGGCTGCGGCTCAAGCTCGAGCCCGACCCGGCCACCCCGCGCTGGCTGCACACCGTGCGGGGCATCGGCTACCGCTTCTCCGCCGCCTAGCCCGTCCGCTCAGCGGGCGATTGGCCCGCTCGCCGTGCGCAACGGCACGTCGAGGGTCACCACGGTGCCTCCGTCGCTGCGCATCTCGATCATCCCGGCCAGCTGGCTGGTGACCAGATCGCGCACGATCGACAGCCCCAGGCTGGTGGTGTGCTCGATGTCGAACCCCGGCGGCAGGCCGCACCCGTCGTCGCGCACTTCGATGGAGAGCCCGTAGCCGTCGTTGGACAGCGACAGGTCGACATGGCCGGTCGCGTCTCCCCTCCGTGCGTCCTCGGGACCCGCCGCGCCGAACGCGTGCTCCACGGCGTTCTGCAGCAGTTCGGCCAGCACCACGGCGAGCGGGGTGGCGACATCGGCGGGTACCTCGCCCAAGTCGCCCCCGACGCGGAACTCCACCCCCTGGCCCGACACCACCGAGTCCTCGGCCATCCGCACCAGCGACCGCACGATCTCGTCGAAGGGGACCTGGTCCCCCGGCTCACGCGACAGGATCTCGTGCACCAGGGCGATGGAACGGACCCGCCGCTCGGCCTCCCGCAGTGCTTCCCGGCCCTTGCCCGGCTCGACCCGCCGGGCCTGGAGCCGCAGCAGCGACGAGATGGTCTGCAGGTTGTTCTTCACCCGGTGG
>Ga0070731_10004317_pt1 | contig 12310 bp, 12 predicted proteins | sample Coa_R1_2_FD_66448 | JGI IMG/M metagenome (GOLD analysis project Ga0070731, IMG submission 66448) | Surface soil microbial communities from Centralia Pennsylvania, which are recovering from an underground coalmine fire - Coalmine... | ecosystem: Environmental > Terrestrial > Soil > Unclassified ... | reverse complement strand
GTGCGGCCGGTGAGGACGGCGGAGCGCGACATCGGCAGCGAGCGGAAGCGATCCATCAGCCCCTTCTTGAGATCCTCGGACAGCCCGAGGGCGGTGACGAAGCCGCCGAATGCCATCGTCTGCACGATGATCCCGGGGATCAGGAAGTCGACGTAGCTGAAGCCCGGCGTCGAGATCGCGCCGCCGAACACGTACACGAACAGCAGCACGAACATAAGCGGCTGGACGGTGAAGCCGATCAGGAGGTCGGGCTGCCGCGGAATCCGCTTCGCGCTCCGGACTGCCAGCACCCACATGTCCGAGAGCTCGTTCGCGATCGTGTTCACGACCGTTCGTGCTCCGCGTCGGCCGCGGTCTGGCCCGTCAGCTTGAGGAAGACGTCGTCGAGCGTCGGGCGTTGCGTCGCGATGTCGTCGATCGCGATCCCTGCCTGGTCGAGACTGCGCACGGCGTCGGCGACCGTGCCGCCGCCGTGCGTGATCGGAACCGAGACCGTCCCGTCGAGGACGGCCGGGACGCCGCCGCCGAGCCGCTCGAGCGCGCGCGCCGCCGCAGCTGCGTCGGCGCCGCGCGCGAGGCGGATCTCGACCCGGTCGCCGCCCACCTGCTCCTTCAACTCGGTGGGAGTTCCCTCCGCGATCACGACGCCCTGGTTCACGACCGTGATGCGATTCGCGAGCCGGTCTGCCTCCTCGAGGTATTGCGTCGTCAGGAGCACTGTCGTGCCGCGTGCGACGAGCGCCTCGATCGAGTCCCAGAGGGCGATCCGGCTTTGGATGTCGAGCCCGGTCGTCGGCTCGTCGAGGAAGAGCATCGGCGGCCGCGCGACGAGGGCCGCGGCGAGGTCAAGACGTCGGCGCATGCCGCCCGAATAGGTGCGTACGAGACGCCCGCCGGCGTCGGCCAGCCCGAACTCGTCGAGCAGCTCCGTCGCTCGCTGCCGGGCCGGCCGCCGGCCGAGGTGGTACAGCCGCCCGACCATCTCGAGGTTCTCGAGGCCGGTGAGGTTCTCGTCGACGGCCGCGTACTGGCCTGCGAGCCCGATCTCGGCGCGCACCCGCGCCGGGTGGCGCGCGACGTCGATCCCCGCGACGCGGGCGCTGCCGCCGTCGGGCGCGAGCAACGTCGTCAGGATCCTGACGACGGTCGTCTTACCGGCACCGTTCGGACCGAGCAGGCCGAGCACGTTGCCTACCTCGGCGACGAAGGAGACGCTCCGCAGCGCCTCGACAGCCCCGAACCGTTTCCGCAGTCCATCCGCTTCGATCGCTGGGGAGCCCGACACCGCCGCAGTATCGCGATGGCCCCCGGTCAGCCCGAGTGTCCTGCTCGACGGGGTCGAGAGTCAGTTGCGCCATCGCACGTGTCACGAACGACCAATCCCCGTCGACCCTCGACGTCCGGGACGTTGGCGACCCGAGAGCGCACCGCTTGTACCGACCATGGCTTGCGCCTTCTCCGACGACTTGAACGTCCCACTGCCATAGGTCATCGGCTTGCTGCCACGATCATCGAGGTCTGCTTCGGTCGTACACCGCCACCGCAGCCGCGAACGCGGGCTCACGCAGCATCGCGCGCGCGATGACATTCGAGCCGTTCACGTTGAGGTGATTCGCGTCCCGGTAGAAGAGGAGGCCGCCTCGCGCCATGTCGCACGTCAACCGGCCGCAGAACGTGTGCGCGGTGTGCAAGAGGTCGACGCCGGGAACAGCGGCTGCGTCCTTGGCGAGCGCGCGCTCCGTCCCGGCGTAGCCCTGCCAGAAGCCGTGCGCGTCGATCGTGCAGTTGGCGGGCTCGAGCAGGGCCGACCGGTACTTGCACCCGTACGCATCGAAGGGGAACGATGGAGCGTCGTCGGTCAGGAAGACGCGCTTGTGCGCCCGGGTGAGCGCGCGCAGCGTCGTCGGCAGGTCGGTCGGCACGCCGCGGCTACTCCAGGAGGAGGAGACGACGACAACGCGGATGCTCGGTGAGGCCACGACGTGCGCAAGGATGCGGGCGAAATCGGGGTCGGAGGTCGTGGGCGCGTCGTTGACGATGTAGAACGCGACGTTCGCGCGTGTGAGCGCCCGACCGAGACCGATGAACAGCTCCTCGGCATGGCTGTCGCCTATGAGTGCCACGCCGACCGCGGGGCGGGCCTGCGACTGACGGCAGCGGACGAAGCCGTCCCAGCGGAGTGCGTGCGCACGGAGGGCATCGTCCGTACAACGATGCGACCATGGCAGCATCGCCCGGTAGAAGTCGTCCTGGCCGATGTCGCCCATGTTCGCAATCGGCATCTGCCCGGCTTCGAACCGCGGCTTCCAGACGTTTGTGGCGACCGCGGCCATCGCCCCGTCGACTGCTACCGGTGAGGCGATGACGAGGATCGCGAGCAGGGCGAACCCCGGGCGCGAGAGGGCGCCGAGGCGCCGGACCGGCCGTTCGACCCAGTTGTAGGAGGCGAGGGCCGGCGCGAGCGAGACCGCGGCCGCGATTGCGCGGGCAGAGGGCGCGGTCGGCCAGAGCACGCTCGCGAAAACGATTAGCGGCCAGTGCCAGAGATAGATCGAGTACGACCAGTCGCCGATCAGGACGAGAGGTCGCGCGCTAAGAACGCGACGGGCGGCACGGCTCGTTTCGCCGGAGGCGAGCAGCATCACGGTCGCGGCGACGGGCAGCGTCGTCCAAATGCTCGGCCAGGGAGTCCCGGCGCCGAGCCGAACGAAGGAGAACACGAGGAGCCCAGCACCGGCCGCTGCAAGGCCGCTCGCCGCTCGACCCGCGACGCGGCGGCCCGCGAGTGCGAGCAGCGCTCCGGCTGCGAACTCCCAGCCGCGCGTCAGGGGACTGTAGAACCCGAGGAGCCAGGAGTGCACGAACGGGTTGACACCGATGAGCGCGGCGACGAACGACACGACGCCGACCACCGTGACGAGGCGAACCGCGACATCTGCCCGCATGCGGCGGCGTCGCGCGATGTACCACCCGAGTGCAAGGAGCGCCGGGAACGCGAGGTAGAACTGCTCTTCGACTGACAGGCTCCACGTGTGGAGGAGTGGGTTCGACGCCGCAGGCGCGTCGAAGTAGCCGGTGTGGCGTGAGAGCGTCCAGTTCGCGAGCAGGGACATCGCGCCGAACCCCGTCGAGGCAACGCGCTGCTGGGGCCCAAGCGGGGAAAGGACGAGCGCAGACACGACCACCGTGACGCCGACCATCAGCGCGAGCGCGGGCGTCAGACGCTTGAACCGGCGCACGTAGAAGCGGCGGAAGTCGATCTTGCCCGTCGCCTCGAACTCGCGACGCAGCATCCGCGCGATCACGAAGCCCGAGATGACGAAGAAGACGTCGACACCCGCAAAGCCTCCGTGGAGCGGGAGTCCAGCATGGAACACGACGACTGCGAGGACGGCGACGGCGCGCAGGCCTTGGATGTCGAGGCGCCGGTCGCCCACCTGTCGACCATCGGCGCCCCGGGCGACCTGCTTGAGGAGAGGGCCGCCCGTGGGGCGTTGGGGAGATTCTTCTAAGCCCGGTTCCCGTACGCGCGCTCAGCCCTCGCAGGCACTCACGCAGCCGACGCGACTACCGCCGGAACCACGACGGGACGCCGCGTGGGTCGCGGCCGGCTGGATGAGCGTCATCGTTCCGAGCAGGGTCGTCGACGCTGAGTAGGGTCCCTCACGACCGACCGCGGATCGTGTTCGCTACCAGATCAGCCGAACCGCTCGCCCGAGCTCGTTCTAGCGGTGGCGGCCGGCAGCCCGGGCAACGCGCCTCGTCGCTACTGTGATACATATGTATTTCCTAGGAATGAACACTACGCACACCGTTGACGCGGGGAGAGTTCTTGGCGACCGCCTCGAAGGGCGTTGTCGAAGCCGGCGATGAGCCCTGCGGCGCAGCCGGGATTGGAGCGCGGATCCGCGAGCGGCGATCTGCACTCGGGCTGAGCCTGCGCGACCTCTCGCTGCCCGGAGTCTCCGCGGGCTACGTGAGCCGAATCGAACGAGGCGAACGCACACCGAGCACAAAAGCACTCCGTCTGCTCGCGCGAAGACTCGACGTCACCGTCCATTGGCTCGAGACAGGCGTACGCGACCCCACCGAACGCCTCGCGCAGCTCGTCCTGACGAACAAGGGGCGGCCGCTACCTCCATCGGCGAACGCGCTCGCACGGTCCGTACTCGCCCGGCTGGGAGCCCCGCGCGTCTCTTCGAGCACCGAGGGGTGCGGGGACATCACTCGTGCCCGTTGTTCGCAGTCAGAAAAGCCGAAGCGAACACCGGCGTGCACGCGAGCTACCTGATTCCGGTATCGATCACGAAGTCGATCTTGTCCGAGTGACCAGCTCGAACATGAACGCTCGCCGGGCTCGGTACTTCTCCGAACGGCTTCGAGCTCGTCCGCACCGCGTAGCTGCCAGGGGGCAGCTCGACTCGGTACGCCCCGTCTTGGTCGGTGCGCGTCGTCTTCGCAACGCCGGCGTGAGTGAACGTCAGCGTGATGCCCGGCGCCGGACCGTCGCACGGAACGCCGACACGGCAAACCGGGGTGATCGGCCCGCGCGTGACGACTCCATGGAGGCCACCCGGCGATGAAGCGGCGGAGGACGCAGTCGACGCAAGGCCGAGGACAACCACCAGAACCGCGCTCCTTCCTGAGAGACCCATCTCGCCATGATGCTCCTCGCGCCTCGAGCCGCGGCGCGCGGGGCCGGCCCTGTGACCGACGAGGGCTCGGAGAGCCGGTAAGCCTCGGCGCGATCGACGCGGAACATCAGGCGGACGCGATCCCTTTCGCCAGTGGGTACCGCGGGCTGAAAACGAGAGGGGAACCTTATCCCGCGCTACGGTGTAGGAGGCGTCATGGGTCGCTCGCGCTCCCGGTTTCGCGTGTCGGTCGCTTCGGCGGCGGTTCTGGCCGGCGCAGTTTCTGTGGCTGCGATCGCCGGTGCCTCGCATGCTCGACGGTCGGTGGCGGAATCGTCGCCGTTGAGCGTTTGTCAGGCGACCGTGATCGTCGGCGTCTTGCCGGTGTGGGCGCGTGCCGGCTTCAGCGACCCGAGGCCGCGGATGCCGTATGTGCTCGGCAAGGAAGGGAAGATCGCCGCGATCCTCTGGGCAGATCCGTTGCAGTCACCGCCGCCGAAGGATCACAACAACAAGATCCTGTGGGTCTCTCACGTGCCGTCTGTTCCGGGATCTGACCTGCGGATCAGCGCGCAGCGGATGACGGGCTCCACGCCGCTCGGAGCGCCGGTCACCCGCAGAGTCATGGGCAGCCCCGGCCCCTCGATCATCAACCTTCCTTCGGCCGGATGTTGGCGGCTCACCTTACGCTGGTCTGGGCGGGTCGACACACTCGACCTGCGCTACGTCGCGAGTCGCTGATCTCGCCGGATCTTCGCTCCGCTTCAGCATGCGACGGTCGCGCAGCCTCGCGGGCGTAACGTGGCGTCCGAGCTCGACGATCAGCTTGATTTCGGCGTTGTCGTCGAACGCTCGACTCGACCTCAAGCGCTGGCTGGGCGAGGATTAGCGCCAGGAGCTCCGGCACGCCCGGCAGCCTCGGGTACCGTGAAGGTCGACAGGATCGCCAAGCAGGTCACGGAGCCGACTGATGGAATCCGAAGGACGCACATCCGACGCGCAGTCCCTACGCCTCCGCGAGGCCGTCCGCGGCGCCCATGTCAGGCGCTCCCGTACACGAATCCGACGTGCTCGCGGCATTCGAACTCCCGACCGCCATCACGAGTTGGAACTCATCGGCGTGGCCCGACGAGACAAACGCGTTCCGTAGGTCCGTCTCGGTCAGGCCACGTTCCCGCACGCGTCGTCAGCTACCGATTGGTAGCTCGATGGCGAGTTGCCGACAAATCGCGCCGTCAGCCGCGGCCGTGTGCCGGTTCCTGAGAGACTTGGGGCGAGGCGGGACCGGCAAGCAGAGAGGAGCACCATGATCGGAGAGAAGGTTCTGCATTTCCAGGGCAAGAACGCCGACCTCGACCAGCTGCAGCAGAAGATCGCCGGCTACCTCCAGTCGGAGCGCTTCACCGTTCAGACCTCGCCGTCCAGTTCGCAGGGCACCGTGATCCAGGCGAAGAAGGGCGGGTTCCTCGACAAGGTCATCGATGCAGACCGCGCTCTCTCGATTCTCATCTCCGGCGATCGGAACGACTTCACGATCAGGATCGGGGTCGGGAAATGGCTCGAGCATCTCGGCGTCGCCGCGCTCGAGACGCTCCTCATCTCCGAGCTGTTCCTCGTCGTCGACGTTGCCGAGACGGCGTGGAACCTCGAGATCGAGAACAAGCTCGCAAAGCAGATCGAGTCGATCGTCGGCTGAGTCATGACAACCCCGTGCAGGCGGCGTCGCGTGCACATGCGCGCCTCGCTTCTGGTCCAGAACCCGGGGGCGAGTAAACTTGCGACAGCCGAAACGTGACGCCCTCGACCGCAGGGCAGGCAATCGTGGACGTCGACTGGATCGCGGCGCGGGTCGACGATCCTGGCGTGCGCGTTGTCGAGGTCGACGTGAGCCGCGCGGCGTACGAGCAGGGTCACATTCCCGGTGCCGTGCTGTGGAACGCGTACGCCGATCTGCGCGACGGCAGCTACCGGCCCGTCGGACAGGAGGAGCTCGGCCGCTTGCTCTCGCGCTCAGGCGTGCGCGCCGAGACCACTGTCGTCGTCTACGGCTACGCGGCGCCGCTCGGCTTCTGGCTGCTCAAGGCTCTCGCTCACACGGACGCGAGGATCCTGCCCGGAACACGCGAGCAGTGGCCGGAGAGCGGCCGTGACTGGAGCACGGATCCGCCGGACACGAACGAGACGGCCTATCCGCCACCTGCGGAGGACGCCGACCTCGTCGCTTCGCGACGGGAGGTCGAAGCCGCCATCGACGATCCGGCGCAGGTAGTCGTGGACACGCGCTCCGAGCTCGAGTACAGCGGCGAGCGCTTCTGGCCGTCCGGCGCGACCGAGGACGTCGGCCGGGCCGGGCACGTTCCGGGCGCGATCAGCGTCCCGATCGCATCACTCCACGAGGACGACGGGACGCTGAAGAGCCCCGACGAGCTGCGCGAGATCTTCGAACAGGCAGGGGTCACGAAGGACAAGCGCGTGATCACGTACTGCACCATCGGCAACCGCGCGAGCGAAGCGTGGTTCGCGCTCACCTACCTGCTCCGTTATCCGGATGTCCGCGTCTACTACGGCTCGTGGGTCGACTGGGGCAAGGCGGCCGATACGCCGGTCGAGATCTAGCGCTCCCGCACGAGCTCGAGTGCGGTCGCAAGGTCTTCTCGGCGAACCAGGATCTCGCGCGGGCCGCCCACCGACAGACCGTCGGCGGCTCCCGCGCCGAAGTTGGTGATTTGGTGCGTGCACTGGATCCCGGCCGTTCGAAGCAGCGAGCAGACGATCTCCGCCTCGGCCTCCGAGCCGACGGTCTCCATCACGACGACGTCGTCCACTAGCTTCGCCTCTCCGCGCGCAGCGCGCGCACCCACTCCGGATGTCTGTGCCGGGCCCAATCCTCCCACACCCAGCCGCGCGTCATGCCGTTCAGCGAGTGCCGCGTCGACGGCAGGATCACGGCATAGAAGAGATGACCGATGAAGAGGAAGAACGAGATGTACATCAGCCAGTCGTGGATCAGGAGCGCGTTCGTGAACCGGAACCGCGTGTTGCGCTCGCCGTACCAGAGGTCGAAGCCGCTGACCGCGAAGAGGATTGCGAACGCGGCCGTGATGATCGTGTTCGCCTTCTGCCGGCGGTTCATGCGGCCCGGCACGCCGAGGAGGTCGACCTCGCGTGCGAGCCGCAGCAGCGACCGGCGGTCGCCGACGACGAAGATCACGACCAGCGCCACCGCCCACGCCGCCGCCGTGTAGAGGTGGATGTGCTTGAGAAGCGGCCGGCGGCTGATCCGCTCCGACAGGCTCGGCAGGTAGAGGCAGAGCCCCGAGCCGAGCAGGACGCAGAATGCGGTCGCGTGCACCCAGTGCACGGCGCGCTCGGTGCGCGTCCAGCGCGCGAGGCGTCGCGGACCGGACTCAGGCTGAGTGATAGCCATTCGAGCGACCGACCCACGCGTCCTGGTCGTAGCCGAGCTCTTCCCAGTAGCCGGTCGGCTGGTGATCGAGCAGCTCGATCTTGGTCAGCCACTTGACGCCCTTGTACCCGTACATCTCCGGGATCACGACCCGCACAGGTGAGCCGTGCGGGCGCGTGAGCGGCTTGCCGTCGAGCTCGAGCGCGAGCAGCACGTCGTGCAGGCGCGCCTGGTCGAGCGTGAGCGAGTCGTTGTAGGGCTGCTCGAGCGACGTGAAGCGGACCGCCGTCGCCGTCGCCTGCGGTGCGACGAGATCGAGCACGTGCGAGAGCCGTACGCCCGACCAGCGCACATTGTGCACCGTCCAGCCGGTGACGCAGTGGAACGTGCGGACCTCGTGCACGCGCGGCAGCGCAGCGAGCTCGTGGTAGGTGAACGTGCGCGGGTTGTCGACGAGACCGGTGATCTCGAGCTTGTAGGCGCGCTCATCGAAAATCGGCATCGACCCCGAGACGGTGTAGATCCGCCAGCCGCCGACCGGGAACAGGTTGCCGAGGAGCTGCGAGAACGCGGACGTGAACGGCGACACGACGTCGTTGGCCTTCGCCGCCCAGAGAAACGCGGTGCCGCCGCCTGCGAGCAAAGCCAGGAAGGCTGCGCGGCCGTACCGGCGCTCGTCCGAGGCGGACACGTCTCCAGGGTACTCCGCCTCGAACGCGGGGGCCGGGCGGTCGAGGATCAGGTCCCCCGCAGCACGCCGAGCGGCGCGCCGAGCGACTGGCCGCCGCGCAGCACAGGCTCGAACAAATCCCCGCGCGTCTCGATGCGCTCGAGCGCGACAGCCATCGAGAAGTCGCGCGGCCGCACGTCCTCGGTCAGCTCGTCCCACTCGAGCGGCGTCGAGACCGGTGCGCCCGGCTTCGGCCGCACCGAGTAGACCGACGCGATCGTCTTGCCCCAGCCGTTCTGGCGGTGGTCGACGAGCACGCCTGTGCGCTTCTTCTTCAGCCACTCGGTCGTCAACTCGCCGGGATGCTCCGCCTCGAGCTTCCGGGCGAGCAGCTCCGCGAACTCGTACGTCTCGTCATAGCCGTGCCGCCGCGCGATCGGCACGAGCACGTGGATGCCGTCGGCGCCGCTCGTCTTCACGTACGAGCGGAGATCGAGCTCTTCGAGCGCCGCGCGGATCAGGTGCGCGACGCGCACGCAAAGCGGAAACTGATCGCCTTCGGGCGGATCGAGGTCGAACAGCACGAAGTCGGGCCGGTCCGGCTTGTCGACGCGCGAGTACCAGGCGTTCATGTCGATGCAGTGCATCTGCACCATCCAGAGGAGCGCGTCCCGCGAGTTGACGAGCGGGAAGTCGACCATGCGCGTTCCGCCCTCGCGTGGGAACGTCTGGAAGGTTCGCCTCGGGATCCACGACGGCATTCCCTTCGGCGCCTGCTTCTGGAAGAAGCTACCCCCAGCCAGGCCCTCACGCCAGCGCTTCATCGTGAACGGCCGGTCGCGCAGGTGCGGGACGATCGCGGGCGCGACCGCGTCGTAGTAGGCGGCGAGGTCGCCCTTCGTGACGCCGTCGTCCGGGAAGAGGACCCGGTCGGTGCTCGTCAGCTCGACAACCTTACGGGTTCCAGGATGATCACTCATCCGATCCAGGCAACGTTCGCGCGGTTCAGCTCCTTCATCATCTCGCGCGCGATCACGAGTCGCTGGATCTGGTTCGTGCCTTCGTAGATCTGCGTGATCTTCGCGTCGCGCATCATCCGCTCGAGCGGGTATTCCTGGATGTAGCCGTAGCCCCCGAGCACCTGCACCGCGTCGATCGTCACTTCCATCGCGATGTCGGTGCAGAAGAGCTTCGTCATCGCCGAGAGCTTCGTGAGCTCGTGGCCGTCGGCGCCCGCGTCGATCGCAGCCCCGCAGCGATAGAGCAGGCCGCGCGCGGCCTCGCACTTCGTCTCCATGTCGGCGAGCATTCCCGCGACGAGCTGGTGGTTCGCGATCGCCTCGCCGAACGTCTCGCGCGTCTTCGCGTACTCGAGCGCGTAGTCGGTCGCGCCCTGCGCCAGGCCGAGGCCCTGCGCGCCGATTCCCGGCCGTGAGCGGTCGAGCACGCGCATCGCGATCCGGAACCCGTCGCCCTCCTCGCCGAGCCGGTTCGCGGCGGGCACACGGCAGTCTTCGAAGAAGAGCTCGCCGGTCGTCGAGCCCTTGATCCCGAGCTTCGGCTCGATCCGCCCGACCTCGAACCCCGGCGTGTCGGCCTCGACGACGAACGCCGAGATGCCGTCGTGGCCCCCGTCTGGATCCGTCTTCGCGAAGACGACATAGAGATGGGCGACGCCCGCGTTCGTGATGAAGCGTTTCGAGCCGTCGAGGACGTAGTCGTCCCCGTCGCGGCGCGCCTCCGAGCGCATCGCCGCGCTGTCGGAGCCCGATTCCGACTCGGTGAGCGCGTACGCGGCGAGCCATTCGCCCGACGCGAGCCTGGGCAGAAACCGCGCCTTCTGCTCGTCGGTGCCGTAGAGCTTGATCGCCAGCGAACCGAGCTCCTGCACGGCGAGGATGAGGGCGCTCGTCGCGCAGACCCTCGCGACCTCCTCGATGGCCACGAGCGTCATCAACGCGCTCGCGCCGATCCCGCCGTACTCATCGTCGAACATGACGCCGAAGAGGCTCTGCTCGCGGTACAGCTCGACCACGTCCCACGGAAACTCGGCCGACTTGTCGATCTCGGCCGCCCGCGGCGCGATGCGGTCGCGAGCCAGCGCCCGCACGAGCTCGCGGATCTCGCGCTGCTCTCCGCTCAGGAGCTCGTGCGGCATGGCTTGAGTTTATGGACGCCTTTGCCGATACCACGAGGGTGGCCGTCCATCTGCGCATTCTGGCGCTCGCGCTCGCGGCGTCGTTCACCGGGACGTTCGCGATGACGCTGCTGCTCGTCGCGGCTCGCTAGCCACTCGGGCACGGCGGCCGTAGATTTGTCCGCCAGGTGATTCTCGAACACGGCCTGATCCGCACACTCGACCCGCAGCTGCCGACGCAGCGTGCGCTCGCGATCGCAGGCGAGCGGATCGCGGGCGGTGTCGGCGTGCACGAGCTGGCGCTGGCCTCACCCGAGACCGTCGACCTCGGCGGCCGTGTCGTCGTCCCAGGGCTGAACGACGCTCGCGTCTTCGCGGGCGACGACGTCGACTCGCTTCGCCGCGCGCTCACGATCGCGGCCTCACGAGGCGTCACGGCCGTGCACGCGGTCGACGGGCTGCCGCTCTGGGCCGAGCTCGATGGTGCGGGAGCGCTCACGCTTCGCGTCTGGCAGCTCCTCGGCCCGCGACAGCGCGCGGCATTCGAGACGCTTGGGTTGCGCCCGGGCTTCGGCAGCGCGTTCCTCCGACTCGGGTTCGAGCAACCACTGGGCGGCGACGTCTACGCGTCGGGCCGGCCGCTCGCCCAGGTCGACCCGCTCGCCGACCTTCGGACGGGCATTCCGCTGGACGAGGCGCTGGCCGCGATGACGGTGCGGCCCGCGGCGGTCGCGGGCGACGAGCGGCGCCGCGGCAAGCTGCTGCCCGGCTACGCGGCCGACCTCGTCGTCCTCGAGCCCGACCGGACGGAGGTCGTGGCGACCATGGTCGCCGGGCGCTGGGTGCACAACCCACCCCCGTGGTGAGCGTCAGCCCGGGCTGACGACGGTGGCGGCGCTGCGGGCGGGCGGGATCATCGCCTCGTACACCTCGAGGCTCCGGCCGCCTGCGTGCAGCGGCGCGTAGCGCTCGCCGAGGCTCGCGCGCACAGGGGCGAGGAATCGCTCGTCGACCAGGGTCTCCAGCGGCGACGCCGCCGCGCCCGTCGTCGAGCGCAGCAGGTCGGCGGCGCCCGCAAGCCGCGCAGCGTCTTCGCGCGCTCCCTCGAGCGCCGCGGCCGCCGCAAGACCCTGCGCGAGCTCCGCTGCCGTGCGGCGGTCGTTCCGCTCGCGCGCGACGCGAAGCCCGTCGGTGAAGAGATTGCGGGCGGCAGCCGGCTCGCCGGCCAGGAGCTGCAGTCGGCCGAGGTTCGTGAGCGCGACCGAGATGCTCCACGTGTCCTTGACCGAACGCGCGAGCCCGAGCGACTCGTCCAGCAACGCGGCCGCCCGCTCGACGTCGGCGCGCAAGAGCTCGACGCGGCCGAGTCCGAGCAGCGAGTTCGCGACGAGGCGCTTGTCGCCAAGCGCACGGCGAAGCTCGAGCCCTCGGTCGAACAGCACCGCCGCCTCGGCGTACTCTCC
>Ga0070731_10004314_pt1 | contig 12314 bp, 10 predicted proteins | sample Coa_R1_2_FD_66448 | JGI IMG/M metagenome (GOLD analysis project Ga0070731, IMG submission 66448) | Surface soil microbial communities from Centralia Pennsylvania, which are recovering from an underground coalmine fire - Coalmine... | ecosystem: Environmental > Terrestrial > Soil > Unclassified ... | reverse complement strand
TCTTCCGCCGTGAACGAAAGCAGCGGAGCAACCAAACGGGTCAGCGCATAGTGGATTCGATACAAAGCCGTCTGTCCGCTGCGGCGCCGGATGTTGCGCGTCGCCGACGTGTACAGCCGGTCTTTGAGAACGTCGAAATAGATCGCGCTCAAATCGGTCGCCGCGAAATCGTAGATCGCCCGGTAGACTTTGTGAAACGCCAGCTCATCGTACGCCGCCCGGCATCGGCGGACGAGATCTTCCGCTCGCGCGAGAGCCCAGCGGTCGATCTCCAGCATTTCTTCCACCGGCACGGAGTCCCGAACCGGATCGAATTCGTACAGATTCCCGAGCGCATACCGGAACGTGTTGCGCAGCTTGCGATACGCCTCAACCAAGCGATCGAGGATTGTGTTCGACAGCGTGACATCTTCGCTGAACTCGACCGATGCGGTCCACAGCCGCAGCAGATCCGCGCCGCCTTTCTTGATGATCTCCTCGGGCTCAATCGAATTGCCTTTGGATTTGTGCATCGCGTGGCCATGCTCGTCGAGCGTCCAGCCGTGCGTCGCGCATTCGCGATAGGGCGCCGCGCCCTTGAGCGCCACGCCTACCAGCAGCGAACTATGGAACCATCCGCGATGCTGATCGCCGCCTTCCAGATACATATTCGACGGCCACGGGAGATGATTCGCCGGAGTCAGCGTCGCCAGATGGCTGCATCCGGATTCGAACCATACGTCGATGATGTCGTTCTCTTTCCGGAAAGAAGTGCCGCCGCACTTCGCGCATTTCGCGTCCGGTCCCATCAGTTCAGCCGCCGTCTTCGCGTACCAGATATCGGAAGTATGCACCCGGAACAGATCCACCACGCGATCCAGAATCTTCCGATCGGTCACCTGTTCCTGACAGCCTTCGCAATAAAACACGATGATCGGCGTGCCCCACACACGCTGGCGCGAGATGCACCAGTCCGGGCGCGAGGCGATCATGTTCGACATGCGCTCCTCGCCCCAGCCCGGAATCCATTTCACGTTCTTGATCGCGTCGAGCGTGTTCTGCCGCAGATTGTTGCGCTCCATGCCGATGAACCACTGCTCGGTCGCCCGGAAAATGGTCGGATTGTGGCAGCGCCAGCAGTGCGGATAACTATGCTCAATCTTCCGCATGGCCGACAGCGCGCCGGCTTTGGTTAACAGATCGATGATGATCGGATTCGCTTCCCAGACGGTTTTGCCGATGATCTCTTCGGGCAAGCGGCCGTCGGCGCCTTCGGCATGAAAGAATTTTCCTGCGCCGTCCACGGGACAGAAGACGGCGATCCCGTTCGCGCGGCCGATATCGAAATCCTCCTGGCCATGACCGGGAGCTGTGTGGACGGCTCCGGTGCCTTGCTCAAGCGTCACGTGATCGCCCAAAATTCCCACCGATTTCCGTTCGAATAACGGGTGCTGGAAGACCGTGCCGTTCATTACCTCGCCCGGAAATTCCGCCAGAACTTTCGGCGATTCCCAGCCGCATGCTTCAGCAGTCGCGGCGAGCAGGTCTTTTGCGACGACATAAACATCCTCGCCGACCGCTGCTGCTACGTACGTGAATTCGGGGTGGTACGCGATCGCCATATTTGCCGGAATCGTCCAGGGCGTGGTCGTCCATATCAACCCCCAGATCCGCTTTCCGGCGAGCGCGGGCGAAATCGCGGCAGGGTCGGATGTCAGCGCGAATCGGACCCAGATCGACGGGCTGGAGTGATCCTCATACTCAACTTCCGCTTCAGCCAGCGCGGTCCGGTCATGGATGCACCAATTGACCGGCTTCAGTCCCTTGTACACAAAGCCGCGATCCAGAAAGTCCACGAAAGCGCCGGCGATTACCGCTTCGTACCCGGCGCTCATGGTCATGTAGGGATCTTCCCAGCGCCCTAGTACACCCAGACGGATAAAGGACTTGCGCTGCAAATCCAGGTATTTTTCGGCGTACTTCCGGCAGGCCGCGCGCACCGAAACCGCAGACATCTGGGCCTTCTTGGGCCCCAGCTCGCCGTCGACCCGGATCTCAATCGGCAGCCCGTGACAGTCCCAGCCTGGCACGTAAGGCGAATCGTAGCCGGCCATGGTCTTCATCTTGACGATGAAGTCCTTGATCACTTTGTTGAAAGCCGTGCCCAGGTGGATGTTGCCATTGGCGTAAGGCGGGCCGTCATGCAACACATACATTGGCCGCCCGGCGCGCGATTCGCGAATCCGATGGTATAGCCGTGTTTCGGCCCAATGCGCGAGCAGCTTAGGCTCCAGTTGAGCCAGATTCGCCTTCATCGAAAAATCGGTTCTTGGCAGGTGAACGGTCTTCTTCAGGTCCACTTTGGCGGTTTCCATCGGATGTCTTCTCATCCTAACCGATTCGCTATCTGGTTACAGGACTTAACGCGTAAGCCCTTAGTCCTTAGTACGTTAATCGCGGGTATCCAATCTGCCACTTTCTTGTTGACACTGCATTGAAGTCAGATTAAGATTCTCTTTGCCTGTTCCCGGCCGGGGCCGGTAACATGGTAACGGACGGGATGTAATTCTCTTCTAAAGGCGCGGGTTTCACGCATGACTTTTCAAGTCGGTGAGAAGATCGTTTACCCCAACCACGGCGTCGCCACTATCGAAAACATCAGCAGCCGGGCTTTTGCGGGTCATTATGAACGCTTTTATTTGCTGCGGCTCACGTACAACAGCCTGACTGTGCTGGTCCCGTTCTCGCACGTGGACGATCTGGGATTGCGCCGCGTGACTCGCAATGGGGACGTGGCTCGCGTAGTCAGTTTCCTTTCCGAAGGCCGCTGCCGGCGCCACCAGGACTGGAAAGACCGGTTCAAGGAAAACACCGAGAAGATGAAGAACGGCAGTCTTCTGGCCGTCGCGGAAGTGATGAAGAGCCTGCTGACGCTGCAAATGCAGAAGCCGCTCAGCTTCCGTGAGAAAAAGATGCTGGACCGCGCCCGGCACATGCTGATCACGGAGTTTTCGACGTCGCGGCGGATGAATGAAAGCGAAGCCGCGAACATGTTGGATCAGGCGCTCGCGAAGGCGCAATTGCACCTGCCGGCTCCGCTTTAAACCCAGGCTATTTATTGAATCCGTTCGCGGATCTTTTCGCGCGTGACCAGTTCGTCGAAAACCGCGAGCACCTGCTTGCGGTAATGATAGACGCGGCGCAGCTTCTCTTTCATCGCCAGTTCATTACGATGGCGGCGCATCATCTTGTCGAGCAGCTTCTTGGGAACATCGATATCGCGGCGCAAGGCTTCGGCGGAATGACCGCGCAAAAAGAGGCCATAAAACAGCGCCGCCTCTCGCTGCGGCGCCAGCGGATCGATCTCTTCCCGAAACGCCATTGCCTGAGCCATCAAAAACAGCAGTATAAACTCGAAAATCTCCCCGCGCAATAGCGCCCTTGGACATTCCGGGACTAAATTGATTCGCCTAGGAGGCGGGAAGAGGGACACGTCGGCACCCGCTTGCTGCCGCGCGCGGCTCGGTGCCGCCCCGCTGCGTATGTCATGATGGCACCGTATTGCCGGCACCGAGCCGCGACCACAGGGAGCGGTGGATCGTACTCTTTCTTCACATCCGCTTGCGACGTAGCGTCACCCAGTCGCGAAATACCGGAGGGTTTTCGAGCCACGTGACCATCCACAGGATCATTTCCTCTTTGTCCGGACGCTTTTCCGGATCGCGAGCCGCCCAGCGCGCGTGATCTTTCGCGACGATCACCAGGCGCCGCACTTCGGCCCGCCGCGCGCCATCGCCTTTCTCATATTCATCGAGCAGCGCCAGCAGTGTGGATTCGAGTTCGCCGAAAGACGTCTGCCGGACGCCTTCGATCAGAGGATCGAGTGGAATGCCTGCTTCCCGCAGCAGCCTGCGCAAATAATTTTCGGAAACGGGCGCGAGCGCGCGCCGCAGTCGATCGAACTCGTCTTCGCCGATTACTGCCGGCTGCGTCTCCGCAATCCAGCGCGCGAGCTCAGCTCGCTTTCCGCGGCTTTTTTCGGACGTCTTTTCTATACGACTGGGTGGCTTTGGCATGCGCGGCTAAGCTCGTCGAAAACTGATGGCCGCCCCCGCCCGGTTTGGCGACGAAATACAGATATTCCGTTTCCGCCGGATGCAGCGCGGCCTCGATCGCATCCGCGCCCGGGTTGGCGATCGGCCCTGGCGGCAGGCCCGCGTGCTGATACGTGTTGTACGGATTCTGGCTCGCCAGATCGGATTTATGAATCGCGTTGCGGTACCGGTTTTCGAGCAGCGCCGCATAAATGGTCGTCGGATCGCATTCCAGGCGCATGCCCTTGGTCAGACGGTTCGTGAATACGCCCGCTACCAGAGGACGTTCGCTCGGAACGCCTGTCTCTTTTTCGACCAGCGAAGCCAGCGTAACGGTTTCCTGAACGTTGAGGTGTCCGGCCGCCAGTTTCTTCCACTGTTTCCGGAACTGATCCGTCATCAGACGGCACAGCTCGGGTGCGGTGGTCGAGTGCGACAGGCGATAGGTAGACGGGAACAGATAACCTTCCAGGCTCTTTGCCGACGGAGCCAGATCGCGAACCGGCGCCGGGTCCTCGGCGACCCGCAGAAATTCGTCCGCCCGCATCGCGCCCGCGGCTTCAAGAGCATGCGCGATGTCGAACATGTTACTGCCCTCGGGAACCGTAAATTCGAAAAAATAAACGTCGCCACGGGCGATCCGGCCAAACACTTCGCCTACGGTCGCGACCGCACGGAATCGATATTCGCCTGCCTGCAGCCGGGCATTGGGTTGCTTCAGCCGTTCGATCCAGAACTGCCAGGGATAGCGGATCACGCCCGCCTGCGCCAGCGTCCTGCCCATGTCGAGCGTTCCCGTCCCGCGATCGAACCGGACGAACGTTTCGCCGTGAAAGCCGCGGTAGGGCTCGAACAGCGAAAATGCCACGGCGACGACCAGCGTCAGCGCCAAAACCGCGACGATCGCAACCGCGCGTTTCAATCGTATGTCTCCCCGTCAAATTCGGGATCTACCGTACCATCGTGGAGAAAGCTTTGAAGCAGAATCACGGCGGATAACTGGTCGACCGCGCGCGCTCGTTTCTCGATGCCGATCCCGCTTTGGCGCAATACGCGCTGCGCCTCCACCGTAGTAAGGCGTTCATCCCAGAATTTGACTTCTTTCCCGGACACCTTCGCCAATCGTTCCGCGAATTCACGGGAATACAGGGCCTGGCGGCCTTCCGCTCCGCTCATGTGCAGCGGATGCCCCATCAGAATCAACGTTACTTCGCGCTCCTGGATTAGATTCGCCAGCGCGGCCAGATCCTCACGGATCCGGGTGCGTTCTAAAGTGGGCAGACCCTGCGCGGTAATCCCCAGGGGATCGCTCAATGCCAATCCAATCCGCTTTTTCCCCAGATCGAGCGCCAGAATTCGGCCTTTCGGTGGTTTCGTCTGGTATTCCACGTTCCTCCCAATTATATTGATAGCAAGTGGTCGCGCCCGTTTCATCCGCGCAGAAAACCGTTTTTACAGGCTTCCGGATCCTCGCGCTGGGGGCGGCGATCGCCATGCTGTACTACGGGCGGATCTTCTTCATTACCGTAATCATCGCCTCGATGATCGCCTTCCTTCTGGATCCCATCGTCGAGTTTTTCATGAAAATGCGCCTGCCGCGCGGCTTTGCCAGCTTCGCTGTGTGCAGCATCAGCCTGATGTTCCTGTATCTGGCCGGGCTGGGTTTGTACACCCAATCCCTGGCCATGATGGACGATCTGCCGGCTTACGGCGAGCGAATCAACGAAATCGTCGATAACGCTTCCGGCCGGATTGAGCGGTTTGAAGAGAAAACCTACCAGACGCTGATTCCCAAGCGTTTTCAGGATCGGAATCCGCCGCCCCCGGAGGCGCCCGCTCCGGCATCGGCTCGTGGAAAGCGAAATAAAGCTGCACCGCCGCCGCAGCAGCAAGCCCAGCAACCGCCCGCGATCCAGGAAGTCCGCGTGCGTCCCGAACCGACCAATTTCGTCACCTATCTGACGACGTATCTGAGCTCGTTTTATAACGTTTTGCTGATGGCGTCTTTCGTGCCGTTTCTGGTGTACTTCCTGCTGAGCTGGCGCGATCATCTGCGCTCCCGATTTCTGTATCTCTTCGACGGCGACGCCCGTTACGCCGCCGAGCATGCCTGGGCCGGTGTCGGCGATATGGTTCGCGCCTACGTGATCGGAAATTTTCTATTGGGGCTGGTGCTGGGCCTGGCAAGCTCCATTCTGTTCGCCGCCGTGAAGCTGCCGTACTGGCTGGTGGTCGGTCCGTTGAGCGGATTTTTGAGCCTGATTCCGTACGTTGGATTGCCGCTGGCGATGATTCCTCCCATGATCGCGGCGCTTCCCAAATCGAATGAGCCGGCCGTGTATCTGTTCCTGGCCGTCAGCGTGAGCATGCTGCATCTGTTCGCGCTGAATCTTCTGTATCCAAAATTTGTCGGCGCGCGCGTGCACCTGAACCCGCTGGTGGTCACCATCGGGCTGATGTTCTGGGGAATGCTGTGGGGCGGAATCGGCCTGCTGCTCGCCATCCCGTTGACCGCCGGCATCAAGGCTGTTTTTGATAACGTAAGCAGTTTGCAGCCGTACGGCCGGCTCATGGGCGACTGACAAAGTGACCAAGCAATTCTGGATGTTTCTGGGAATCGGACTGGCGGTAGTGGCCGCGGGCATCGGCGTGACCTTGATGTCGACCAAAGGCGCGCATCTGGAGATCGACGGGCGCGTTCTTCACGTGCGGGTGCTGTCGCTGAATCCCAACGCGTCGATTGTCGTTCTGGATTTTCGCGCGAAGAATCCTTCCGACGTTCAATTCGTCGTGAAGAACGTGGAACTGATTCTGGAGCCGGCTTCGGGCGAGCCGGTCACGGGAATGTCGATTTCGAAGGCCGATATCGACAACGTCTTCAAATACGACAAAATCATCGGACCGAAGTACAACGACGTTCTGTCCATTCGCGACAAGATCTCCGCCCGGCAAACCGTGGACCGCATGGACGGCGCGCGTTTCGAATTGAGCGAAGCGGCCATCGATGCACGCAAATCGATCAAGCTCCGCATCGAAGACATGGACGGCACGGTGGCCGAGATCGTCGAGAAAAAAGGGCTCTGAGTGGGCCGCAGATGCACGCCGATGAACGCGGATCAGATAAAGTGTCGCGGCCGCCTCACTGCGGAGTCTGCGTGAAAGTACGAAACCCGCTCCCTTTTTGGTCGCGGTTCGGTGTCGGCGCTCTCCCGGATCAGCGGCTTACCGGGCCACGACCGTAGGAAGCGGCACAGAACCGCGCGCGCTAGTAAGCGGGTCGAACGTGCATCTGCGGCCATAACTTTACCGGATCGGGCAGCCCTTGGCCGGGGTCTTCAGATAGTCCGCGTCGATCGACTTTTCATCGAACGTATCCCCGTACTGATCGATCGCCGTAACGTGGACTTTATCGCGGTACACTTCCACTTCAGTGAAGTGATACCGACGCGCAGAGATTTCGGCGCAGCGGTCACTGAAGGGAAATGCCAGATGCCGTCCGCCGCCGCCGGAGATTAACTGCACCATCTGGTTCACCGGCTTCATCCTGGCGTAAAAGTGATTGTGACCCGCCAGAATGATCTGCACGTGGTTCTTCTTCATGCTTTCCTCGATCATTCCGCGCAGGACCAGCGCGGGAGCGTGCTGGCCGCGCACTGTGTACAGCGGATGGTGAAGAAATACAACCTTCCAGACCGCTTGGGATTTTTCCAACTCGCCGCGAAGCCATTCGACCTGGCGCTTCATCTTTTCGCCCCGCAGCTCTGAATTGATCGCGAAGAACTCCATCAGCGGTTTCCCACTCACGTTGAAGTTCTCCGGCGACGAGAATTTATAATACCCGTCCGGACCGAGGATCCCGAAGCGCTTCTGGTCGTCGATTTCCGCCTGCGCGTGGTTGGTCTGCATGTCGTGGTTCCCGACGGCCGCGTGAAATACGACGCCGCGCTCCTGGAAGCGCTCATATTGCAAGTCGAACTTCGCATGAAAAAATCGCGGATCGCCGCCGCCCGCGACCTCGTGATTGCCATAAATGTTATCGCCCAGCATCACCACCAGGCGGAAAGGATGCGTCTGCATGCGATCCCACATCTGATCGGCCACGCGTTGCTGCGCCGGGGAGCCCGAGCCGGTGTCGCCGATCGCGATGAAGCGAAAGGGTTCCTGTTGGGCGAACAGGGGGAGAAAAATCAGGAAAAGTACTGCGGAACGAAGGCGGAACATCTGAAAAAATTCCAGAATAGCATGCGACCGTGTTACGGACCCGCTTGCTGTCGCGCGCGGTTCGGTACCGCCGATGTGATCCGCGGCCCACACCACTGAACCGCGCACGCCAGTAAGCGGGTCCTGCCCTTTATCACGGCAGGCGTAAGGTAATTAGCCCGGTTGCCGGGATCTTCGGCAAGGCGGTACCTTGGTATTTACCCCATGCTCAAAGCCAAAGTGCAAGCTCCGGACGACCTCAATCCTCAGGAAACCTCCGAATGGATTGAGGCGTTAGACGAAATCATCGACGAGACCGGGCCCGACCGGGCCAGCTACCTTCTGGAACGGCTGATGGAACGGGCCGCCAATCTTGGCGTGCAACCGCCGCTCCGTCTGAACACGCCTTACATAAATACGATTCCGCCCGAGGAGCAGGTGGCTTATCCGGGCGATCGCGCGATGGAGCGCCGCATCAAGAGCCTCACCCGCTGGAACGCGACCGCGATGGTGGTTCGGGCGAATAAGTACGACGCCAATATCGGCGGCCACCTGGCAACGTATGCTTCGTCGGCAACGCTGTTCGAGGTCGGGTTCAACCACTTTTTTCATGGGTCGCATGGGGATCAAGCCGGCGACTTCGTCTACTTTCAGGGCCACGCTTCGCCCGGCGTTTATGCCCGGGCGTTTCTCGAAGGCCGGCTGAACGACCGGCATCTGGAAAACTTCCGGCATGAGCTGCGCGAGCAACCCGGGTTGTCTTCTTATCCACACCCCTGGCTGATGCCGGACTTCTGGCAGTTTCCGACGGTTTCCATGGGCCTGGGCCCGATTTCGGCCATCTATCAGGCGCGGTTCCAGAAGTATCTGGAGAATCGCGGCATCATTCCGGCGTCGCCGCGTAAAGTTTGGGGATTCCTGGGTGACGGCGAGTGCGATGAGCCCGAATCGCTGGGCGCGTTGACGCTGGCTTCGCGCGAGAAACTCGACAATCTGATCTTCGTCGTGAATTGCAACTTGCAGCGGCTGGATGGCCCGGTGCGCGGCAACGGCAGCATCATTCAGGAACTGGAATCGGCGTTTCGAGGAGCCGGCTGGAACGTCATTAAACTGATTTGGGGAACGGGCTGGGACGATCTTCTCGCCCGCGATTCCACCGGGCTGCTGCTGAAACGGATGCACGAATGCGTCGACGGGGAGTATCAAAGCTTCCGCGCCCATGACGGGGCGTTTATCCGAAAAGAATTTTTTGGCAAGTATCCGGAGCTGCTGAAACTCGTCGAGCACCTGACGGACGACGACATCTGGAATCTGCGCCGCGGCGGCCACGATCCCGAAAAAGTTTTCAACGCTTATAAGCGTGCCGTCGAAACCACCGGCCAGCCGACCGTGATCCTGGCGAAGACGGTGAAAGGCTACGGCCTGGGCGAGATCGCCGAGGGGCGCAACACCGCGCATCAACAGAAGAAGCTGGACAGTTCGGCCTTGATCAAGCTGCGCGATCGCTTCGAGATTCCGCTTTCGAACGAAGCCGTGGAGCACATCGACTTCTTCCGGCCGGCCGAAGATTCGCCGGAGATGAAATATCTGAAATCGCGCGTCCAGGCGATGGGCGGTTCTCTCCCGAAGCGCCACGTGAAAAAGATAGAAGTGAAGGCGCCGCCGCTCGAATTGTTCCAGGATGCCCTGGTCGGCTCGCGCGGGCGCGAAGCGTCCACGACCTCGGCGTTCGTCGCCGTATTGAAGAGTCTGATGAAGGATCCTGAGATCGGCAAGCTGGTGGTGCCGATCGTCCCCGACGAAGCGCGGACCTTCGGTATGGAATCGCTGTTCCGGGAATATGGAATCTACGCAAGCCAGGGCCAGCGCTACAAACCCGTCGACGCGAATGTTCTGCTGTATTACAAGGAAGCCCAAAACGGACAGATTCTGGAGGAAGGCATTACCGAAGCCGGCTCCATGGCGTCCTGTACGGCCGCAGGGACCGCGTACGCCAACTACGGCGTGCCGATGATCCCGTTTTACATCTACTATTCGATGTTCGGGTTCCAGCGCGTCGGCGATCTGATCTGGGCGTTCGCCGATCAGCGCGGCAAAGGATTCTTGATGGGTGGAACCGCCGGGCGCACGACGCTGCTCGGCGAGGGATTGCAGCATCAGGACGGCCACAGCCCGATCTTGTCGAGCATGATCCCGACCTGCGCGACCTACGATCCGGCGTACGCCTACGAACTCGCCGTCATTATTCAGGACGGCATCCGGCGCATGTATCAGGAGATGGAAGATCGCTTCTACTACATCACCGTCTACAACGAAAACTATGCACAGCCGCCGATGCCGGAAGGCGAAGGCATTCGCGAGGGCATTCTCAAAGGCATCTACAAATATCGCGCGGCGGAGCAAGGCCCCGCGATGGCGCAGTTGTTCGGCAGCGGGTCGATCCTGAATGAAGCGCTGCGCGCGCAGCAGATTCTTTCAGAGCGCTACCAGATCCCGACCGATGTCTGGTCGGTCACCAGCTATAACGAGCTGCGCCGCGACGCTCTGTCGGTGGAACGCTGGAACCGGCTGCATCCGTCGGCTGAGCGGAAGACGCCGCACATCGTGAAGGTGCTGGAAGGTGCGCCCGGACCGATCGTGGCGTCCAGCGATTACGTGAAAGCAGTGCCCGATCAGCTCGCGCCGTGGCTGACGGGGCGTCTGAATACGCTCGGCACGGACGGCTTCGGCCGCAGCGAGAATCGCGAATATTTGCGGCGTTTCTTCGAGATTTCCGCTGAAGCGATCGCCCAGGCGACCTTGTCGGCTCTGGCGCGGACGGGCGCCATCGAGGCCGGGCGCGCCGAAGTCGCGATCGCGGAGTTAGGATTCCATCCGGAGAAGCGGGATCCGGCGAAGGTGTAAAAGTTTCAGATTTACTTGTGTGCATTCGTGGCTAACTGTCCTGCTCGAATTGTGAAAGCTCCGCGAGGGACCGCGCGGCCGCGTTCAGGTTGCGGCCGGCGAGGTCTTGCATCAGGCGCTGGATGATGGGCCTCTGGCTCATTCGGTCGCCGTACTTTTTCGACACCCAGATCGATAGCGGGATCAGCGCCAATCCGAACGCCAGGTTCTCGATCAACCACCCGCGGTCGAAGGCACGATATGTGTCGACCCGGAACCATCCCCACAGCGCCACGATGAACAGCGGAATCCAGGCTAGCATTCCGGCCAACAGGTTGGCCTGGACGCGCCGGATTCTCGAAATGCGCAACGCCTCGACCCTCTTCTGGAGCTGAGTGACTGGTTCGCCGTAACCTATATCGCCAATGGCCGCGATCTGCCGGATCAAGGCGACCAGGTTTCCCAAGGCGATCGCATCGAGCATGATTCCCGGCAGGGCGAATCTCGGCAGCGCAATGTTTTCGTAAATAAAGCGGCCGAGCACGACCATCCATCCCAGCCACGTGACGGCTTCGAGCGCGGCGAATATCTTCATCCGCCCCAGGGCGGATCGCGCGCCGTTCAGCTTTACGGCGTTCAATAACTGGCGATTCAGCGCGAGGCTCTCATTCAGCCGCCGGTCGTACTCGATCCATTTCTCCTTCATCTCATCCAGGTCGATCATGGCGTACTCCTTAGTTTCTGTTTCAATCTGCCGATTTTCGTGGCGACGTTCGTCGCTGTAATGCCCAGCACCTCGGCGATTTCCTGGTAGCTGTGCCCATCCAGATAGAGCAGGACTAGCGCCTTGTGCAGCGGATCGAGCCGCTCGATGAACTGGTATAAAACGCGAACGTCTTCCGTGGATGCCGCGGCTTCATCGGCAGCGCTCCAGACGCGCTCTTCGGACGACAAGACGTAGCGCGCGCGGGTGCTTTCGCGGCGGTAAAAAGAAATGGCGACATTCAGAGCAATTCGATACATCCACGTCGAGAAGCGGTAGCTCGGATCGAACGACGCGAACGACTGCCATAGCTGGACGATAATCTCCTGCGCGAGATCCTCGCGGTCGTCGCGGTTGCGGCAATACGAATTGCAGACTTTAAAGAGGATTCGTTT
>Ga0070731_10004313_pt1 | contig 12316 bp, 11 predicted proteins | sample Coa_R1_2_FD_66448 | JGI IMG/M metagenome (GOLD analysis project Ga0070731, IMG submission 66448) | Surface soil microbial communities from Centralia Pennsylvania, which are recovering from an underground coalmine fire - Coalmine... | ecosystem: Environmental > Terrestrial > Soil > Unclassified ... | reverse complement strand
CGCACCCACGGATTGTTTGAAGAACATCCTGGGTGTGGAAGAAATTGAAAGCCGGTCGGAGCTTCAGGGTGCGCCGTTGCATATTTTTTACAAATACAATGCGAATGATCCGACCGATGAGAAGGCCATGTGGGTGCTCGGTCATTTGTATGAGATGATTGAGCAGCGGGCATTACCCGTGCCGCCGACGGGGCGAACACCGGTGTTGAAAAATGTATTCCGACGCGACATTTTCCAACGTGCGAGGGCGGCGGTGTTTGATCAGACGCAGGCGCTTATGGCGGAGGCGCAGAATTTTGAAGCGGATTTGAAAAAATCGCATGAACGTTTTGACAACGACCCGGTCAAAGCGATAGTGGAGTAGAAAAGGGAAATCACGGATTTGAATTTAGGCCGGTGCTGACTGGTTGAGTGGTTGTTTCAGGGGTGTGCAACTTATTTAGCCTTCAGCACCGGCCGTTACTTTTGGAAGCAAAAAGGGGTTAAATTCGGACTCGCCTGCCTGCCGTCGCTCGCCTAAATTGCGCTGAACTCGCACCCGAAAACCCAATAAGAAAGGAAACCCTATGAGCATACTTAAGGAATTCAAAGAGTTTGCAATGCGCGGCAACGTTGTTGACCTCGCAGTCGGTGTGGTGATTGGCGCTGCATTCGGCAGAATTGTGACTTCGCTTGTGAACGACGTTATTATGCCGCCGATCGGAAAGCTTACGGGTGGCGTGGATTTTAATGATCTGTATATCGATCTCGAACCCGGCAAACTGCAACAATATTTGACTGCTCATAACATTGAAACCGCCCACGTAACATTGGCGCAGGCAAAGGCTGCGGGAGCCGCGGTGATTGCCTACGGGTCGTTCCTGAGCACGATTCTTGATTTTGTGATTGTGGCGTTTTGCATCTTTCTGCTGGTGAAGGCCATGAATCGCCTTTGGAAACAGCCACCCCCGGCTGCTGCGGCGCCGACTCCTACGGAAACATTGCTCACAGAGATACGCGATGTGCTGAAGGCGAAGGCTTGAGGCTCAGCGGCAAGACGGCCTTCCCGTTTTGCCGATGGGATGTAGATTAGAAACGCACGGGCGGGGATGCCTGTGCGACTAAAAGTTGCTCTCGCCGAAGGGCGGGGACTTTCTTATTCTCGGCAACTCTGTGATGACCAGTTCACAAATTCGCCAGTCGTTTCTCGACTTTTTCAGGTCGAAGCAGCACACCATTGTGCCGTCTTCGAGTCTCATGCCGGATTCACCCAACCTGCTGTTCACGAACGCGGGCATGAACCAGTTTGTCCCGATTTTCCTTGGGCAAAAGAAGCCGGACATCAGCAAGTGGGCCGGGGCCGTTCCCGGTCTCGACACGCGCGCGGCGGACACGCAGAAATGTATTCGCGCCGGGGGCAAGCATAACGACCTGGATGACGTCGGCCTCGATACGTATCACCACACGTTTTTCGAGATGCTGGGGAACTGGAGCTTTGGCGATTACTTCAAGAAAGAGGCGATTGAATGGGCGTGGGAATTGGTGATCGAGAAGTGGAAGTTTCCGCCGTCGCGGCTGTATGCGACGGTTTATTCGCCGGACAAGTCGCAGAACGATCCCAGCGAATTTGACCAGGAGGCGTGGAATTATTGGGCCGAGAAATTCCGCAGCGTGGGGCAGGACCCGAAGATCCATATCGTCAACGGCAATAAGAAGGACAACTTCTGGATGATGGGTGAGACCGGCCCGTGCGGGCCGTGCTCGGAATTGCACGTGGACCTCACGCCGGATGGTAAAACTGAAGGTCGGCTGGTCAACAAAGGCAGTGCGGAGTGTATTGAAATCTGGAACCTCGTATTTATTCAGTTTAATGCGAATCCGGATGGGACATTCTCGCCATTGCCGGCGAAGCATGTGGACACGGGGATGGGTTTCGAGCGCGTGACGAGCATTATTCAGGGCACGAAGGGGTTGAAGGATTTTGCGAATGCGAAGATTTCGAATTACGAGACGGATATTTTCCGGCCGATCTTTGACGCATTGGAAAAGCTGAGCGGGAAAAAGTACCGGTCAACGCTCCCTGGAAAATCTGAGGCATGGGAATATCAACCGATTAAATCCACCGGCGAATCTCCGAGTCCTATTATTGAAGTGGACCGCGGTACGGATGTCTCACGCGCCGCCGTTGTGCAAGAAGCACAAAGTTCCGGTGCTGACCAGCTAGCGATTGACGTTGCATTCCGTGTTATTGCTGATCATATCCGCACGTTGAGTTTTGCGATAGCGGATGGAATTCAGCCGGGCAACACGGACCGCAATTACGTGTTGCGCCGCATTTTGCGGCGTGCGGTGCGGTATGGGCGAACGCTTGGATTTCACGAGCCGTTTTTCTACAAGCTGGTAGATGTTCTGGTTGAGACGATGGGGGATGTGTTTCCTGAAATCCGGGCGAAGAAAAAGCATGTTCAGGATGTGATTCGGGCGGAAGAGGAGGCGTTTAATAAGACATTGGACAAAGGTATTGAGCTGTTTGAGGAGGAGGTTGCAAACTCCGGCGTTAATCAGATTCCCGGAGCGTTCGCTTTCAGGTTGTATGATGAACAGGGTTTTCCACTCGACCTTACCGAGTTAATGGCTCGCGAGCGCGGGCTGGCAGTGGACAAGGAAGGCTTTGAAAAATTGATGAACGAGCAGAAGGCTCGTGCTCGTGCTGCGCAGAAGAAACAGGTTATTGAGCTTTCGCAAATCGGGACGACCAGTCCGACGAGATTTGTGGGCTATGACAAATTGTCGACAGCAGGGCAGGTGCTTGAAGTCGTTGGTATCAAGGACAAGACGGCAGTCGTTCTGGACAGTTCTCCGTTGTACGCCGAAATGGGAGGGCAGGTGGGCGATACGGGTGAATTGAGTCTTGGTGGACAACTGTGGCGAGTGACGAATACACAAAAATCGGGAAACACGTGGCTGCATTTTATCGATGGTGGTGAAGCTCCCGCGCAAGGCGCGACGGTTACGTTGACGGTTGAAAAGCCGAGGCGTGATGCGATTCAACGGCATCACACGGTGACGCATTTGTTGCATTGGGCGTTGCACGGAGTCGTAAGCAAGGAAGCTTCGCAGAAGGGCTCGTTCGTTGGACCGGATAAATTGACATTTGATTTTAACAGCGCGCCGCTGACGCCGCAGCAGGTCGCGGATATTGAGGAGCTGGTTAACGAACGCATTCTGGAAAATGCGGGTGTGTCCTGGACGGAGGTGCCGTATGCGGACGTGAAAGGCCGCAAGGATGTGATGCAGTTTTTCGGTGAGAAATATGGCGATACGGTGCGCGTGGTGCAGATTGGCGGGCAGGCGCAGAAGCTGGATGGGTATTCCATGGAGTTGTGTGGCGGGACGCATACGCGGGCGACGGGTGAGATTGGTTTGTTCCGCATCGTCGGTGAGAGTGCGATTGCAGCGGGAGTGCGGCGTATTGAGGCGGTCGCAGGACTGGAGGCTTATCGCAAGGCGACGGATGAGGTTTCGCTCATCAAGGCACTCGCGGGCAAGGTGAATTCACCCGTTCACGAGCTGGATAAGAAAATCGAGGCGCTGCTGGCGCATCAGAAGGAGATGGAGAAGCAGCTCAAATCGGCACAACAACGGGAGGCGTCCAATGCGGCCAGCCGGTTGTTGGAGGAAGTCCATTCTGTGAATGGCGTGCCGGTAATCATTCATAACCTTGGCACGGTGGATGGGGATTTTCTTCAGGCGGTCGCGGACTCGTTGAAGGGCCGGTTCAAGGGGGTGATCGTGCTCGGTGGCGGAGCGAACAAGGACAGCGTGGCGCTGGTGGCGGCGGTGACGCCGGAGCACACGGCGAAAATTCAGGCTGGGAAAATCATTCAGCAGATTGCGCCGATCGTGGGTGGCAAAGGTGGCGGCAAGCCGGACAACGCCCGCGGCGGCGGGAAGGATGCGGGCAAATTGGATGAGGCGCTGGCGAAGGCAAAGAGCTTGATTGGCTAAGCTTTCCGGCGCACAGTTGCTTATGCTTGCGGATGAACAAACCAGCCCGGAACAGTTTGCTATTTTGCGCAATATGACTGGTCAGAGGCGCCTGCAACTGGCAGAGCAAATGTTTTGGACCGCGCGAAAACTGAAAGCGGCGGGCGTTCGCTATCAGCACCCTGATTGGCCAGAGGAAAAGGTGATGGCCGAGGTTAATCGAATCCTCCTCGATGCCGGAAAGTGAGCTATTCCTCCTGTTCGTTCGTCCGCTAAATAGCGCAGGCGTTCGCTATGTCATTTCAGGAAGTGTAGCTGCGATCTTCTATGGTGAGCCTCGGTATACGCAGGACCTCGACATTGTAGCATTTCTGAATGATTCAGACATCAGCAAGCTTCCAACAGTATTTCCTCCAACAGATTTTTACGTGCCCCCGGCGGAAGTTATCGTAGCGGAAGTCGCACGTGAACATCATGCCCATTTTAACATCATCCACATGGATACGAGTTTTAAGATGGATGTTTATCCAACTGGTCGCGATGAACTGAATGGCTGGGCGTTTCGGAACAAGCGACGCATTGAGTTCGAGGGTGAGACTCTTGTGCTGGCTCCGCCTGAATATGTTATCGTTCGCAAGTTGGAATACTTCCGAGAAGGGGGTTCTGAAAAGCATCTGCGAGACATTCGGGGAATACTGAAAGTGTCCGGCCAGATTCTCAGACCAGAGGATTTGAATTTCTGGATTCAGCGCCGGTCCGTGGAGGCGCAATGGAAATTGGTTAATCCCTAACAATTATCTTCCGCTTGTTTTGTTCATTCGCAGTGAACATGCTCCCGGCATGAGCACAGAAGGCACACCCCCGCCGGTTCCGGTTGGGCCGACTGCCACGGCTCCGGTGTTTCAGCTCGTTGAAGTCGGATCGAAGGCTCGTGCGGTCTGGACGCTTACGATTTTGCCGACCCATCTGGCGCTCGCTGATGCGCCCGGAGCGCAGCCGTATGTGATTTTGCGCGGGCAAATGATGAAGTCCGTAATCTTCATGGAGGGACTGCGGAGCCTGGTGCTGAAGGAACCGCGGAAGGTTAATTTGAAGATGACGTCCGAAGCGGCCAAGGCGCTGGCGGAATGGATCGGCAGGCCGTTTCTTGCGTCGTTTTATATGAACCGGCGGTATCGAATGCTCTGGCCATGGGCATTGATCTGGATTTTAGCATCGCTGTTGCCGCTTCCTGGCAAGGGGCTTCAATTGTTTCTGGATCCAGTACCCTTGATTTTAGGGCTGGTCTTGCTCGCCATGTGGGGAATTGCCAGATGGCGGCCGCACCCGGTTCTTTTCCTGGTGGATGCAATCTGGTTTTTATGCGTCGCAGCGCGGCTTACGAGTCACGTTTTGCAGTATCACCGGAGCAAGGGATGGTTCGTGATAGTGGCGCTGATGATATCGGGAGCGGTGACCGGGGTGATGCACTTCGTGCGCTTTCGCAAGACGAAGATTGCAGCGCTCGGGTCGCAAACATAAGGCCGCCGATTTCGTTCTAACTCCCGGAATCAGCCCAGCGCACGGCGTAGTGGACCAGAGCGGTGCTGCTCGCGAGGTGAAGCTTTTCTTTGATTTGAAAGCGGTGCACATCCACGGTTTTGGGGCTGATGTGGAGGTGTTGGGCGATTTCTTCGGTGGTTTTTCCTTCGCCGATGAGGCGGAAGACTTCGAACTCGCGGTCGGTGAGCCTTTGAAGAGGCGAATCGACGTTGCGGCCCTGGGGGCTGCCAAGGGCTTTGAGTAATCGGGCGGACATTTCCTTGCTGAGGTAGACGCCGCCTTCCAATACACGTTTGATGGCGATGATGAGGTATTCGGCACTTTCCTCTTTCATGATGTAGCCGCAGGCGCCGGCACGCATGGCGCGTTCGGCATAGACTTTTTCGTCGTGCATGGAAACAACCAGCATGGGGATGTGGCCGTGAAGCGCGGAAACATTTTTGATAAACTCAAGGCCGCTGGCGCCCTTCATGGAAATATCAACGAGGATGAGGTCCGGGCGGCATTTGGCGATCAGGTCCATTGCTTCGGCAGGACTGCCAGCTTCGCCGCAGACGGCCATGCCGGATTGTTTCCCGATGAGTTGCATGAGTCCGGCGCGCATCATCGGGTGGTCGTCAATGATCATGATGCGTTTGTGTTCAGAGGCCGCAGATGAGAGGGAAGTCTGGTCTGGTTGGATGGAGGTCATGTTGATTTAGGTGTTTGGAGTGAGCAGGTGATGCGTGTGCCTTTGCCGGGTGCGGAATCGATTTTGATGGTGGCGCCGATGACGTCCGCGCGGTATTTCATGGCGCGCAAACCAAGGCCCGCATCTCCGTTGAGGTGTGCCGGGGAAAAGCCGCGGCCATCGTCAGTAACGGTCAGTTCTTTGAGCGAGGGGGTGGTTTTGAGAGTGATTTGAATCTGGCGCGCGCCGCTGTGTTTGGCGGCGTTGGTTACGGCTTCCTGGCCGATGCGATAGAATTGAACGGCGAGATGCGGGTCGGTGATGCTGGTTTCCGAGCAATCGGAGAACCGGCAATCGGTACTAATGGAGCGCATGTCGTCTGCGAGTTTGCGCAGGGCATCGGCAAGGCCGTCATCCTCGGGCGAAACCGGGGACAGGCCGTGGGAGATTTCGCGGACCTCGCGGATGGTTTCGCGTAATTCAATGCTGAATTTTTTGCAGGAATCCGCCAGTTGCGGAGCCTGGGCTTCAGCTTCATTTTGCAAACTGGTGGCGAAGAGGGACAGGGCGGTCAATTTCTGGCCGACGCCGTCGTGCAAATCGTGCCCGATGCGGTGCATTTCCGTGTCGCTGGTTTCGAGGATTTCCTGCTCGAGGCGTTTGCGTTCGCTTTCGCTTTGCAGGAGGGAGAGGGTGCGCTGCTGGACGCGGTGTTCGAGTTGTTCGTGAGAGTGTTGGAGTTCTGTTTCGGAAACGCGGCGGCGGGTGTTTTCGCGGCGGAGAGCGATGAAGACGGCGATGATTAAAGCCATGCTGACCAGGGCAGCGGCGACATTCACGCGTGTAACGATACCCGCGGCGCTCTCGGATGCAGCCTTACGCTGGGTGAGCAGGGTGTTTTCTTCCGCGGTCATTTCTGCGGCGACCGCGTGGATTTTGTTCATGCTGTCCATGACCTTGCGGCGAAAATCGAGATCGGGCGCCAGCGGATCGGACTGGGAAAGCTGGGCAATATGGTCGCGGTTGATGACTTCGTAATTGGCGATCAATGGTTTCAGGCGATTGAGCGAAGCGAGTTGTTTTGGATTGTCACGCACCAGGGTCTGCAATGATTTCAATAGAACAGGGACGTTATTTGTGGCGTCGAAATAAGGTTTGAGGAAGTCCTGTTCGTGGGTGAGGGCAAATCCACGCTGACCCATGACCATGTCGTCAACGGAGTCCAGCGTTTGATCGAGCACGGAAAGAATCTGGTAAGAGTGTTCGACCTGATCGGTCTGCCGGGCGGCGTTTTGGGCCAGCCGCCACCAAAGAAAATTGATGCTGGCGACGAGAATCAATGCGGCAGCCAAGGCGGCCACATGAGGCCAAGTCGAATCAACAGCGTGGGACTTCGTTTGCACGGTTCGACTGTCATAATTGTGGGAAAGATAGCCGTTTGCGCAAGGAAAATAAGGAGAACAAATGGCGAGGAGGACTGAGGCTTGTCGATTCTAATGCTACATTCCCGAGGGGAAGAGTCTGTTGCGCGGTTTGTAATTGCTTTGTGGAAATCTTATCGGAGCCTGAGCACGACCATGAATCCGGGAACATCGAATATCCAACATCGAACGCCGAACATCGAAAATTTCCCCTGTGTCTTGGAACCACCTTACGCCGCTCACTCGACCTGCAGGGCCTGGTCGAGGAATTCAGCGAGGTGGCTTAAGATAGCGGTTTCGCCAGCGACCAGGGTGGCACCAGCGGCGGTGGCAGCGTTCAAAAGGTCAGTGGCCCCTTCCGGCGCAATCGCAATCACAGGAATGTGTTGAGTGGATGGATCGCGCCTTAGCTCGGCTATTACCCTGGAGATATCGTTTCGAGTGGATTCGAGATCCGCCAGGACGAGCATGGGCTTCTCCTGCTGGGCGCAAGCGAGGAGGGTAGTGGGGTCGGTGACGGCCCTGACGCGGTAGCTCAAGTCCTGCAACCGGTTTACCAATTGGGTGCCGGGCAGGAGCTTTTCGTAAACGACAAGCGCCAAGGGTTGTGTCATCGGCACAGAGAATGGAGCGGATGGGGGGAAATTGCAAAAAATTTCGGCTGCGCAGTTCTCTACCCCGCGGGAGTTCCTGTATCACATGTTCTGGACCAATAACATTTCGGTGACTCACAATCCTGCAAGGCGATATTTGGATACGGCTCAACATAAGGACGTTTGATTTGCATTCATGCATTTTTCGGGAGCGCCAAATTTAGCGGGCTGCGAACTTAGTTTTTTGACAATGTGAGGCGATGGAGCAATTTATGGACTGTGGCCGCCGCCGGAATTTCCGGGCGGAGGGTTCTTTGACAAATTAGAAAGGGGCGAGGAAGCGCTGAAGCGTCAGCGTAACGGCGTAGATTGCCTGGAGAGGCAAGAATGGAAGGGACCGAAGGGACGAAAGAGCAGCGCGAAGGAAAACTCCAATCGAGTCCTGAGTGGGTCCAAGCCGGTCAGGCTGAGTCCAACCCAGTCAAACCAAGTCGCGGTAAGTCCGACCCGGTCCAGGTGGGGCGTAAGACAAAGGTGCGCCAAAGCCGAAGGCGTCATCGTTCCGTCTGTGTAATTAACATATCCGACCTAATCCGAGTAAAAAAACCTACTTTTTGGGCTGGCGGCTGAATTGGTTGAAATGTTGAATTGCAAATAGTTGATGGATAATGAGATAAAACATGATCACACCGGATAAAAGCATTTGGCGTGTTTTGGACGAGAATTTCGGGCTGTTGTCGGGTTCTGAGGGCTTGGTTTTCCGAGCGGGGTAGTGGATTCCACGACTCAGGTTTTTACCTGCTGAAGATGGTTTTTGGCATGGCCGTGCGCCGGGGGTCGGATTTGCGGCTTGACGCCTATCCCGCGAAATCATATTGTTTTGTAACGAACGGTAAAGATTGCTGGTTTGTGACCAGCGCGCCAAAGTCGGAAAGATAAATCTTGCCGACTTTTTTGTTCCCCTCGTGGGGCTTTACGTTTGACAAAGTGATATGAACGCCGACTTTTTAGCAGTACTCGAGTATTGGGAGAAGGAGAAGGGCATCAGCCGTGATGTCCTGACTTCTGCCGTACAGGAGGCGTTACTGTCTGCTGCCAAGAAAGCAGTTGGTCCTGCCCGTGAATTGCGCGTGGCGATTGAGCCGAAGACGGGAGACATCCGGGCGTTTGCCAAATTGGTGGTTTCGGAAAAGGTCATTTCCAAACATGACCAACTAACGGTGTTTGACGCTCGCCGTATTAAACCGGATGCCCAAATCGGGGATGAGATTGAAGTGGAAGTGACTCCGACCGGGTTCGGCCGTATCGCGGCTCAGTATGCCAAGCAGGCGTTGATGCAGCAAATTCGCAAGGCGGAGAAGGCGTTAATTTTTACAGAATTTAAAGATCGGGTTGGGGACATCATCAGCGGCACGGTTCGGCGCTTTGATCGCTCGGACGTTATCGTTGATCTCGGGAAATATGAGGCGCTGCTGCCGAACCGGGAGCGCGTGCCCACTGAGGAATACCAGGTCGGCGAGCGTATCCGCTGTTACGTTAAAGCGGTGGAGCAAGGTGCCCATGGGCCGGAGATTATTTTGTCCCGTTCGGACCCGAAGTTCGTCATTAAACTTTTCCAACTGGAAGTCTCGGAAATCAGCGATGGGACGATCGAGATCAAAGGCATTGCGCGGGAACCGGGTTTCCGCACGAAGCTGGCGGTCTGGACGCGTGATGAAAAAGTGGACCCGGTAGGCGCGTGCGTCGGACTGCGCGGGCAGCGGGTCAAGAACATCGTTCGCGAGTTGAACAACGAGAAGGTGGATATCATCCGCTGGTCACCGAACGTTCGCGAGTTCATTACCAACGCCCTTTCCCCGGCGAAGTTAAAGAGCTTCGAAGTCGATGAAACCCGCAAGCGCGTCAAGATCATGACGAGCGAAGACCAGCTTTCGTTGGCCATTGGCAAACGCGGGCAGAATGCGCGGCTGACTTCGAAATTGACCGGCTGGCAGGTGGACATTGAAGCCGAGCACGTTGTCACCAAGGGATTTGAGGAAAAAGTGGCCGAAGCAGTGGATGCTTTGGCGGCGATTCCGGGGATTACCCGCCAGCAGGCGGACGTGCTTGTGCACAACGGCCTGCGGCGATTGGAAGAATTATTGCAAGCTGACGAGAGCGACCTGGCGGGAATTCCGGAGATTGGGGACCAGGCGGCATCGATTTTGGAAGCGGCCCGCGCCGAAGCCGCGAAACGCACGTTGAAAGTCGGCGAGACACCCGTCTCTGGTTAATATGCAGACTGGTGCAAACAGGTTTGAAATGTTAGCTTAGAAGCCTATGACGGCTGGCAGACATATTCGGCCCGCAGTAGAAAATAATTATGCCCGTTCGTATTTACGACATAGCGAAGAAACTTGGTCTGGAGAACAAAGACATCATCTCCAAGGCCAAGTCGTTGGGCATTACTGCCGCCAAGGTTGCTTCCAGTTCGCTCGATAAGATCAGCGCTGAATATCTCGAGGGGGAAATTCTCAAGGACCATCCGGACATTGCCGCCAAGCTCCATGCACCCGCGGTCGAAATGCCCAAGGCTCCGCCGGTAGAGGACAAAATTGTAGTCATCACCGCGCCACCGCCTCCGCCGCCGGTGGAAACCGTTACCCAACCGGAAATAACTACGGCCACAGCTACGACTACTGTAGAAATTGAACCCCCTCCTCCGGTTGAAACCAAGGAAGAGATTGTTCAGCCGATGGTGACAGCCATTGCCGAGCCACCACCACCGCCCGTTGCGCCGGCCAAACCACTTACACCGCCGCCGCCTCCAAAACCGCAGGTTGGTGAGAAGGTTGGCTTCATTCAGTTGCCGCAGAAGCCGGCGCCAAAACCCGTAGAGAAGCCAGTCAATAAATTTCCTCAGCGCCAGGGCGACGGCAGGAAAACAGAGTTCGTTAAGCGCGGCGACATTCGCTCCGTACGCGGTGGGCCAGCAGCGCCGGCCGGGCCGTCCATGCCAGGGGCAAAAGCTCCACAAAAGCCCGGTCCTGCCAAACCCGAATCGTCCAAGGTTTCTCTGCCGGCCAGCGCGCAGGTCATTACGATCAAGCCGCCGATTGTGGTTCGTGATTTAGCGGAGCATCTCAAACAGAAGCCATTCGTCATTATTGGCGATCTGATGAAGCTGGGTTTCTTTTATACCGTCAATCAGGCAATTGACGAGGCAACTGCAGAGAAAGTTTGCGCGCTGCATGGTTTCCGTTTTGAAGTGGAGAAACGCGAGCGCGGTGCGGGTGTCGTTCATGCCCCGGTCAAGAAGGTCGAACTGGACATGGAGGATAAGGCCGAGGATTTGAAACCTCGCGCGCCGGTGGTGACCATCATGGGTCACGTCGACCACGGCAAAACGACTTTGTTGGATGTCATCCGCAAATCTGATGTTGCGGCTGGTGAGGCCGGTGGAATTACGCAGCACATTGGTGCTTACACGATTTCGTTCCCCCATCCCGAGCGCAAAAGTGAGCTCGCGCAGGTGACGTTCCTGGACACGCCCGGTCACGCTGCATTCAGTTCGATGCGTGCTCGTGGCGCGAACGTGACGGATATTGTGGTTTTGGTTGTCGCGGCAAACGACGGCGTGATGCCACAAACGCTCGAAGCATTGAATCACGCGAAGGCTGCGAAAGTGCCGATTCTCGTCGCGGTCAACAAAGTGGATCACCCGAACGCCAATCCGTTAAAAGTGCGGCAGCAACTTCAGGATAAAGGCCTGGTGCCGGACGATTGGGGTGGCGACACGATTTATGCGGATGTTTCCGCGCTGACAAAACAGGGCGTGGACAAGCTGATTGAAATGGTTCTGCTGCAGGCGGACCTGCTTGAGTTGAAGGCGAATCCGAACCGCCGCGCCAAGGGCAATGTGATCGAGTCGGGTCTCGAACCCGGCGGTCCCACGGCAACCGTGCTCGTCCGCAAAGGAACGTTGCGTGTCAGTGATGTAATCATTTGCGGGCAATTTTACGGGCGTGTTCGCGCGCTGATCAATGAAGAGGGTAAACGCCAGAAAGAGGCGGGCCCATCCGTTGCTGTCAAGGTGCTCGGGTTGAATGGCGTTCCGGAAGCCGGCCTGGAGTTCAGTGTTGTTG
>Ga0070731_10004312_pt1 | contig 12317 bp, 12 predicted proteins | sample Coa_R1_2_FD_66448 | JGI IMG/M metagenome (GOLD analysis project Ga0070731, IMG submission 66448) | Surface soil microbial communities from Centralia Pennsylvania, which are recovering from an underground coalmine fire - Coalmine... | ecosystem: Environmental > Terrestrial > Soil > Unclassified ... | reverse complement strand
GACGCGTGCCGACGAGTCCGCGCGCGTCTTCGAGGAGGCCGGCGACGCTGTGGATGCGGGTAGTCTCGATGGCTTCTTCGAGAGACATGGGCGGCAAGATGCTGGGAATGCGCTTGGCGAGCATCGTCTTTCCGGCTCCGGGCGGGCCGATGAGCAGAATGTTATGGCTGCCGGCGCAGGAAACTTCGAGGGCGCGCTTGGCGGCCATCTGTCCGCGGACGTCACGAAGATCGGCGGCGTACTGGCTGGCTTCGGCGAGCATGTGGGAAGTATCCACATCAACCGGCTGGAAGGACTCGGGAGAGTTGAGCAGGTCCACGGCTTGGGGGAGGGATTTGATGCCGAACACGCGGGTGCCTTCGACCACGGCGGCCTCTCGGGCGTTGGCCTCGGGGACGACGAGATTCTGAATGCCGCGTTCCCGAGCGGCTAGGGCCGCCGAAAGGGCTCCCCGGACGGAGCGAACGCCACCGTCGAGGGAGAGTTCGCCGAGGAACACGTAGGAGTCCAACACCTTGCCGAAGAAGGTACCCTGGCAGCCGAGGAGACCTAGGGCCATAGGGAGGTCAAAGGCGGAGCCTTCCTTGCGGATGTCGGCGGGGGCCAAATTCACCGTAACTGTTTGAAAAGAGGGGTAATCGAAGCCGCAATTGCGCAGGGCGGCCTTGATGCGTTCGCGGCTCTCGCGTACGGCGTTATCGGGCAAGCCTACTACGTTGAAGATGCCTGCTTGGCCCGGTCCGACGTCTACCTCGACCTCAACGAGGTAGGCGTCAATTCCAAAGACGGCGGCGCTATACGTTTTGAAGAGCATCCCAAGCAGAGAGCGTTTAGGCGCAGAGGGTAACTCAAAATATTGGTTCAAGCCAGCTTTTGTGCACGCCGCGTCGTATTTGGCCCATTGCGCCTTGACAAAGTTCCGAGACTGCGTTTATAAGCGGCTCTTAGGCAAAAGCGCGCGGGCAAGCCCGCCACCCCCACGGAGGATCGAATGTTTCACGCGAACATGCAGGATGACGAGGAAGAGGACGAACTGCCCGCCTTTGAGGAAGACGAAGAAGGACAAGAGCAGGTACCAGAGGTAGTTGAAGAGATTGAGGAAGTAATCGTCGAAGAAGATGACGATGAGGCTGCGCCCGCAAGGCCCGTAAGGAGCGAGCGAGCACCAACGCGAAAGCCGGCCAAGAAAAAGCCGGCGAAAAAGGCTAAGGCGAAGAAAGCGAAAGCCAAGCCAAAGTCCAAAGCGAAGAAGAAGGCTGGCAAGAAGAAAAGCAGCAAGCGCAGGCGTTAGCTTAGCTTTTCAAATCGAGCAGCGGATATCGCGGGATCGGTCTCATGTTGAGGGGCTGATCTCGCGTTAAGCCGCGTTGTGCGCGCCGTGGTTTCCTGTACCAGATCCACACACCTCGTTTTCCGATCGTTCGGATTCCGTCCGATTTTCCTCTTTGGGAAATGTTCCGCTTGCCGCGAGTGTGTGCGTGTAGCTAGCATACCGCGCGATGCCGCTGGCACTTGAGCAGATCCGAAGAATGCGGGGAGGCGCGCAATCGCATCTGATGCGGTGTTCGGACGAGGCGTATTATGTGGTGAAATTTCAGAACAACCCTCAGGGAGTGAGGATCCTGGCGAACGAATTGCTGGGGACAAGACTGGCGGCGAGAATGGGGCTGCCGACGCCGGTGGCGGCGGTGGTGGAGGTACGCGAGAATCTTATCGAGCAGACCGAGGACCTTGTAATTCAACTGGGACGCGGAAGACTGCGGTGCCGCGCGGGGTTGCAATTCGGTTCGCGCTATCCGGGCGCACCGGCGGAGACAGTGGTCTACGATTTCCTGCCGGACGAGCAACTTCGCGATCTGGTGAACCTTACGGATTTTTGCGGGATGCTGGTGTTCGACAAGTGGACCTGCAACACCAACGGCAGGCAGGCAATTTTTCTGCGCGACAAGGGGACCTCGCGGTACCGCGCGGAAATGATCGACCAGGGATTCTGCTTCAATGCCGGCGAATGGAATTTTCCTGACGCGCCGCTGCGGGGATTGTACGCGCGGCATCGCGTGTACGAATCGGTTCGGGGAATTGAAGCGTTCGATCCGTGGCTCGCGCGCGTGGAAACTAAAATGTCCGAGGAAATTGTGGAAGAAGCGCTCAGCGAGATTCCGCCAGAGTGGTGCGGCTCAGAGCGCGACGCGTTAGAAACGATGGCCGAGCAATTGTTGCGTAGGCGTAAGCGGGTGCGCGAATTGATCGTTTCATCCTGGAAGTCCTCTGTGCAACCTTTCCCCAACTGGAGGTGAACATGCCGGACGAAACTCGGAACATCCTTCGCTACCGGATCCTGCGGTACACGCCGAATCTGGTTCGCGATGAATGGGTGAACATCGGCGTGCTGTTGGAGGAAGGGCCTGAGGAGCAGGGCGGCAACTCTGAACGATTGTCACGGAGGCTGGCCATCCAAGTGATCGAGGAGGAGTCCGAAATGGCGCGGGTGCGAAGATTGCATCCTGGCGCCGACGAGGCACTCCTGCGGGCGCTGCCAGCGGAATTCGACGCGCGTTTGCGTGCGGCTCCATCCGAAGTGGGAGCCTACGTGGAGAAACTGGACAGCACACTTTCAAACGCGCTGCAGTTCAGCCCTGCGCGAGGCTTGCTGGCCGAAAATTTTGACGCCGAGCTGGCGCGGCTTTTTCAAGAGCACGTGGCGGCTCCGCCAGCCGCGCCCGGAATCGGGCGGAACGTCAGGAACTGGATGCGTGCGCGCATGGCGGACGTATTCCGGCGGCGACGTATCATTGGAAAACTCGAGCACCGCGTGCCGGTAGAGGAATTCACGCACCCGGGCGATCCTTTGAAACTGGATTACGGCTACCGCTACAACGGCACGCGCGGCTACTTGCACGCTATTGCGCTCGACCGGGACGTCTCGCAATCCAAAGTACTTGCATACACCGCGGAATCCATCCGCGCGCGCGTGCCGAAGTCGATTTTTACGGCAGTGACCAACGCCGAGCCGTCGCCGGAAAATTCACGGCATCGGTTTATTGTCGAAACACTTCGAGCGCAGGAGATTTCGATTCTGCCGCTGGGGCGAATCGAGCAATTCGCGGAGGAATTGCGTTCCCGGTTGCAATGAGCGAGTGGACGCGGGCAAACAACCTCGTGTCGCCGGCAGCATTTTCGCTTCTTCAACTGGCCGCCCTAGAGATACCGCTTCACTCGATTGCAATACTCCAAATATTCCCGGCCGTAGTGCTTCTCCAGAAATTCTTCTTCACGCAACACCTGTCGATGAAACATTGCCATGGCGACGACCAGATAGACCAGGAGAATCCAATTCGAAAACACCAAGAATTGGCCCAGCAGGACGAGTGCGAATGCCACGTAAATGGGATTGCGGCTAAAAGCAAAAACGCCAGTTGTTACGAGTTTGTCCGGGCGATCAGGATCGATGCCAACACGGAAACTCTTCCCAAAAGAAACAAGGCTCAGAAATAAGAGGGTCAATCCCGCCAGGCAGAGAAGCACACCGAGCCAGGAGACTGCTCCGGAATGGAAGAATTCTTGCTTGCTTACGCTGGGTAAATCAAATGCGGCAGCGAATACGATATAAAAGTAAAGAAGGGCAAGCGGCGGAATGAGGAAATCCTTTTTGTCGATCTCGCCGAAATGCACCGCTTTTATCCCTTTGCTTTTCATCAGCCAGACTCGGGCCCATACCATTGCAAGGAGCAATAAGATCGTTATCGCGGCGAAGTATCTTGGCATAGAGCTACTCCGATCAAGGTGAGCCTGCTTTGGCTGTGGCACCCGGCGACAAATTGTACCGCGGACAAAGTTTGAACGAAATTAAGGCGGCACGCGCCGTTTTGTTGACAATGCGCAAACGCGGCGCGTATGATTTCTGCGATGCCGCGCCGTTACGTGGCGCTCAATCCCCTTCTTTGCTCTAGCCCCCGGCTGGGTGGAGTGACTGAGGTCGCAGACTCAGTAAACAGGGCACGAATCCGTACGGAGGCCGCTTTCCATGTCACCCGAAATCGACCACAAGCCGGAGCCATTGGCTCCCGAACCGCCGAACGGAGAAATTGCGGCCAATAATTTTGCCGCAGCGCCCGCACCGGCTGCGCAGCCGCAGAGCGCGTCCGGCGCTGCCACTGCCGTCGTGCGCGCCCAAGAGCCGCCAAGTTCGATCGCGCCTGCCTCCGATCTCGATGGCAGCGAGCCAGCCAGGGCACATTCGGATTCCATTTCGCGGGATGGTGCTGGCGCCGCGGCTGTGTCTGAAACCGCGACGGAAGCCGTCGCGCCAGTCGAGACAACCGAAGCTGCCGAAACGAGCGAACTGACCGAAACAATGGACCAATTGCTGGACCAATTTTCTGTTCCGCAGCCGGCCGGCGAAGGCGAAATATTCGATGGGCGCGTGCTAGCCGTGACGGATGCAGGCGTGGTTGTGGACGTCGGCGGAAAATTTGAGGGCCTGGTTCCCGCGCAGGAATTTCTCGATTCGGGCAACCCCATCGAATTCGGTTCCGGGCAGACGATTGAAGTAGAGCGCTTGCACGAGCGCAAGGACGGATACGTGCTGCTCTCGTACGCGCGCGCGCACCGGCGGCGCGTGTGGGAGCGCATCGAGAAATCCTACCGTGAGCACACGAACTTGACGGGAAAGACGGTGGAGCGGATCAAGGGCGGCCTGGTGGTCGACATTGGCGTGCGCGCCTTCCTGCCAGCTTCGCAGATCGAGCTCCGTCCCGTGCACGATCTGGAAGGCTGGAAGGACCGCGAGATCGAAGTTCGCGTGCTGAAGCTGAACCGCAAACGCGGGAATGTCGTGGTGAGCCGCCGAGCCATTCTAGAGGAAGAACAGAAGGCCAAGCGCGATTCGCTGGCCGAGACGCTGGTCGAAGGCACGGTGGTCACCGGGCATGTGAAGAATGTAACGGACTACGGCGTGTTCATCGATCTAGGCGGCCTGGATGGGCTGCTGCACGTGAGCGATCTGGCATGGGGGCGCGCGCCCCATCCGTCGTCTGTGGTAAAGGCCGGCGATGAAATTCAAGTCCAGATCCTGAAATTCGATAAAGAGAAGGGGCGGATTTCACTGGGCCGGAAGCAACTTCTCCCCGATCCGTGGGCCACGGTGCCTGAGAAATATCCATCGGGAACGCGCGTGCACGGGAAAGTGGTGGCGGTAACGGATTATGGCGCGTTCGTGCAGCTAGAGCCCGCGGTGGAGGGATTGGTACACGTCAGCGAAATGAGCTGGTCGAAGCACACCAAGCATCCTTCGAAGATTTTGAAAGTAGGCGACGAAGTAGAGGTGGTGGTGTTGGACGTAAAGGCCGATTTGAGGCGCATTTCGCTGGGGCTGAAACAGACGTTGCCCGATCCCTGGCAAGAAGCGGCCCAAAAATATCCGGTGGGAGCAATCGTGAGCGGGCGTATCCGCAACCTGGCGGAGTTCGGCGCGTTCGTGGAACTTGAGGAGGGCATGGAAGGGCTGATCCACATCAGCGATGTGAGCTGGACGGAACGCGTCAAGCATCCCAGCGAAAAATTCAAGAAGGGCGAAGTGGTGGAAGCGAAAGTGCTGAAACTGGATCCGCAGAACCGGCGGTTGTCGCTAGGCGTGAAGCAGGTCCACGACATTTGGGCGGATTGGTTCGGCGCTCACAAAATCGGCGAAATCTTAAAGGGAAAAGTTGCGCGGACGGCCGATTTCGGCGCGTTCGTGGAACTGGCGGAAGGCATCGAAGGGCTCTGCCACATTTCGGAGATCGAGGAGCGCCGGCCAAAAGGGGAACGGGATAAAGCTAAAGCTTCGCGCGACGGGCGCGGCAGTTCGCTGCTCGCGCCGGGGCAAGAATACGACTTTAAGATCCTCCGGCTGGAACCGGAACAGCGCAAGATCAGCCTGAGCTATCGAGCCGCGCAGAAGCAAGCCGAGCGGCACGAGATTCAAACTTTCCGCTCGTCAAAATCATCGCCCAACGCCACTATCGGCGACGCCATCATGGCGAAGCGGCAGTCGTCATCGTAGGAATTGCTGGATCGTCCGCTAAAATAAGCCTGCGGCTCGAAAAAACGTTTACCTAGCCGTGAATTGATGGTATCCAAAGATTGTGTGGCGCTTTGGCCCAGCACAAACGGCCCGTGCAGAAGGACAATCGTGAGAGGAGGCCCCCTAAGATGGCTGAGGCTGCGGAACAGCGCGAAAACACGGAACACACCATGACCAAGGCGGATTTGGTGGAGGAAGTGACGAAAATCACCGAACTGCCGCGCAAGGAATCCGAGGCAGTGGTCGAAACGATTTTCGAGAGCATCATCACGGCGTTGCAAGCGGATGACAAGATCGAAATTCGCGGATTTGGGAGCTTCCGCACGCGCGAGCGCCGCGGGCGCACCGGCCGCAATCCCAAAACGGGCGCCAAGGTGGAAGTACCCGCGAAGAAAATTCCCTTTTTCAAGCCGAGCAAGGAACTGAAAGACTACGTCAACAACCAGAGCGGAGCGGGAGCCGCTTCCGAGTCCCACGGCGCGCGGGACTGAGCGGAAATGGATTATTTGTGGACGCCCTGGCGATATCGCTATATTGCCGATGCCACGAAGGACGAGGGCTGCATTTTTTGCGAAGCCGCGGCGGCGAATGATGATGCCCGCACGCTGGTGGTGTTGCGCGGCTCCAAGAATTTCGTAATTCTCAATCGCTATCCCTACACCAGCGGCCACGTGATGGTGGTTCCTTACGCGCATGTGGCCGAACTTGCGGCGGCCGAGGCGGATATGCTTGCGGAAATGATGCGGCTGGCGCAGCGCGTACAAGTGGCGCTCGGAAAGACCTACCACCCGGAAGGGTACAACCTGGGAATGAATCTGGGGCGCGCGGCTGGCGCTGGAATTACGGGGCATCTTCATTTGCACGTCCTTCCACGATGGGCAGGAGACACGAATTTCATGACCGTGGCGGGGGAGACTCGCGTGGAGCCGGAGGAGCTTTCCACCACGTTTGAGCGCCTGTGCAAAGCGCTCGCGGCTTGATGACCGTCCGCGCGGGATGCATAATGAGGCGCGTTAACGGGAGTTTCCCATCGCACGCCGCTCATCGAGTTCGTCCGCTAAACCTTCAGAATCGCTGATCGTCAAGCCCTATCGCAGGTATCCACGGAATTCGCAGCCGCCGTATTTGTATCCACCGTATCGTTTGACGATTTCTCGCGCGCCGCGAAAACCGCTGATTGTCTTGCCGCAAACGCTTTCGGAGGTGACCGGTCCAATATTCGGGCACGAGGCGATCCGAGAGACTGACAACGATCTGACGCGCCAGCATGAAGGCGAGCCACTTGGCGAGCGCATCACCGTCAGCGGACGGGTGCTCGACGACAATGGCCGTCCTGTACCAAACACTCTGATCGAATTGTGGCAATGCAATGCCGCCGGACGGTACCGGCATAGGATCGACCAGCACCACGCGCCGCTCGATCCGAATTTTTCCGGCGCGGGCCGCACTTTGACGGATGCGCGGGGTAACTATCGCTTCGTCACCATCAAGCCAGGACCGTATCCCTGGGAAAATCATCCCAACGCCTGGCGGCCGGCGCATATTCATTTTTCGCTGTACGGGACGGCCTTTGCGACGCGGCTGGTGACGCAGATGTATTTTCCGGGCGACCCTCTTTTTCCGTTCGATCCGATTTTCAATTCCGTTCGCGACGAGCGCGCGCGGCAACGGATGATTGCCCGCTTCGAAATCAACCGCACCGAGCCCGGGTGGGCGCTCGCATTCCGGTACGACATCGTAGTGCGCGGGCAGGAGGCCACGCCATTTGAGCGCAAGAAGTAAGGCCGGCCGGCGGCTGGAACCGACGCCGTGGCACACCGTGGGACCATATTTCGGCATCACGGTGAACGGCACGAACTCCATCCGGTCCATCGCGCCGCCGGACGCGAAGGGCGAGCGCGTGAAGCTCGTCTGCGCGGTGTTTGACCGCGACGGCAAATGCGTGCCGGACACGCTCATTGAAATCTGGCAGGCGAACGCAGACGGCAAGTACAATCATCCGGCTGACACGCAGGACAAGCCGCTCGATCCCGGGTTCGCGGGATTCGGCCGCCAGATCACGGACGAGAACGGCGAGTGCGAATTTGAAACAATCAAGCCGGGCCGCGTGCCGGGACCGCGCGGCCCTTTGCAGGCGCCGCATCTCGAGGTTGGTATCTTCACCCGCGGCGTGATGAAACATCTGGTGACGCGAATCTATTTTTCGGGCGACGCTGGAAACGAGGACTGTCCTGTACTCGGACTACTGCCGAAGGCGCGTCGAGCGACGCTGATGGCTCAGCAGATCGCGGGAAAGCCTGGAGCCTGGCGGCACGAGATATATTTGAGCGGGCCTAAGGAAACGGTTTTCTTCGACATCTAAACGCCCTCGCGCTTATCCGTAGTTCGGCGGGTTCACGGACTGGTCCATGCCCATGGTTTTTTGGCCGCCTTGTTGGACGTTAACGCTAATGAGGATTGGCTCGTGCGAAGCGAAAGCGCATTTTAGCGCCGGTTCGAGGTCTTCGGCGCGATCGACGGCGCGCGCGTTCATGCCGTAGCCTTGGGCGATTTTGACGGCGTCGATCCCGGGAATGTCGATGCCCGGGACATTTTTTCCGACCTGTGTGAAATCGCGAAATCCTTTCAATGCAGAATAATTTCCGTTGCAGATGACGAGAAATATCACCGGCGCTTTCTGTTGCACGGCAGACCATAACGCCTGGATCGAATATTGCGCCGAGCCGTCACCGACCGCGCAGACCACGCGCCGTTTCGGATGAGCCAGTTGCAGTCCCACCGCAGCCGGCAGAGCGAAACCCAAAATTCCGGTGCGCACGGAATAGAAAGAACCGGGCTCGTCGAGGGCTACGTAGCGATCAAGGTCGCCTTTCGAGGACGGGCACTCCTCAGCGATGATTGCGTCGTGGGGTAGGAGCTTGTTCAAGGTGTGGAAGACGAAAGCAGTGGTCATGGGATGCTCGGGCTTCGGACCAGGCTCTTTGGTTCGCGAGGGCGTGCTGCGCTGGACCGGGTTGACACGGTTGACGATGTATTGCGCGGCGGCAGCGATGTTGCCGACGATGCTGGCGCCGACCTGCGCAATCGACGCATCCCACGGCGAATTCGTAATTTGAAAAAGTTTCGTCCCAGGCGGGATCGCGTCGCCTGGCACGAAGGCGTAATAGAGAAAAACGGGCGCGCCGACGACCACGACGGTGTCATGAGCAGCGAGCTGGGCTGCGAGAGGTTTTTGCGCGGGCAACAGGCCGCCCCGAAAAAGGCGATGCGAGCGAGGGAATGTCCAGCGCGAGGCGATAGGCTCAGCGTAGACGTCGGCATTCAGCTTTTCGGCAATCGCCACCACTTCGCGGTTTGCCCCGTCTTCTTCGATCTGCGCGCCGGTCACCAGCGCGAGTTTCCTGCTCGCATCGATCGCGCGGACCACTTCATCGAGTGCCGACGTTTCGGGTAAAACTGTTTGCGTCACCTTGCGCGCGGCCGGTGGTTCGCAAGGCTTGTTCCAGTCGTCCATGGGGATCGAGATGAACACCGGACCGCGTGGCGGCTGCATGGCGAGGTGATAGGCGCGTGCGATTGCGGCGGGAACATCTTCGGAACGAAGAGGCTCGTAGGCCCATTTGACGTAGGGCTTCACGACTTCGACCGCGCGGCTCACAAGAAAAGGCTCCGTTAGAATCTGGCGGCGATCCTGCTGGCCGGTGGTGATAACGAGCGGCGTGCGAGAAGCATACGCGTCAATGATGGCGGAAAGGCCGTTGCCGGCGCTGGCGATGGAGTGCAGATTAACGAACGCGGCTTCATTGGTGGCCATTGCGTAGCCGAGGGCCATTCCGGCCGCGGTGCGCTCGTGCAAACCGAGAATATATTGGAAGTCCGCGGGCATGTCCTTCAGGAAGGGAAGTTCGCTCGAACCAGGATTGCCGAAAATGCGATTCATGCCGAGGTCGCGCAGGACCTGGTAGGTTGCCTCTCGGACGGTGGTCACGTTTGCGCGCCTCCCCACGGCGGAAAATTTCGACAATCCGCGCCAGCAGCGAATATACCTCGGAGAAGGCTGAGCAGAAAGTTTTCGTTGCTGGTGGTTATATCTTAATTGATTGAGCCACAGCACACGGCGTATCCTATCTCGCCGCTTTTTCGGTGTGCAGCCAGCCTGGATCACGGGGAAAAAGACGAATGGGTGAAATGATCGTTGTGAACGATCTGGTGAAGAATTACGGAGATTTTTGTGCGGTAAATCACATTGCGTTCACGGTGCCGGAAGGCAGGATATTTGGTTTTCTCGGGCCCAACGGTGCGGGAAAGACGACCACAATCAAGATGCTGACGACGGTGCTCGATCCGACCAGCGGATCGATTCGAGTAAACGGGCACGATCCTACGCGCGAGCAAAAGCAAGTGCGGCGTTCGTTTGGAATCGTTTTTCAGGACCCCAGCCTCGACGACGAGCTGACGGCGTTCGAAAACATGGATTTGCACGGAATTTTGTACGGCGTGCCGCGCGCGGAGCGACTAAAGCGCATCGATATGCTGGTGGATTTCGTGGGACTGTCCGACCGGAAGAAGAATTTCGTAAAGGAATATTCCGGCGGGATGAAGCGGCGGCTGGAAGTGGCGCGGGCGCTGCTGCACAAGCCACGGATTCTTTTTCTCGACGAGCCGACGATCGGACTTGACCCGCAGACGCGCAATCACATCTGGAGCTACATCCAGCAATTGAGCAAGGAAGAAAATGTGACGGTATTTTTCACTACGCATTATATGGAAGAGGCCGATCGCGTGGCAGCGAATGTGGCGGTGATCGACCACGGAAAAATCGTGTCGCAAGGCACGCCTTCGGAGCTAAAGACGAATACTGGAAGCGCGACGCTGGAAGACGCATTTATCGCACTTACGGGACATGCGATTCGTGAAGAGGAAGCCAATGCCCTTGACCGGATGCGAACGATGGGCAGGGCCTGGAGAGGGGGAGGACGGCGATGAGAGCAATTTACATACTCTGTATGAGGCAGCTCAAGAGGTACGTGCGTTCGCCGGCACGGATTATCGGCTCGCTGGGACAGCCGATTCTTTTTCTGGTGGCACTGGGATTCGGATTCGGCTCAATGTTCGCGAGGGCGGGCGGCGGGAGCTATTTGAATTTCTTGTCGCCGGGAATCGTCGCTATGGCAATTCTATTCAACGCGGTTTTTTCAGGGATCGAGATTATCTGGGACCGGCAATTTGGTTTTTTGAAGGAAACGCTGGTGGCGCCGGTTTCACGGCTGGAAATTGTTTTCGGGCGGACGCTGGGTGGGGCGATCGTAGCAATGGCCCAGGGCGCGGTGGTACTGGGAATCTGCATGATCGCCGGCTTTCGCATCCACAGCGCGCTGCTGGTGCCTCTAGGAATCGTGTTCATGTTTTTGATCGCCCTATTCTTCACCTCGATGGGCACGGTTTTCGGCTCGGTGCTGCAGGACATGCAGGGTTTCCCGCTGATCATGAATTTTCTGGTGATGCCGCTGTTCTTTTTCTCGAGCGCGCTGTTTCCCGTACAAAGTTTGCCGAAATTCATGCAGGCAGCGCTTAAGCTGAATCCTCTGACGTATGGTGTTGACGGCCTGCGCGGGTCGCTGGGGCATGCGTTCGCGTTCAGCCTGGTCACGGATTTTGTGGTGCTGAGCATCTTGACGGCGGTTCTGCTGGCTATCGGAAGCTACTGTTTTTCGAAGATTCAATTGTAATCTTCGGACCGGAGTTGGCTATCGTTTACGTACCCGTAAGCTAGGAAATGCTTCGACTTTCAATCAATCAGCCCGGTTTGAGCTGCAGGGTTCTTGTCGCAGGCGTCGCTGCACTTCTAAGTGTGCTTTTAGCGACAACGACGGATTTGGTAGCGTGGCCGCGCGGTTCCGCTGCCGAGAAACGCGATGTGCGATCTTCCGCTGGTCGAGCGGTGGCTGCGTTCCGCGCGCGTGTCGATGGGGTGCTGAGGAAGTCCGATGCGGCTAGAGCCTACTGGGGAATTTTGATCGTAGATGCGGACACGGGCGAGACCGTCTACGAATTGAATTCCGATCACTACTTTACGCCGGCGTCGAATGCAAAAGTCTTTGCGACCGTGCTGGCGCTCGCCACGCTTGGTCCCGATTACCGCATTCGCACGACGCTTGAATCCAAGGGGGCGCTCCGGAGCGATGGGCATCTTTCAGGAGACTTACTGCTGATCGGGCGCGGCGATCCTGACATTTCGAATCGCAAGTTTCCG
>Ga0070731_10004311_pt1 | contig 12318 bp, 12 predicted proteins | sample Coa_R1_2_FD_66448 | JGI IMG/M metagenome (GOLD analysis project Ga0070731, IMG submission 66448) | Surface soil microbial communities from Centralia Pennsylvania, which are recovering from an underground coalmine fire - Coalmine... | ecosystem: Environmental > Terrestrial > Soil > Unclassified ... | reverse complement strand
TGCTCCTGCACCGCCTGCTTCATCCGCTCGCGGAAGTCCTCGTCGCTCTCCTCGGTACGCGCAGCGCCGAGCACCGCGAACTTCTCCGGCAGCAGCCGCCTGTAGGCGAGCGAGTAGAGGGCCGGTAGGAGCTTCTTCGACGTCAGGTCGCCGGACGCCCCGAAGATCACGAGGATGCAGGGGTCCGGCCGGCGCCGCACGGCGAGCCCCTCGAGGAGCGGGTTCTGCTGCTCGACCGCCGTCGCCACCGTCAACCCTCCGGCAGCACGGCGTGACCGCCGAACTGGTTCCGCAGCGCCGCGTTCACCTTCGCCGCGAACGACTCGTCCTGCCGGGAGGCGAAGCGCGCGAACAGCGCCGCGGTGATCACGGGCACGGGCACGTCTTCGGCCATCGCTTCGTGAATCGTCCAGCGGCCCTCACCGGAGTCCTCGACGTAGCCGCGGATCTTGTCCAGATGCGGCCCCTCGACCTCGAACGCGGCGTACAGGAGCTCGAGCAGCCACGACCGCACCACCGAGCCGTAGCGCCAGATGCCTGCGATCTCGTGCAGGTCGAGGTCGAACTCCGACGACTTCATCACCTCGAAGCCCTCGGCGTACGCCTGCATGAGCCCGTATTCGATCCCGTTGTGGACCATCTTCACGAAGTGGCCAGCGCCGGCCGGCCCGACGTGCGCGTACCCGTCGTCCGGTGCGAGCGCGCGAAACACCGGCTCGACCTGTGCGACCGCGTCGACGTCGCCGCCGACCATGAGGCAGTAGCCCACCTTCAGGCCCCAGACGCCGCCCGACACTCCCGCGTCGACGAACCGGAGCCCCTTGGCCTTCGCGTCGGCATACCGCCGCTGCGAGTCGTGGAAGTTCGAGTTGCCGCCGTCGACGATCACGTCCCCCTCGGCACCGAGGCCGAGCAGCGTCTGGAACGTGTCCTCGGTGATCTTCCCGGCGGGGACCATCATCCAGAACGAGCGCGGGGCGGTGAGCTGGTCACGCAGCTCCTCGAGCGTCGACGCCGTCGACTCGACCTGCGGGTCGTAGGTCTTCACCTCGTGGCCGCGCTCCTCCAGCCGCTTCGTCATGTTCCCGCCCATGCGGCCGAGGCCGATCATCCCGAGCTGCACCTAGACCTCCTCCAGTCGGACGCGCGCGACACGCCGGCCGCGCTCCTTCAGCGACGCGAAGTCGCCGGCCGCCTGCGCACGGATGAGCTTCCCGAACCCGAACGGCTGCCCCGGGATCGCGAGCTCGTCGCCGGTGTCGTCGACCACCTGCAGGAACAACCCTGTCGGCGGGCCGCCCTTGTGCAGCTGGCCCGTCGAGTGCAGGTAGCGCGGCCCGAAGCCGTGCGTGACGACACACCCCGTCGCGTCGCGGGCGCGCGCGACCAGCCCGTCGAGCCGCGCAACGCTCGCGTCGGTCGGCTCGACGAAGGCCTGGATGCAGACGTAGTCGCCCGGCTGCGCCTGCGCGAACAGCTCGTCCGGCGAGCCGACGGGCGAGACGTCCGGCTCGGAGCCCGACGCGAGCACCTCCTTCGTCTTGTCCTTGGCCGACTGCACATCCGGCTGGTCGAACGGGTTGATGCCGAGTATCGAGCCGGCGACCGCGGTCGCGAACTCCCAGCGGAAGAACTCCTGGCCGAGCTCGTAGCTCCCGCTCAGCCTCACCTCCTGACGTTGCCGGTCGGGGCCGTCGACGTCCTCGCCCGGGCACGGCACGAGGCCCTTCCCCAGCTTGCCGGTCGACTCCGCGAGCAGCTGCTCCGCCCAGAGGCCGAAGCCGCCCGGTGTCGGGTTGATGAGGATCTTGTCGCGCCCGTCGCGCCAGCCCTCGCCCAGCGACAGCCCCAGCTCGAGGCCGGGATTACCCTCGGCGAGCCGGCACGCCTCTGCCATCTCCTGCGCCCGCTCGAAGAGCCGGGTCAGGTCGATCCCGAGCAGCGCCGCGGGCACCATCCCGAACGGCGACAGCGCCGAGTAGCGCCCGCCGATCGTCGGCTCGCCCGGGAAGACGGCCCGGAAGCCGCGCTCGTTCGCGAGTTTCTCGAGCTCTGAGCCGGGGTCGGTGACCGCGACCCAGTTCTCGCCGCGCTTGTTCCTCTCCCAGAAGTAGTCGGTATGCGAGCGCGTCTCGAGCGTCGAGCCCGACTTGGAGGACGAGATGAACAGCGTCCGCTCGACGTCGATCCGGTCCTCGAGCGCCCGAATCGCCTTCGGGTGCGTCGTGTCCAAGACGTGGAACGTGTCGGCGCCGAACGTTCGCCGCAGCACCTCCGGCGCCAGCGACGAGCCCCCCATGCCGAACAGCACGACCGAGTCGACGAGCCCGACCACCGAGTCGGCCAGCTGCAGGAGCAGGTCGCGGTCCTCGGCCATGCGCCAGGGCTCGTCGAGCCAGCCGAGCCACTTCGCCTCGTCGACGCCGGTCCAGAGCGTCGCGTCGCGGGCCCAGATCCGCTCGACGATCTCCGCGCCCGTTGCGACGCTCACGCCGCCGCCAGGACGGTGCGCTTCGACCGGATCCCCGTGAGGATCTCGTCGAAGGAGTCGGCGAACTTCTGCACGCCCTCGGCCTCGAGCGTGTCGACCACGTCGTCGTAGTCGATGCCGGCGTCACGCAGCTGCTCGAGCAGGCGCTTCGCGTCGTCGATCCCCTCGACCACCGTGTCGCCCCGGATCGCACCGTGGTCCTGGAACGCCTCGATCGTCTCGAGCGGCATCGTGTTGACGGTGTCGGAGCCGATCAGCTCCTCGACGTAGACCACGTCGCGGTAGGCGGGGTTCTTCGTGGACGTGGACGCCCACAGGCACGGCTGCGTCCTCGCGCCCTTGCCGGCCAGGAAATCCCACCGCGACCCCGCGAACGCCTCGAGGTAGTGCTGGTACGCGAGCTTCGCGTTCGCGATCGCGAGCTTCCCCTGCAGCTCGGTGTTCCCGAGCGCCTCGAGCCGCTTGTCGGTCTCCGTGTCGACGCGCGAGACGAAGAACGACGCGACCGAGGCGACCTTCGACGGATCGCCGCCGCCGGCCACCAGGCGTTCGAGCCCGCGCAGGTATGCCTCGACGACGGCCTTGTACCGGTCGAGCCCGAAGATGAGCGTGATGTTGATCGAGCGTCCGCGCGCGATGCAATCCTCGATCGCCGGCAGGCCGGCCATCGTCGCCGGGATCTTCACCATCAGGTTCGGCCGGTCGACCTGCTCGTGGATCCAGATCGCCTGCTCGAAGCTCTTCTCGGTGTCGTAGGCGATCCCGGGCTCGACCTCCATCGACACGAACCCGTCGCTGCCGTTCGCGTCGTCCCACGCCGGCCGAAGGACGTCGCAGGCGTCGCGGATGTCGTCGAGCGCGAGCCGGAAGAAGATCTCCTTGTCGCCTTCCGTCTCCTCGAGCAGCTCCTTCAGCTGCTCGTCGTACGCCTCGCCGTGGGAGATCGCCTTCTGGAAGATCGTCGGATTCGACGTGACGCCCGTAACGGCGTCCTCGTCCATCATCCGCTTCAGCTCGCCCGTCTGGACGAGGTCGCGCGACAGCGTGTCGAACCAGACCGACTGCCCGCGCTCAGTGAGCTGATGGAGCCGTGACTTGGCCATCTTTCATCTCCTTCTCCATGGCGGCGACCTTCAACAGCCGCCTGACGTAACGCTCGCCGCCGTTGAATCGTGCTTCGAGAAACGCACCCACCAGTTCTCGCGCGAGCGAGGGGCCGACGACCTCGGAGCCGAGGCAGAGCACGTTCATGTCGTCGTGCTCGACGCCCTGGTGGGCGCTGTACGTGTCGTGGCAGATCGCGGCGCGGATCCCGGTGAGCTTGCACGCCGCCACCGAGGCGCCGACCCCGGACCCGCAGACGAGCACCGCACGCTCGGCGTCCCCGCGCTGGATCGCCTCGCCGACCTCGCGAGCCTTGTCGGGATAGTCGATCCGCACTGCGTCCGTGTCGGTGCCGAAGTCGATCACGTCGTGCTCGGCGAGCACCTCCAGGACCGCTTCGCGCAGATGGACGCCGCGGTGGTCGAACGCTACGGCGACCTTCACGCGCCCACACGCTCCAGGAGCGCCGTGGCGCGGGCAACGACGTTGTCCAGGTTGTAACCGAACTTCTCCAGGACCGTTGCGCCCGGTGCAGACGCGCCGAAGTGCTCGATCGAGACGGAGTCGCCGTGGTCGCCCACCCACTTCGACCACCCCAGCGAGACTCCGGCTTCCACGGAGAGGCGCGCCCTGACGTCGGGCGGCAGCACCTCGTCGCGGTAGTCGGCCGTCTGTTCCTCGAAGAGCTCCCAGCAGGGCATCGAGACGACGCGGACCGCAGTCCCGTCGTCGGCGATCCTCCGCGCAGCCTCGAGCGTGAGACCGACCTCGGCGCCGGTCGCGATCAGGATCAGGTCGGCCGAGGGGGCGGAATCCCAGAGCACGTACGCGCCGCGCGCCAGCCCCGAGGCGGGGCCGAGGTCGCTGCGGTCGAGCGTCGGCACCTTCTGCCTCGAGAACGACAGGGCGACGGGGCCGTCCGAGCGCTCCAGGGCGACCTTCCACGCCCAGGCGGTCTCGTTCGCGTCCGCGGGCCGCACGAACCACAACTTGGGGATCGCGCGCAACGCGGCGTACGTCTCGACCGGCTGGTGCGTCGGCCCGTCTTCGCCGAGCCCGACGGAATCGTGCGTCCAGACCCAGACGACCGGCAGCTCCATGAGCGCTGACAGACGGACGGCGGGCCGCATGTAGTCGCTGAAGATGAGGAACGTCGACCCGTACGGCTTGACGCAACCGCCGTGCACGCCGATCCCGTTCACGATCGAGCCCATGGCGTGCTCACGGATCCCGAACGCGATGTTCCGTCCGACCCAGCGCGACGAGAAGAGACCACCGCCCTCGAACTCCGTGTAGGTCGACTCGACGAGGTCGGCGGCCCCGCCGATCATCGTCGGCACGGCGTCCTTGAACGCCTGCATCACCGTGCGCCCGGCGGCGCGGGTCGCGAGCTCCTCACCCGCCTTGAACTCGGGCGGCGACCACGGCGCGATCTTGCCGGCGTGCGCGGCATCCCACGTCTCGCGCGCCTCGGGGAACGCCTGCGACCAAACCTCGAACGCCTGCCGCCACTCGTCCTCGGCGGCGACTCCGCGCTCGACGACGTTCATGTGCGCTGCGACCTCGGCGGGGATGACGAACTTCTGGTCCGGGTCCCAGCCGAGCGCCTCCTTCGCGGCGCGCACCTCGTCCTCGCCGAGCGGGTTGCCGTGCGCCTTCGCCGTGTCGACCGCGTGCGGCGCGCCGTAGCCGATGTGTGACCGCACCACGATCATCGAGGGCCGGTCGACGACCTCGTGTGCCGCCTGGATCGCAGCCCGCAACGCGTCGAGGTCGTTGACGTCGTCGACGTGCTGGACGTGCCAGCCCTGCGCGGCGAGCCGAGCGCCCCTGTCCTCGACCGAGAACGAGATGGACGTCGTTCCGTCGATCGAGATGTGGTTGTCGTCGTAGAAGTAGACGAGCTTCCCGAGCCCGTTCTGCCCGGCGACCGACGCCGCCTCGTTCGAGACGCCCTCCATCATGTCGCCGTCCGAGCAGATCACGTAGGTGCGGTGGTCGACGATCTGCTGATGCGGCCGGTTGAAGGTCGCCGCGAGGAAGCGCTCCGCGATGCCCATCCCCACGCCGTTCGCGAAGCCCTGGCCGAGCGGCCCGGTTGTCACCTCGACGCCCTCGGTGTGCCGGAACTCGGGGTGGCCGGGGGTGGCCGACTGCCACTGCCGGAAGCGCTTGAGCTCTTCCAGCGAGAGGTTGTACCCGGCGAGATGCAGGGTCGTGTACTGGAGGATGCAGGCGTGGCCGGCGCTGAGGATGAACCGGTCACGGTTCGGCCAGTGCGGGTTCGCCGGGTTGTGGCGCATGACCTCGCGGTACAGCAGGTACGCCAGCGGCGCGAGCGCCATCGCCGTGCCGGGATGACCGGCGTTGGCCTGCTGCACCGCGTCCATCGACAGCGTGCGAATCGTGTCGATCGAGAGCTGCTCGACGTCCTTCGCCACGTCTCCTCCTCGCGATTGGCTTCATTGCGAGGGTATCGCCTCGGCATCGCTCAGCGCCGTCCGGAGGCGCACGAGGGTAGCGTGGACGCGTGGCCGTCCTGATCGCATCCTCGCTCCGCAAGGAGCTCTCCGGCGACGTCCTGTTCGACGGCGTCGGGTTCAAGGTCGAGCGCAGCGACCGGCTCGCGCTCTCCGGGCCGAACGGTGCGGGCAAGACCACGCTCCTGCGCGCCCTCGCGGGCGAGGTGCCGCTCGAAGGCGGAGAGCTCGCCTGGGAGAAGGGCGCCCGCGTGGCGCTCCACGACCAGCGGCCGCCGGCGACGAGCGACCGGCCCCTGCGGGAGTACGTCCTGGCGGGAACCGCCGACCTCGCCGCGCTCGAGGAGGAGCTGCGGACCCTCGAAGAGGCGATGGCGTCCGGGACGCATGACGATACGACGCTGCGCCGGTACGCGTCGGCGCAGGCCCGCCTCGAGCACGCCGGCGGCTACGACTGGCGCGACCGCGCGGCCTCGGTGGTGCGCGGCCTCGGGTTCTCGGACGCCGACCTCACGCGCCCGCTGTCGAGCTTCTCCGGCGGCGAGCTCACCCGCGCGTCACTCGCGCGCGCGTTGGCCGCCCAACCCGACCTGTTGCTGCTCGACGAGCCGACGAACCACCTCGACATCGAGTCGCTCGAGTGGCTCGAGGGGATGCTGCGGACGATCGACGCAGCGGTGATCCTCGTCGCGCACGACCGCTGGTTCCTCGAGGCGGTGACGACGGCGGTGCTCGAGCTCGAGCGCGGCAAGTCCGTGTACTTCCCGGGGGCGTGGCACGTCTGGCGCCGCGAGCAGGCCGCCCGCGACCTCCACCTCGTGAAGACGGCTGCCCGCCAGGAGGAGGAGATCGCGCGCCTCGAGCGCTTCGTCGAGCGGTTCCGCTACAAGGCGACAAAGGCCCGCCAGGCGCAGGCGAAGCTCAAGCAGATCGAGCGCATCAAGGCGGCGAAGGTCGCGCCGCGGGACACGCGTCGGCGCGTGCTCGGCTTCGAGTTCCTGCGGCCCGCTCGGTCCGGCCGCGACGTCGTCGTCGCCGAGGAGCTCGAGCTGCGCGCCGGCGACAAGGAGCTGCTGGCGGGTGCGTCGTTCGCAGTCGAGCGCGGCGAGCACGTCGCGCTCGTCGGACCGAACGGCTCCGGCAAGACGACGTTGCTCGAGACGATCCTCGGCCGGCGAGAGCCGGTGGGCGGCCGCGTGCGGCTCGGCCACGGCGTCGAGGTTGCGTACTTCTCGCAGCACGAGGCGGAGCTCGACGAGCGCGGCTCCGTCCTGGATGCCGCGATGTCGGGGACGGGCCTCAAGCGGCCGGAGGCGCAGAAGCTGCTCGGGCAGTTTCTGTTCTCGGGCTGGGACGAGCACGAGAAGCCGGCGTCCGCGTTGTCGGGCGGCGAGCGCCGCCGGCTCGCGCTGGCGATCGTCGTCGCGTCGGGGGCGAACTTCCTCGTGCTCGACGAGCCGACGAACCACCTCGACCTCGACTCGCGCGAGGCGCTCGAGCGCGCACTCGAGGCGTTCCCCGGGACGGTGCTGCTCGTCTCGCACGACCGGGCGGTGCTCGACGCGGTGGCGGGACGGCTGCTCGCGGTGGAGAGCCGGCGCGTCGTCTCGTATCCCGGCGGCTGGGCCGACTACGTGCGCGCGCAGGACGCCGAGCCGGCGGCTGTGGAGCCGGCGCCCGCGAAGCCGACGCCGGCGAAGAAAGCGCGGTCCCCGCGGAAACCGCAGCCGACGGCGCTCGAGCTCGTGGAGCGGGAAGTCGCGCGGGCGGAGGAGCGTGTGAACGAGCTCGAGCGGCGGCTGGCCGACGACTGGAGCGACATGGCGCTCCTCTCCGCGCATCGCGAGGCCCGTGAGGATCTCGAAGCGCTGCTCAGACGCTGGGAAGCGCTGTTCGAAGCGAGCGGATCGCAGGCTCCGTGATCGGGTCGACGACGAGGATCGCCTCGTCCGCCCCCGCGTCCGCGAGCTGCCGCAGGTGGTCGGCGAGGCCCTCGGCAGGAACCGCCGGGACGTCGCGCGGCCGCTCGCCCGCGGTGCCGACCTCGACCAGGACGCAGGCGCTTCGCTCGAGGCCGGCCGGGTCTCGGCCGGAGAGCTCCGCAGCTGCACTGATGTCGGCGTTATGGCTCGCGAAGCCCTCGACCGTGTTGCCGTAGTGCGTGTACCACGTGTTCCACACGTCGACGTGCGGGAGCCCGATCGCGAGCATCCGCGGCCGGTTCGCGCCGAGCATCAGCGCCGGCGTTCGCCGCGGCTCCGGCAGCAGCACCGCGTCGGCGACAGTGTGGAAGCGTCCGGCGAACGTCACCCGTTCGCCGGCGAGCAGCCGTCGCACGATCTCGAAGGCCTCGCCGAAGCGCGAGACGCGGTGGTCGAGCGGCAGGCCGAAGGCGCGGAACTCGGCGTCGTTCCAGCCGGCGCCGAGCCCCAGCACCAGCCGGCCGCCGCTCAGCTCGTCCACGGTCGCCGCCTGGCGGGCGAGCAGCCCCGGGGCGTGGAACGCCGTGCACGCGACCAGCGGCCCGAGCTGCACGCGCTCGGTGACGCCGGCGAGCCAGGCGAGGGTCGCCCAGCAGTCCCACGGCCCGCGCTCGGGCCGTCCGTCGCCGCGGTAGAGCAGGTGATCGCCGACCCAGAGCGAGTCGAAGCCGCACTCCTCGGCGGCACGCGCCATCGCGGCGAGCTCGTCGCGCCGGACGTCACGCTCGACCTCCGGCAGCTGGACGCCGACCCTCACGTCGCCGCCCAGAACGCCTCGAAGGCCGGCGGGTCGCTCGGGATCGCGACGATGCGCCGCCACACGCCGTCGACGTGGTCGATCAGCAGCACCTGGTCGATGTCGAGCTCGCGCCCGAGGCGCGCCCCGCGGGCGCGGTAGACGGCGACGGCGTGCGTGTCGTCGGCGAGCGTCCACTTCAGCTCGCTCAGATACGTGCCGTCGGTGAGGCGGCGCGTCTCGCGGAAGAGCTCGAAGATGCTGTCGCGCCCGCGGTACTCGCGCGCGACCGGCACGGTCCCGTTGACGGTCCAGACGGCATCCTCGGCGATCACGTCGAACAGGGCGCGGACGTCGCCGCCGCGGAAGGCTGCGAAAACGCGCTCGACGCCCTTGACGGCGTCAGCGTTCAAGCGGGGCCATCGTGAGGCCGTATGCGGCGAGCTGGGAGTGGTAGAGCTCGGCGGGCTCGCGGTGGCCCGACCAGACGATCGCCTGGCCGGCGTTGTGGATGCGGTTCGCGAGCTCCATGCCGCGGGCATAGTCCACGCCGGGGATCGTCTGCGCGAGCGCGAAGGCGACGCCCTCGAACGTGTTGTGGTTGTCGTTCAGGACGATGACCCGCCACGCATCCCCGACGCCCGAGTCGCTGCCCTTGCGAGGGCGCGTCTTCGGCGGTGTGAGCGTCTGCGTCACTGCTCGCCGAATGTAGCGATCACGGCCTCGGCGATCACTCTCAGCGGCCGGCCGGAGACCTGGCTCGCCTTGCGCAGTCGCGCGAACGCGTCCTGCTCGCTCAGGCCTTCCTTCTCCATCAGCAGTCCCCTCGCGCGCTCGATCGCCTTCCTCGCCGCGAGCGCGTCCGCCAGCGACTCGGCTTCCTCGCGGACGGCGGCGAGCTCCTCGTAGCGGGCACGCGCGGTGGCGATCGCGGGCACGAGATCCTGCTCGCGGAAGGGCTTCACGAGGTAACCGAAGACGCCGGCCTCGACTGCGCGGCCGACGAGCTCCTCCTGGCCGTACGCCGTCAGCATCACGATCGGGATCGGCCGCTCGGCGAGGATCGTGCGCGCCGCGTCGATGCCGTCGAGCCGCGGCATCTTCACGTCCATCACCGCGAGCTCGGGCTCGTGTGTGCGCGCCAGGGCGACCGCCTCTTCGCCGTCACGCGCCTCCGCGACGACCTCGTGCCCGGCGCGCTCGAGCAGGTCGCGCAGGTCGAGGCGGATGATCGTCTCGTCTTCCGCGATCAGGATCCGCATGGACATAGCCTCGCACGCGGCCGGCCGGCGGGTCACGAATTCGCGCGCGGCGGGTCACGAACCCCGTTCGCATGGCGAGGGACGATTGCGTTCGCCGCGCGTCACGATCACGTATCACCGACACGTCCCGGCCGGACACGGCTCGGGGCGGCATGTCCGGCGGCAGCCACCCCTACCGAACTGTCACGTACCTGTGCCGGGTTCGTGACAAGCCGCTGGGTGAGGTCGGTGTTCTCGTACGATCGGGACGCCCCACGCAGCCGGCCGCGGCGGTGACGTGGAAGGGGACAGGTCGCCAACCGCGGGGGCGCGACTCGGTCGCCTGCGCCTCCGCGCAGCGTCTCAGACCGGGAAGGCGACCTCGGCGCGCGTCCCGCCGTCCGAAACGAGCTCGAGCGTGCCACGCAGCTCGTCGCGCACGAGCGCACGCACGATCGACAGCCCGGTGCCGGCGGCCGGGCCGGCCGCCAACCCGGCGCCGTCGTCCGCGATCGTCAGCAGCACGTCGCCGTCGCGCCGCGCGAGCTCCACGCGCACGCGGTCGCCGCCGTGCTCGAGCGCGTTCTGCAGCAGCTCCGCGAAGACGAGCGCCAGCGCGGTCGCGCGCGCGCCCGGCAGCGCGACCGGCTCGAGCGACGCGGCGACGTCCTTCCCGCCGCCGACGCCCTGCACGAGCATCGCCCGCAGCCGTCCGATCAGGTCGGCGAGATCGACGTCCTCGTCGCGGCGCTCTGTCAGCAGCTCGTGGACGGCGGCGATCGCGAGGATCCGGTTCACCGAATGCTCGAGCGCCTCGCGCGGATCGACCGCGTCCGCCGAGCGCGCCTGCAGACGCAGCAGCGACGCAACCGTCTGCAGGTTGTTCTTCACGCGGTGGTGGATCTCCTGGGCCAGCACGCCGCGCATGACCGCGCGGCCGTGCTCGAGCGCGACCGCAGCATGCGTCGCGATCGACGCGAGCAGCTCCGCATCGATGTCGGTGAACGACGTCTCCCGGTCGGCGACCAGCTCGCCGATCTGCCGGCCGCGCCAACGCAACGGCTGCCGGATCGCGTGCGTCGAGGCCACGCCCTCCGGCCACGCGATCCGGCCGTCGTCGAGGACGAGCGCCGCGCCCGTCGCGTGCAACGCATCCATCGTCGTCTTCACGATCGCCTCGAGCGACTCCTCGAGGTACAGCGACTCCGAGACCGCCTCCGAGATCCGCGCGAGGGCTTCCAGCTCGCGGACACGGCGCTGCGCCTCGGCGTAGAGCTTCGCGTGCTCGATCGACTGGGCGACCTGCGCCGCGATCGCGAGGAGGAGCTCCACCTCGTCGCCGGTGAACGTGCGCGGACGGCGCGTGCGGATGTTCAACGCGCCCTCCAGCGTCCCGTCGCGCGTCAGGATCGGGACCGCCAGGATCGACTCGTACTCGTCCTCGGGCAGGTTGGGGAAGTGCTTGAAGCGTGGATCGAGGTGCGCCTGCGACTCGAGCATCACCGGTGCCCGCGCCGCGGCCGCCGAGCCCGTGATCCCCTCGCCCGGCCGCATCCGCGGGCGACGCGACATGTCGTCGATCGGCGTGCCGTGTGTCGCGCGCAACACGAGCTCGTCCGCCCGCTCGTCGTAGAGATAGACGAAGCACGCGTCGGCCTCGAGCGCGTCGGCGACCTTGGTCGCGACGAGCGACAGCACCTCCTCGAGATCGAGCGTCGAGTTGACAGCCTCGATCGTGTCGGTGAGCAGCTTGAGGTGCCGTTCCCGCGCTTCCACGCCTGGGGGACAGCGTACGCTGGCCTCGTGAGCACGTACGAGTGGCTCCTCACCTTCCACGTCACGGGTGCGTTCCTCCTTCTGGGCGGCGCCGCCGCAGCAGCGGTCCTGAACATCGGCGCCCGGCATGCCGAGAGCCCCCGTGAGATCGCGCTGTTGCTGCGGCTGATCCAGCGTGCAGCCGTCCCCGCGATCGGCATCGGTTCCCTGTTGACCCTCGTGATCGGGCTCTGGCTCGTGCACCACGTCGGCTACTCGTACGGGACGTTCTGGGTGTGGGGCGCGATCGTGCTGTGGGTCGCGGGCAACGCCCTCGGCGGACGGGGCGGGCGTCGCCAGGCAAAGGCCCGCGAGGAAGCCGAGCGTCTCGCCGCCTCCGGCGCCGCTGCGACCGACGAGCTGCGGGCGCTCGTCCGCGATCCGGTCGGCAACGCGCTCTCCTGGGCGTCGGGAGCCGCCATCCTGCTCGTCCTCGTCCTGATGGTCTGGAAGCCCGGCCAGTGATCGC
>Ga0070731_10004309_pt1 | contig 12321 bp, 13 predicted proteins | sample Coa_R1_2_FD_66448 | JGI IMG/M metagenome (GOLD analysis project Ga0070731, IMG submission 66448) | Surface soil microbial communities from Centralia Pennsylvania, which are recovering from an underground coalmine fire - Coalmine... | ecosystem: Environmental > Terrestrial > Soil > Unclassified ... | reverse complement strand
ACCGAGACGCTGTCGAAGACCGCGTCGACGGCGACGCCGGAGAGCAGCTTCTGCTCCTCGAGCGGAATGCCGAGCTTCTCGAACGTCTTGCGGACGTCCGGATCGACCTCGTCCATGCTCTTGAGCTCGGGCTTTTTTTTCGGCGCCGAGTAATAACTCGCAGCCTGGAAGTCGATCGGCGCGATCTTGAGGTTGTGCCATTCCGGCATCGGCATCGCCTGCCACGCCTTGAACGCCTTCAGTCGAAATTCGAGCAGCCACGCCGGTTCCTGTTTGATCGCCGACAACCGGCGGACGGTGTCTTCGTTCAGCCCCGGCGGAAACGAGTCGGTCTCGAGCGTCGTCTCGAAGCCGTACTTGTACTCGCGCGTCGCGAGCTGTTCGATGGTTTCAGTGGAAGTGGACATAGTTAGAGATTCCGATCAGGCTCAGGCGACAGGCATCAGGCGACAGTAGAGCTTTCGAGCCGGCGACACTCTTCGAGCGACTCCAACGGATGCTCCGAGCCTGCTCGTCCATCGCTCTACTGATGCCTGGAGCCTGAAGCCTGGTGCCTGATCCATAACTAAACGCTAAAAGACACGCCGCACCCGCACGTGCTCTTCGCGTGTGGATTCTCGAACGTGAATCCCTTGCTCAAGAGACTCGTGTCGTAGTCGAGCGTCGTGCCGTCGAGGACGCGATGGCTGCGCGGATCGATCCAGACGCGCACGCCGTTCGGTCCGTCGAAGACGAGATCGCCGGGACGCGGCTCGGTTTCCCAGCCAAACACGTACTCGAATCCGGAGCAGCCTCCGGCTTTAACACCGACGCGCATGCCGCCTTGCTCGAGCTGCTGTTTCGCGAGCAGCTTCTGGATTTGTGACGCGGCTGTTTCGGTAACGTGAATCATTTCTACTTCCTCATCATCGCGACCGGGACGCCGGCGGCGGCCGGAGGCGGTGAGACGATGTCGGCGGCCAGTTGCTCGATCGACGTCGACGTCAGCGCCGAAATGATGCGATCTTTGATGCGCCAGAGCGGATCGCGAATGTTGCACTTCGCGTACTGATCGCAGCTGTGATCGACTTCCGAGCAGGCCGTGACAGTGAGCGGTCCGTCGACGGCTTGGATCACGTCAGCGACCGATGTCGCGCTTGCCGGACGCGCCAGTCCGTATCCGCCGCGAATCCCCTGATGCGATTCGAGCAGGCCCGCGCGCACGAGGCGCTGGAGCACCTTCGCCAGCAACTCCGCCGGAATCGCGTAGGTCTCGGCGAGCTCACGTGCAGAGACTGAGCCGACATCCCGGTTGGCGGCGAGGTGCCGCATCGCGAGCAGCGCGTAGTCAGCTTTTTTGGACAGTCTCAGCATCGGGTCCTATCTCCGACCGAAGAGGTCCATTTTAGCGGTACCGCTCGCCTGCTGCAAGTCGCGGACGTCCACCCGCAGCAGGCGCCGCAGCAGACGCTAAACTGCTAATGCCTTATCTTACTGACACTTAAGGCAGCATCATCAAGCTAACGGCCGAAGGTGCGTTGCCAGGCTGCGATGCCGCCCTCGAGATTGTGGGCGTCGAATCCCTTGGCTTGAAGCATCGCGGTCGCGCGCGCACTTCGCCCACCCATTTGGCAGTGCACGACGATGGGGCGATCGGTCGGGAGGGCGTCGAGGTGCTGCGCGAGTGTTCCCAATGGGATGAGTTCGGCGCCCTCGATGTGCGACGTCTGGTGCTCGGACGGCTCGCGCACGTCGATCAATTTGTGCGGATGCCCCTCGGTTCGCCACTTGTGCAATTCGTTGACGGTCATGTTGGTCCTCGCGCCTGTTGCGCAGGTCAAATCGTATGCGATGAGCTCGCGAATCGTCGGGCGATCGCCGCAGACGGGACAATCGGGATCGCGCGGCAGCGTCAGCTCGCGAAAGCGCATGCGAAGCGCGTCATAAAGCAGCAGCCGGCCGACGAGCGGCTCTCCGATGCCGGTGATGAGCTTGATGGCCTCGGTGGCCTGCAGGGTGCCGATGATGCCGGGGAGTACGCCGAGGACACCCGCCTCGGCGCAGTTCGGGATCAGCCCGTCGGGCGGCGGCTCGGGATGGAGGCAGCGATAACAGGGGCCGGGTCGCTTGGCGAAGACCGAGACCTGTCCCTCGAAACGGGACACGCTGCCATAGACGTTGGGCTTGCCGGCCATCACGCATGCGTCGTTGACCAGATAGCGCGTCGGGAAATTGTCGGTGCCGTCGATGACGAGGTCGTAGTCGGAGACGAGGCGGGCGGCATTGGATGCCGCGAATGGCTCGTCGTGTAGATCGAGGGCGATGTCGGGATTGTGCGCGCGCAGCCGCGCGGCGGCTGCGCCGAGTTTCGGCGCGCCGACGTCCGGCGCGCCGAAGAGGATCTGTCGCTGCAGATTGGTCTCGTCGACTTCGTCGAAGTCGACGAGACCCATGGCGCCGACGCCCGCGGCGGCGAGATAGAGGGCGGCCGGCGATCCGAGGCCGCCGACACCGACGAGCAGGACGCGGGCCTCGGCGAGGCGCCGCTGCCCAGCGGCGCCGAGCTCGGGCAGGATCATCTGCCTCGCATAGCGAGTGGGGACGGGTCTGTTTTCCACAGATATCCGGGGACGGGTCTGTTTTCCACAGTCTTCCACAAGTCGGGGACAGGTCTCCGAGGCTGACCGAGCGATCGGGGGGACGGGTCTTGCTTACGCGAGCAAGACCCGTCCCCGCTCGGTCAGGCTCCGAGACCTGTCCCCGACTTGTGGACGGCTGTGGAAAACAGACCCGTCCCCTTACACTGTCTCTATGCTCTTTGTGCTGGGACTGGCGCTGGGCGCGGCGGCGACGGCGGCCGCGTTTCTGGCCGCGCGACAGCGACTGGTCGCCGATCGCGCGCGGCTTGCGGCGGAGCTGCAAGCCGCGCGCAGCGCCGAGGCGCAGATGCACGACACATTCGCGGCGCTGTCGCAACAGGCTCTCGGCGACAACCGCCGCGAATTTCTGCAGACGGCCGAGCAGCTGCTCAGCCCGGTCCGCGAGACGCTCGGCCGGGTCCAGTCGCAGCTCGCCGACGTCGACAAACACCGCGAAGGATCTTTTCGTGCCGTGGCGACACAGCTCAGCTCGCTGGCGCAGACACAAGACCTGCTCCGCCGCGCGACCGACGGTCTCCAAAGCTCGCTCCGCTCGCCGAACGTTCGCGGTAAATGGGGCGAAATCCAGCTCAAGCGCATCGTCGAGCTCGCGGGGATGCTCGCGCAGTGCGACTTCATCGAGAAGGAAACGGCCACGTCCGAGCAAGGCGGCCGGCAGACGCCCGATCTCGTCGTCAAACTTCCTGGAAATACGAGCATCGTGATCGACGCGAAAGTGCCAATCGACGCGTATCTCGCGTCCACGAATGCGAAAAGCGAGGCCGAGCGACAGGATTTCATCGCGGCGCATGCGCGGCAGGTGCGCGATCACATCCGCGCGCTCGGCAGCAAGGAATACTGGCGCCAATTTCAGCCGTCTCCCGAATTCGTGGTGATGTTTCTGCCGCTCGAGCCGCTGCTGTCCATGGCGTTCGAGCATGACGGCACGCTGCTCGAACAAGCGGCGAGCCTGCGCGTGATTCCGGCAACGCCGATGACGCTGCTCGCGCTGCTTCGCGCGGTCGCCTACGGATGGACGCAGCAAGAGCTGGCGAAGAACGCCGAAGAGATTCAGGCGCTCGGACGCGATCTCTACGAGCGGCTGGCCACGATGGTGGACCACCTGGAAGGCGTGGGCCGCAGCATCAAGCAGGCGGCCGACAGCTACGATCGATTCATCGGTTCGCTCGAGACGAAAGTACTGCCGGGCGCGCGGCGATTTCGCGATCTCGGCGTCACGTCGACAAAAACCATCGAGCCGGCTGAGCCGCTCAATCTGTCGATTCGCCGCGTACGCAAAGACGAGCTGATGAATCGCGCGGAAGACAAAGTCATCGAGGCCGAGCTGGCGCGGACGCTGCTTGACGACTAGACTTTGCCGGTCCGCGGCGGCGCCGTCGTGCACTGCCGTCATCATCACATCGTGACCATCGCGCTGCTGTTCGTCGGATTCGGAAACGTCGCGCGCCGGTTCGTCGATCTGCTTGACGAATCCCGTGAGGCTCTGGCAGCCGCGCATCTCGATCCGTTTGTGGTTGGGATCGCGACGCGGCGCCATGGGGCGGTCTTCAGCACGACCGGGATCGACGCGCGTGCAGCAAGCCGCCAGATCTTCGACGGAAAAGCGATCGGTCCCGCTGCGTCGATGCCGATCGCTCAATGGATTGCGCAACTGCGCGACGTGCGCGCCGACGCCAAGGTGCTGATCGAATGCACGACGCTCGACATCACCGCCGGCGAGCCGGCGACGACGCACGTGCGCGCGGGATTCGCCGCGGGCGCGGACGTGATCAGCGCCAACAAGGGTCCGGTCGCATTCGCGTACCGGCAATTGCAGCGCGAGGCTCGCGACGCCGGCGTGTCGTTCTTGTTCGAGGGCGCCGTGATGGACGGCATCCCCGTCTTCAATCTCGTCCGTCACGCGCTGCCCGCCGCGACGATTCGCGGTTTTCGCGGCGTCGTCAACAGCACGACCAATCACATCATCACGGCGATGGAACGCGGCGAAGCGTACGAGCGCGCATTGGCTCGGATGCAGGTGGACGGCGTCGCCGAAGCGGATCCGTCGCTCGACGTGGACGGATGGGACGCCGCCGCAAAAACGGCGGCGTTGGCGAATGTCTGGCTGGATGCCGGCATCACGCCGCACGATGTCGCGCGCAGCGGGATTGGACCGGCGACTGCCGCTCGAGCCCTGGCGGCGCTTCGCAGCGGCCGGAGGCTGAAGTTGATCGCAGAGGCCGGCCGCACCGGCGATCGCATCGACGCTCGGGTCGAGCTGCGCGAACTGGAAAACGGCGATCCGCTCGCCGCGCTCGACGGCCAGGGCAATGCGCTCGAAATCGACACCTGGCCAGCCGGACGCATCGTCATCACGCAGCGCGACGGCGGATTGGAAAAAACGGCGTACGCACTGTTGAGCGACCTGTTTGAGATCGGCGCGAGGCGTCGCCGATCTCAGTCGCAGGCATCGACTTCGCTGGCCGGCGCCGTCGAGTCGACCCCGGAGGTCGACCTCCGGGGTCGACCTCCGGGGTCGCTCGACGGCATCACGATCCTGGATCTGTCGCGCGTGCTGGCTGGACCGTACTGCACGATGCTCGCGTCCGACATGGGGGCGCGCGTGATCAAGATCGAACATCCCGCGCACGGCGACGACACGCGCGGCTGGGGACCGCCGTTCATCGAGGGCGAGAGCGCGTATTACCTCAGCGTCAATCGCAACAAAGAAAGCGTCGCGCTGGATTTCAAGACGGCCGACGGACGCGCGGCGCTCGATGCCCTCATCGCGCGGGCAGACGTGCTCGTCGAAAATTTCCGTCCCGGCACGCTCGACGCGATCGGTCTGAGTTATCGCGATCTCGCGGTCAGACATCCACGTCTGATTTACGTGTCCATCTCAGGCTTTGGACAGACCGGTCCGCGCCGCGACGAAGCTGGATACGACGCAGTCGCCCAGGCCGAGAGCGGATTGATGAGCATCACAGGCACGCCCGATGGACCGCCCGTCCGTCTCGGCGTCGCCATCGCCGACATCGCGTCAGGCATGTTTGCGTATCAAGGTCTGCTGGCTGCGCTGATCGCGCGTGAGCGCACGGGCCGCGGTCAACGCGTCGATGTCGGGCTGCTCGATGCGGCGACCGCGCTACTCACCTATCAGGCGTCGCGCGCGCTCGCGACGGGAGTCGCACCGAAACGAGCAGGCAATCAGCATCTCTCTATCGCGCCCTACGATACGTTTGCGACGAAAGACGGCGGAGTGCTCATTTTGGCGATTGGCAACGACGGCCAGTGGCCGGTGTTCTGCCGGATCGCCGGCCTCGACGCGCAGGCGGCGGACGCACGGTACACGACAAACGCCGGACGCGTGACGCACTACGCCGAGCTGCGGCCGATCATCGCGTTCGCGCTGGCGCAACGCGCGACCGGCGACTGGATTTCGAAACTCCGCGCCGCGGGCGTCCCGTGTGGCGCCGTGCGATCGGTGACCGAAGCGCTCGCCGATCCGCAAATCGCCGCGCGCGAGATGATCGTCACGCTCGATCACCCGTCGATCGGGCCGCTGCGAATGCTGGGGAATCCTGTGAAGTTGTCGGACACGCCCGGCGCGATCCGGACGGCCCCACCCGAGCTGGGCGCTGACACTGCGCGCGTATTTGAAGAATTCGGCATCCAAATCGACCTCGGGGGTCGATTTCCGTCAAAACCGAGGGAGTAGATTCAGTCGCGGCCAAAATCGACCCCCGAGGTCGATTTGGATCACGGCTTTGTCACCAACCGCTGGATTTCGGATAGCAGGAAATCGGCGACGTCCTGCTCGGTGATTTCGCCGATGCTCTTGCCGGGCGCGATCGGACGTTCTTCGACGACGACGCCCCTGCGGCCGCGGGCGACGCTGGTGCGCCCGATCACGGCCGGAGGCGCTGCGCTGGCATCGAGCTCGATCTCGATGAAATCCTGCCCGGACCGATCCGACGCGAGGCGCGCGGATCCGCCGGGCGTCTGCACCGTAAAATCGTGCCTCTCCGCCCGAAGCACTTCGGCCGCCTGCCGCATCATCGGCGTCACGACCTGTTCCAGAAACCTCGCGAACGCCGCACCCGCATCATCTCGCACCTGCCGGCGCGTCGACGCCTCTTGGCGCGCGGCATCGAGCGCGCGCAGAATTCCTTTGCGAAGTTCGGAGACATCCATCGCCAGATGATAGCGGGAAAGCGCTACGCGCGCGGCTTCTTGGCGACGTGGATCGCCATCAATCCGCCGAGCCGCGTGATCACCTGCACATCGACGAATCCCGCTGCGCCGAGCATGGCCGCGACCGCGCCGGATCCGGGATACCGGCGCAGCGACGCGGAAATATAGCGATACGTGTCTGGATCGCGATGCAGCGCCCATCCGACCGCGCCGCCCATCGCGTGGAGGTATTCGAGATAAATCGCGCGGACGATGCGGTTTTCCGGACGATCGAAGTCGAGCGATCCGAACGCGCCGCCAGGCTTCAGCGCGCGATAAATTTCGCCGATCGCTCGCGGCAAATCGGCGACATTTCTGAGGCCATAGCCGGTGGTCACCAGATCGAATGACGCGGACGCCACCGGCAGCGCCGCCATATCGCCGGCCGTCCATCCGACGCGAGCAGCCGCGCCGGGACGGACCGATCCGCCGTGGCCATTCGCCGCGGCGTGCGCGGCCTTGGCTCTCGCCAGCTCGAGCATCCGCGTCGTGAGATCGAGACCGACGGCCCGCGCGCCTCGATCAGCGGCGTCAAACGTCAAATCGCCGGTACCGCACGCCAGATCGAGCACGCGCCAGCCGGGTTGGACGTTCAGCCTCGACATCAAATCATTTTTCCAGCGGCGATCGCGGCCGCCGGAAAACCATCGCGTGAAAAAATCGTAGCGATCGGCAATGACGCCGAACATCCGGCGGTTGTACCGGCGTTTGATCTCGTGCGACGCAAACGCTTCGTCGAGCGGCGCGATCTCGCGAAGCGGCGCCGCGCTGCGGGTCATGTTGGCATCATAATGTGGACGCGATGCTGCCGTCCCAGACGGTCGAGAACTATCTGAAAACGATCTATCTCGCGCACGCGGCGTCGCCCGCAGAGCCGCTCGTGCCGATGGGCCAGATCGCGGCCTCGCTTGGCGTGGTGCCGGGCACCGCGACGACGATGGTGAAGGCGCTCGCTGAGTCGGGACTCGTGCACTACGAACCGTATATGGGCGTGCGTCTCACGGACGCGGGCGAACGACTCGCGAGCCGCGTGCTGCGCCGGCACCGGCTGATCGAATTGTTTCTGGTGCGCGTGCTCGGCATGAGCTGGGCCGAAGTGCACGACGAAGCGGAGCGACTCGAGCATGCCGTGTCCGATCCGTTGATCGAACGCATCGACGACATGCTCGGACATCCGTCGGTCGATCCGCACGGCGATCCGATTCCGACCGCCGAAGGCGCGATGCCGGCGGCCGACTCGCTCGATCTGCTCAGTGCACCAATCGGCGCGCCGCTCATCGTCACGCGGGTGCTGGATCAGGGCGCGGTGTTTCTGCGATTCGCCGAATCCAGCGACTTGATGCCGGGACACACGGTCACCATCGAGGCTCGCGACCCGGGATCAGACGCCGTTTCGCTCAGGTCCGCCTCCGGCCTTCGCCTCACGATCGGATCGCGCGCCGCCGTCAATCTGCTCGTCAGGCGAGGCTAATCCGGCGAGGCTAGCTTGACACATAAGACTATTCAGTTCATGATGTTGCGGTTGATTTTGAATATTCAAAATATTCTCTGTGACCAGTCGAAACACTAACAAACCGACCCCGGAGGTCGACCCCGGAGGTCGATCCCGGAGGTCGACCTCCGGGGTCGACGCCATGGCCCCTGTCTCGCTCGAGGGCATGCACGGCACCGTGCCCGTTCCCGCCACCGATGCGGGCTTCTGGCGGCAGTGGCGCGCCTTCGTTGGTCCGGCCATTCTGATCAGCGTCGGGTACATGGACCCCGGCAACTGGGGCACCGATCTCGCCGCGGGTGCGCAGTTCAAATACGGCCTGCTCTGGATCATCGCGCTGGCCAGCGTGATGGCGATCTTCATGCAAGTCATCGCCTCGCGCCTCGGCGTCGTCACGGGCAAGGATCTGGCGCAGTGCTGCCGCGACTGGTATCCGCGCTGGACGCGCTGGCCGAACTGGCTCTTCTGCGAACTGGCGATCGGCGCCTGCGATCTGGCTGAAGTGCTCGGCAGCGCCGTCGCAATCAACTTGATGTTTCACATCCCGCTCCTCTGGGCCGTGATCATCACGGGAGCCGACGTGCTGCTGTTGTTGACGCTGCAGCGCTTCGGCATCCGCACGATCGAGGCCATCGTGCTGCTGCTCGTCGCGACGATCGGCTTGTGCTACTACATCGAGATCTTCGTGCTGCCCCTGACGCGGCCGGGATTTCTCGAGATGGGTCACGCGCTCATCACGCCGGGATTTCGCCAGGCGGGGATGATCTACGTGGCGATCGGCATCATCGGCGCGACGGTCATGCCGCACAATCTGTACTTGCACTCCGCGCTTGTCCAAAGCCGGCAGCTGCAAAAGGACGAAGTCTCCGTGCGGCGCGCGATTCGGTTCAACGCGATCGATTCGACGACGGCGCTGACGATCGCATTCTTCGTCAACGGGGCGATCCTCGTGCTGGCCGCGGTGGTCTTCTACGGCAAGACCAGCGTCGTCGCCGCCGGCGGTCAGGTGGTGGCATTCAACACGGACAGCGACTGGATTCGCATCGCGTACCTCACGCTCGCGCCACTGGTCGGCACGTCGATCGCGAGCACGCTGTTCGTCGTCGCGCTGCTCTCGAGCGGACAAAGCAGCACCATCACCGGCACGCTCGCGGGCCAGGTGGTGATGGAGGGATTCATGCACTGGCGTCTGCAACCATGGCTGCGGCGCATGATCACGCGCACACTCGCGATCATTCCGGCGGTGATCGTGATCGGACTGCGCGGCGACGGCAGCGTCAACGACTTGCTCACGCTCAGCCAGGTCGTGCTGGCGCTTCAGCTTCCATTCGCGATGTTTCCGCTGCTACAGTTCACGTGTTCCCGCAGGCGCATGGGCGTGTGGAAGAACGGCTGGTTTCTCACAGTCGCCGGCTGGGGCAGCGCGCTGCTGATCACGGCGCTGGATCTCTACGGACTGCCGGACTCGGTGCGATCCGCCTGGCACGTCCTCGCGGGAGGATGACGCGCGGCGGTTGGAAAGGCGCAAGTGTATCGAACCATCCTGGTGACGCTGGACGGCACACCGACCGATCGCGCGGTCATCGAGCACGTCAAGCCGCTCGCGAAGTTGGCACAGAGCCGCGTCGTGCTGCTGCACGTCGCCGACGGCTGGGCCGCGCGCACGTACGGCCCGGACGCGGTGAGCCCCGAAATCGCCGAAGACACGGCGTATCTCGCGAAGGTTCGGACGGAATTGCAGTCCGACGGCATTCCGACCGAGATGGAGCTCGGCTTCGGCGACCCGTCAGCGGAAATCGTGAAGTGGGTGCAGGAGAAGGGCTGCGATCTGGTCGCGATGAGCACGCATGGACACCGCTTTCTGGCGGATCTGTTTCGCGGCACGACGGCCGATCGCGTCAGACATCTGGTGAAGGTGCCGGTGCTGCTCGTACGGGCTCAGTGAAGGCGACAGGCGGCAGGCTTCAGGCGTCAGTAGATCTCTCGGCGCAACGTCACTAGTGATGACTGTCGGCTGGTGCCTGTCTGCCTCCCGTCACCGAACCTCGTCGCTGTAGGCCGCGAATGAGCTCGGTGTTTCCCACACCCGCACAGCCACGACGTCGACGCCCTGGTCTCGGGACTGATCGAAGATCAGCTTCGCGATGCGCTCGACCGTCGGATTGCTTTCGAGTTTGTAAATCGGCTCGCCCAGCGCTTCGAGCGGCGCGACGAGCGGATCGTCATGCCGCAGGATCATCTTGTGATCGAGCTCACGATCGATCCACCCTTTGACGACGCGCTTGATGTCGGAAAAATCGGCGACCATGTTCCGCTTGTCGAGCCGATCGGTGCGGACGTCCACTTCGACGACGGCGTTGTGGCCGTGCGGATGCTTGCAGATGCCGTCGTAGTCGAGCAGCCGGTGGCCGTAGCAGAATTCGATTCTTTTGGTGACTAGATACATGTCGGGTTCAGCGGGTTCAGCGGGTTCAGCGGGTTCAGCAGGTTCAACGGGTTCAGCGGGTTCACGCGGGTTCGAAAGATTATGACAGGAGTGCTGTTTTCCGGCGGACTGGACAGCGCGGTGCTGTTGGCGCGTGAGCTTGCCGATGGTCCCGTGCAGCCTATCCACGTGCGTGCGGGATTGGCGTGGGAAGAGGCCGAGGGCCGCGCCATTCGTCGAGTACTCGCCGCGCCGCCGTTCGCCGGCCGCGTCCCGGCCATCGCGACGGTGACGGTCGACATGCGCGACGTCTATCCGGCGTCGCACTGGGCCGTGACCGGCCATCCGCCGGCGTACGACACTCCCGACGAAGACGTGTATCTCGAAGGCCGAAACATCGTGCTGATCGCGAAGACCGCCGTGCTCTGCGCGCGACTGGGCATCACGCGCCTCACGCTCGGTCCGCTGGCCGGCAATCCGTTTCCAGACGCCACGCCGGAATTTTTCGACACGATGGCGCGCGCGATGTCGCTTGGACTGGCGCGCCCGTTCACGATCGCGACGCCGCTGCGGCACATGCACAAAGCCGAGGTCATCGAGCTCGGACGTTCACTCGGCGTTCCGCTCGAGCTGACGTTGTCGTGCATGAACCCGTCTGGCGATCGTCCGTGCGGACAATGCAGCAAGTGCCGCGAGCGCATCGACGCGTTCAAAGACGCCGGCGGCCTGATGCTGTGACGACCGTCACTTGATCCGCGTGTAGACGCGGGAGATGTCCTTAATCGGTGGTTGGAAATTCGGCTTCACGATTCTGATCGAAACGAGCAGCTCTTCGTTGTCCTGCTTTGGCAGATACACCTCGGTCATCGCAAAATTCCACACCGTGACGTCCTGAGTGAGCGCCTCGCCGCTCCACTTCGTCTTCGCGTCGAATTCGGTCGCCGCCAGTTGACGCCGTTCTTTCTTGCCGGTCGTGGCAAACGTCAGCGCGCGATTCAGATCGTCGGTGATCGTGACGGCATCGTCGCCTAACCCGAACGACAACCGCTCCGCGGTCTCGAGCAGATCGCGCATCGCCGATCGAAGCGTCGCGATATCGAGCGCGCTGTATGACGAACCCGGCGACGCGAGCATCGGATCGGAGGCGCCGAACGCGCCCGCGCGAGGCGCAGCGGTTTCGGTCGGCATCGCGTCGACGCGCCGCCGCCAGACATCCTGATCGTCAGGCAATTGGCGACGATCGATCTTCCATGAACCGATGAGGCGCGAGTGCGCTGACACGGGCGGCTCGACGGGTACAGCCGTCTGTTGCGCCGACGCTGCGGCGAGCGTCGATCCGGCCAGAGCGATCAGGATAGACAGCGCGAGTCTCACGGTGGCATCCGCGCGGGGCGCGGCTCCGCTACTCAGGATAAACCCGACGGCCACCAATCCATGTCTCCAGGACGGCAAGCGTGTCGGACAGGATCACGAAGTCCGCCAGCGCCCCGGGGGCGAGCACGCCCTGATCGGCCAGACCGAGGACTCGAGCCGGGGTCGTCGCGCACATTTCG
>Ga0070731_10004308_pt1 | contig 12323 bp, 9 predicted proteins | sample Coa_R1_2_FD_66448 | JGI IMG/M metagenome (GOLD analysis project Ga0070731, IMG submission 66448) | Surface soil microbial communities from Centralia Pennsylvania, which are recovering from an underground coalmine fire - Coalmine... | ecosystem: Environmental > Terrestrial > Soil > Unclassified ... | reverse complement strand
CGCCGACACGCGATCGAAGATTCCCGTGCGGGCGAGCATGCCTTCGAGGCGCCGGTCGCCGCGAAACTCGAGCAGCACGCCGCGATCGCGAAGGCGCGGCGCGAAGCGAAGGAAGAAGAGCACGTCACCCAGTCCCTGCTCGGCGAGGATCGTGAGGCGCGATCCGGGTGACGGAATGGCGCCTGGCGGCTCGTAGGGAGTGCGCGCCTCGACCTGCAGGCGGGGAGGCCGCCAGCGGTATTCATTCCACGCCGCGGCGAAATCGCCCACGAGGAAGAGCGCGCTCGCGAGGTTGTGATGCGCGATCGCGTAGCCGGGCCGCATCGCGATCGCCTCACGGTAGCCCGCGATTGCCGCCGCGATGTCTCCCGTCACGGTGTGGGCGAGGTTTCCGCGGTTGTAGGGCACTTCGGCGAGGCGCGGGTCGAGCGACTGCGCCCTGGCGTAGGCCGCGAGCGCGGCATCGACGCGACCCTGCGACTGCTCCAGGTTGCCGAGGGCGAGTTGCGCGCTCGCGAGGGCCGGATCGAGCTCGATCGCCCGCGCGAAGCTCGATCGAGCCTCCTCGAGCGAGCCCGCGTCCTGTTGCACGAGCCCCATCGCGATCCATGCGTTCGCAAGGCGCGGGCCCACGGCGATCGCCGTTCGCGCCGCGTATCCCGCTTCCTTGCTCCGGCCGAGCTCTCGCTGTCCGAGCGCGAGGTTGCACCACGCGGCCGCATCGCGCGGATCGGCAGCCACTGCGACGTGCGCATGCGCCACGCCCATTTCCCACCGGCCCAGGTGCAGGCTCGACATTCCCGCGAGCAGGTGCGCCGCCGGATGGCCGGGCTCCATCGCCAATCCTTCGAGGAAGGCATCGAGCGCTTCCGCGTGGCGGCCCATGCGTTGCAGCTCGACGCCGCGCGCGAGCAGAGGCTCGAGCGGATCGGGAGTGCCGGAAGTGGAATGCAAGCGGATTGGCCAGCGTGTAAGCTTCGGGCCATTCTAGTCGAAGACCCATGAGCGCTGACCACATCGAACGGGCGCGAAGGCACGTCGCGGCACGCCGGTGGCCCGACGCGCTCGAAGCGATCGCGCGCGCCGTCGAGGAATCGCCCGGCGATGCCGACGCCTGGTATCTCAAGGGAACGGTCGAGATGGGAGCGGGGCGCTTTCGCGACGCGATCGAGAGCGCCGCGCGCGCCACGACGCTCGCGCCGGCGGATGCGAAGGGCTGGATCCTCGCCGGCAGCGCCGCGGAGGAGACCGGGGATCGCGCCGCGGCACGCGAGGCCTATGAGCGCGCGGCGAACGCTTCGCCCCGATGGAGCCTTCCCTGGAGCCGCATCGGAACCCTTGCGTACGATGCGGGCGATCTCGAGAACGCCGAGAGCGCTTTCGCGAAGGCCGCCGACTGCGATCCTCGCCAGGCACGCTCCTGGAACAACCTTGCGCTCGCGCGCATCGGCCGCGGCAATCTCGATGCCGCCGAGGATGCGCTGAAACGCGCGCTCGGCGCGATTCCCGACTACTCGATGGCGTATCGCAATCTCGCGCGCATCTTCGGCGCGCGCGGCGACGCGCGAAGGCGCGACGCCTACGAGGGACTCGCGGCGCGGATCGACCAGGTGAAGGCGCAAGAGGCGGCGGGCGACATTCGATGAACAGGGGAGGTTTCCGTGAAGGCATTTCGTGCCGCGTTACTCGCGGCGTTGGTTTCCTGCGCGGGCGCTGACATGGCGAGCGCCGCCGCGAAGGCGAAGTTCGACGTCACCGAGAAATCCATCGCCCAGCTGCAGAAGGCGATGGCCACGGGGCGCGCCACGTCCGTGGAGATCACGAAGCAATATCTCGCGCGCATCAAGGCCATCGACAAGGCGGGGCCGAAGCTGAACTCCGTGATCGAGGTGAATCCCGATGCGTTGAAGATCGCGGAGGCGCTCGACAAGGAGCGCGAGGCCACGGGGCCGCGCGGCCCGCTCCACGGCATCCCAATCCTCATCAAGGACAACATCGCCACGGATGACAAGATGCAGACGACGGCCGGATCGCTGGCCCTCGTCGGCGCCAAGCCTCCGCGCGACGCGTTCCTCGTGGCGAAGCTGCGCGACGCGGGCGCCGTGATCCTCGGCAAGACCAATCTTTCGGAGTGGGCCAACATCCGCTCGACCCGGTCGACCTCGGGATGGAGCTCCCGTGGCGGCCTCACGAAGAATCCCTACGCGCTCGATCGCAACACGAGCGGCTCGAGCTCCGGGTCGGGGGCCGCCATCGCGGCGAGCCTCGCGGCCATCGCCGTGGGAACCGAGACCGACGGCTCCATCACGTCCCCCTCGTCGGTGAACGGCCTCGTGGGCATCAAGCCCACGCTCGGGCTCGTGAGCCGCGCGGGCATCATCCCCATCGCCTTCTCCCAGGACACGGCCGGCCCCATGGCGCGCAGCGTCGCGGATGCGGCGGCGCTCCTCACCGCGATGGCCGGCAGCGATCCCCGCGACGCGGTCACGGCGGATGCGAGCGTGAAGAGCTCCGACTACACCGCGGCGCTCGACAAGGGCGCGCTCAGGGGCGCGCGCATCGGCGTGGTGAAGAAGCAGTTCGGCGGCCGCAACGATCTCGCTTCGGCCGAGGTGCTGAAGGCCGTCGAGGCGATGAAGGCCGAGGGCGCCGTGATCGTCGAGGTGGAGGAGGTGCCCAACACCGACAAGTATTCGAAGAGCGAGCTCACCGTCCTCTACTACGAGCTCAAGGCCGCGATGGCCGCATACCTGTCTGAATACGCGCCGACCGCGCAGGTGAAATCCCTCGAGGACATCGTCGCGTGGAACGAGAAGAACAAGGCGAAGGTGATGCCGTACTTCGGCCAGGAGCATTTCATCGAGGCGGCGAAGAAGGGCGGCCTCGACACGCCCGAATACGTCGAGGCGCTCGCGACCGACCGCAAGTATTCGCGCGAAGAGGGGATCGACAAGGTGTTGCGCGAGAACAATCTCGATGCGCTCGTGGCGCCGACCGGGTCGCCCGCATGGATGACGGATTTCATCCGTGGCGATGCGGCCGGCGGAAGCTTCACCTCACCGGCTGCGGTGGCGGGCTACCCGCACGTGACCGTGCCGGCAGGCTTCGTGCACGGATTGCCGTGCGGGATTTCATTCGTGGGGACGGCGTGGAGCGAGCCGAAGCTGATCGCGCTGGCCTACTCCTTCGAGCAGGCGACGAAGTATCGCCGCCCGCCCACCTACGCGAAGACTGTGAACGACTGGTAGGGAGTCAGGCGGTCGCCGGCTGCTTGAGGAGCGAGACCGGGATCGCAGGCTCGCTCGACACGTGCGCCGGTTCCGGGCCATCCAGGATGAAGACGCCCTGGAAGAACTGGAGTGCCGGTTCGGTGTGCAATTCCCTGAGCATTCGATCGATTCGGGCGTTCGCCATGTCGATTCCTTGTTCGTTGGGTTCGGTCCGGTGAGCCGTGCGTCGAAACCAGTGTCCGCCGGGCGCTTTCCGGGGTCTGTGCAAAACTTCACAAAGGGCCGCCCGGGCGGATTTCACGCGTAACATCGGCCTTCCACAGGAGGACAAGTGAGCGATTCGAAGACATGAGCGATCAGACACCCGCGAAGAAGGACGAGGCCGAGAAGGACAAGCCCGAAGACCGCATCTCGGTCACCCGCCACAAGGCGAGGATCGGCCGCAAGGAAATCGCGTACACGGTGACCTGCGGAACGATGGTGCTTCGCGAGGAGGCCGAGAAGGAAGGCAAGAGCGAGGGCGAGAAGGCGCGCGCCAAGGTGTTCTTCGTCGCGTACACGCTGGACGACCCCGTGTCGAAGGACGCGCGCCCGGTGACTTTCTCCTTCAACGGCGGACCCGGCTCGAGCTCCGTCTGGCTGCACCTGGGCCTGCTCGGCCCGAAGCGCGTCGAGCTCGAGGGCGAGGGCGCGGCGCCGCGGCCGCCCGGGAAGATGATCCCGAACGAGTTCTCGCTGCTCGATGCTTCCGACCTCGTGTTCGTCGATCCCGTCGGCACCGGCTTCAGCCGCATGGTCGAAGGCGAGAAGGTGAAGGAGTACCACGACTACAAGCGCGACCTCGAGTCCGTCGGCGAATTCATCCGCATGTGGGTGTCGCGCTACGGCCGCTGGTCGAGCCCCAAGTACCTGATCGGCGAGTCCTACGGCACCACGCGCGCCTCGGGCCTCGCGGGGCACCTGCTCGAGCGCTACGGGATGTACCTGAACGGGCTCATGCTCGTGTCGTGCGCGCTGGATTTCCAGACGTTCCGCTTCGAGCTTTCGAACGACTTGCCGCCCGTGCTCTACCTGCCGACCTATGCGGCCACGGCGTGGTACCACAAGCGGCTCGCGAAGGACCTGCAGAAGAAGCCGCTTCGCAAGCTCCTCGACGAGGTGGAAGAGTTCGCGGCCACGGAGTATGCCGCCGCGCTCTTCATGGGTTCGACGCTGCCCGCGCCGCGCCGCAAGGCGCTCGTCGCGAAGCTGTCGCGCTATACGGGCCTCACGGCCGCCTACATCGAGCAGACGGACCTTCGCGTCGAGATCTTCCGCTTCTGCAAGGAGCTGTTGCGCGACGAGGGCCGCACGGTGGGGCGCCTCGACAGCCGCTTCACGGGCTTCGATCGCGATGCGGCGGGCGAGCGATTCGAGTTCGATCCGGGATTCACGCAGGTGTTCGGCGCCTACGCCGCTGCGATGAACCACTACGTGCGCGGCGACCTGCGTTTCGACGCGGACGTGCCGTACGAAGTGCTGAAGCCCCTGTACATGACCTGGGGCTGGAGCGAGTTCCACAACCGCTACGCGACGGTCGGCGACACGCTGCGCAAGGCGATGACGATGAACCCGCACATGCGCGTGCTGGTGGCAAGCGGCTACTTCGATTTCGCCACGCCGCACTTCGCGGCGGACTACTCGATCCATCACCTGGGCCTCGCGCCGGAGCTTCGCGCCAACATCGACGTGAGCTACTACGAGGCCGGGCACATGATGTACGCCCACAAGCCCTCGCTCGCCAGGCTCGCGGGCGAGATCCGCCGCTTCGTGGCGGGCTAGGCTTCCTCGCGTTCCTGCCGGGCGAGCGCCCAGGCCACGTGCTCGCGCACGAGGGCCGACGGGTGCTCGCGGCGTTTCGCGAGCGCGTCGCGGATCCTCGCGGAGCGCGGCGCGTTTCCCAGCGCGACGGCGATATTGCGAAGCCAGCGCTCGTGGCCGATGCGCCGGATCGCGGAGCCTTCGAACCGCCGGGCGAAATCCTCCTCGGTCCACTCGAATAGATCGACCAGGTCCGCGGCGTCGAGGCCATTGCGCACGGCGAAGTCGGGATCGTCCGCGGCCCTGGCGTATTTGTTCCACGGGCACACGAGCTGGCAATCGTCGCAGCCGTAGATTCGATTGCCCATCGCCTCGCGTAGCGACTCCGGAATGGCCCCGTGGTGCTCGATCGTGAGGTACGAGATGCAGCGGCGCGCGTCGAGCTGGTGGGGCGCGACGATCGCGCGGGTGGGGCAGATGTCGATGCAGCGTTCGCAGGTGCCGCAGTGCTCGCTCACGGGCGCGTCGCGTGCGAGATCGAGGCTCACGAAGAGCTCGCCGAGGAAGAAGAGCGAGCCCGCATCGCGCGAGAGCAGGAGCGTGTGCTTGCCGCGCCAGCCCAGCCCGCTGCGCGCGGCCAGCGCCACTTCCATGACGGGCGCGCTGTCGGTGAAGACGCGGTAGTGGAAGGGTCCGAGCTCCGCCGTCATGCGGTCTGCGAGCGCCTGGAGCTTGGCGCGCAGGACCTTGTGGTAGTCGCGGCCGAGCGCGTAGCGCGAGACGAAGGCGCGTTCCGGATCGTCGAGCACCTCGATGCTGTCCCGGGCGTCCGCCGGTGTGTAGTTCAGGCGCGCGCTGATCACCGAAAGCGTTCCCGGCACGAGCTCCGCGGGACGCGCGCGGCGCACGCCGTGGCGCGCCATATAATCCATCTCGCCGTGCCAGCCGCGGCCGAGCCATTCGAGGAGGCGCGCTTCCTCCGTGGCGAGGTCCGTGCCCGCGATCGAGATCGCATCGAATCCCAACTCGCGTCCCCAGCGCTTCACGCGCGCTTCGACGCCCGCCTCTTCAACCGCCGAGTTCATTGCGCGATGGTAGCCCTGAAAACGATCCTGCCCGACGAGGCGGCGACGCTCGAATTGGGCGCCGCGCTTGCCAACGGATTCGAGCCCGGGATCGTTATATACCTGAGCGGCGAGCTGGGCGCGGGCAAGACCACGCTCGTGCGAGGCGCGCTGCGAAGCCTCGGCCACGAGGGGCCGGTGAAGAGCCCCACGTACGCCTTGGTTGAAGTTTATGAGGTTTCGAGGTTACACTTCCATCACTTTGATTTTTATAGGTTCCACGACCCCCGAGAATGGATCGACGCGGGATTCCGGGAGACCTTCAACGGGCTCAATGTGAGCCTGGTGGAATGGCCGGAAAAGGCCGGTGGCATGTTGCCCCCCGCGGACCTGGAAATCGTCCTGGCATTGCATGGCACGGGACGCAGTGCCGCGCTCACCTCGAAGTCGATCCTGGGGCAGAAATGCCTCGCTCGCGTCGAAGCGTCATATCCCTTCTCCTGAAGTTCCTGCTGCTCGCCGCGGCGCTCGCGGTCGCCGGCGTTTCGCTCGCGGGCGAGAAAGTCGCCTCGTCGCGCGTGTGGCCCGCGCAGGAGTACACGCGCGTCACGCTCGAATCGCCGAACGCGATCAAGTTCCAGTTCTTCTTCGTCTCAAGTCCCGAGCGCCTCGTGGTGGACCTCGAGGGCGTGGATCTCAACGACGAGCTGAGGAACCTGCCTTCGAAAGTGGGCGCCGACGATCCCTACATCCAGGCGGTGCGTGTCGGCTTGAACCGTCCGAACGTCGTGCGCATCGTGTTCGACCTGAAGACGGAGGTGAAACCCTCGGTGTTTCCGCTGGCGCCCGCCGGCGAGTACAAGCATCGCCTCGTGCTCGACATCTATCCGGCCAAGCCCGCGGATCCGCTGCTCGCGCTCCTCGCGCCGCAGACGGATCCCATCGGCGAGATCGCGAATGCGCCGGTGGCGGTGCCCGACCTTCCCGTGACCAAGCTCGCGCCGGCGAAACCCGACGAGGGACCGCGCGAGCCATCGAAATCCGCGCCGAAGAAGGCCGCGAAGACCGACCGTCTCGTGATCGTCGCGGTGGATGCGGGCCACGGCGGCGAGGATTCGGGAGCGCGAGGGCGCGGGGGCACGAAGGAGAAGGACGTGACGCTCGCGATCGCGCGCAGGCTCAAGGCGCGCATCGACCAGGAGACGAACATGCGGGCGGTCCTGGTGCGCGACGGCGACTACTTCGTGCCGCTCGGGCAGCGCGTCGCGAAATCGGAGCGCATTCGCGCCGACCTCTTCGTGTCGGTGCATGCGGATGCGTTCGTCCGTCCCGACGCGCGCGGCTCGTCGGTGTTCGCGCTCTCCGAACGTGGCGCCACGTCCACGGCGGCACGAATCCTCGCGCAGCGCGAGAACGAATCGGACCTGATCGGGGGAGTGAACTTCGGAGTGAGCGACCCGATCCTCAGGAGCACCCTGCTGGATTTGTCGCTCACCGCGACGATCCGGGATTCGCTCAAGCTCGGCAAGGCGGTGCTGTCGGAGCTGGGTGACGTGAATGCGCTCCACAAGGCCTCCGTCGAGCAGGCGGGCTTCGCGGTCCTCAAGTCGCCCACGGTTCCGTCGATCCTGGTGGAGACAGCATTCATCTCCAATCCCGCGGAGGAGAAGCGGCTGAAGGACTCGGCGTACCAGGACAAGATCGCCGACGCCATCCTCGGGGGAATCAAGCGTTACCTCGCGCAGAATCCGCCGCTCGCGCGCTCGAAGGTCGCGGCGCTCGAGCCCTGACGCCCCGGGTGGCCGCGCGAAAGACATATGCGACGAAGGCTTCGGTCGCCGATTTCCTCAAGGCGATTCCGGATCCGCGCATGCGCAACGATTGCCGCGCCATCTCGCGCATCATGCAGGCGGCCACGGGAGCGCGCCCGCGGATGTGGGGACGCGACCTCGTGGGCTTCGGCATCCATCGCCACGTCGAGGGCAGCGGCCGCATCGCCGAGTGGATGCTCATCGCCTTCGCGCCGCGCAAGACCCAGATCACGCTCTACATCATGGATGGGCTCCATCGTCATGGCGCGCTCCTCGCGGAGCTCGGGCCGCACACCGTCGGCAAGGCGTGCCTGCACGTGAAGCGCCTCTCGGAGATCCGCCTGCCGGTGCTCACGAAGATCATCCATGCCTCCGCGCTCGAGCGGAAGCGCACGAGCGTGAAGCGCGCGCCGAAAACGAAACCCAGGAAGGCGAAGCCGAAGAAGGCCTAGCGCGGCTTTTCGCCCGCGAGGCGCATCGCGCGCGAGACGTCCACGTCGGCGGCCTGGGCCTTCAGCATCGCCGTCGCCTCGAGCGCCGTCACCGGCCTCGAGAAGAGGAACCCCTGGAAGGCCTCGCAGTGGTTGGCGCGCAGGAATTCCAGCTGCGCGCGATTCTCGATGCCCTCGGCGATGCAGCGCAGCTTCAGGCGCTTCGCCATCGCGATTATCGCTTCCGTGATGGAGGTGCTCGAAGGGTCGTCGGGCACGTTCATGATGAACGAGCGGTCGATCTTCATGCTCGAGGCGGGCAGGCGCTTCAACTGGCCCAGCGACGAGTAGCCCACGCCGAAATCGTCCACCGCGACCTGCATGCCCACGGAGCGAAGCTGCGACAGCGTCTCGATCGACTGCTCGACGTTGCGCATGATCATGGTCTCGGTGATCTCGAGCTCGATGTGGCGCGGATTGGCGCCCACGTCGCGCACGATCTGAAGCAGCGTCGAGACGAGCCGGCGCGACATGAACTGGCGCGGCGAGATGTTGATCGAGATCGTCACCGCCGGCAGCCCCTCGTCTTCCCAGTTCTTCAGCTGCTGGCACGCGGTTCGGAAGACCCACTCGCCGATCGGGACGATGAGTCCCAGCTCCTCGGCCACGAAGATGAAATCCTTCGGGAAGATCTCGCCCTTCTGCGGATCGTTCCAGCGGATGAGCGCCTCCATTCCCGAGATTCGCCCCGTGGCGATGTCCACCTGGGGCTGGTAGCGCAGGAAGAATTCCTCGTTCTCGATCGCCTTGCGCAGGCGCCCCTCGATCTCCAGGCGCTTGGAGAGGAGGAAATTGAGGTCGTTGGTGAAGAAGCGGATCGTGTTGCGGCCCGCGTCCTTCGCCTGGTACATCGCGTTGTCCGCGTGCTTGAGCAACTGGTGCACGTCGGTCGCGTCGTTCGGGTAGTGGCTGATGCCGATCGAGGGCGTCACGTGGATCTCGTGCCCGCCGATCTCCACGGGGCGCGCGAGCTCCTTCAGGATCTTGTCGGCCACGACGCGCGCGTGCTCGGGCCGCTCGAGGTCGGGAAGGATCATCACGAACTCGTCGCCGCCTTCGCGGGAGACGGTGTCGCCCTCGCGCACGCAGGAGACCAGGCGGCGCGCCACGTCCTTCAGGATGAAGTCGCCGGTGTCGTGGCCGAGCGTGTCGTTCACCACCTTGAACCGGTCGAGGTCGAGGAAGAGCACGCCCACGTGGCGCTGCTTGCGGCGCGCGGCCATGATCGCCTGGTTGAGGCGGTCCTGCATGAGGCGGCGGTTGGGCAGGCCCGTGAGCGCGTCGTGGTGGGCCATGTAGTGGATCGTGCGCTCGGTGTTCAGGCGCTCCGTCACGTCGTGCACGAGCGAGGCGAAGCCGGTCACGCGGCCGTCGTTGCCCACGAGCGGCGTGTTGTACCACTCGCAGTGGATCGACCGTCCGCCGCGCGTCACGTTGGCGAGCGTGGTCTTGTTGCCTTCGCCGGAATTGACGAGCTCGCGGCACATCGCCTGCACGTTCTCGCGTTCCGATTCGCTTCCGAGGAGCGAGGCCACGGTCTTGCCCATGGCGTCGGCGGCGGTGAAACCGAAGATCGCCTCGGCGGCGGGGTTCCACGCGGTGATGCGCTCCTGCCGGTCCCATTCCAGCACGGCGAGCGGCGTGCGCTCGAAATGCATGCGCAGCTTCTGCGCCGCGAGCTGCTCGCTCTGCTGCGCCTTCACCTTCTCGGTGGTCTCCTCGGCGAGCGCCTCGTTGGCCTCCTGCAGTCTCGTGCGCTCGCTCTGCAGCTCCGTCGAGAGCGACTCGCGCGCGCGCCGCGTGGTGAGCGACTCGACGAGCGCCCGGTGAACGCGCGCATGCACGTAGGGCAGGATCACCGCGAGGATCAGGATCGATCCCGAAAGGAACATCTGGTTGCGGTCGCCGGACATGCCGAGCGTCACCGCGAGCGGCACGAGGCCGAAGACCGCCATGATCTTGTAAGCGAAGCGATGGGGCGCATAGTAGGCGACGGCCCCCGTGATGAGCAGCATCACCAGCATCACCACCGAAAGGCGCTGCACCATGCGCGTGGGATCGGGAAGGAGCGCGCTCCCGATCATCGCCCAGCACACGCCTGCGAGGATCGTCCCGGCGATGAAGCGGCCCTCCCAGAGCTTGAGCTCCGAGGCAGGCGGCGTGGTCTTGATGAATGCCTTGTAGAGGAGGTAACGGCCCACCGCGACGAGTGAAGTCGCGACGAACCACATGAAGAGCGACGGGCGCGCGAGATCCTGCCAGAGGATGCCGCCCAGGATGAAGATCACCAGCAGCGTGGCGAGGTGGCCGACGACGGAAAAGCGGAACAGCAAGCGCAATTGTTCCGCTTGCAGGTTCTGGTCCGTGGCATCCGCGGCCAGGTACGCCGCGGAATCTTGCGAGGTCATGCCGCTCCTTGCGTCGACGGGGCGCAGAGGGGGAAAGCGCGCCGCTCCAGTGTAACATTCCACTGTGAGCCTGATCCGGAATCTTCCCGAGCTGCTGGTGAACCAGATCGCCGCCGGCGAGGTGGTCGACCGGCCCGCGGCGGCCCTCAAAGAGCTCATGGAGAACAGCCTCGACGCGGGCGCGCAATCGGTCGCGGTCGAGCTCGTGGAAGGCGGCGTGCGCCGCATGCGCGTCGTCGACGACGGCTCCGGAATCGAGCGCGACGACCTGCCGCTCGCCGTGGCGCGCTTCGCGACGAGCAAGATCGCGACGCTGGAAGACCTTGAGAGGGCGGCGAGCCTGGGGTTTCGCGGGGAAGCGCTCGCTTCGATCGGCGCGGTGGCGCGCCTTTCAATCTCGAGCCGCCGCGCGGGCGACCGCCACGCGTGGAAGATCGCGTGCGAGGCCGGGCAGGTTTCCGCGGTCGAGCCCGCGGCGCTCGCGGGCGGCACGACTGTCGACGTCGAGGATCTCTACTTCAACACCCCGGCGCGCCGCAAGTTCCTGAAAAGCGAATCGACGGAGTACGCGCGCTGCGACGAGGCCTTCACGCGCATCGCGCTCTCGCGCCCCGAGGTCGCGTTCTCGCTCACCCACAATGGACGCCGCATGATGCATCTCGCGCCGGAGACGCTGCGCGCGCGCGCGGCGCGCCTCGTCGGCGAGGACTTCGCGAAGGATGCGATGCAGGCCACCGGCGAGAGCGCGCGCGTGCGCCTCGCGGGCCTCGTGGCGCCCCCCGGGTTCACGCGCGCTTCGCGCGACGCGCAGTTCCTCTTCGTGAACGGGCGCTTCGTCCGCGACAAGGTCGTGGCCCATGCGTTGCGCGAGGCGTACGCGGACGTGCTGCACCACGATCGCCATCCGGCCTACGTTCTCTTCCTCGAGATGGATCCCGCGCTCGTGGACGTGAACGTGCACCCGGCCAAGAGCGAGGTGCGCTTCCGCGATTCCGGCGCGATCCACCAATTCGCCTTCCACACGGTGTCGCGTGCGTTGTCGTCCACGCTCGAGAATCGCGAGGCGCGCCCGCTCGCGCCGGGCGTCGCGGCTCCCACGATGCCGATTCCCGAATTTCGCCAATCCACGCTGCAGGTCGCGCAGCCGGCGCAGCGCTACGAGGCCTTCTTCGCCTCGGCGATCGTGGATGAGCGCCGCGACGCGCCCGCCACGGCAGCGACCGAAGCGCCCACGCTGGGATTCGCGCTCGCGCAACTGCATGGCGTGTACGTGCTCGCGCAGAACGCCGCGGGGCTCGTGCTCGTCGACATGCACGCCGCGCACGAAAGGATCGTGTACGAGGGCCTGAAGGACGCGCTCGACGCGGCCACGCTTCCGTCGCAGCCCCTGCTCGTGCCGATCCCGATGACGGCGACGGCGGAGGAAGTGGAGCAGGCGGAGCAGGGACGCGGCGCGCTCGAAAGCCTGGGCTTCGACGTGGCGGCCTCCGGGCCTCGCGGCCTCGTGATCCGCGCGGTG
>Ga0070731_10004307_pt1 | contig 12324 bp, 9 predicted proteins | sample Coa_R1_2_FD_66448 | JGI IMG/M metagenome (GOLD analysis project Ga0070731, IMG submission 66448) | Surface soil microbial communities from Centralia Pennsylvania, which are recovering from an underground coalmine fire - Coalmine... | ecosystem: Environmental > Terrestrial > Soil > Unclassified ... | reverse complement strand
GACGGCAGGAGGCTCGCAAACCGGCTCTTCCATGTGCCAGATATAGTTGGGCAAGAAATCTTTGAATTCATCAGACGAAATCTCGATTTCATGATGCGCCGTTCCAAATTTCTCTGCTGCCATGCGGGCGTAGGGCCTCTCATCGATGACTCCCGAGGCAGAGAAACCGACGGTGTAGGAACTGGTCGCGCGTTCGGTCTTGTCAGCGGCGAAGCTCAGAATCGCAGTGGAATCAACCCCGCCACTCAGCAGAAACCCCACTGGCACGTCGCTGATCATGTGCAAGCCCACGGTTTCGTCGAGTAGCGCCAATAGCTCTTCCGCGGCAGCGGTTTCGTCAGTCATCGCCTCAGAAGGCTCGAAGTTCAAATCCCAGTATTGGGTTACGGTCACTTCGCCGTTGCGCGCAACAAGATACGATCCCGGAGCCAGCTTCTGGATGTTCTTGAACAGGGTTTGCTCGCCCGGCATGTAATAGAAGGTCAGAAAGCGGTCAATCATTGCCGGATCGATTTCCGCGGTGCAATCGGAATCGGCAAGAATGGCCTTGATTTCGGATGCGAAACTTAGGCCATCGTCGCTCACCTTGTAGTAGAGCGGCTTGATCCCAACTCGATCCCTTGCCAGCAGCAGACTGCGTTGCCTTTCGTCCCACACGGCAAAAGCAAACATACCGCGCAGCTTCTGAACCAGTTCCGGTCCATGCTCTTCGTACAGGTGAACGATCACCTCAGTGTCGGTATGCGTGCTGAACACATGGCCTTTGCTCGCGAGTTCGGCGCGTAAGGATCGGTAGTTATAGATCTCTCCGTTAAAGACGACCCAGACGCGGCCGTTTTCGTTCGAGATCGGCTGGTGACCGCTGTCCAGATCGATAATCGAGAGCCTGCGGAATCCAAGCCCAATTTGGCCGGATACGTAGAAGCCTTCGTCGTCGGGGCCCCGATGCCGAATGGCCGCTGCCATGGCTCTCACCTGCGAGTGAGAAACCCTGGCTTCATGATCAAACATCAATTTTCCGGCGATGCCGCACATAACAGGTCTTTTCAGCGATTTCTTCCGGTTCAGTTACTTTCAGGGGCGGCGAACAGATGGTTCGTCCTGCCTAGCGCCCACTTCAGAACCGCACTCCACTTTGCCGCGGTCGCGCGCAGAGCTGCGACGCCCTCCGCAGACAGCCGGAACGGTAGCATCAGACCAATCACAATCAGGCGCAACATGGCGGCCAGTCCCGTGGTGGCTCTGTATGCTTCGGCGTACATTGCTCCGCGAGTACGCTGGCAGAACTGAAGAATCGCCTGCCGCTGCATAACCGCGACCCATACGCTCCCTTTTCGTGACATGCTCGTTCCACCGCCGTGGTGGATGACTGATGCATCATTGGTGCTGTACACGTTCCAGCCCAGTCTCTTCACCTGAAAACAAAGATCCACGTCCTCGGCATACATAAAATAATCGCGGTTGAACATGCCGGCCGCTTCGAAGACGTCACGCCGCGTCATCAGGCAGGCTCCGGACACGACCTCAACCTTCGTTGAATTTTCCGGATCCGAAAACAGCGAACCGATACCCCAAATTTTCCAGTGAGGCCACATCAGGCGAATCGGTTCGATATCCAATAACTGATTGGCGATGGTAGGAAACCTCTGGATGCAGCTGGTTTGCACGGAACCATCCGAATTCATTAGTCTGCAACCCATGATTGCCGCATCCGGAAGCGCTTTCATGCGATCAAGCATCGTTCCGATCGCGCCGCCGATGATCTCGGTATCAGGATTGAGAAAAAGAAGATAACTTCCTGACGCGTAGCTGACGCCAAGATTGTTCGCACCTGCGAAACCCAAATTCTTCCGGCTGCGCAAAACCAGCGCGTCGGGAAAGTTTTGCGCGATGTGCGCTGTGTCTTCACCGACTGAGCCGTTGTCCACCACGATGACTTCCAGCCGAACATCAGCCTCTTGGCGGTAGATCGATTCAAGGCACGTCCGCAAATACGCGAAGGAGTTCCAATTCACAATAATGATCGATAGTTCCGCGGGCGCATTCTGGCGTTGCTCCATCCCTGTACCGAGAATTTCGATTTGATCGCTGATTTGCATGATGAACGAACCCTGACAGCTGTTATTTCCAGATCGTTTCCTGCCCCAGGAGCCGCTGCATCTGTTGATGCCGCAGAAAGTGGATCAGGGCAGGATCGTCGATGCGCGGAGTTCGCTTGCAATAGCCGGAAACAAACCCCAGCGCCATGGCGACAGAACCAATCACGTACGGCGCATCTGTCAAGCGATACACACAGCGCGCAGCCATAAACAACGGATGATAGCCCGCGAAATAGTAGGCCTTCCCGTTCTTGATCAGGTTTTTCCAGCGGCTCTCGGCGGTTCCGGTGACACGATGGTGGATAGCACGAACATCCTCGAAAGTTTCGGTTTGCCAGCCGAGCATGTTGGCCTTGACCTCGTCGACGATGTCCCACCCGGGGGCGACTTGCAGCCCGCCGATGGCTCGCCAGCAATCTTTTCGGTATATTTTCGTCGCGCCGCGAACGTGAAAGCGCGGGCACTTTTCAATTTCCGGCTGGCCGTCGATCATGTGGTACAGGCTTCCGCCTCCGATGCCCAGGCGCGCATTCTGCTGAAAGTGTTGCAACGCTTTCTCAAAGTAATCGGACGGCAGCCCGAGATCGCCATCAAGCTTCACCAGAAAATCCCAGTCGTCAATTTGCAAGCAATCGAAACCTTTGTAAATCGCCTCCACCACACCGGCGCCCGAGTAGCGGTAGCCGCGATTGCCTCGCACCACAAGTCGAATCCAGGAGTGTGAGCCGGCGTATTGCCGCACGACTTCCGCCGTATCGTCACTCGAACCATCGTCGACGATGATCCACTCGACAGGCTTAACCGTCTGAGCGAGCATCCCTTCGATGGTCGCGGCAATATATTTACTCTCGTCGCGCACCGGCGTAATAACGACGTATTTGGTCATGGAACTCTTCATCTAAACACTCAGGCAGGAACTGCGGAGGCCGATCCGTCAAAAACCGGAACTGTTGCTCGCGCCGGAATGCGCTCAACGTGCTTCATTGCCGGAATCGCGCTCGCTGAGATGATGGCGAGAAAGGCGTACCAGGAAACCATGGTTTGATCGAAGTAAGAAATTCCAAAGAATGCCACCACATGGGCCAGCAAAGTGACGCCGAGCGCCCAAAAATACCACTGCTGGCGCTTCTTTTCCTTTAACGCAATGCGGGCGCGGCCTGTGTACTTGAAGCCAAACACAATCGTAGCCACGAACAGCCCGAACGGTATCAGGCCGGATGATTCGCAGATCGCCACGTACTGGTTGGCTAAATCCCACATATCCCATCCCCACTGTGCGTTCTGGGTCGTGCCCAAAAGCCACCAGTCGCCAAAATGCCGGATGCACTGGTCAACCAGGAAGTAGCGATGGTAGCTCGATGATCCGCTGATTACGTCTACCCGGGCGATGAGCGCCCACACCGGCGCCTTCATCGCCAGATGCAATGTCACAAGCCCGATCACCATGCCCCACCGCATCAGGCGCATTCTTGCGCGCAGCGGCCAGAAACAAATACCCACGATCGTGGCGGCACACGCCAGGATCGGCGTGCTCGAGTTCGAGCACATCGTAATCACAACCGCGGCGACCATGCCGATCACCATTACGGAGCGAAGTTTGCGCGTCTTCGACCACTGTGCGAAAAACAACGGCAACAAAGTCGCACCAAATGTGCCGGCAAGAATAGGATGCGAGAACGAGGCCATCGCTCGAAAACGGTCGTCGCGCTGCATGAGGGAACCGATGGCCGACGCGCGAAAGCCGCCCAGCATCGCATACGGATTTCGTCCGGTGGCCTGCTCGATGGTCATCACCACTGCAACGAATGAAGCGATGCAAGCCAGAACCACGATGGTGAAGTCAGCGTCGTCTTCGTCGCGAATCGCAAACCGCAACAGAAAGTAAATGCCGAAAATCTGGAACATGGTCCCTAGCTGATTGATCAGCGCTCCCGAGTCACGCCAGAGCAAGATCGTATCCACGGCGGTAACGATCACCCATAAGATCACCGCTTTGTCGATCGCGTTCACGCCTCCACTGAAGATGCTCTGCCTGGAACCGACTCGCGCGGTCAACATCCGGGCAGCGCCGAACAGGACCAAGACCCGCACCATCTGGAAGTGAAGCGAGCCGATCACAACCACCTGGTCCATGGGGATCAGCAAAGCGGCGGCGAGGAATGGAGCGACAATCATTTTCCGCCGCAACACGCAAATTAAAATTCCTGCGATCAGAACCACAATGGCTACAGCCGGATTGAGGACGGTGTATGCAATACCACCGCCGAATCTCATGTGCTGGGGTTCCACAGATAACTCCGATCGCCTACTCGCGGAAGAAGAACGGTCAAGTACGGAACAGTTGATTCAGCAAGCGAATCAGAAAACGTTGGCGTTGAAGCCTTCCCGCCGCGCCACCACGCCGCGAGCGAACGTTGGGGACACATACGCAAGCAGCCACTTCAGCAGCAGGCCAAGAGTAAGGTTATATTTCGCCGCGGTAGCCAACTCCCGGAGCGCTAACTGATATTGGCCGCTTGCCAGATACCAGTTCGCCCATCCGCTGTGCACCGCCCGCAGGTGCTTCAAGATGATCCTTCGAATATCGGAAGAAGATTCCGCCGCAAGCGACAGCCATTTTTCGTATCGATACTGCTCGCATTGCAAACGGAAATCCACATTGTCCCAGACTGCACAAGTTCCAGCGTGGCGCGCCGCAGCCTGGCTGCGGTCGATGATGGCAAGCGGAAGGTTCACGAAACAGTAACCTGTGACCAGCGCAAGACGAAAAATGAAATCGTAGTCTTCGGTAAATCGCAGCCGCGGGTCAAAGCCGCCGATCTTTCGAACCAGTTCAGTACGGCAAAGCAATGTGACCACCGAAGCGCCGGACGAGGATTCTGCAAACGTACGCACAGGATCGGGCAAAGCTCCTAAAACGTCGCCGTATTTCTGCCCATAGAACCGGAATAACGTCGTATCCATGTGCGGATTGTTCACAAATTGGCCGTCGGTGAAGCAAGCCCCGCAATCCTCGAACCGGTCGATGGCGCGAAATTGCCATTCCAGCTTTTCAGGAAGCCAATAGTCATCTGAATCGAGCAGTGCAAGCCACTCACCGCTGGCTCTTGAGATGGCATTATTCAAGGCCACACTTTTGCCCAGGTTCTCCTGATAGAAGTAACGAACTCGATCGCCGTAGCGACTTACAAGTGCCCGCGTGCCGTCGCTCGAGCCATCATCGGCAACGATAATTTCGTAATCGTTGTAGGTCTGGCTCAGCACGCTGTCGATCGCAGTCTTCAGCAGGTGTGCCCGGTTATAGGTTGCGATGATGACGGAAACTTTGGCAGGCATTTTGTGTATTTTTGCTGCTGGATGAAATTTGTAACGAACGCTTTGCGACGCTTATCCTCAGGCAGCCGGAGCGTGGATGCCATTCGAGCAGATGGAAAATTCGCTGGCTATGTTCAGGATTCCAGCCCATTCATCGAAAGGATGCGACTGCGGCTTCGCGCCCACCATCAGCTCCGGAATGCAATCCCAAAGGTCGATGCGCTCGTATTCGTTGAACAGCGTCACCCGCCAGCTATAGGGCCCGGGCTTCAACGGCAGCGAACCGACGCGGTGAACAAACTCGTGAATTCCCGGCTCCAGGCTGATGTTGTAGGCGGCGTTGCCCCACAGCCGCTGGCCCTCGGCATCGTTGATCTCGATTCCGTGAATCCCCAGCCGGATCGGCTCATTCACTTCCACCGTGAACTTCACCGTGAACGGACCAACCGAGGTAAGCAGGTGCGGTAATTCGGCGCGTGGCTCCACGATCTCCCAGCTCAGAAAGCGCGCTCTTGCGTTGGGGGTGTCGTTACTTTTACGGCGCGCCTCGCCATTCGATCCTGAAAGCAGCGCGGCTTCATAGGCGCCCACAACCTGCGCCGTCGGCCCTGCCTGCCGGATCTGGCCGTAGTCCATCCACAACACCTTGTCGCAGAGGCGGCGAATCTGGTTCATCTGATGGCTCACCAGCACAACCGTCCGGCCGCCTTGCGAAACTTCCTTTATCTTGCCCAGGCATTTCTTCTGGAATTCCAGGTCGCCGACCGCCAGCACTTCATCCACCAGCAAGACTTCCGGCTCCAGGTGCGCCGCAACCGCGAAGCCAAGCCGCGTGTACATGCCGCTAGAGTAGTGCTTGGCCGGCGTATCCAGAAACTTCTCTATACCTGAGAAGGCGACAATCTCGTCAAACTTCTTTTGGATCTCAACCCGCTTCATGCCCAGGATTGAGCCGCTCATATAAATGTTCTCGCGGCCGGTCAGTTCGGGATGAAACCCGGTGCCCACTTCGAGCAGGCTGCCGACTCGTCCCCACACTTGCGCCCGCCCGGAAGTGGGCTTGGTGATGCGCGTGAGAACTTTGAGCAGCGTGCTCTTGCCTGCGCCATTGCGCCCAACCATGCCGACAATCTCGCCCTGCCGGATTTCCAGGCAGATATCGCGCAGCGCCCAGATGTATTCCCGCTCCCTCTGGTTACCTTTGCGAAACATCCGCAGCGGCGCCGTCAGCGTGTTGGTCAACACGTCGCGCAGCGCCAGATAGCGCTCGCGCCGCCCCAGGCGATAGTGTTTGCTGAGGTTCTCGATTCGAATGGCAACCTGGCTCATCGCTTAAATCCTGTCGGCAATTGTGCCTTCCATATTCTTGAAGTAGATCAGGCCCCCCACCAACAGCACCACGACTGCCGCGGCAGAGACCAGAAGAAATGCGCTTGGAGGCTGGCCCACCCCCGTCAGCGACCAGCGGAAACCTTCAATCACGCCGGCCATCGGATTCAATCCGTAAAGCCATCGCCAGCGCACCGGGATCAACGTGCTGGGATAAGCCACCGGAGAAGCGAACATCCACACCTGCACCAGGAATGGAATGGTGTAGCGCACGTCACGGTACAGTGCGTTGAGCGCCGAAAGCCACAAGCCCGTGCCCAGCGCAGTGGCAATCGCGAGCAATAGAAAAACCGGAACCAGCAACGCCGTCGGCTTTGGCGTGATGTGATAGACCATCATCAAGCCAATCGCCAGCACGAACGACACCGAGAAGTCGACCAGTCCTGAAAGCACCGAAGAAATCGGCAGAAGCACTCGCGGGAAATAAACCTTGGTGATGACTTTTTCTTGCTCCACAACTGTGTTCGTGGCATTGGTCAGAGCGCTGGCAAAGTACATCCAGGGCAGCAGAGCGCAGTAATAAAAAACCGGATAAGGCAATCCCCCGGAAGGCATCTTCGCCAGCCGTCCAAAGAAAAAGGTGAACACCAGCATGGTAAACAACGGCTGAATGATGACCCACCCCACTCCGATCACCGTCTGCTTGTAGCGAACCTTCAAATCGCGCCACACCAGAAAGTACAGCAGTTCGCGATAAGCCCAAACCTCCCGCAGGTTCAGCTCCAGCCAACCGGAGGGCGGAGCAATTTCAAAAGTCGGGACGGCGTCTGCGGCCACCGCAGCCCCGCACATGACGCTCACCCCGCATTCTGCTGTTTGATCGATCTGGACGCCCGTGCTTGTTGCCAAAGAATTACCTCGTATAAGTTTGTAGAGTTTGCTGAAGAGTCTGAGCCTGCTCAGGTCGAGAGGCGAACTATGAATACACTTCTTTGCGGGAGAAAGATGCGGCTCTACTACTTCTGCGGCGCGGAAAACAGAACCTGCCTGAGCATCTGCTTGAATCCCTGTGGGAGATGCCGCCCCAGAAGCTTCAGCCCGCGTCTGGCGACGGCAGGACTAGACTCTTCGCTCAAGCTACGTGCATAATCCGTCGGCAACTGGGGACAGCACACAGGAGAAACGGTAGTTCCCTTCACGGCCATCAGGGTCACTCGTTCCCTTGGTTTCTCAGGCTCATGCGGGATATGGCACTCATACACCGACGTAAATCCGACATCGTATAGCAACCGCGAGAGGGAAACCTTGGTGAAGTGCGTCGCACTGGGATTATCCAAAGAGGCCCAGAGGTTCTTTCGTTTCTCCTCCGCAGTTGCATTTGGGGCATGCTCACGAACGCTCTTGCCCCAATAGGTCTTATCCCGCCACACAAAACTTTGCTCTGCGTCGGGGCTCGTAGCTGTGTCAAAGATGGCGATGTTGCGGCACGTGGCGGAGATGTTTTCAACGAATCTGAAGGCGTCGGCAGCGTCCAAGTGATAAAGGATACCTAGGCAGAGAACCGCGTCGAACGTCCCGTACTTCGACTCATTGAGATTGCGAACGTCATCCTGACGGAAGTCGATATTGCCCAAGGAAAGCGATCGCGCCGCGAAACGAGCCTTCTCCAAATTCGCCTCTCGGCCTTCGATCCCCACGACCTGGGCTCCTCGCCTGGCAAACTCTATGGCATACATTCCTTCGAGGCAAGCCAGGTCCAATACCCTTAGATCGCCGACCGGGCGTCGGCTAAGGTCGGCAACGATCTGCACGATTCGCCTCAGCTTGACCTCGTCGCCCACAACTCCCGCGGCCATTGTGAACACCCCGTCTGCAAGACGGAGGTTGTGAGCGGTCCAGGGTCCATAAATCTTTTCGACCGCGTTTTTCTGATCAGACACACTTTGCGGAATAGTGCATGCACTCATATGCGCGAACCTCTAGGTTTGAATATTGGGAGTTCCTACGAAAGGACGCTAGCTAGTGGAGGACAACTTGAGAACGGAGCCGTCTTGCCCTGGGATAGCCAGACGCAAGACGGCTGTCGAATCTTTACCTAAATTTCGAAGACTTTCGACGATCTAATTTACTACGGCCGAGAGGCCGGAGGGAGGATTCGGCGAATTCCCGCCAGAGCCGGCGCCCGCGTACAAATAGGCCCCAGCATCCCAACTTCCGCTCGTCAATCGCGGCCCGCCGTTATAGTTTGGATAGATCACCGCGTGACTGCCGGAGTTATAACCCACGCCAAGCAATGCCGAGCCTGGCGCCGTGTACGCCGTGCACAAAGAGGGGTACGTTGAGCAGGTCAGCGTCTGGTTCGCCGCATAACCGGCCGCGCATGGTGTGACTCCGTTGCAGTTGGAGGAAGTAGGGGCAATTACGTCCGCCGAATCACTTGCCGAACTGATATAGCCCGCGTTGTAGCACTGGGCAGTAGTCCAGTTGATTTCGCTGCCTGAACTGACCGGCGACCCAATGGCCGAGGAATCGCAGAAGATGTTGCCCTGCAACTTTCCCTCCCACGAACCGTTGGCTCCAACGGTTCCGCCGAGAAACGTATTGTTCCAAATGTACAAGCTGGTCCCGCCACCGGTGGGATCAACATCGACGATCTGCGCTCCCGATCCGCCGTTGTCGTAGTAGATATTGTTGAAGAAGTAATCAGTCTGAGACGGATTTAGCCAGCCGACGACAGCCGCAGTATTGTGACGCACCACGTTGTTATAGACCGTATTTGTTGCCGCTGACTCCGCGTTGAACTCAAAGCCATTTGAGTGCGTCTGACCGTCGCTCGATTCCGAGATGTACTCGATCAGGTTGTCGTGGAACGTGTGCATGTTGTTGCACACAAAACCGTTGGAATTGTAGCGGATCACGTTCTGGTGAGCGTCATAGCAGTTCCATAGAACTGCTGAAAAGCTGGAGGAGTCCGAGTCCGAGCCATCAATAACATTTCTCACTAGCTGGCATCCAGGACATGCGTCCTGATGCGAGTCGCCCGATATTCCTTGTGCCCCGTCACAGTTCCCGCTGCCCCCGCCCGATCCGCAGGAAAACCGGACGTGGCTCCAGCCGTGCAGATAGTTGTTCGAAATGATGATGTTGTGCGTCGTCTCCGTACCCGAACCGATGTACACGAGGCAACAGAGCCCGTTCCCATTCTGTGTTGAGTGCCAACACCCGCCCAGAATCTCGAAGTTGTCAAAGGTGACGTATCCCACAGCGATGTTGGCGAAGGCCATCGTACTCTCATCGTAGGAGCAAGACGAAAGCGCCGTTGATGCAGTAATCGGATTGTCGCCATTTAGAAGCGGCCGGACCCACATGCTGCCGGAATACCAATTCGGATCAACACCAACATAGATCGGACTGCCTGAAGTCCCAGCCCAGCTCCATGTCCACGAGCCGCCAGTGGCAGGCGTTCCCGCCCCATAATGCCACGTATCCCCTCCCCGAAATATGAAGCCAGTGCCTGCGCCGGGATTTGTTGAGGCGCAGGTTCCCGAGCAGTTCGGCATTCCCGGGGCATGGAGCCAGGGGCTTGTCTCTGAAGTGCCCGAGTTCGAGTCGGCCCCATCCGCCGCCACGAAGTAGCAGTTAGTCACACCTAGGCTGGAAAGCGTTGTCAAAGCTCCGGTCGACGAATTCAGATAGTTCTGCGCCGTCGGGCAGGATCCGCCCGCAGCCCAACCAGGAATCGAAATGAATAAAAACAGGACTGAAATAACGCTATACCGCAGCAATCTTGCCATTGGGGGGTCTCCGTACCGTGAGTCGTTGTACGTAAAGACTACCGGACCCCCGGGTCCAGGAACATGTCTCAGAAGGCCATGCCCCAATATGAAAAGGTTCTGTGCAGCGACTGGCCTCTCAGCCGAATACCTTAGTTATCTGAAGTTTAGATGAATGTCGAAGTCATAAATTATGTTGAATTTTTAATCAGTTACCGCTCGCAGGCGCATTTTTGCAGCGCATCACCGTAGGTCGGGAACGCTCGGGCAATCATCTGACATCATGCTGTCCGCGAAGTTGGAATTTGAGACAGTCAGGTGGCCCGAATTCACCTGGGTTCCGGCAAAAGCATAAAGCAGCCACCCCAAATGATAAGGGCGGCACTCGTACAGAACCTGCAAATCGCGTGCGATGCCACGGTTCCTTCCCAGGGCTGCGGATAAGTAACCGCGATAAACGTCGAATCTACGCTGACCGACACATCTCCATATCAGGTTCTCAGACTCATCGGTAAGATCCTGCTGCAGTTCGTTGGCGCCGTAGATCCAGCCTAACCCCTTTTCGATCGGCCCGCGAAAATCAGTGCCGCATGCATTCTGCAGTGCGGTCAACGCCATCGGCGCCATCCCATCCTGATGAACAGAAAACACAGGATAATGCTCGACCACCTTGCCGCTAACCGAATTGTAGTGCCACCACCACTGGCCTTCGGGTCCCTGCATTCTGCAAATCGCGCGCGCGCATTTCAGCGCCGCCTGAGATGCCTCCTCGATTTGATAGACCCGTGAAAATTGCACCATCGCATAAATGGGGTAGACTTGATCGGCAAAACTGCCAATGTGACCTCGTACTACTCCCCCCAGAGACCTCCATCGCGATCGATGCCCAAAGATTCCATGCGGTCCCTGGTTAAGCCGCAACAATTCGTAGCTCTCAGTTGCCGGAGCTTGCAACGGCCCTCTCAATTGCAAAGCCGATTCAGCCGCGTGACTTATGCCCGCCAGAAACCATGCCAGTTCCATCGTTCGGTCTTCGTCAACCCCGGAATAGCTTTGGATCGCTTCTTGTAAATCATAGGTATGGAGAAAGCTTTCCAGATGTTTTTCCGATACCAACGCAGATACCCAACATAGAAGTCCGAGATCACCAAGATTGGTGATTCTTTTTTTCTCATGCAGGAAAGGTCCAAGTATTGCGCTGATGTCCATCGGGCAACCCAGGCCTGCCGCCTTCGCCCGGACTAACCCAGCCAGGGTGATCAGCGTGTATCGGTCAGAAACGCCTTCCCTCACGACGCCGGATTGCGTGCTCTTCACCCGATGGCAGAACAAGCCGGACTCCGCGTCATACATGAGACGAAGGCTTCGTAATGCCATCTGGCACAACTCGGCAACACGAGAGTCAGTGCTATGAGCTAATACAGTGGTTGCCATTTTCAGGATATGTCTTTTTCACGATCATAAGAACATGTCGAATGATGATCGAAAGGGTTGCGTCCTCTACCAGCATAGGAAATGCCGGACATATTCGTTTTTTCAGGACGACTTTCTTGCGTACGTCACTCACATTTTCAATGAGCACCAGACGGCCTTGCCTTGCGAGATAGCGATCCACCGCTCCGATTGTCCCGCGAAAGGTGCTGTAGACAGGGACGCCAAGAGCGGCTGCCTCGCGGTTCATCGTTCCACCACCGCTGATCACAAAATCTGAATGCCAGATCAGATTTAGCCCATCCAGCACTCCCGCCGGAATCTGCATGACTTGCTTCTCGATGAGGCTTCCCCAGCGCGACCTTATGGCAATCGCC
>Ga0070731_10004306_pt1 | contig 12324 bp, 9 predicted proteins | sample Coa_R1_2_FD_66448 | JGI IMG/M metagenome (GOLD analysis project Ga0070731, IMG submission 66448) | Surface soil microbial communities from Centralia Pennsylvania, which are recovering from an underground coalmine fire - Coalmine... | ecosystem: Environmental > Terrestrial > Soil > Unclassified ... | reverse complement strand
CGGATTTGGGAAGCACGAACGGGACCTTCGTCAACGGGCGGAAAATCGAGCCGAACTCCGGCGTCGACCTCAAGGATGGCGACAAGATCTCCATCGGGTTCTACACCCTCCTCGTCACGGCCATGGAGGACGATTCCGGGGACCGGACGATGGTCATGGTGGACCCGTCGCGCCAGCTCGCGCACCTGGTGGACGAATTGCCGATCGTCTACGCCCGGCACGCCGCGGCGCCGGCCGAACAGCGGAAGAAGCTGATCCGGGGCATGATCCAGTCGATGGTGACGGCCGTGGGTCCGGACAATGCGCGATCCATCCTGACGCAGCTCCGCTCGCGGTTCCGCGCGGCGGAGGGAGCGGTCGTGCTCGAACGGACGACAGCCATCCGCCGCAAGGAGGCGGAAGTCCAGGTCCAGGAGAGCTTCTCCCAGGCCGGCTACCGGGTGCTGAGCGACATTTCCGCGCAGTTCGTGGGCGAGGGGAAGCTCGAAACGGCGGAGCAAGCGGAGCTTTTTGGCAAACAGCTGGCGAATGTCCTCGAGCTGACGTTCGACTGGATCTCCAAGAGCCTGCGGGGGCGGAAGGAGTTCGAGGAGCAGTTCAGCGCCGACCTCTCGATGATCTTCTCCAAGGAGAAGAATCCCCTGAAGGGCGGCGGCGGGCCCGGTGACATGGGCCGCTACCTCCTCGACTGGCGGATTCCCCGGGACCCGAAAGGAATCCGCGACGCGCTCGATAACGCTTTCAAGGACCTCACCATGCATCAGCTGGGGCTGCTGGCGGGCGTCCAGGAATCCCTCTCCGCAGTGCTCAAGCGGCTCGACCCGAAGGTGGTCGAACAGGAGGGGAAGGAGATGGGAAAGGGCGGGTTCCTGGCCAGCGCCGAGAAGCGTGCCTGGAAGCGGTACTCGGAAGTCTTCCACGAGATCTTCGCCGAGAACAGCAAACTGTTCAACGAGCTGATCTATCCCAACGTCCGGAAGGGATATCTCGCGCTGCACGACAACGACGCCAAGCAGTCGGCCGAGAAAAAGGGGGATTCGACCAAGAAGCACACGCCCCCGTCCGTGAGCCCGAAGGATTCGACGCCAAAATAGGATAGGGAGGAAGAGTCTCATGAGGAAGACCGTCATCCTGGCCGCCGCGCTGACGCTGCTGTCCGCCTGCGGCGGGCCCACGTGGCTGTATCTTCGCGGCTTGAAGCCGATGAACGAGAACGAGCGTAAGGAGTCGACGGCCGTCGACCTCCGCATCTACCAGCTGAAGGACGATTCGCGCTTCAACCAGGCGACCGTCGACAAGCTGTGGACGGACGAGAAGGGGGCGCTGGGGGACGACATCCTTGCGATGAAGACCATCACGGTTCAACCGGGCGTCGCCGACGACAAGCTGGTCGAGCTCAATCTCGGGGAACTGCCGGACAGCGTCCGCTTCATCGGTTTCCTGGCGCTGTTTCCCAAGGAGGACGACAAGGGTCCCCGGAAGCTGGTGCTGCCCAAGGCCGATGCCGGCAAGGTGCTGCGCCTCACCGGGTTCCACATCCAGACGGACAAATAGGCCCGACAACAATCAGGAGCGCCTCGTGGAATACGCCCAGAAGGTCCTGTGGAGCGAGGGGATGTTTCTCACCCCGCACCACTTTCAGCAGGCCGACCGCTACACCGAGAACCTGATTTCGCGGCGCCTGTCCGCGATCCGGTCCCTCGGCTGGGGGGTCTGCCGGCTTCAGATCAACACCGACGCGCTCGCCAATGGCGAATTCGTGCTGTCGAAATGCTCCGCGGTCCTCCCCGATGGCTCGGCGGTGGAGACGCCGGATCTGGATCCGCTGCCTCCCGAGCGGCCGATCGAGGCGGCCTTCGACGCGAAGCGGAATTCGCTCGGCGTGTACCTGGCCACCCCGCTCGCTCGGGCCGGCAGCCTCGCCTTCAGCGCCGAGGGGACGGTGGACGGGCGGCCGACCCGCTATCATCGCCGCTCGCTGGCCGCCGCGGACGAGAACAGCGGCGGAAGCGAGCGGGAGATCGTTTTGGCGGCCAAGACGCTGCGGATCCTCTTTGAGGGAGAGCCACAGGACGACTATGTGACGCTGAAGATCGCGGAGCTGACGCGGAGCGCGTCGGGGAAGTATACGCTCAGCGACGCCTTTGTACCGCCCTGCCTGTTCCTCTCGTCCTCTCCGCAGCTGGTCGCCTACCTGCGCCGCATCCTGGAGATGATCTCGGCGAAGAGCAGCGACCTGGCATCCCAGCGGCGGCAGCGCTCGGCGGGTCTGGTCGAGTTCACGATGTCGGAAGCCGCGAATTTCTGGTTCCTTCACACGGTGAATGCGACGATTCCGGTGCTGATGCACCTGCACAACCAATCCGACGTCCATCCGGAAAGCGTCTTCCTGGTCCTGGCCCGCCTCGCGGGCGAGCTCTTCACCTTCTCCGGCGAAGGGCATCCCAAGGACCTTCCCCAGTACAGCCACGATGCCGTCGGGCCGTCGTTTTCGGCGATCGAGAAGAAGATCTCCGACCTGATGGGCACGGTGATTCCGACGCGCTGCGCGCCGATTCCTCTGGAGAAGCTGCGGGAATCTCTGTTCAAGGGCCAGCTGCGGGACGACCGGCTCCTCGAAGGCCAATTCTATCTCGCGGTGTCGGCGGAAGTCCCCGAGGAGAAGCTCATCCGGGAAGTGCCGCTCAAGGCGAAGGTCAGCGCGAGCGACCGCGTGGACCAGCTGATCGCCGCGGCGCTGAAGGGACTGACCCTGAGGCATCTCCCGACCCCTCCGGCGGAGATCCCGGTGCAGCCGGGGCGGCAGTATTTCCAGCTGGACAAGACCGGCGAGCATTGGGAGGCGGTGAAGAAGTCGCGCTCGATCTCGTTCTATATCCCGCCCGAGTTCAAGAACCTGAAACTTGAACTGATGGGAGTGAAGGAATAACGCATGGCTGAAACGACCCCGACGAGCGCCGGGCCGGTCCTGGCCGACCTCTGCGGCGAGCTCCTGGCCTTCGAGCTGCAGCTCAAGCGCTCCAGCGATCCGGGAGACGCCGAGGTGCTCCGCCAGAAGATCGACGAGCAGTTCCGCGCGCTGGAGACCCGGGCCCGGCAGGCGGATGTCCCGCAGGAAGACGTCCAGCAGGCGAAGTACGCCATCGCGGCGTTCATCGACGAGATGATCCTGACCTCCTCCTGGCCGCTGAAGGACTCGTGGTCCGACAAGCCGCTGCAGCTGGCGTACTTCAACGACTTCGCGGCGGGAGAGGAGTTCTACAACAAGGTCGATGCCCTGCGCGGCGCCAAGCGCAACAACGTGCTCGAGGTCTACTACCTGTGCCTGGCCCTGGGATTCCGGGGGAAATACGTGGACCTTCAGGGCATGGAGAAGAAGAAGGTCCTCATGGACACGATCCTCCGGGAGATGCGCGGGGCCGTTCCCGCGGGGCCGACCCCGGGCGGGCTGTCGCCGGCCTGGCAGCCGCCGGACGCTCTGCCGGGCATCGTGAAGAACTTCCCGGCCTGGTTCGTGGCGGCGGCCTGCGCCCTCTTCGTCATCCTCCTGTTCATCCTGCTGTCCACCCTGCTGGGGTCGTCGGCCGACGCTCTGGTCAAGTTCCTCAGCTGAGAAGAAGGATTAGACCATGAAAATCCTGGCGGCGATCACGAAGGGCGGGACGACGCTCATTCTCGTCCTCCTCATCATCCTCCTGCTGATCTGGTTTGGCGGGGAACACTTCGGCGTGGCCACGAGGCTCCGCCTCCTGGGGGTCGTCGGCGTCGTGGTGGTGGCCCTCGTGCTGATCGTGATCCAGAAGGTGATGGCGGTCCGCAGCGCGCTCTTGATCGAGCAGAAACTGAAGGCCCAGGCGCAGGAGCAGGTGGCCAGCGCCCGCCCCGACCAGCGGGCGGACGTGCAGGCCGTTCAGACGCAGCTGGATGAGGCCATCCAGGCGCTCAAGACGTCGCGGCTGGGCAAAGGCGCCCTCTACAAGCTTCCGTGGTACATGATCATCGGCCCGCCCGGCTCGGGAAAGTCCACCGCGCTGCAGGAGTCGGGCCTGAACTTCCCGTACACCAGCCAGGGCCGCAAGGGCCTTCGCGGCGTCGGCGGCACGCGCAATTGCGACTGGTGGTTCACCGACGAGGGTATTCTGCTCGACACCGCCGGTCGCTACACCACCGAAATCGACGACCGCGACGAATGGATCGGCTTCCTCAGCCTGCTGAAGCAGGCGCGGAAGAGGAAGCCCATCAACGGCGCGATGGTCGCCGTCAGCATCTCCGACATCCTGGGCTCCACCGAGGAGCAGCTCGAGGCCCACGCCAAGAACATCCGGGGCCGTATCGACGAGCTGACGTCGACGCTCGAAATCGTGTTTCCGGTCTATCTCCTGTTCACGAAGTGCGACCTCTTCCAGGGCTTCGTGGAGTTCTTCGAGGACTTCTCGAAGAACGACCGCGCCCAGGTCTGGGGCTGCACCCTTCCCTACGCGCCGTCGGCCGGAAAACCCTACCGCGAGATCTTCGAGGAGGAGACCCGGAAGCTGTTCCGGAATCTCTCGTCCCAGCGCCTGTCTTCGCTGGCCACGGAGCGGCCGCCCGTCAAGAAGCAGAACATCTTCCTCTTTCCCCTCCAGTTCCAGACGGGGATGAAGAAGCTCGCGGATTTCGTGGAGATGCTCTTCCGCCCCAATCCGTTCCAGGAAACCTCGTACTTCCGCGGCTTCTACTTCACCAGCGGCACGCAGGAAGGAACCCCCATCGACCAGGTGATCCGCTCCATGAGCGCGGCCTTCGGCCTCAAGGAAGAGGCCGCCCCCCCGCCGGCTCCTGCCGACAAGAAGAGCTACTTCATCAACCATCTCTTCACGAAGATCATCTTTCCGGACCAGACGCTGGCGCGCACGTCCGCCAAGGCGCAGAAACGCCAGACGATCGTCCACTTCGGCACTCTGGGGGTCTCCGCGGTGGGGACGGTCCTCCTCAGCATCGTCCTGGTATCGTCTTTCTTCGCGAACCGCGGCCTGCTCAACTCCGCCGAAGCCTGCGCGGTCAAGGTCCGCGAGAACGAGAAGGCTCCCCCGGCGGTCGCCCTGGAGTCCCTGGACGGCCTGCGTCACGAAATTGAGTCGCTGGACGATTTCGAACGGAACGGCGCTCCCATTGCGAAGCGCTGGGGCCTGTACCGGGGCGGGGTGGTGAATCCCCACCTCCGGACGCTGTACTTCTCGTCCCTCAAGCGGATCCTCCTGGTTCCCTGCGGGGATCGCCTGCGCCGGGAGCTGGACGAGATTTTCAAGAAGGAGTCCCGGACTCCCGAGGACAACGAACGCCTGGACGACCTTCAGCGCGTGTACCAGATGCTGGCCGGAGAACTGCCGGCCGAGAAGGAGCACGATCTCCTGGAGGGCGTGCTGTCGAAGGAAGGCCGCTGGCTGAGCGGCCTCGGCGGCCAAGCCTCGCCCACCGCCGACCGGCAGCTCAAGTTCTTCCTGACCCAACTGGATCGCGTCCAGGATTGGCGCATCCCCGTCGACAAGATGATCATCAACCGGATCAATACCGAGCTCCGCCAGGGTCTCTGGGTGCTCCAAAGTTTCCGCGACACCGTCGACTCCGGCAAGAGCTCGTTCCCCAAGGTCACGGGAGATCGCTTCGTCAGCGGCCGCGGCAAGGAGCTCCTGAAGTTCAACTACGCGTTCTCCGGCCTCTTCACCCAGGAAGGCTGGAACGACTACATGAAGTCGGCGCTCAAGTCCAAGGCCGAGTCCCTGTCCCGCCGGTACGCGGAGCTCAAGATCGACCGGGAAGCCTCCAAGCTTGAGGCCGAGCTGCGCGAGCTCTACGTGAGGAAATACTCCTCGGAATGGGACGAGTTCCTGAAGGGCATCGAGGTGCTTCCCTTCCAGAACATGGAAGACTGCGACACGAGGACCAAGATCCTGACGGACGACCAGTCGCCGTTCAACGCCCTGTTCAAGGGGGTCTGGGAAGCGCAGCATCTCCGGATCCAGGACACGGATCCGCCGGCCCTCGTCGATCTGAAGCCGCTGACGGACGCTCGTACCGCGCTGATCGAGCTCCAGGGATTGGCGGGCGATTTCATCGCCACGACCCAGCCGGGCAACCGCGTCGCCGGATCGATGAAGGAAGGCAAGCTCCAGACGTTCCTCGACGGGTTCAAGAAGGCGAATCGCGGTCTCTCGGCAGCCGTCAACACCGCTCCCGTCGCCAGCCGTCCCCGGATGCAGGAGATCCTGTACCAGGTCATCGACAAGACCCGGGCCGCCCTGGCGGCCGAGGCGCAGAGGGAAGCCGATGAGATGTGGGGCAACACCGTCGCCAAGCTCTACAAGGAGTCGATCCAGGGCCGCTACCCCTTCGACGAGGCCTCGGCCTCGTCGGTGGCGCTGTCCGCGGTCACACACCTCTTCAATCCGCAGACGGGCATCTTCTGGAACAAGGTGAGCGATCTCCGGACGCTGAACGGGCTTCTCCTCGAGAGCAAGCCGCTGGTCGCGTTCTCGCGCGACTTCAATTCGTCGGTGAAGAAGGCCGAGAACTTCCGGCAGGGGCTGTTCCGGAAGGACGGGGACCGCCTCAACGTCCCGTTCAAGGTGACGCTGAAGCAGCGCGAAGGCGTCACCCACCTCAAGTTCACCGTGGGGAAGAAGGAGTTCAATCACAACGACCGCCCGGACAACCGGGGAGACCTCGTGTGGGAAGGAGAGCCCGGCGCGAGTCTCCAGATCCGCGTCGGTGAGGTCGACCGGTGGTTTCCCAAGGAGTTCAAGGACGACTGGGCGCTCCTGCGGCTGATCGCCTCCGGCAACCCGCAGCCCTCGGGCGACAAGAATTTCTCCTGCTCCTGGGACTTCAAAATCACCCGGCTGGGGACCGAGCAGACCTTCGTCGGCGACGTGCTGCTCGAAGCGGACGACCGGGTGAACCCGTTCCAGAAGGATTTCTTCTCCAAGTTCAGCGTCCCCGACAAGGTGGGTCCCTGATGCGACTTTCGGCCGGATGTTTCGGAAAGGTCCCGATCCACGGGGACTTCATCCGTCACAACGTGGGGCCGGAGGTCGACCGCTTCGACGAATGGCTCCAGTCGGGAATCGTCTCGTCGCGAACGGCCCTGGGGCCGTCCTGGGACGCGTCGTTTGACGCGACGCCGCCCCAGCGGTTCCTCTATCAGGCCGGAGGCCGGATCGTGGCCGGCGTCATCGCCTCGTCCATCGACAAGCCCGGCCGCCGGTACCCGTTCATCGTCTTCACGATCCTGGAGCCCAAGTCGCTCGAGGGGGAATTGACGGCGCTTCCGGCCATCCTGAGCTCGTTCATGGGACGGGCGGAGGCCGAGGCCAAGACGGGGTGGCAGGGACAGGATCTTAAGAGCTTCATGGTGCGCATCGACTCCCTCGCGCTTCCGACGGACTTCGAGGAGGCGAAGCAGTCGATCGTGAAATTCGTCGCGGGCCAGACGAGCCAGGCCTTCTGGAGCTCGATGTTCGGGTCGGACCAGGATCCCCGGAAGTACATGCTGATCCACAACCTCGTCGAGACCCTGCGGACCGGGGGAGTGCCCAAGTACGCCCTGCGGTTTCCGCACGTGACGGGGGAGGCGGAGGTGTCGTTCTGGCTGCAGCTCTGCCGGAAACTGATGCGGCGCGACACGCTGCCGACGCTCTCGCTGTGGGGGCCGTCCCGCGATGGCGGCCCCCCCGGCATGACGATCGTGTACGACACCTTGAAGGCCAACTATTACTCGGCGTTTTTCTGGCCGGAGCGGAAGAGCGAGCTCCTGTTTCCGCTGGCGGAGTCGGCGGGCGCCGCGGACGCCCGGGTCCAGCAGGCGCGCGGGAAATGGAGCGGGCTTCTGGACGACGGCGCGATGCGGCTGGCGTCCCTTCTGACCCGGGTCGGCTCCGCCTAAGGGGCCCGTGGGATGAAAAGAGTTGCTTTGGCCAAGGGCGGGGAATATTCTCAACCATCGCTCTGTCCCGCCGGACGCCGCGGGAGGGGGCAGAGGGTGGCGGTAAAGGAATGCCAAATCTAAATACCCTGGGCCTGGATCCAGTCCCCGGAGCCGCCCCCGCGGGTGCTTCCGCCCGCTACGAGCCGGAGTTCGAGAAGCTGTCCGCGGAGATTTCCAAGCTGGAATCGGTCGAAGGCCGCGCCAGCATCAAGTGGAAGGACGTCATCGAGCTCAGCTCGAACCTGCTGGGAACCAAGTCGAAGGATCTTCTGGTCTCCTCGTATCTGGTCCTGGGCTTGACCCAGGAGCGCGGCTACGGAGGCCTGTCGGTGGGACTGACCGTGGTTCGCGACATGATCAACACCCACTGGGAAGGCCTCTTCCCGGAAAAGACCCGGATGCGGGCCCGCGCCACCGCGCTGCAGTGGATGTCGGAGCGAGTCGGCGCGCTGGTGGAGTCGAGGCCGAAGGCGATCAAGCCCGACCGGGACACGGTCCAAAAGTGCGTCACCCTCCTCGGGGAAATCGAGGGATTCCTGGGGAAATTCGAAGGCAGCGAGCCGGACGTCAGCCAGCTCTCCCGGGCGGTGAAGGACAAGTTCAGCGCCATCCCCGTGGATCCTCCTCCCGAAGAACAGCAGGCGGCGGCCGCCCAGGCGGCGCCCGTGGCCGAAGCGGCTCCTCCACCCCCGCTCGTCGACACTCCCGAAGGCGCCCGCGAGGCCTTGGCCGGCATGAAAGAGCAGCGGATCAAGGTGGCGACGGTCCTGCGCGAGGCGAATTCGGCCGACCCTTCGGCCTACCGCCTGCTGCGGTCCGTCCTCTGGGAGGACGTTCAGGACGTGACGCCCGGGGTCGAGGGGAAGCTCGACATTAGCGGAGGGGAGGCGGGCTTTGAGGAGCAGATGGACGGCCTTCTCGAGAAAGGCGATTACGCCGCCGTTCTCAAGGAGGCGGAGTCCCGCCTGAGCGCCCAGCCGCTCTGGCTCGACCTCAACTTCCACGTGTCCCGCGCCCTGGAAGGCCTGGGGCGGACGCACCTGGCGGCGCGCAAGGTCGTCGGAGACGACGTCTCGGCCCTGGTCCGGCGGCTGCCGAAGCTGATGGACTGCAAGTTCGCCGACGGCACGCCGCTGGTCGGTGCTTCCACGCGGACCTGGGTCCTGAATGAGCTGGCTCCCTTTCCGGGCCAGACGGCGCGCGGCGGCGGCACCGACGATGCCGTCGCGGAAGCGCGGAAGCTCCTGGCGCGAAAGCAGTTCGTCGAGGCCACGAAACTCATGCTGAAGGAGCTCGACCGGTTGGCGGCCCGGCGGGATCGCTTTCTTTGCCGCCTGGGCCTGGCCAAGATCTGCATCGAGGGCGGAAAGCCGGACTTGGCCTTGCCGCAGCTGCTGGCGCTCGACGAAGAAGGACGCAAGGTCGGGCTGGAGGACTGGGAGCCGACGGTCTCGGCGGAGCTCGTGCACGAGCTCTGGAAATGCTTCAAGGCGTCGCCAACCCCGGAGAAGGCCGACGAGTATTATGGACGGCTTTGCCGGCTGAATCCGGGGCAGGCGCTCGGCGTCAACGGCGTGAAATGAACGCAGGGACAGGACTGAAGGTTCTTTAATCCCGCTTCGGCGGAGGTAGGAGGTCTGGACATGGCGAAGGAAGGATCGGTCGCACCGCGCGAGCGCGTCAACATCGTGTACAAACCGGCGACCGGCGACGCCCAGGAAGAGAAGGAACTTCCGCTGAAGCTCCTGGTCATGGGAGACTTCACGGGTCGGACGGACGACCGCACCCTGGAGGACCGGAAGCCCGTCAACGTCGACAAGGACAACTTCAACGACGTCATGAAGAGCATGAACCTTGCCGCAACGTTCAACGTGGCCAACACGCTCTCCGGCAAGGAAGGGGAGGAGCTCCCGGTCAATCTGAAGTTCAAGAACCTGAAGGACATGGAGCCCGAGGCCATCGCGAAGCAGGTCCCCGAGCTCAGCAAGCTGGTGGAGCTGCGGGAGGCCCTCACCGCCCTGAAGGGGCCCCTGGGGAACCTGCCGGAATTCCGGAAGAAGATCCAGTCGCTCGTGACCGATCCTGCCGCGAAGGAGAAGCTCCTGAAGGAGCTCGGCGGCGGGGAAGAGAAGAAGTAGAAACGCGGAATCTTTAGGAGAAACCTTATGGCCGATGCCCAAGAGCAAGGGAAGGCGGCAGCTGGTGCCGCCCCGGCGGCCGCCGGTTCGCTGCTGGACGAGATCATGGTCCAGACGAAGATGAAGCCCTCGGACGAGGGCTACGATGTCGCGAAGAAGGGCGTTCAGGCGTTCATCGCCCAGCTGCTGGCGCCCGCGGGGGCCAACCAGAAGGCGGACAAGAAAATGGTCGACTCCATGATCACGGAGATCGACCAGAAGCTCAGCCGCCAGATCGACCAGGTCCTGCACCATGAGCAATTCCAAAAGCTGGAATCGGCGTGGCGCGGGCTCAAGCTCATGGTGGACCGGACGGATTTCCGGGAGAACAACAAGATCCACCTGGTGAACGTCTCGAAGGACGACCTGATGGCCGATTTCGAGGATTCGCCGGAAATCGTCAAGAGCGGCCTGTACAAGACGGCCTACACCGGCGAATACGGCCAGTTCGGCGGCGAGCCCTACGGGGCCATGATCGCCAACTACGAGTTCGGTCCGGGACCCCAAGACGTGGCCCTCCTGGCGAAGGTGGCAAGCGTCGCGACGATGACGCACGCGCCGTTCATCTCCTCGACGTCCCCCAAGATGTTCGGCCTCGAAAACTACCTCAAGCTTCCCAATCTGAAGGACCTGAAGTCGATTTTCGAAGGACCGCAGTACGCCAAGTGGCAGTCCTTCCGGGAATCGGAGGACGCGCGGAGCGTGGGCCTGACGGTGCCCCGCTTCCTCCTCCGGCTCCCCTACGGGTCCGATACCGTGCCGGTGAAGTCCTTCAATTACGAGGAGGACGTGAAGGGCAAGCACGACTCCTACCTGTGGGGCACCAGTGCCTTCGCCTTCGCGACGAAGCTCACCGACAGCTTCGCGAAGTACCGCATGTGCGCCAACATCATCGGACCCACGTCGGGCGGCGCGGTGGAGGACCTGCCGCTGCACCAGTTCGAGTCGATGGGCGAGATCGAGACCAAGATCCCGACCGAAGTGCTCATCTCCGAACGGCGCGAATACGAGTTGTCGGAGGAAGGCTTCATGGCGCTGTCCATGCGCAAGGGCAGCGACAACGCGTGCTTCTTCTCGGCGAACTCCTGCCAGAAGCCCAAGAAGTTCGGCCAGTCGGCGGAGGGCAAGGACGCCGAGCTCAACTATCGCCTGGGGACGCAGCTCCCCTACTTGTTCGTGATCAACCGTCTCGCGCACTACATCAAGGTGCTCCAGCGCGAGCAGATCGGCAGCTGGAAAGAGAAGGGGGATCTCGAGCGGGAGCTCAATCAATGGATCAAGCAGTACGTGGTCGACATGGACAATCCCGCTCCGGCGGTGCGCAGCCGCTGCCCGTTGCGGATGGCCCAGATCAAGGTCGAGGACGTGCCGGGCGAAGCCGGATGGTACAAGGTCGATCTCAAGGTCCGGCCGCACTTCAAGTACATGGGCGCGTTCTTTACCTTGTCGCTGGTGGGCAAACTCGATAAGAAGTAACGGCCGAAGGCAAGCGTCGTCTTACGCCTTAGTATCCGTCAAGGACGGCAAGGGAGTGGAAAAGGGGACACCTCACTTTTAGGAGCGACATGTCATGGCTGCACCCGCAATGGATACCGGAGTCGGATCAGTTCACCTGTACATGAAGGTCGGAAGCGCCGGTTCGCTGACCAAGGAATCGCACGCGACGGCCTGGAAAGACAAGGGATACTGCGACATCCACAGCTTCAGCCTGGGGACGTCCGCGTCCTGGAACTTCAGCTCGGGCCAGTCGGCCGGCGGCCAGGCGAACATCAGCGATATCGTCGTTTCGCGCACGGTCATGGCGTCCTCCGTGCTCATCTTCATGGGCTGCGCGAAGGAAAAATACACGGATCTGATGGAGATCATTGCCGTCGACACGACCGGCAAGGAAGTCCTCTTCGCGATCCGACTCAAGGGCGAGGTCCGCATGACCTCCTGCCAGGTCGGCGGCGCCACCGGCGGATCCCTGACCGAGGGCTCCTCGTGGACCGGCAAGATCCTGGAGATCGAACAGACGAAGAGCTCCAAGAAGGAGCAGTACGACTTCAGCAACGTCGAGCAGAAGGGCGACGAACTCAAGTAACCGGTTGATCCGTTCCCGTCCCGGCCCCGCAAGGGGCCGGGACGGGACTTTCACCGGGATGACCCGACCATGGACCGCTCGATTCTGGAGCGTCTCAACCG
>Ga0070731_10004305_pt1 | contig 12326 bp, 7 predicted proteins | sample Coa_R1_2_FD_66448 | JGI IMG/M metagenome (GOLD analysis project Ga0070731, IMG submission 66448) | Surface soil microbial communities from Centralia Pennsylvania, which are recovering from an underground coalmine fire - Coalmine... | ecosystem: Environmental > Terrestrial > Soil > Unclassified ... | reverse complement strand
GTCACAGAAATCCTCTATTTCAACGGGCGCAGAATCGCTATGGGCGACGAACTCGAGCCGGTTGTACTTTTCGACGGTGCGCGTGTAGGTGACCGGGTTCTGGTAGCCGTGAAGCTGCTGCACTCCGTCGATCAGAAACGCTTTCAGGGTGCGCGGCTGCGAATTGAGTACCCGGACTCTCGTCCGAATCCAACAAAATTGTTTCAGGAGCTGGGTACCGTTTCGATTCTTGCTCCCGTTTCTCCAGATTCTCAGCAGCTGAAGACAGGCCTGTCAAAATCTGCGGATGCGGTCGATCTGAACGCTCTGGCAAAAGCAGATCAGTCCGCTTTCGACAAATCTCTGAACAACGCAACAAACGTGCTAGAAACCCTGAAGCCAGACCTGCAGAAATCCTCCATCTGGTTGGTCGGCAATGCGCACATTGACGCTGCCTGGCTCTGGCCGTGGACCGAAACCGTCGACGTGGTACGGCGAACGTTTGGCACTACTCTGCAATTAATGGATGAGTATCCGCAGGCGAAATACGCACAATCGGCAGCCGCATACAGCGAATGGATGGTCCAGAAATATCCGTCCATGTACCAACAGATCCTGGAGCGCGTGAAACAGGGGCGCTGGGAGATGGTGGGAGGCATGTGGGTGGAACCGGATCTGAACATGCCTGACGGCGAGTCTCAGGTGCGGCAATTGTTGGTTGGAAAGCGCTACTTCAAAGACAAGTTCGGTGTCGATGTGAGAATCGGCTGGAATCCGGATTCGTTTGGTTATAACTGGCAATTGCCGCAGATCTACAAGAAATCTGGCGTCGACTATTTCGTGACGCAAAAGATGGCATGGAATGACAGCAATCAGCTGCCATTGAAGATCTTCTGGTGGCAATCCCCCGACGGAAGCCGTGTTCTTACTTATTTCCCGCACGATTACGTAAACGAGATCGAGCCACTGCGAATGGCGCAAGATCTGGCGACCAGCGAAGCGCTCAATCCGGGTGCGCATGAAATGATGCACCTGTTTGGCATCGGCGATCACGGGGGCGGCATGACCCGAGCCATGCTTGACAGTGGCATGCGTTGGTCGAATCCTGACGCAATTTTTCCAAAAGCGAGTTTTGGCGTTGCTCAGGGATTCTTTTCCGATATCGAGGGAAAAGCCGATACAGAACATGCCCCTGTGTGGAATTACAAGATCTTGGCGGCAGGCAATTCACAACTACCAACTTCTTCAGCCGGCAAATTTGGCTTGCCGGTTTGGAATGATGAGCTCTACTTTGAATATCATCGCGGCGTTTTCACCTCCCAGGCACAACACAAGCGGAACATGCGGGAAAGCGAAGAGCAGATGCTCAACGCGGAAAAGCTCGCGTCTTTGGCGTGGCTTTCCGGAGACGACTATCCGAACGAGGAACTGACAGAGGCCTGGAAAAAAGTCTTATTCAATCAATTCCACGATCTGGCAGCGGGCTCAGGCATCGGCGCGATTTATCGCGATGCTCAGCGCGACTACGACGAAGTTCGCCTGGTGACCGGGCACGTGTCTTCTAACGCCAGGCATACGCTGGAACAGCAAATCGACACGCGTTCCCGCGATGGCGGCGTTCCGGTGCTCATCGGGAATCCGCTCGCATGGGATAGAACGGATCTGGTAGCGGTCGACGTACAACTGCCAGAGGCTCACAGCGGACCGATTTCAGTTGTGGATTCTGAAGGCAAGCCCCAGTTGTTTCAGGTGCTTTCCAAAAAGCCCGCCCTCAACGCTTATCAACTTTTAGTCGAAGCGAAAGATATTCCTTCGCTGGGCTATCGCATGCTCCACGTGGTGCCTGGCGAACGCGTCGCTGCAACGGATTTGAAGGCTAATGGCCTGACGCTGGAAAACACGATTCTCAAGCTCAGCGTCGATTCGAAAACCGGGTGCATCAGCAGCATCTACGACAAGCAGTTGAAGTTCGAGTTCATTGTGCCCAACGGTTGCGGAAACGAACTGATTGCCTTCAAGGACACTCCCAAAGATTACGATGCCTGGAATATCGACAGCGACTTTGACAAGGTATTCACTAAACTTGATTCTGCCGATTCCGTAGAGCTGATCGAAAAAGGTCCGTTGCGGGCGACGATTCGCGTCGTACGCACATGGCAAAAGTCCAAGTTCGTGCAGGATATTTCTCTCTACGCCCACCTGGATCGCGTGGACGTGCAGAATGAGTTTGACTGGCATGAAAGCCACATCCTGCTGAAGGCCGCCTTTCCGCTAGCCGCATCCAGTGATGAGGCTACTTATGAGATTCCCTATGGCACGATCGAACGCCCGACCACGCGCAACAACCGTTTCGAAGACGCCAAATTCGAAGTTCCAGCGCTACGATGGGCCGATCTCGGCGACCGAAATCACGGGCTAAGTCTAATCAACGAATCAAAGTATGGATACGATGCGAAAGGAAATGTGTTGCGGCTTTCGCTGTTGCGCGCGCCGACTTGGCCCGATCCGGACGCCGACCGCGGGCATCAGAGCTTCAGCTACTCCCTTTATCCTCATGCGGGCGACTGGAAACAGGCTTTGACGGTGCGCCGCGGCTACGATTTCAATTACAAGCTGACCGCCAGGCAGGTCCAGCCTCATTCGGGAACTCTGCCATCCTCGCACTCGTTTGTTGAGATCAAGCAGGACAATGTCGTACTCACAGCCCTGAAGAAGGCCGAAGACAGTGACGCGCTGTTGCTCCGTGTCTATGAATGGGCCGGGAAATCAGGTAACGTCCAAGTCAAGATTCCGGACGGAGCTCGAACCGCGCATCTGACCGATCTGATGGAAAAGCCCGAAGGTGAGCCGTTAGCGGTGACGCCATCGGGTGAAGTCACATTCTCTGTGCATCCTTATGAGATCGTGTCGCTTCGCATCGACTACGACAGGAAATCGTCCGCCAGGCAGAGCGCTAGCGGTGTTCCCGATAGAATTCCGCAGAACGGAACCCGCTGATTAGGGGTCCGATCACTTAACTTCCTGACGGGGTTCCTCGATCGTGAGGATCCGATCGACTTCAAGGTTTCGGAGTTGCTGTCGAATGCCGCTCGGCCAGCGGATCGAGAGCTCCCGGATTCGCTGATTGGTTCTCAGCCCGAAGTGAACGCGGCTATCGCTGGCAGACGCATAACCGACAGCCGTGCTTACCTGATTCCATTGGGCATTTCCGTCTTCGGTGGTGATGTGGACCTGCGCTCCAATCGCCATGCGATTGCTCCTGGTTCCAACCAGCTTCAACAAACATGCCGTTGCCCCTCCCGGACATATTCCCCGTTGGGAGCGCCAGTCCCGCCATGGCGGTCGATTCTGCGAAATTGCCTGAACCGCGGTTCATGTAAAGCGGAAATGTTTCATGCTCGATCGCGGTGTGCCAGAGGTCGGGGCGTCCGTCATCATTAATGTCGCGGAAATCTGAGCCCATTCCAGACAACGCCTTTCCCGACGGGCTGTACGCGACACCGGCTTCCATTGCAATGTCCTCGAACTTGAGTGGTGTCGTTGGCGACGAAGGCATCGAGAAATCCATCGTCATCAAAGTCGGCGAATGAGACGCTCATTCCCTTCCCTAACTTCGCAGCGATTCCAGTCTCTTCGGAAACATCGGTAAATGTCCCATCTCCATTATTCCGGTAGAGCGTGTTGTGGAGCGGGGCGTAATACTTGGGATGGCAGTATCCGCGCACAGTACCGTTGAGCAGACACACGGGATCTTTGTTAATTTCCCATTGGCAGTAACTGACCACAAAAAGATCAAGTAGTCCGTCGTTGTTATAGTCGAACCAGCCTGCTCCCACAGACCACATCTTCGAACCGTTCAGCAGGCCTTCACTAACACCCGCCTTTGCCGTGACGTCAGTGAAAGTTCCGTCGCCGTTGTTGTGGAACAGCTGATTGCCGGTCACATTAGCGACGTAAATGTCGGGGCGGCCGTCGTTGTCATAGTCTCCGACCGCGACGCCCATCCCGTAGCCGCTTCCTGCAACGCCGGCTTTTTCGGTTACATCAGTAAACGTGCCATCGCGGTTGTTATGGAAGAGCCGATTCCAGTAAAACGGGGATTCTTTCACCAAAGAAGGAATCGCGGCGCCGTTCACCAGGTAAATGTCCAGATATCCGTCGCCGTCGTAATCGAGCAAAGCTACTCCCGCCACCATCCTTTCCGGCTGATTCTTGTCGGGACTGGCAGAATTCGCCGTGACGTATTACGGAATGCCATAAAGAGTGACTAGGGCAAGGCGGGATTCCGAGTCATGGCGCGCCGATATAGGGAAGGCGCGTCTGGTGGCGGCGCGCTCGGCGACAACATTCGGGATAAAGCAGACGCTGAATTTCGTATCTCTTCCTGCACCTGGGCCAGTTTAGGCTCCATGCGGGTGGCCGGACCGGAGACGCTCAGGCCGGCGATCACCTTACCGCCCTGGTCGAAAATGGGAGACGCCACGCACACAACCCCGTTGACATTTTCTTCCATATCCAGCGCGACTGCTCTTTCCCGTACCGCGGCGAGGTGCTCCAAGAAATGCCTTCGTTGCGTGATTGTCTTCGGGGTTCTTCGGATCATAGGATTGTGTTCGAGGATCGCTTGCACTTCGCCCTCTGGGAGGAAAGCTAGCATGGCCTTTCCCAAGGACGTGCAATGAACCGGATTCCGCTCGCCAGGCACAGCAGCGATCCGCAAAGCGCTTGGACTCTGCAGAACATCGATGTATACCACTTGCCCGTCTTCAAGAACGCCGAGATTGATGGTTTCCCCGAAACGGAGAAGAAGGTTCTGCATGACGCTCTTCGCGATCGACTGTAATCGGCGAAAATGAACCGCCGGCCCCGTCAGTTCAAAAAACTTGGGAGCCAACTGGTAATGAGATTTGAATTCGTCTTTTTCGACGTATCCCAACTTCTCCAGGGAATACAGAATTCGGTGAACGGTCGTTCGGGCGAACGGAACAGCACGAGCCAGATCGGCAAAACCGACAGATTTCCGGGTAGCGCCTACCTCGACAAAATGCTCTAGCACGGCAAATATCTTGCCCATTACCTCGATGTAGTTTTTGTCAGCCTGCACCCGCAGCGACTTCGCCGATCTTTTCTTCTGCACAGTCAACTCCTCGTTCTCGCGGAAAAAGGCCCCCGGGCGTAGTTTTGGATTGGCTCAGGAAAGGAGGTTCGGCCCTTCGGTCCCTTTTCGCTTATCTCAGCAAATTCGAGACATCGGTATTATATCCGTGTTCCGGAATATCTTTGATACCGTTGTTGTTTCCCGTTTGCGAAACAAACCCATTTATCCCTGAAGCATGCTCCAAATAAGGGATCCGCGAGGCTGCACTGCGCAACTCGGAAGGACACAACCGTTATCCCGTATGACGGACACAAGGTTCCATTATTGACTTATTTTATTGAGCCCGATATGATCCGCACCCTGAGATCGCGCGACTGCGCGACTTGCGGGAAGACGCATTCGCGAGGTTCGTACAAACGATCGTCCCGGCGTCGAGCGAGGGAACTTCATAGATGCACAAGTGGAAAATACGGTGACGAAGAGCAGATTACGAGCAAAACTGCAAGCCGGCGAGTTCGTGAGAGTGTTTGGTATAAACCGCGTTACGGACCCATGCCTGACTGAGGTTGCGGGTCAACTCGGATTCGATGTGGTCTGGTTTGATATGGAGCACCGGCCCCACGGATACGAAGTGATTGATAAACTTTCACTCGCATTCCGCTCCACCGGCGTAGATCTGGTGGTCCGCATTCGCAAGGCTGGCTATACCAGCGCTATGCGTGCATTGGAATTCGAGGAGGCCTGGCAATGGGTCGAATGGACGCGATTCCCCCCACAGGGTAAACGTGGGTTCGATGGAGCCAGTGCCATTGGATAGGGTGGCGAATGCGGCGGCAAAGACGGGCAAGTGGTGGGGGACGGTAAGGAAACTCCAGAAATCGCACAGAAAGAGCTCGACCGGGGGGCGCAGATGGTAACATGCGCCGACGATCATTTCCTGCTCGTTCGAGGATTGCAGGATGCCTATCGGAAGTATGGTTCGATCGCGATTCGCTAACTCAATTTCCTTTGACTGAGCCCCAAAGAAACCTGCACACCTACTTCGCGGCAGGAGCTAACGAAATGCGCGAATGTAGTGCGTCCGACGCAGCACAACTGGCGCAAACAGAGAAGAGAAATCGATTGGCCACAAAAGACACCCCGGATGGAATCACTGCGAATAAATCCGTCCGGCGGGCGGTAATCACTGGTGCGGCTCACGGACTGGGCCTCGCAATCGCAAAACGACTGGCAACTGACGGAGCCTTCGTATTATTGGTAGATTGCGATAGCACTGTTCTATCGAGAGTTACAGGAAACGGCTTCGCAGCTGAAAGAGCTTTCGCGTTAGTGAAGGATTTGTCCGAGCCCGACGCGGCGCTGGTCGTATTCGAACGAGCCGCGAGCACGATAGGGCTCGTCGACACATTAATTAACAATGCGGCGTGGAGTTTTCACAAGCCGATGGTCGACGTAACGACTTCTGAATTCGACCGGGTGGTAAACATCAATCAACGAGCGCCATTTTTCCTGGCGCAGGCAATGCTGAAACAAATCTCCGTCGCGAAAGATCGGCCCTCCGATCCCGTTATCGTGAACATCGGCTCCGTGAATGCACTTGCGGGGAATGCCAATCTCGTGGCATACGCAGGCACCAAGGGTGCCCTTACAACGATGACTCGAACGATGGCCGTTGAAATGAGCCCCTGGGGTATCCGGGTTAACGCAATCTGTCCCGCAGCGATTAAGACGCATGTCACAAATAACCTGATTGCTACCGGCGTGATCGATCCATCGCAATTGTTCGAGAAGTACCTGCAAAAGCGGTTCGCTAGTTGCGAGGAGATCGCTGAACTCGTTTCTTACTTATGCAGCGATTCGGCCACATATGTCAACGGAGCGAACTGGATCATTGACGGAGGATATCTCGCTCAGTGACTGATCTATGAAGCGGCGATTTTCAACCGCGGGCATAGCGGTCGGAGCGCGTTCGAGCGTCATGCGGCGATCCTGGATTGTTCTGACCATCCCCTTCCTTACGTTTTTATTAGCCGGCGCGAGTGCGCAGCAAGCGCTCAGCGGAAACCTGGCTCCCCGTGCTCGCGCGACAGCCTCCAGTACGGACGAAGATACTAAGCCGGAAAATCTAATCGATGGCGATATCGCTCATACGCAATGGAGCCCAAAAGGCGGAACGAGTGCCGCCAACACATGGGCAGAGCTAACCTGGCCCAGTACCGTGCAATTTCAGGAAGTTGTGATTCGCCAAGACAGCGATCCCAAGTTGACTCATGTCGATCTAGAGGTCTGCGAGGCCGATGGTCAATGGCGTTTACTCGAATCCATCGGTGATTCGCAGCACCTGCTTCCCCGCTTAATTCTGGCCCAGTTCCCTGCTGAGACTGCGCGCTGTCTCCGACTTGCCAATTTCGCCGGGCAGGTCAGCATTAACGAGGTAGAAGTCTATGACAGGAACGATCCGCCCGTAATTGCATTGGGCTCTGATCTTCGGAATCATATTTTCGGCATTGTCACGGACGGATTTGGAACGAGGCCTTTCGCAAATACCACTGTTCTGATTCAGGGTACAGCTGGGGGAAAGCCTTGGCAGGCATCCGCGACGACCGACAACGACGGCATGTTTCAGGTGGAAATGCCGGTCGGCCTGACGGGTACGGTTACCGCCGAGGCGCAAATCGCTGGCGGAAGTTCTGCAAGGCGCATCGCGCAGGCTGACGATCTAACACCTGGACTCAGCCTTCCGGACGAGACTTCCGCTCACGTCAGCCTCATCGGAGGGTGGCGTTTCAGGCCCGACCCGGATCCCGATTTCTTTCAGCCCAACGGTTCCGACCGCGACTGGCACGACATTAAAGTTCCAGCGCACTGGATGATGGAAGGCTTCGACAGCAAGGACGGCGTTGGTGGGTATCGCAGGCGGTTGCAGATCCCGGCAAGTTTCCGCGGGCGCCGCATCAAACTGCTTTTCGAAGGCGTGTACAGCGGAGCAGAGGTGTGGCTCAATGGCAAGCGAGTCGGATCTCACGAAGGTGGATTCGCTCCGTTTGAGCTCGACATCACGGATGCCGCTCAGATCGGAGCAGATAACCTGCTGGCGGTGCGGGTTCGCGAAGACACTCTGTCATCACATTTGGACGACATGAGTCATTATGCGAACTTCCCTCTTGCGGGCATTTTTCGCCCTGTGAGGATTTTCAGTCTGCCAGAAACTCACATTCGGCGGATGCACGTACAGACGGTTTTCGATTCGAGTTATAAGAACGCTAATCTCACCGTAGATGTGTCTGTAGAAAATGAATCCGGGCACAGGGTGACTTCCGTTCCGCTGAGCTTTTCGCTGAATGACCCAAGCGGTCACCCCATTGTGCTTGACAATGACCATGTCGACATTGAACTCGAACCCTGGTCACGATTCGAAAAGCATTTCGAATTTCTGATATCAAACCCCGATCATTGGGAAGCTGAGCATCCCCAGCTTTATACGGCCAGTGCAAAACTCTCAGGTGCAGGGTCAAGTGAACTGGTCTCTCGACGTGTGGGGTTTCGCCAGGTTGAAATCCGTGGAACTCAATTATTAATCAACGGCATTCCGGTAAAACTGCGCGGAACAGGCTACTTCGAGGCCGCCCCTCTCACCGGGCGCGCCGTTCCTCCAGATATCCTTCGACACGACCTTGAAATGTTGAAGGAAGCCAACCTCGACGCTTTCCGGACGGAGGTCATTCTCCCGATGGAGAACCTCTACGACGATGCCGATGAGATGGGATTCTATGTCGAGGCGGAAAGCCCGTTTTGCTGGGTCGACGAAAGTTCCGACCTGCGCTATCTGCCGACCTTTGTGCAACGAACTGCGGAAATGCTAGATCGCGATCGTTCCCACCCGAGTGTCATCATCTGGTCGATCGGGAACGAAAGCTCGTGGGGACCAGACTTCGAGGCGGCCCACCAGTTCGTCAAAAGGCAAGACCTAACGAGACCTGCAAGTGCGGGCCAGAGCGCAACTCTTGAACTGGACACGATGCACAATCCCATCACAATTGCGCGCATGAAGGAACGTGAGAACGCCGCTGTACCCATTCTTTGGGACGAAAGCTTCTGTATCTTCCAGGGCCGTCTGTGGGGCGATACACGAGAAACGTGGATTGATCCGGGAGATCGTGATTATTACATCGAGCCTTTAATCGATGTTTGGGACGCAGTGCAAACCAGCAAGAACGTCCAAGGCAGCATGATTTGGGCTTGGGTAGATGACATATTTCTCGTGCCGGGTCGCGACTCCGAATACGGGCGCGGAGGAATCGGGAGGCCCGACCATCCGCTGGATGGGACCTACCACATGCTGGGACGCGGAATTGTTGGCGATGCTCCATGGGGATTCGTAGATGGTTGGCGCCGGCGCAAACCGGAGTTCTGGCATATCAAGATGCTAATGTCTCCCGTTCATTTGCGGGATCGAGATCTGCCGCGGTGGCAGGCCGGTGAAGCGGCAACCTTTACGGTCGACAATCGTTATGAATTCACCAATCTTTCGGAGTTGAACTTGGAATGGAGTGTCGGCAACCAGCGCGGAATTATTCACCCCGACGTGGCCCCGCATTCCACGGCTCACATCGCCATTCCAGTCGGGCCGCAAACCAAGTCAGGAGATGTTTTGTCATTGCGCTTTACCGATCGCAAAGGACAACTGATAATCCCTCACCGGATGCAATTGGGAGTACCCGTTCCCGTTCCCGCACAACAAGCCAAGGCAACTCCGTTGCGCTACCTGCACGAAAACTTCTGGCTGGGGGGAACCATGGAACGCTTCCTGGGCGAGAACTTTGAGGTCGCATTTGACGGCGCAAACGGACGCATTCGTCGTGCACTGGTCAATCGTCACTCTGTCTTATACGAAACTCCAAAACTTCACGTTCTGCCGATCGAGTCCACTCTCAACGAATTCCCGATCTACGAAACCTGGAGACTCATCAAGCCTCTGGAGATTCGGGCCTTGGGAGACGATTACGAGATCCTTGAAAGGGGCGCTTACCGCGACTTTGCCGGCGAATTACGATTTCGCATCACTCCCCGAGGCGGCGTGAAGGTCAGCTACGATTTCACTTACACCGGAACCGATACGCGCGCGCGCGAAATCGGGCTGCAGTTTGGCGTTCCGCTGTGGTGCGACAAGTTGCAATGGCGCCGCGTCGGCGAATGGACCGTCTACCCAGACGATCACATCGGCCGCAATGACGGTATTGCAATGGCGCACGCATCAGCCCCTCAGCCGGTTCCCCCAACCCAGCCATTCGCTCTCGACGACACGCCCCTCGGCACGAATGATTTCCGCAGCACGAAGCGCCACTTCGTTTTCGCATCGCTCGAAGACAACGAAGGATATGGCATTGGGATCGAAGCCGAAGGAACCCAGCACCTTCGCGCGTCCGTTGCTGGTGACGTCGTCGAAGTGAATGTCAACGACTGGTTCGGAGGCGTCGCGGCCGCCGCGTGGGGAGAGTGGTGGCAGAACTACGGTCAGGGACGCGAATTGCGGCCCGACGACCCCAATGAGGGAGTCTCGCATAACAAGGTGAGTGGAAGCATGCAACTTTATCTGCTAAGCCCGCAGACATTGGCGCAGTGGCACGAGAAAATGCAGGCGATCACCGCTAAGACAAACTGAATTTCCCTTATGACCACTACGCGACGCACGTTCTTCAAGGCAGCCAGTATTGGCGCAATGGCGGTTGCAGATGCCGTTTCACTACCCGCCGCAACCCGGTTGCGAAATCCATTGCCCAGTGTGACGAATCGCTCCGTCGATGTTTGGCTCACAGATGATGACCAACGAATGACTTGCGCTCCGCAGTTGCTGTCGGACGAAACTCCAACGCCGTTTGCGGATTCCATTGTCATCGACGAGAAAAAGGAATTTCAAACGATTCTCGGTTTCGGTGCGGCCTTCACTGACGGCTCTTGTTTGTTGTTTAGTCAGCTCTCATCTCATGCGCGCGAAGACCTGCTCCACCGTTTGTTTCATCGGTCAGAAATGGGGTTGAATGTGTGTCGTACGTGCATCGGTTCATCCGACCACTCGGCTTCAATCTACAGCTTTGATGAAGGCGAAGCAGACCCCGATCTAAAGCGCTTTTCCATTGACCATGACCGCGCCTACATCCTACCGATTCTGCGGCAGGCCAGGAGCGTGAATCCGGATCTGTTTTTGTTTTCATCTCCGTGGAGTCCGCCGGGTTGGATGAAAGATAACGGCTCGATGCTCGGCGGTTGCATGCGCCACACCCACATGCCTGCCTACGCGAATTATTTCGTGAAGTTTCTTCAAGGCTACGAAAGCGAAGGCGTACCCATTCAAGCCGTCACCGTACAAAATGAAGTGGATGCCGACCAACAAGGATTGATGCCCGCATGCTTCTGGCCGCAGGATTATGAAGTTGACTTTGTCTCCGAGCATCTCGGCCCAGCGTTCGAACATTCAGGACTGAAAACACAGATATGGATCATTGATCACAATTACAACCTGTGGGGGCGTGCGATCGCAGAATTGGAGACGCCCGGACTCCTGAAGTACACGCAGTCCGTCGCCTGGCACGGCTACTCAGGTATCCCGGAATGGATGATGCGGGTGCAGGAAGCGTTTCCTCAAGTCTCGATGCACTGGACCGAAGGAAGCCCCGACCATGACGATCCTGAATACCTGAAATGCTGGGTTTTGTGGTCTCAGAAATTCAGCCAGATCTTGCGAAATGGCTGCCGCTCGATCACTGGATGGTGCCTGGCAACGGATGAGCGGGGAAGACCGAACGTTGGCCCTTATCCTCTAGGGGGATTGCTCACCATCGATTCCAAATCGAAAGACATTTATCACAGCGGACAGTTCTGGGCGATGGAACATTACGCGCGTTTCATTGGGCGCGGCGCCGTGAGGGTGGATTCTCAGAGCCCGGCGAAAGACCTTACACATTGCGCCTTTCGTAACTCCGATGGCTCGCTTGTCGCTGTCATCACGAATTCCGGAGGTCCCAGACTCTGTGAAGTGCGCTTGCAGGGTACGGTAACCAGAATCTCATTGACTGGGAACTCGATTGCAACACTCAATTATTCGCGACCCGTGCCGGCATAAAAGATCGATCGCAGAGTACTGATAGATACGACACCATCCATGCTTATTAACAAGAATCGAACCGAATTGACGCGAAGAAAGTTTGTAGGACTTCCCGCAGTGGAAATCATTCCTTCGCCTGCGGAGGCA
>Ga0070731_10004304_pt1 | contig 12326 bp, 9 predicted proteins | sample Coa_R1_2_FD_66448 | JGI IMG/M metagenome (GOLD analysis project Ga0070731, IMG submission 66448) | Surface soil microbial communities from Centralia Pennsylvania, which are recovering from an underground coalmine fire - Coalmine... | ecosystem: Environmental > Terrestrial > Soil > Unclassified ... | reverse complement strand
GCCGCGCGGCGATCGCGGCGATATACATCTTCTCCACGTCGGTCGCTTTGCCTTGAACTTTGCTTAACTCGAGAGCCTTCTCCGCAGCGGCGAGCGTTCGCCCGACTGCCGGCCGCGAGTAGGCGGCGTTTTCAAGCTGGTGCCGCGGCCGGTAATCCCCCGCCGCCACCATCGCGACGCCCCACCACGGCATCGGCGCTTCCGGATCCAGCGCGGCAGCCTGCAAGAAGCTCCGCTCGGACTCGACCGCCCAGAACGAATGCATCTGCGCGAGCCCCTGATCGAAAAATTTCTGCGCTTCCGGATTCGAAGTAGTGATCGCCAGATGGACATACTCTGTTCCTTGCCCAGTCATGATGTGCGCGGGCAGGGCCGGCGCCGTCCCACTTGGAGGCGGAACGCACAGATCCGGAGTCTTGGTCTGGCCGAATGCCGAAAAAGCAAGAATAGCGCTGAGGAGCAGCTTGGTCATGTTGATGATTCTACTCCTGTATAACCGGAAATGTAAGCCAGCGCTATGATGCCAGCGTTAAGATGCCGTTAAGATGAATGTATGTCGGCGAGCCCGCACCCACGCCTGAGCGAGGAAGAGTATCTAAAGATCGAGCGCGCGGCCGAATTCAAGAGCGAATTCTATGACGGCCGCATGTACGCAATGTCGGGCGGCTCTTACCCCCACGGGCAGATCATTCTGAACCTGGGATCGGAATTGCGGGATGCGTTGCGAGAAAAGCGCTGCTCGGTAACGGCCAACGATGTGCGAACTCGGGTTTCAAAACGAGGATCGTATACTTACCCGGATGTCATGGTCGTCTGTGGTCCTCCGACCTTTGCCGACGACCGAAAAGACACGCTCCTGAATCCGACCGTCATCGTGGAAGTGCTCTCTCCATCCACGGAAGCCCACGACCGCGGTCTCAAGTTCGCGCAATACCGCCAGATCGATTCCCTGCAGGAATACGGGCTGGTTTCACAAACCGAGCCCCGCGTCGAAATCTTCCGCCGCCAGCCATCGGGAGATTGGCTCTTATCCGAATCCACCGGACTGGATTCGAATGTTCGCTTCGAGAGCGTGGGCTGCCAGATTGCCCTCGCGGAGATCTATCATCAAGTGAGTTTTGAGCAAGGCTAACCGCGCCGCGCGTTTACCACCGCGCCCAGCACTGCGATTTCGTCGCTCTTCGGCACCACCTCGAACACATACCCTTGCAGCGGACTCATCTTCACCATTTCCTGCACACAGCGATTGAGAAACGCTACATTCACGAACCGCGCGTTCGGGCCGGTGATATAAAACTTCCCTGGACCGCTCATGTGCACGCTGGACGCGGTTGCCGCCGCCAGCGCCCGGTGCCACAGGATCGCGAACTCCGCGCAGCGCGGATCTTCGCCCGATTTTGCCGCGGCAAAAACTTCATCCGGTTCCATGTCCAGAAATCGTAGCCGCATGGCGCGATGTCCCATGATGCTTTCCAGATGTCCGATCCCCCCGCAGCCGCAGAATCGCTCATTCGCGTCGAGCGAGACCACGATGTGGCCGCCTTCCCAGACTCCGTCAGCCTGGGGATAACGCCCGAAGCCGATGCCGTTGCCCAAAGTCCAAACGCGAATCAATTGGTTGAGCTTTCCGTGCGCCGCCGCGATTCCGGACGCCACCACATCGGCATCGTTCGAAACTCCAATCTTGGCGTGGATCCCCCGCTGCGCCAGGGCCTCCCGCATCGCGTTCGCCATCGCCACGCCCTTGAGCTGGAGGAAATTCGGAGAATCTTCGATAGCGCCATTGCGCACGATGCCCGGATACGCCAGGCCGATTATGTCGATGGGATCGCCCTCCGCCAGCGCCTTGATTTCATCCGCCTGGACGCGCACCAGTTCGTCGGCCGGGAGGCTGCGAATCGCATCCGCGCCGCTGCCCTCGGCCGGATACCGGACCACCTGGCCAACCACGCGGTCGCCTTCGACCACCCCGAGCGCGATGTGCTCGCTCATCACGACACCGATGCTTCGTGGCATTGATTCTCCCTTTAGAAGCGCGCCAGCTTGTTCAGCCCGTTAAATGCCGCGGCTTTGTAGCACTCGGCGAGCGTCGGATAATTGAACACCGTATCGACGAAGTAATCCACGGTTCCCTTTAGGATCAGCACCGCTTGCCCGATGTGCAATAACTCGCTGGCGCCCTCGCCGATGATGTGGACGCCCAGCAGTTCCTTGGTCTCGCGATGAAATATCAGCTTCAGCCTGCCCGTGGTGTCGCCGCGGATCTGCCCGCGCGCGATCTCGCGATAATAGGCGACGCCGACTTCATACGGCACATCTTCGTCGGTCAGCTGCTCTTCCGTTTTTCCGATAAACGAGATTTCCGGGATCGTGTAGATCCCATACGGATACGTCGCCGGATTCGATTTCACCGGTTTCAAATACGCCCGCGCCGCGGCGATGCGGCCCTGTTCCATCGACACCGACGCCAGGCTCGGAAACCCGATAACGTCCCCCACCGCGAAAATGTGCGGCTGCTTGGTCCGGAAGTCGGGATCCACGGGAATTCTTCCACGCGAATCCGCCTCGATTCCGGCCACCGGCAGGTTCAGCTCATCCACGTTGCCCTGACGTCCCACCGCGTACAGTAATCCGTCGCCTGAGAGCTTTTTCTTGCTTTCCAGGTGCGCGACAACGCCCTCCGGCGTCTCGTCCACGCTCGACACTTCTTCGTTCAGGCGCAAGGTCACGCGATGATCGCGCAAATGATACGAAAGCGCTTCGACAATTTCGGCATCGGCGAATTCCAGCAGCCGCGGACGCTTCTCCACCAGGATCACGCGTACTCCCAGCGTCGCGAACATGCAGGTATACTCGACGCCGATCACGCCGCCGCCCACCACGATCAGCGTCTTCGGGATGTCGGTCATCTGCAGCACCTGGTCGCTGTTGACGATGCTGCGGCCGTTGATCGGGACCTTCGGTGACTCCGCCGGCTTCGTCCCCGTCGCGATGATCACATTTTCCGCCTGATAGTCGGAGAAGCTCTGCGGCCCCGTCACACGGATGGTATGCGGATCCAAAAAACTCGCGATTCCAAACAGCGTCTCGATGTTGTTTCGCGAAAGCTGGGCGACGGTGACGTCGATCTCGGTCTTAATGACATGCTGCACCCGGAACGCGAGATCGGCCATGGTGATTTTTTCTTTCACCCGGTAATTCACGCCGTAAATGTTCTGATAGTTGTAGCCCGAGAAATGCAGCACGGCCTCGCGCATGGTCTTGCTCGGTATGGTCCCGGTGTTGACGCACACGCCGCCTACGCACACTGCCTTCTCGATCAGCGCGACCTTCTTGCCGGACTTCGCAGCCTGAATCGCGGCCCGCTGTCCCGCCGGACCGGATCCAATCACGATCATGTCGAACGTTTGCATGATGAATGTGTGTCCAGTTGTGTCCCAGTATAAAGAACCGCCAGTATATAGAGCGAACGTGTCAAAACGTTTAATCGCGCCGGCTCAATTTGTGCCCGTGTGCTTGCCGCTCCTGTATCCTGTTGTGCATGCAGTCTCGCCGCGATTTCGTCCGCTTGGGAGTGGGCGCAGCCCTTATGATGCAATCGGCACCCGCGCAGGAAAATTTAGAGGAGGCCACCCTGATCGGCCTTCAGGAGGGCCTGGTTAGCGGCCGCTGGACCTCCGCCCAATTGGTCGAAAAGTATCTGGCGCGCATTCAGGAGATCGACAAAAGCGGCCCCCGCCTCAACTCCGTTATCGAACTGAATCCCGAAGCCGCCGCCATCGCTGCGGCGCTCGATCAAGAACGCAAGGGAAAGGGTCTTCGGGGCCCTCTTCACGGCATTCCGATCCTCATTAAAGACAATATCGACACCGGCGACAAAATGATGACCTCCGCCGGTTCGCTCGCTCTGGCCAGTTCTGCGCCCAAAGACGCCGAACTCGTGTCCCGCCTGCGCGCGGCAGGTGTCGTTATTTTGGCTAAGACTAATCTGAGTGAATGGGCCAATTTCCGGTCCAGCCATTCCACCAGCGGCTGGAGCGGACGCGGCGGCCAGACCCACAATCCCTACGCTCTGGACCGCAACCCCTCCGGCTCCAGTTCCGGATCGGGCGTGGCCGTTTCGGCAAGCCTGTGCGCCGCCGCCGTCGGAACCGAAACCGACGGATCCATTGTGTCCCCGTCCTCCGTCAACGGCATCGTTGGAATCAAACCGACCGTCGGCCTGATCCCCGGCGCGGGCATTGTCCCGATCTCGCATCGCCAGGACACCGCCGGTCCCATGGCCCGCACGGTCGCCGACGCCGCGCTTCTGCTGGGTGTGCTCGCCGGGGCGACGTATGGGCAGGCGCTGGTCGCGAATGGACTGAAAGGCGCGCGCATCGGCGTCGCACGCCAGGTCTTCGGGTTTAACGATCAAGTCGACCGGGTGATCAACGCGGCCATCGATACTCTCAAGAGCCTGGGCGCCGAGATCATCGATCCGGCAATCATCCCAACGTATTCCAAGCTGGCCGAGCCCGAAAACGAGGCTCTCCTTTACGAATTCAAGGCCGATCTCAACGCTTATCTCGAGAGCCGCGGCGGGCCGTTGCGAAGTCTGAAAGACGTCATCGAATTTAACGAGAAAAATCGCGACCGCGAATTGAAATGGTTCGGCCAGGACAACATGACCAAGGCCGAAGCGAAAGGCCCCGTCACCAGCCGCGCTTACATCGACCTGGCAGCCAAACTCAATCGCCTGTCCAAGCGCGAAGGCATCGACGTGGTGATGAGTAAGCTGGCCCTCGATGCCCTGGTCGCTCCGACAGATGGCCCCGCCTGGCCGACCGATTACGTCAACGGCGACCATTTCACCGGCGGCTCATCCACACCCTCCGCCGTTGCAGGCTATCCCCACGTGACCGTCCCGGCTGGTTTTGTTTTAGGTCTCCCGGTTGGATTGTCCTTCTTCGGATCGCCGCGGACCGAGGTGAAGCTCATCAAATACGCCTACTCCTTCGAGCAGGCGACCAATGCCCGCCGGCCGCCGCAATTCCTGCCTACCGTGAAGCTGTGATCCGCCGCGTTGTCTTCTTTCTCGCGTTGTTCGGTTGCGCGTCCTGCGCGAAACGGTACCGTGTCGAAGGCCTCATCGTTCACGTGGATTCAGCGCAGCGCACCATCCTGGTCTCGCATCGTCCCATCGAGCATTACATGCCGCCGATGACGATGCCGTTCCATGTGGCGCCGAAAGAAGATTTGACCGGGCTTGCCCCTGGCGCGCGCATTAGTTTTGACCTGCGCGTGGGAAAGCACGCCTCGGAGGCGCGCAACCTGAAACCGCGCGTCACCCGTCTCGAAGGAACCGACGGCAAGGAGATTCCCGTCGCTCAACCGGCCAACAAGCTCGCCGTCGGCGCCGCTGTCCCGGATTTCACGCTCACCGATCAATCCGGCCGCCCCACGGCTCTATCCCAATTCCGAGGCCGGGTCGTCGCGATTGACTTTATCTATACCCGCTGCCCGCTCCCCGACGTCTGCCCGCGCCTCTCCGCAAATTTCGCCTATCTATCAAAGCGCCTCCGTGGACGCGACTTCGAGCTGATCTCGATCACCATCGACCCCACATGGGACCGCCCCGAAGTACTCGCCGAATACGCCCACCGCTGGCAGGCCGACGGCGAAACCTGGCGATTCTTGACCGGACCCGTCGAGCAGATCGGGACGGTGGCCGGGCTATTCGGCTTGATTTATTGGCCGGAAGAGGGCTCCATCACCCACACCGTCGCTACCGCGATCGTCAGCCGCGATGGCCGCCTCGCGGCTCTGATCGAGGGCTCCAGCTACCGTCCGGACCAGTTGCTTGCTCTTGTCCAGCATTCGCTTGACCCATCATGATGCGTGCAACGGAATTGGTCCGTTAAGGGTAACGGCGCGCCAGTTGCACCTCGGGAGGCATGAGCCTTCTTCAATGACTTATGTCGCTGTCAGAAAACGAGTTCTGGCCTGCGCCGCTTTCCCTAAGCGAAGCGATCAGGCCCGATTCCCAACGTGAAGCTCGGCGGCGGCTGGCTTACTCTACATCGCGGCGCCCTCGCCCTGGCACCCGACGCGAGCCTGGTCGATCTCGTTCACGGCTAAAACCCTTTTGGGAGTAAACTTGGGTACTAGAGCTTCAGACTATGTTGCGGTTCCCCAAAGTTCGGTATAATCGGGATGTCCGTTCTATTACTATGCTGCTGCCCAGGAGACCCCGGTGAAGCGCGCTGGCTCCGATGACTCGCTACGTTGTTCATTCTGCGCTAAAAGCCAGGACGTTGTCGGTAAACTGATCTCCTCCCCGTCGGATTATCCGCGCGCATATATCTGCGATGAGTGCATCCAGGTATGCAATTCGATCCTCGAAGACGACCGGCATGAGCAGCAGAGCGGGACGCCGCATAAGCTTCCCAAGCCGCTGGAATTAAAAGAATACCTGGATCAATACGTCATCGGGCAGGACGCCACCAAGAAGAAGCTCGCCGTCGCCGTTTACAACCACTACAAGCGCATTCAGATGAACAAGCAGCGCGCCGGCGAAGTGGAGCTTTCCAAGTCCAATATCCTTTTGATTGGTCCCACGGGAACCGGTAAGACACTGCTGGCCCAGACCCTGGCCCGGATTCTGGATGTTCCTTTCGCCATTGTCGATGCGACCACCCTGACCGAAGCCGGCTACGTCGGCGAAGACGTCGAAAACATCATCCTCCGGCTACTCCAGAATTCCGATTGGGACGTACAGCGCTGTCAGCAGGGAATCATTTACATAGACGAAATCGATAAGATCGGCCGCAAGGACGAGAATCCGTCGATTACCCGCGACGTTTCTGGCGAAGGCGTTCAGCAGGCGCTGCTCAAGATTCTCGAAGGCACCATCGCCAACGTTCCGCCGCAGGGTGGACGGAAGCATCCTCATCAGGAATTTACGCCGGTCGACACCACCAACATCCTGTTCATTTGCGGGGGAGCGTTTATTGGTCTGGAAAAGACCATCTCGCGGCGAGTCGGAACCCGGACCATCGGTTTCTCGAATCCCGAAGAGACCGCCCAGGCGACCGCACGCCGTCCCGGCAGTTCCGGACGTCGCGATCTGACTATGTTGGAACAGGTGCAGCCGGTCGATCTGATTAAGAGCGGATTCATCCCTGAGTTCATTGGGCGGTTGCCTGTGGTCGCCGTGCTGGAGGATTTGAGCAGAGAGGCATTGGTGCAGATCCTGACCAAGCCGAAGAATGCGATCATCCGCCAGTACCAGAAGTTGTTCGAGTTTGAAAATGTTAGACTGAAGTTTAGCGACGACGCCCTGGAAGCGATCGCGCATCTCGCCATGGAGCGTAAGGTCGGTGCACGCGGCCTGCGTATGATCCTGGAAGATCTGATGCTGGACCTGATGTATTATCTGCCATCCTATAAAAAGGTCCGTGAGTTCCTGGTCACCAAGGAAATGGTGATGACGCAGAAGATCAACATGGCCCTCCTGGAGAAGGCCGGCTAAGGGAGCCGGTGAAGCCAGGAGCAATTTTTTGCTCTGCTCCTGAACATGCTTACTTCCAAAGAAAAATCCGACACGCGCCGATTGCCGATGATGCCCATCCGGGGCCTCGTCATCTTTCCGCACATGATGACGCCGTTCCTGGTGGGACGCGAATCGAGCGTTCGCGCGCTCGAAGAAGCGCTCGCCGGAGACAAGAAAATCTTTTTGGCCGCGCAGCACGACGAGAGTGTGGACGAACCACGGCCGGACGAGATTTATTCCGTCGGGACCGTCGCAAACATCGTTCAGAGCGTGAAGCAGGCTGACGGCAACTTAAAGGTTCTCGTCGAAGGCGTCGAACGCGGAAAAATCCTTTCCGTCAGCGAAGACGAAGGTTATCTCAAAGCGGCCATCAAGACCTACAGCTTCAAAATCGAAACCGGCCCCCAGCTCGATGCGCTCACTTCGCGGGTTACGACACTTTTTGAGCAGTATGTAAAGCTGAGCCAGAACGTCAACTACGACACCATGGTCGCGGCGATCCGCGGCGACGATCCCGGCAAGCTTGCCGATACGGTCGGCGCGAACATGCAGCTCGCGGTCGAGGAAAAGCAGGAGCTGCTCGAAATCTTCGATCCCATCGACCGGCTGACGCGCGTCGCCGAGATGCTCGATATTGAGATCGAAAAACTCAACGTCGACCGCACCATCCAGGGCCGCGTGAAGCGCCAGATGGAAAAGGCGCAAAAAGAGTATTACCTCAACGAGAAGATCAAAGCGATTCAAAAAGAGCTCGGCCGCGGCGAAAAGAGCGAGTTCGACGAGCTGAAGAAGAAAATCGAAACCGCCGGCATGACCAAGGACGCGCATGAAAAGGCCATGGCCGAACTCAAGCGCCTGGAAAACATGCCGCCGATGTCGGCCGAATCGACGGTTTCGCGCAACTACCTCGACTGGCTACTTGCGGTGCCGTGGAAGAAGAAATCCAAGGAAATCCGCGATCTTCCCTTCGCGCAAAAAGTTCTCGAAAGCGACCACTACGGCCTCGAAAAGATCAAGGAACGCATTCTCGAATTCCTGGCCGTGCGTCGCCTGGTGAAAGATCCCAAGGGCTCGATTCTGTGCTTCGTTGGACCTCCGGGCGTAGGCAAAACTTCGCTGGGAATGTCCATCGCCAAGGCCACGGGCCGCAAGTTTGTTCGCCTGTCGCTCGGCGGCGTGCGTGACGAAGCCGAAGTACGCGGCCATCGCCGCACCTACATCGGAGCGTTGCCTGGTCAGGTAATCCAGATGATGAAGAAAGCCGGCGTGCGCAATCCGGTTTTCATGCTGGACGAAATCGACAAAATGTCGACGGACTTCCGCGGCGACCCATCGGCGGCGCTGCTCGAAGTACTCGATCCCGAGCAGAATTTCATGTTTGTCGATCACTATCTCGACGTCGAGTACGACTTGAGCCAGGTGTTCTTCATCGCGACGGCGAATGTGCTCCACACGATTCCGCCGGCCCTGCAGGATCGCATGGAAGTGATCCGGCTTTCCGGCTACACCGAACTCGAAAAGATGGAGATCGCCAAGCGCTTCCTCGTCGTCAAGCAGGAGAAGGAAGCCGGGCTGACCGAAAAGCAGATCCAGTTCCAGGACGAAGGTCTTAAGGAATTGATCCTCCACTACACGCGTGAAGCGGGTGTCCGCAATCTTGAGCGTGAAGTTGGAAACGTCTGCCGCAAAATTGCACGCACCATCGTCAACGCGCAATCCGGCAAGAAGAAGGATCAGCCGGAGAAAGCCATCATCAACACGGCAAAGGTAAACGAACTGCTCGGTCCGCAAAAGTTCCGCGAGCAGCAGACCGACAAGAAGAACGAGGTCGGTGCGACCACGGGCCTTGCCTGGACCGAAGTCGGCGGATCCATTCTCACTACCGAAGCCGCCATCATGGAAGGCCGCGGCAAACTCATCACGACCGGTAAGCTCGGTGACGTGATGCAGGAATCGGCGCAGGCGGCGATGAGTTACATCCGCAGCCGGTCCCATGTCATGGGCCTGCCGCGCGACTTCTATCGTCACATCGATATCCACCTTCACGTGCCGGAGGGCGCGATTCCGAAAGACGGTCCTTCCGCCGGCATCACCATCGCGACCAGCATCTGCAGCGCGCTGACCAGCATTCCGGTTCGGGCCGATTTGGCCATGACCGGCGAGATCACAGTACGCGGCCGCGTGCTTCCGATTGGCGGGCTAAAGGAAAAACTTCTGGCGGCGCACCGTCAGGGAATCCGCGAGGCAGTGCTTCCTTCCGACAACGAGAAGGACCTGCCGGACATTCCGGAAAACATCCGAAACGATATGAAGCTCCACTTCGTGACCAATATGGACGAAGTGTTGAAGCTGGCGCTGGAGCGCGAGATCGAGATGGCGCCGATCACCAGCATGCTGACCGCGGCGGAGATTGTGGCCCGGTCACGAGAAGATAAGGTTACGCATTAGGCTTCGGATCTGGCCATCCCTGGTCGTTTAGGAATGGTTCAAAAGCGATGGCAGCACAGTTTATAATAAGTGCAGCCAGGCCGGAGCAGTTTCCGCCCGAAAGCGACGTGGAGGTCGCTTTTCTGGGCCGCAGCAACGTCGGCAAATCCAGTCTTCTGAATAAGCTGGTTGGGACCGACGGGTTGGCGCGGACCAGCGCGCGGCCGGGTTGTACGCAGTACGTCAATTTCTTCCAGGTCGATGGCGGATTTCGTTTCGTCGATCTGCCAGGATATGGGTTCGCGAAAGTCCCCCGGGAAATCACGAGTCAGTGGCGGGCGCTCATCGAGAGTTATTTGCTCGATCGGGAAGCCTTGCGGCTGTGCGTGATTATCTTAGATGCGCGCCGGGGATGGATGGAAAAGGATGTCGAGCTCCGGGATTGGCTCGATGCCCACCAGCGGCCGTTCGTAGTGGCCGCTACCAAAATTGACAAGTTAAAGTCTCAGAAAGAAAGGCATCAAAGCCTGAGAGCTCTTCGCAATGGATATTCCGGAGAGATTCTCGAATGCTCGGCCGAAACCGGCCGGGGAGTGAGGGAAATTTGGCAAGCGATCTCGAAAATCAAGACCCCGCAGTAACGTCGAACGTGGAAGCGGAAGCCATCAAAGCGGCCGCCGAAACATCCAAAACCGAGTCCACAAAATCGGAAGCGAATAAGCCGGAAGGCGCGCCTCGCAGCAGGGCCAGGTCGTCGGAACCGAAGCATCCGCCTGCTGCCACCGAGCCGAAGGTAGTGGCGGAAGCCAAGCCCGCTGCCGATGTGAAACCGGCCGTTGAAGCCAAGCCCCCGGTGGAAGTAAAGCCCGCGGCGGAAGTAAAGGTAGCCGAAGCGCCGGCGACGGAAGCCAAGAGCGCTGAAGTCAACGGTGAAATCGCTAAAGTCGACGGCGAGGCCGCCGCGACTTCTCCTCAGCCCGCCGGACGGCTGTTCGACACAAAGCGCCGCCTCGCCCAGGCGAATCAAGGCAAGAACGGCGGCAGCGCGCTCGACCTGGTCGAGTTGAAGGACATGAGCATTCAGAAGCTCAACACCGTCGCCAAGGATTTCGGCGTCCAGGGCTTCGCGGGCTTGCGCAAGCAAGAACTGATCTTCAAGATCCTGCAAGTCCAGGCCGAAAAGAGCGGCCTGATCTTCTCCGAAGGCGTGCTCGAATGCCTTCCCGACGGATTCGGATTCCTGCGCGCGCCGGAATACAACTACCTGCCCGGCCCCGATGACGTCTACGTCTCGCCTTCGCAGATCCGGCGCTTCGACCTGCGCACCGGCGATACCGTCAGCGGCCAGATCCGCCCGCCGAAAGAAGGCGAACGCTATTTCGCGCTGATTAAAGTCGACGCGATCAACTTCGAGCCGCCCGAGGAAGCCCGCAACAAGATCTTCTTCGATAATCTGACGCCCTTATATCCTCAGGCGCGCCTGAAGATGGAAACGGCGAAAGACAATTATTCCGGCCGCGTAATGGATCTGCTCACGCCGATCGGCAAAGGCCAGCGCGGCCTGATCGTTGCGGCGCCGCGCACCGGCAAGACCATGCTATTGCAGTCGATCGCGAACTCGATCACGGCGAATCATCCCGAAGTTACTCTCATCGTGCTGCTGATCGATGAGCGGCCTGAAGAAGTCACCGACATGCAGCGGTCGGTAAAGGGTGAAGTCATCTCTTCGACATTCGACGAGCCGGCCTCGCGCCACGTCCAGGTCGCCGAGATGGTGATCGAGAAGGCCAAGCGTTTGATCGAGCACAAGAAGGACGTCGTCATTCTGCTCGATTCGATCACTCGTCTCGCGCGCGCCTATAACACCGTCGTTCCCCCGTCGGGCAAAGTGCTTTCGGGCGGAGTAGATTCGAACGCGCTCCAACGTCCCAAGCGATTCTTCGGCGCGGCGCGCAACATCGAAGAAGGCGGATCTCTCACCATCGTGGCTTCCGCCTTGGTCGATACCGGCAGCCGCATGGACGACGTGATCTTCGAAGAGTTCAAGGGCACCGGCAACATGGAAATCCATCTCGACCGTAAGCTGATGGACAAGCGCGTTTTCCCAGCCATCGATATCTCCAAGTCCGGCACCCGCAAAGAAGAATTGCTGCTCCCGCGCGAAGAACTCAATCGCGTGTGGGTACTTCGCAAGGTCTTGAATCCGCTGTCTCCGGTTGAAAGCATGGAACTGCTGATCGACAAGCTTTCAAAGACCCGCTCGAACGCAGAGTTCCTCGCCGCAATGAGCGGCTAGCTGATAGACTGAGGTCGTGCCTGAAAATCAGATCCTTGGGATCGCCCTGGCAACGGGCCCCACGGTTCT
>Ga0070731_10004302_pt1 | contig 12329 bp, 12 predicted proteins | sample Coa_R1_2_FD_66448 | JGI IMG/M metagenome (GOLD analysis project Ga0070731, IMG submission 66448) | Surface soil microbial communities from Centralia Pennsylvania, which are recovering from an underground coalmine fire - Coalmine... | ecosystem: Environmental > Terrestrial > Soil > Unclassified ... | reverse complement strand
CTCCCGCGCCTCAGCGCGAACGAGTGGTGCGACCTCGGGATGGAGCTCGAGGACGGCTCCCCGCTCGAGGCGCGCGCGGCCTACCACCACGCGATCGACCTCGAACCGGGCCACGTGACCGCACGCATCAACCTCGGCCGGCTACTGCACGCCGAAGGCAAGCTCGCGGGCGCCGAATCGCACTATCGCGAGGCGCTGCGCCACGACCCGGCGAGTTCCCTCGGCTGGTACAACCTGGGCGTGCTGCTCGAGGACCGCGGCCATCCCGACGAGGCCCTCCCCTGCTACGAGCGCGCGGTACGCGCCGACGCGAGCCTCGCCGACGCGCACTACAATCTCGCGCTCCTCTACGAGCGCACCGGCCGCAAGCAGGACGCGCTCCGGCACTTCGCGATCTTCAAGCGGCTCGCGCCGCAGCGCTGATGGCCGGATCGCGGCGCGCGCGCGTCCTGGTCGGAACGTCGGGGTTCAGCTACCCGGCGTGGCGCGGATCGTTCTACCCGGCCGACCTCTCCACCCGCGAGATGCTGTCGTTCTACGCGCGCCAGCTCGGAACGGTCGAGATCAATCACACTTTCCGCCGGCTCCCGACGCCGGAGCTGCTAACCGGCTGGGCACGCCAAGTCCCACTCAGCTTCCGCTTCGCCCTCAAGGCCCCGCAGCGGATCACCCACATCCTACGTCTGCGCAACGCTCAGCCGGTGACCGCCGAGTTCTGCCGGACCGCCGGTCAGCTCGGCGCGAAGCTCGGGCCGCTTCTGTTCCAGCTGCCGCCCCACTTCCGGGCCGACCATCCACGCCTCGCCGACTTCCTCGCGACGCTCCCGCCGCGGCTGGAGCCGACCTTCGAGTTCCGGCACGAGAGCTGGTTCGCGGACGCGACCTACGCGCTTCTTGCCGAGCACCGGGCCGCACTCTGCATCGCGGACAGCGAGGACCTGACCACGCCGGCGATCGCGACCGCCTCCTTCGGGTATCTCCGCCTCCGGCGCGCGGACTATACGGACGCGGACATCGAGGCATGGGCGGGGCGCATCCGCGATACTCCGCGCTGGAAGCGCGTGTACGTCTACTTCAAGCACGAGGAGTCGGGGCGCGGCCCCGCCCTCGCCCGCGCACTGCTCGACCGCCTGGCGTAGAGCCCCGTACCAACGCCAGATTCTTGACAGGGTTCGGGGCATGACCTAGGAGTCCCGCATCAACCCCCACCCTAAGGAGGAGTCTGCATGACGCCGCAGGAGATTTTCGATGCAATGCCGAGCAGCCTGAACACCGACGCCGCGAAGGGCATGAACGCGACGATCCAGTTCAACCTGAGCGGCGACAACGGCGGTCAGTGGTACGTCGCGATCAAGGACGGCAAGGCCGACGTGAGCAAGGGCACGGCCCCGTCCGCCAACATGACCCTCTCGATGTCGGCGCAGGACTATGTCGACATGACGATGGGCAAGCTGAACGGCCAGATGGCCTTCATGAGCGGCAAGCTGAAGATCTCGGGCGACATGGGGCTCGCGATGAAGATGCAGAGCCTCTTCAAGCGCCCTGCCTGAATCGTCGTCCAACCGGGACGGGTGGATGTGCGGCGCCGTCCACCCGGTTTCCCAGCCGCTTTGGGTCGCCGCGTGGGGGAGGAGGATGTGATGGAGGAGGGGACGAGCAAGGCGATCCCGCTCAGGCGGTCGCGGAACGGGACGCGCGCCGTCGCGCATCGTAACGAGCGGCGGTGGAGCGACGCGCTGACCGATGGCATCCGGCGGGTGAGCGCACCGCCGCGGCAGATCTGGCTCGCGAGCCTCGGGACCACCGCGCTCGCCGTCCGCAGCGCGCGGGCCGCCTGGGATCGGCTCGTCGAGGAAGGCGCCAGCGCCGAGGGGTGGCTCCGCCACCAGCTCGGTCGCGACGTCTCCTAATACTGCGGCCGCGTACGGCGGAGCAGCTCGCCGAGGGCGAGCAGGATGCTCCCGAGCGACAGGCCCCCGAGTAAGCCGCCTACGGCCGTCGCGAGCAGACCGTAGTGCTTCGCGGCCGCCGTCCAGTACTCGGTCTGGAAGAGCGCGTGCTCCGGGTGGCGCGCGTACGCGGTCGCTACTTCTCGAAAGTGTTCATCACCGGCGAGCTGCCACGTTGCGATCGCAGCCGTCGCGAGCCCGAGCAGGATGACCAGCGTACCCAGGAAGCGGAGGAATCCGGGCATTCCGCTCACCCCTCCGCGGCCGCAGCCCGCGCTGAAAGCGGCCTCCGGAAGACCGCGACCCGCGTCCGCCGGCGTGCATCGTACCCCGCCCACTTCGCCGCCGGGACGGCGCGCGCATCGACGCGCGCGAACCCGCGGCGCGCGAAGAACTGCATCGCGCGCTCGTCGACCGCGCAGGCGAAGACGTAGTCGAGCCCGCGCGCCTCGGCCTCGGCGATCAGCCGGTTCACGAGCCGCTCGCCGATGCCCTCCCCCTTGAACCGCGTGATCGTGTAGAGGCCCGCGATCTCGCCGGCGCGCTCCGCGGCGTAGGGTTCGGTCAGGAGGCCCGCCACCCCGGCGAGATGCCGGTCGCAGATCGTCGCGCCCCAGCCGACGGCGAGGAGGGCGGCCATCTCCTCGTCCGAGCGCAGCTTCAGCAGTCCCTCGCGTTGGCCCCGCTCGAGCAGCCGCTCGGCCTGCGCGAAGTCGTCGACGCCGAGGCGTGCCACGTGGCAGTAGTCGCCGCGCGTGAAGAGCGTCCCCGATCCCTCGTAGGTGAAGAGCTCCTCGGCGATGCCCTCCGGGCGACAGAGGTTCACCGCCTCGATGCCCGCGTCGAGCGCGGCGCGCACGGCGAGCAGGAGCGCGCGCCGCTCGCCCAGCCCCGACCACTCGGCCTCACCCTGACGGAGGAGCGTGTCGAGGACGTTCGCGTCCGCGAACGAGAGCGGGCCCGACCAACCCGCGAGCAGGCCGCCCTCGGGATCGGCGAGCACGAGCTTCGGGATGCGCAGCGCAGTCGCGAGCGCGACGACGGGAGCGGGGAACTCGGCGCCGAGCACGCCATCCGCGACGAGGACCGCGAGCCGCTGCTGGCGGAGCATCGTCCACAGCGCCGCGCGGACCGTCTCCGAGGCGGCATCGGCGGCGGCGACGCGCGCGACCGGGACCGCCGGCCGCCCGCGCCGGCGGACGAGACCCTTCGCCCGGCCGATCGCCGCTCGCAGCCGCCGGTCGCCCGCCATGCCGACGGACGGCCACCACACGAGCACGCGCGTGTCGTTGCGGACGAGATCGCCGATCGCGGTCGCGAGCGGCTCGAGCGCCGGCCGGGACGCCGCCGCGGCGGGCGCGATGCCGACGAGCACGCTGCGACCGCGGAACTCCTCTAGGTAGAAGTCCTTCTCGCCGAACAGCTCGTCGGCGTGCGCCCGCAGAACGGAGCTTCTCGGGGCCGGCATGGGAGCCGCACCGTAGCACACGCCGGCGCGTCGGCAAGCAGAGCGCGCCGGTTTGCCTCGCCTGGTCGGCCGCGGTAAGCGGCCGCGTGCGCGCCGTCGCGCTCCTCGTCGCACTCGTCGCGCTCCATCCCGCCGTCGCCCGCGCGCGCGTCGGCGCCGTCGCGAGCGAGCATCCGCTCGCCGCGGCCGCAGGCGCCGAAATCCTGCGCGCGGGCGGCACGGTCGTCGACGCCGCGATCGCCGCCGCGACGACCGTGTGCGTGGTCCATCCGGCGTCGTGCGGGATCGGCGGCGGCGGCTTCGCGCTCGTTCGCCTCGCGGACGGCTCCGTCGCGGCGCTCGACTACCGCGAGGTGGCGCCCGCCGGGCTCACGCCCGCCCGGCTGCGCGTCGACGGGAACCCGAGCGACGCGCTCCTCCGCACTGGCGGACTCGCCGTCGGCGTCCCCGGTGACGTCGCGGGGATCGTCGCGCTGCACCGGCGCTTCGGCCAGCTCCCGCTCGCCCGCGATCTCGCTCCGGCGATCCGGGTCGCGCGCGACGGCTTCCGGCTCGGCGACGCGCCCCATCTCCGCAGCGAGATCGAGCGGGCGCGCACGCTCCTCGCCGGCGACGCCGGGCTCGCGCGCACGTTCCTCGCACCCGACGGCGGCGTGCCCGACGCGGAGTTCCGCGTCGTCCAGCCGGATCTTGCCGTGACCCTCGAGGCGATCGCCGCGCGCGGGACGGCGGGGTTCTACCGCGGCTCGATCGCGGACGGGATCGCCGCCACCGTCGCCGCCCGGCGCGGTGTCCTCACCGCCGCCGACCTCGCCCGCTACCGGCCGCGCTGGCGCCGGGCGCTGCACGGAGGGTTTCGCGGACGAAGCGTGATCACGTTTCCGCCGCCGGGCTCGGGCGGCGTGCTGCTCGAGATGCTCGGCGTGCTCGCGCGCGACGACCTCGCCGCGCTCGGCGCTGGAAGCCCGACGCTGCTCCACCTCGTGGCCGGAGCCATGGCGCAGGGGTTCGTGGACCGCGCCCGCTGGTACGGCGATCCGGCCTTCACGACCGTTCCGCTGCGGGCGCTGCTTGCCCCACCCCGTCTGCCGACCCTGCGCGCCGGGCTGAGCGCCATCCGCGTGAGCGAGCCGCACGCGCTCGTCCTGCCGGAAAGCGGCACCGCGCACGTCTCGGTGGTCGACGCGGACGGCAACGCCGCCGCGATCACGACCACGATCAACACGAGCTTCGGCGCCGGCATCCTCGTGCCCGGGACCGGAATCGTCCTCAACAACGAACTCGACGACTTCGCGATCGCACCCGACGTCCCGAACGCGTTCGGCCTCACCGGCGGGATGGCGAACGCGGTCGCGCCGGGCAAGCGTCCGCAGTCGAGCATGTCACCGACGATCGTCCTCGCCGGGCGCCGTCCGGAGCTGGTCGTGGGCGGATCCGGCGGGCCGACGATCATCTCGGGCACGCTCCAGGTCGTGCTCGGAACGATCGCGCTCGGCCGGCCGCTCGCCGACGCGGTCGACGCACCGCGCATCCACGACCAGGCGACGCCGCCGGCGCTCGCGATCGAAGCGGGCATCGACGCGACGACCCGCGCCGCGCTCGAGCGCCTCGGCCATCGCCTGAGCATCCTCCCGCGCATCGGCACGGTCTCGGCAGTCGGGCTCGGCGCCGACGGCGTGCCCGTCGCGGCCGGCGACGCGCGCAAGGACGGTGGCGCCGTCGTCGTCCGCTGACGCGCGCGCTACGTCGATGGCGCCTGCGGCACAACGATGAACGTCGGCCTCGCGCTCGCCACGGCGGTTGCCGCCGCGAAGACAGCCGCGCTCGCCGCGTCCGCTTCCCCTCGAAGGGTGAGACCGTCGCCGGAAGGAGGCGAGTCGCGCCCGGCATGCGCGGTGCATCGCTCGCCGCACCCCGGGTACCGCCTCGCCGCTGCTGGCTTTTCGGCCGTGCGACGCGCTGACAACGCGCGCGCCGCCGGCACGCAGCCTGCTCTCTGCGGCTCCCCGGAGGATTCGTACGATGATCTACCAGCCGGGCGATTACGTGTACCCCGCCGACCTACCGCGCGCGTACCTCTGCCGCGTCCGCCGAACGGAGTCTCTCGACGAGCGCGGGGGACGGGCGCAGATGCTCCGTCTCCAGCCGCTCGACGGTCCGTGGCCTGCCGGGACCGAGCTGGTCCGCCTGGACGACGCGGTCGTGCCGGCAGGGCCACGCCAGCTCTGGCAGCGGCCGACGTCGCGCCGCCCGCGGCATCCAGCCGCCGCCTGAGCCGTCATGCCCGACCGCTTCAGAGAGGTAGAGCTGCGCGCGCTCGTCGCCGAGACGCTCGGCGTCGACGCCGAGGAGCTCGCGCCCGACGTCTCGCTGATCGATGACCTCGCCGCCGACTCGCTCGACCTCGCCGAGCTCGTCGTGCGCGTCGAGGCGGAGCTCGGGCTCGCCATTCCCGACGCCGTCGTCGACCGGGTGCGCACGTACGCCGATCTCGTGCGCGCGGCCACGAGCGCGGCGCGCGCGATCCCGGCACGGCCAGTGGTCGAGCCGTTCCCACTTCGCGCGCGGTTGGTCTCGCCGCACGGCGAGATCCTGCGCGCCGAGGCGTTCACGCCGTATTCGGCCGAGACGATCGCCGACGATGCCCGCGCCGCCGGACGGGGGTCGTTCCTCGAGATCACGCTGCCGGCGGAGACGACCGATGGCGCCCTCGACGACGTGCGCCGTCGGCTCGCGTGGCTGACCACGCACGGCGTGGTGGTGCAGATCGCGCGCGACGGCGCACCACGACGAAGCGTCGCGGCCTGACCGCGGTCACTCTTTCTCCGTCCCCCTTGGCAGGCTCGGGGAGTCAATGCTAAGGAGCGCCATCCACGAGCGGGGGGCTCCGTGGATGCGATGCGTGTATTCGTGCCCCCAACGCGAGCATGGACGCTCGCCTTCGTCGCGTTCCTCTCCACGCCGGCATTCGCGACGACCGCGGACGACATCTGTCCGCCCGCCGCGGATCCCTGCACGGTCTCGACCGCGGTGACCGCGGACCCGGGCTCGATTCTCGACTTCGGCACTCGGCAGCTCGACGTCACGCCGACGGGCAGCATCACCGTCCCGAGCGGGCAGCTCACGATCAATGCCGGCAGCGTCCGCCTGGAGACGCACGGCGCGCTCCTCGGCGGGCAGACGCCGGACGGCACGGGCGCGAACATCAAGGTGACGACGACGGGCGACGTGCGGATCGAGACCGGCGCCAGCGGCGATGGGCGCATCGACGTCTCGGCCGTCAACAACCCCGGTGAGATCGACGTCCTCGCGGGCGGGGCCGTCTACATTCTCGGCCGCATCAACTCGATCGGTACGGGAACCAACGGATCGGGCGGCATCATCAACGTCTCTTGCGGTGGGAACTTGACGCTCTCGGGGTCGGTCCTGGCACAGGGCGGGACGGGGCTCGACGGTTTCGGGGGCGAGATCACGATCCAGGCCGGCGGCACCGCGTCCGAGACCGGGACGGTGCGCGCCGATGGCGCGGAGGCCGGCGACATCGAGATCGACGCGAACGGCGACATCACCGCGAGCGGGACTTACAACGCCGGCGCGAGCGGCACGTCCACCGGCGACGGCGGCTCGGTCACGATGATCGGGTCCGGCAACACCACGATGAGCGGGACGATCGCGATGGATGCCACCGGCGACGCCGTCAACGGCGGCGGGGACGGCGGCGACGCCGACATCGAGGGGAACGGCGGCTCGCTCACCGCCAGCGGATCGGTGAGCGACCGCGGCGCGCTGCCGGACGGCTACGGCGGCGAGACCGACATGTGCGCGGCCCTCGATTACACGCAGACGGGCAACGTGATCGGCAGCGGGAACGGCGTCGACGGCGGGGGCGGCTTCTTCGACGCAGAGATCGGACGGACGGCGAGCATCTTCGGGACGGTCGACGAGTCGGGTGGATCCGGCGGCGACATCGTCGTCGATGCGACGACGGCGTCGCTCGCGTCGACGAGCATCCTGACATCGGACGGCGCCTCGTACGGCGGCACGCTCACCATCCAGGCCGAAACGATCACCGCGGCCGGAAAAGCACATTCGAGCGGCACGAACACCGGCGCGACGGCCGGCATATCGCAGCTGACCGCCTGCACGCTTACGATCCCCGCCAACGCCATCCTCCGCACCGACGGCGCGATGGGCCAGAACCTCCTCCAGGCGAGCGGGCAGCTCACGATCAACGGGACGGTCGAGTCGCGGCCAGCGGGGCTCAACACCTTCCAGTATCGCGATCCAACGAAGCCGCCGATCACCGCCGGCTCGACCATCCAGCCGTCGGCTCAGCTCTCCGTCGTGTCGACCCTCGCCCCGTGCGCGGCGGTCGCCGTGTGCGGCAACGGCATCGTCGAGCCGGGCGAGGAGTGCGACGATGGCAACACGACCCCGTGCGACGGGTGCTCTGCCACTTGCAAGATCGAGGCGTGCGGGAACGGGCGGATCGAGTGCGCCGAGGAGTGCGACGACGGCTCGTTGAACGGCACCCCCGGCGACCCGTGCGATGCGAACTGCCACGTCATCAAGGGCAGCAACGTCGTGTTCGTCCCCGCGTCGAAGCGGCCGAAGACGGGCTGCGGGCTCGAGTGGGCGGTCCAGGAAACCCCGACGAGCGGCGGCTTCCCCTCCAGGACGCAGGCGTGCATCGACGGCGATCCGAGCTGCGACGCCGACGGGGCGTCCGACGGCGTGTGCACGTTCCAGGTGAGCGCCTGCCTGAACGTCACCGATGCCCGGCTGCCGGCCTGCCACCCGCACGACATGAGCTACATCAAGATCCGCCGGCCGAACCCGCTGAATCCGAACGACGCGGTCGAGGGCGTCGACGGCCAGAACCTCGAGAACGCGCTCGACGCGCTCGGCGTGACGGTCCGCGTCGGCACGACGGTGCTCCAGTCGGGATCGCCGAGCGCGACCGCCGATCACTGCACGCCGACCTTCGTCCAGCGCGTACCGCACGCGACGGGGGTCGCGGAACGGCGCCTGCTCGCGGCCGTCGCGACCGATACCACCGGCGTACGGTCGTCGAACCGGATGGTCCTCAAGTGCCTCCCGAACCCGGCGGTGTGTGGCAACGGCGTGGTCGAGATCGGCGAAGAGTGCGACGACGGGAACACGACCAGCTGCGACGGGTGCTCGTCGACGTGCAAGGTCGAGCGCTGCGGTAACGGCGTCGTCGAGTGCAACGAGCAGTGCGACGACGGTCCGCTGAACGGCACCCCCGGCGATCCGTGCACGGCGACCTGCACGCAGGCGGCACCGGCCGACCGCATTCCGGGCGGCCATAGCAGCCACGCCTGCGCTGGCGAGTACTCGCTCGCGGCCGGTCAGCTCGCGACGTCGCGGGACGGTCTGCCCTCGTCGAAGCAGATCTGCGTCGACGGCGATCCGTCGTGCGACTTCGACCCGACGCCGGGTCGGTGCCGGTTCCACCTCTGGGGCTGCTTCGGCGGCGACGACCCGCGCATCGGGTGCACGGCGACGTCGGTCACGAGTGTCTCCCTGGTTCGGCCGTCGGCGACACAGACGGGCTTCGCGGCGGCAGCGCGGTCCGCGCTCGATGCGGCGTTCGGCCAGATGAGCTTCCCGGTCGGTCCCGGCGAGGTCTGCTCGCCGCGCACCGATCTCGACGTGCCGGCGGGCAAGACGAAGCTCCTCGTCAAGATGGAAGCCCTCACCGTGGAAGGCTTCCACGCACGCAACACCCTGAAGCTCGTCTGCGCGCCGGCGGGCACGGTCCTGCGTACGCGACGCTGACGAGTCGTCGGGGGTAGGGCGGGAGCGTAGTCATCTCAAATTCGCAGAGCCCCGTCGCCTTCCGTCGCACCCCTACAGTTGAGCGCCGATGGTCTCGCGGAACGGCAGCTTCGTGAACCCGATTGGGATAGCGCTCGCGAAGAACGGCGATCATGGCCTGAGCATCACGATGGTCGCTGTCCACGGCTAGGCCAGCGCGCTGAGGTCGTCTGCGCCAAGCGATCAGCGCCCTGTCGGTGCGCGAGGCGTGCGAGCGCGAGGTCGTCGACCGCGCTGCGCCCAGCGCGTCACACGCTCGGCGTTGGCTTGACCGAACCCGCCTTACACGTAGCCCACGACCTGACGGCGAGCCGTAGACGTCACGCCGCGGGGAGGACTAGCACGTTTCACCCGGAGCGAACCACGGAGAGCACGTCGTCCGCTATACGTAGATTCTGGCACGCGACGAGGACGACGTTCGCCGACCCCGGTGCCGTCGCAGCCGCGCTTGGGACGTCACCGAGTCTGGAGCCAACGGTCGGTCCGTGTTTTCGCATTGCCAAATTCCGTCGCGATGGACCCCGCACAGGTCTTGCCCTTCTTCGCAGCCTTAGCTGCGATCCGAACCGTCTGCTTCGCGATCTTGATCCCTCTCCGTATCAGCTGCTCGCCTTCTTCTTCCTGCTGGTTCCCGCCGCCTGAGAGATCAACTCCTGCACTGTCTCGCTGCGCGACGGCCATCTCGATGGCGCATCCGCTGGTACACTCCGACTCACATCGGTCCCGTCGAATCCAGCAGCGGTCCCTGATCGACACATGCTCGGCCCTGCGCCTGATCGTGCGGTACGCAGACCGTCACGGTCCCCGTGCAGCGGCCGCCCCCGGCCATCGTCGGCGACCGCTACCTTCACTGACGCCGCGAGTGCGAAAGCGCAATCACGCTACGCCAGCGCGCGCACGCGGATCGTCTGATCGCGCTGCGCGCCCACCGACACGAGCGCGACCGGCGCGCCGGCGAGCGTCTCGAGACGCTCGACGTAGCGGCGCGCGTTCGCCGGCAGGTCGTCGAGCCGGCGCGCCGCGGACAGCGGTTCGCGCCACCCGGGGAGCTCCTCGTAGCGCGGCGTGACGCGCTCCCACGCGCTCGCGGTGGCGGGCGGGCCGTCGAGCTGGCGTCCGGCGAGTTCGTAGCCGGTGCAGACGCGCAGCGGATCCATCCCCGTCAGCACGTCGAGCTTGGTGAGCGCGAGGCGATCGACGCCCGAGAGCGCGACCGCGTGTCGGACGACGACCGCGTCGAACCAGCCGCAGCGCCGCGGCCGGCCCGTCGTCGCGCCGTACTCGTCGCCGTCTGCGCGCAGGCGCTCGCCGAGTGCATCCCTGAGCTCGGTCGGGAACGGCCCGCCGCCGACGCGCGTCGTGTACGCCTTCGCGATGCCGACCACCGTGGCGAGCGCGCGTGCCGGAAGACCGGCGCCCGCGGCGGCGGCGCTCGCGACGCACGTGGACGACGTGACGAACGGGTACGTCCCGTGATCGACGTCGAGCATCATCCCCTGCGCGCCCTCGAGCAGCACGCGACGGCCGGCGGCGAGCGCGGCGCGCAGCTCGCTGCCCGTGTCAGCGACGAACGGCCGCAGCTGCTCGCGATAGGTCACGTAGCGCGCGAGGATGTCGTCGAAGGCGAGCGGCGCCTCGCCGAGCAGCGCCTGGAGGTACGCATTCTTCTCGCGCACGTTCACTTCGAGCGCGGCGCGGAAGCCGACCTCGTCGAACAGGTCGGCGACGCGGATGCCCGTGCGCGCCATCTTGTCCTCGTACGCCGGCCCGATCCCGCGCCCGGTGGTGCCGATCGAGCCCGCGCCGCGCAGCCGCTCGCGTGCCTTATCGATGGCACGGTGGTACGGCATGATGAGGTGCGCGGCTTCGCTGATCCGAAGCCAGCGGTCCTCGCCGAGGTAACCGCGCTTGCGCAGCGCCGCGATCTCGCCGACGAGGACCTCCGGGTCGATCACGACGCCGGGGCCCAGCATGCAGATGCGGCCGGGATGGAGCACGCCCGCCGGCACGAGGTTCAGGATGGTCTTCTCGCCGTCCACGACCAGCGTGTGGCCGGCGTTGTTGCCGCCGTGGAAGCGGACGACGACGTCGGCGTCCGCGGCGAGGAGATCGACGACCTTCCCCTTCCCCTCGTCGCCCCACTGCGTGCCGATGATGACGCTCGCCGGCATGGGCTCAGAGGGTGAGGACCTGCGCCGAGACGATCTGCGGCAGCCGGCGGAGCTCGTCCAGCACCTCCGCCTTCACGGGCTCGTCGACGTGGATCAACGAGAGCGCCATGCCGCCGACGCGCTCGCGGCCGAGCTCGATACCGGCGATGTTGATGCCGCGCTCGCCGAGCAGCGTACCGACGCGGCCGACGACGCCGGGGACGTCGCGGTTGTGGAGCATGAGGATGTGGCCGTCGGGGACGGCCTCCATCCGGAAGCCGTCGATGCGCACGACGCGGAGCGTGTCGGCGCCGAAGACCACGCCCTGCACCGCGACCGTGCGCGACGGCGTCCGCAGCCGCACCACGATCGAGTTCAGGTAGTCGCCGGTCTCCGGCGCGCGCGCCTCGATCACCTTGATGCCGCGCTCGCGCGCGATCGCGGGCGCGTTCACGTAGTTGACGCCCGACTCGAGCAGATGCCCGAGGAGGCCGCGCAGAACGGCCGCGGCGAGCGAGCGCAGCTCGCGCTCCGCGACCTCACCGCTCGCCTGTACGGACACCTCGAGCGGCGGGTCCGAGATCACCTGCGCGACGAGCGCGCCGAGCTTCTCGGCAAGGATCAGGTACGGGCGGAGGACCTGGAGCACCTCCGGCGACAGCGACGGTACGTTCACCGCGTTCTGGATGATGCCGCGGCAGAGGAAGTCGGCCACCTGCTGCGCGATCGCGATGGCGACGTTCACCTGCGCTTCGCCCGTGGACGCGCCGAGGTGCGGCGTGCAGATGACCTGGTCCAGCTGGAGGAGCGGATGGCCGGGCGGCGGCGGCTCCTTCTCGAGCACGTCGAGCGCGGCGCCCGCGACGTGTCCGGCGCGGATCGCATCGCCGAGTGCGGTCTCGTCCACGATGCCGCCGCGCG
>Ga0070731_10004300_pt1 | contig 12331 bp, 14 predicted proteins | sample Coa_R1_2_FD_66448 | JGI IMG/M metagenome (GOLD analysis project Ga0070731, IMG submission 66448) | Surface soil microbial communities from Centralia Pennsylvania, which are recovering from an underground coalmine fire - Coalmine... | ecosystem: Environmental > Terrestrial > Soil > Unclassified ... | reverse complement strand
GGCAACGTGACGAACTCCGGATACTCGTCGAGCGCTTCGGTCGCGATCGCCATGTCCGCCTCGCCGGATAGCACCATCTGCGCGAGCTGGCGCGGATTGCCCTGCAGGAGCTTCAGCCTCACGTCGGGAAACTTCTTCTTGAACGCGGTCACGACCGGCGGCAGCGCGTAGCGCGCCTGGGTGTGCGTGACGCCGACGGCGAGGCTTCCGCGTGCGTGGTGCGCGAACTCTTCGCCGACGGCTTTCAGGTTCGCGACCTCGCCCAGGATGCGATCGATGGCCGTGATCACCTCGCGTCCCGCGTCCGTGATCGCGGTGAGGCGTCTTCCCTGGCGCACGAAGATGGCCGCACCGAGCTCTTCTTCGAGCGAACGGATCTGCTTCGACACGCCGGGCTGCGACGTGTGCAGGGCCGAAGCCGCCTCCGAGACGTTCAGGCCCCGCTTCGCCACCTCGCTCACGTACCTGAATTGCTGTAAATTCATGGGCTTATCTTATATCCACAAGTTATCAATATATCACAATTAAGTATTTTTCAGGAATGACGGCTCCCCCTAAGATCGCGTCCAAGGACCTGGAAAAAATGATCGAACTGCCCTACTCCATCGCGGGATTCGTCGTCGGCGCCATCGTGGGACTCACGGGTGTCGGCGGCGGATCGCTCATGACGCCGCTGCTCGTGCTCGTCTTCGGCGTGGCGCCCGTCACCGCGGTCGGCACCGACCTGCTCTACGCGGGCCTCACGAAGGTGGGGGGCTCCGTCTCGCATGCGCTCAAGGGCCACGTGGATTGGCGCGTCACCGGATTGCTCGCCGCGGGCAGCATTCCCGCGACGGCCTTCGCGATCTTCCTGTTGTCGATCCTTCCGCCCGCGGGCGCGACAACCCGGCTCGTGGTCTCCACGTCGCTGGGCGCGATGCTCGTGTTGACGGCGCTCGCGCTCGCCTTCCGCTCGAAGCTGCTCGCCTGGGCCGAGAAAAACGCGGGCCACGGCTGGATCGCCGCGCACCGCGGCTTCGCCACGATCCTCACCGGCGCGTTCATCGGATTCGCCGTGACGTTCTCCTCGGTGGGCGCCGGCGCCGTCGGAGTGACCGCGCTTGTATTGCTCTATCCCGCGCTCGCGACGGTGCGCATCGTCGGAAGCGACATCGCGCACGCGGTTCCGATAACGCTCCTCGCGGGCCTCGGCCACCTCGCGCTCGGAAACGTGAACGGCTGGCTCCTCGCGAGCCTGCTCATCGGCTCCATTCCCGGGATCCTCGTGGGTTCCCATCTCGCCTCCCGCCTGCCCGAGCGCATCGTCCGGCATTCGCTCGTCGCCGTGCTGCTGCTGGCCGGCACCAAGCTCGTCCTCCACTAGCCATGTATCGATACGACCACTACGACCACGCCCTCGTCGCCGAACGCGTCGCGCAGTTCCGCGACCAGACGCGCCGCTTCCTCGATGGGAAGCTCACCGAGGACGAGTTCCGCCCGCTGCGCCTGCGCAACGGCCTCTACATCCAGCGCCACGCGCCGATGCTTCGCGTCGCGGTGCCCTACGGCCTGCTCTCCTCCGCGCAGCTGCGCATGCTCGCGCACATCGCGCGCAAGTACGACAAGGGCTACGGCCACTTCACGACGCGCCAGAACATCCAGTACAACTGGCCGAAGCTGGAGGAAGTGCCCGACATCCTCGCCGACCTCGCGCAGGTCGAGATGCACGCCATCCAGACTTCGGGTAACTGCATCCGCAACATCACGACGGACCATTTCGCGGGCGTTGCCGCCGACGAGATCGTCGATCCGCGGCCGCTCGCCGAGATCCTGCGCCAGTGGTCCACGTTCCATCCCGAGTTCAACTGGCTGCCGCGCAAGTTCAAGATCGCGCTGAACGGCTCGGAAACCGATCGCGCGGCGGTCCTCCTCCACGACATCGGGTTGCACGTGATCCGCAACGAAGCGGGCGAAGTGGGCCTGCGCGTGATCGTGGGCGGCGGCATGGGACGCACGCCGATCATCGGGCACGTGATCCGCGAATTCCTGCCGTGGCGCCACATGCTCACGTACTGCGAGGCGATCCTGCGCGTGTACAACCTGCACGGGCGTCGCGACAACATCTACAAGGCCCGCATCAAGATCCTGGTGAAGGCCCTGGGTATCGAGGAGTTCACGCGCCAGGTGGACGCCGAGTGGGAAGCCACGAAGGATTCGCTCTCGGTCATCACCGACGACGAGCTCGCGCGTGTCTCGGCGCATTTCGTTCCGCAGCCCTACGAGAAGCTGCGCGACGTGGACCCGGATTACGTCCAGGCGCTCGCCGACAGCCGCTCGTTCGCGAAGTGGGCGGAGCGCAACGTGCATGCGCACCAGGTGCCCGGCTACGCGGCCGTGACGCTTTCGCTCAAGAAGACCGGCGTGCCCCCGGGCGACGCGACCGCCGAGCAGATGGACTTCGTGGCGCGCCTCGCCGACCAATACAGCTTCGGCGAGCTTCGCGTCTCCCACGAGCAGAACCTGATCCTCGCCGACGTGAAGAAGGGCGACCTCTTCGCGCTGTGGCAGGAAGCGAAGTCGCAGGGGCTCGCCACTCCGAACATCGGCCTGCTCACGAACATCGTCTGCTGCCCCGGCGGCGACTTCTGCTCGCTCGCCAACGCGAAGTCGATCCCGATCGCCGAAGCCATCCAGCGCCGTTTCGACGACCTCGACTACCTCCATGACATCGGCGAGCTCGACCTGAACATCTCAGGCTGCATGAACTCCTGCGGCCACCATCACATCGGGCACATCGGCGTGCTGGGCGTGGACAAGCAGGGGGCCGAGTGGTACCAGGTCTCCATCGGCGGGCGCCAGGGCTCGAACGCGGCGCTGGGCCAGGTGATCGGACCGTCGTTCGCCGCGGCCGAGATGCCGGAGGTGATCGCGAAGCTCATCGACACCTACATCGACGAGCGCCACGACGACGAGCTCTTCGTGGATACGGTGCATCGCATCGGCATCGGCCCTTTCAAGTCGCGCGTCTACGGCGAGCTGAAGGAGGCCATCAATGCCTGAGCGCGTGATTCGCTTGCTGGCCTATCCGGGCGGCACCACGCTTCGCCGTGTCGAGCGCGACGAGTGGACCCATGTCGCGGCCGACGGCGCACTCCCCGAGGGACGCGTGATCGTGCCGCTCGCCGTCTGGAAAGCGCGGCGCGACGAGATCCTCGCGCGCGGGCAGCCCGTCGGGGTGTGGCTCGCCGCCGGCGAGGAGCCCGCCGAAATCGCCGCCGATCTTCCGAAGCTCGCGCTCGTGGCGATCGAATTTCCGAAGTGGGGCGACGGGCGCGGCAACTCCACCGCGGTGCTCCTGCGCACGCGTCACGGCTTCCGCGGCGAGCTGCGCGCCTTCGGCGACATCGGCCGCGACCACCTGTTCAATCTGGCGCGCTGCGGCTTCGATGCGTTCGTGCTGCCCCCGCAACGCGATCCCGAGGATGCGCTCGCCGCGTTCGGCGACTTCACGCTGCGCTACCAGGGCTCCGTGGACGATCCGGTTCCGCTCTTCCGCAAACGCGAATCCGCCGGGAGGATGCAATGAGCTACGCCGAACGCGTCGAACGCGCGCGCCGTTTCCTCGCCTCGATCGAGAAGAACCACTCGCCCACGGCGCTCGCCTCGAGCTTCGGCGCCGAGGACATGGTGGTGCTCGACCTCATCGCGCGCGACGGGCTCGCCATCTCCATCTTCACGCTCGACACCGGGCGCCTGCCGCAGGAGACGCACGACCTCATCGAGCAGGTGCGCGACCGCTACGGACTGGACATCGGAATCTATTCGCCGTGGCCCGATTCGGTGCACGCCTACGTCGAGGAGCACGGCATCGACGGTTTCTACGACGGCGTCGAGCAACGCGTGGCCTGCTGCAACGTTCGCAAGGTCGAGCCGCTGCGGCGCGCCCTTTCGGGCAAGCGCGGCTGGATCACGGGACTTCGGCGCGAGCAGGCGGCGAGCCGCGCGACCGTGAACGAAGTCGAGCACGACGCGGTGCACGGCAAATGGAAGTTCAGCCCGCTCGTCGAGTGGACGAACGACGAGGTGTGGAAGTACCTGCGCGAGAACCGCGTGCCGTACAACAAGCTGCACGACCGCGGCTATCCGTCCATCGGATGCGATCCCTGCACGCGCGCCGTGAAGCCCGGCGAGCACCCGCGCGCGGGACGCTGGTGGTGGGAACAGGAAGGCGCGAAAAAGGAATGCGGCCTGCACGCGATCCCGGTGCGCGTGGTGGAGACGGCATGAGCGCGGTGCTCAAACCCCTTCTTTCGGGGACAGACCCCTTGCTGCCGCCGAGTTCGGGGCCTGACCCCGAACTCAGCCACCTCGACTGGCTGGAGAGCGAAGCGATCCACATCATGCGCGAGGTGGTGGGCGAGACCGCGAACCCGGCACTGCTCTTCTCGGGCGGCAAGGACTCCATCGTGATGCTGCGCATCGCCGAGAAGGCGTTCCGCCCGGATCGCTTTCCGTTCCCGCTCCTCCACGTCGACACGGAGCACAACTTTTCCGAAGTGATCGCGTTCCGCGACGCGCGCGCCGCGGAGCTGGGCGAGCGTCTCATCGTGCGCAGCGTGGGCGACTCGATCCGCGCCGGCCGCGTGAAGCTGCGCCGCGAGGACGAGAGCCGCAACGTGCACCAGACCGTGACGCTCCTGGATGCGGTGAAGGAGCTCGAGTTCGACGCGCTCTTCGGCGGCGCCCGCCGCGACGAGGAGAAGGCCCGCGCCAAGGAGCGCATCCTCTCGCATCGCGACGAGTTCGGCCAATGGGATCCGCGCAACCAGCGCCCCGAGCTCTGGAGCCTGTACAACGCGCGCCTCGCCAAGGGCGAGCACCTGCGCGTCTTCCCGCTCTCCAACTGGACCGAGCTCGACATCTGGCAATACGTCGCCCGCGAGCGGCTCGCCGTCCCGAGCATCTATTTCGCCCACGATCGCGAGGTCGTGCTGCGCAAGGGGCTGCTGGTGCCCGTGACGGAGCTCACGCCGCCGCGCGCGGGCGAGGAAGTCGTCACGCGCAGCGTCCGCTTCCGCACCGTGGGCGACATCACCTGCACGTGCCCGGTCGCCTCGGACGCGGACACGGTCGACAAGATCATCGCGGAGACCGCGACCACCACGGTCACGGAACGTGGCGCCACGCGCATGGACGACCAGACCTCGGACGCTTCCATGGAACTGCGCAAGCGCGAAGGGTATTTCTGATGGCCAGGGGCATCGAGTCGCTCAATCCCGGGGGCACGTTGCGTTTCACCACCGCGGGCTCGGTCGACGACGGCAAGAGCACGCTCATCGGACGGCTCCTCCTCGACGCCAAGGGGCTGCTCGAAGACCAGCTCGCGGCCGTGGCCCGCACGAGCGCAAAACGCGGCTCCGAAGGACTCGACCTTTCGCTATTCACCGACGGCCTCACGATCGAGCGCGAGCAAGGCATCACGGTCGACGTGGCCTACCGCTACTTCGCCACGCCGCGCCGCCGCTTCATCATCGCCGACAACCCGGGCCACGAGCAGTACACTCGCAACATGGTGACGGGATCGAGCACATCGGATCTTTCGGTGATCCTCGTGGATGCCACCCGCGGCATCTCGAAGCAGACGCGCCGCCACGCGGCGGTGGCGTCGTTGCTCGCCATTCCCCGCGTCGTGGTCGCGGTGAACAAGATGGACCAGGTGGGCTGGAACCAATCCGTGTACGAGGAGATCGGCGCCGACTTCGCATCGATCGCGGAGTCGCTGGGTCTTTCTGGCATCTCACTCATTCCCATGTCGGCGCTCGAAGGCGACATGGTGGTGCGCCGCGGCGAGCACCTGGGTTGGTACGAAGGCCCGACGCTCCTCGACGTCCTCGAAAGCGCCGAGCCGGGACGCTCGAGCTCGCATCTTCGGCTGCCGGTGCAGCTCGTGTCGCGCTCCCGCTTCGGCTCGCGCGGGGAGCATCGCGGATATCTCGGACGGATCGAGTCTGGCGTGCTCAACGTGGGCGATACGGTGCTCGCCTCTCCCGAGGGCCACGAGGCCCGCGTGGACGAGATCGTGACCCTCGACGGGACGCTGCGCTCCGCGGCCGCGGGCCGATCGATCACCGTGGTGCTCGACCGGCAAGTGGACATCGCGCGCGGCGACGTGCTCTCCCACGTCCAGGACGCTCCCACGGCCGCACGCCGGTTCGATGCGCGCCTCACGTGGCTCGACCGAGACCCGCTCGCGCCCGGCCGCCGCTATTGGCTCAAGCACGGCACGAAGAGCGTGCGCGCGAGCATCGAGAAGCTCCATTCGCGCCTGGATCTCGAGACGCTGCAGGCAGACACCGAGGCGAAGACGCTCGCGTTCAACGACATCGGCACCGTGCGCATCGGCGTCGCGCAACCCATCGCCGCCGACCGCTACGTGGACAATCGCGCGACCGGCAGCTTCATCCTCGTGGACGAGGCGACGAACCACACCGTCGCGGGCGGAATGATCTCGGAGATTCCACGTGGGTAAGGTGTACCTGGTGGGCGCCGGACCCGGCGCGCCCGATCTCCTCACGCTTCGCGCCGCGCGCCTCCTCGAATCCGCCGACATCGTGCTGCACGACGCGCTCGTGCACCCGGACACGCTCGCGCTCGCGAAGAACGCCCGCAAGATGGACGTGGGCAAGCGATACGGCAAGGTTTCCACCGAGCAGCGCTTCATCATCCGCGCCCTGATCGAGGCGGCGCGCACCCACGAGCTCGTGGTGCGCCTCAAGGGCGGCGACCCGATGCTCTTCGGCCGTGCCCAGGAAGAGATCGACGCCTTGCATGCGGCCGGCATCGAAGTGGAGGTCGTTCCCGGCATCACGGCCGCGCTCGCCGCCGCCGCCACGCTCAAGATCTCTCTCACGCGCCGCGGTGTCGCGCGCACCGTCGCGTTCCTCACCCCGCGCGTGGGCCGCGACGAGACCGCGTCCGAGTGGCTGCCCGCCGCGATCGAAGCCGATAGCGTCGTGCTGTACATGGCGGCCGGCGCGTCGCAGTCGATCGCATCCGATCTCATTCGCGCGGGAAAACCCGGCTCGACGCCCGTGGCGCTCGTGGAAAGCGCGACGCTCGCGGCCGAGAAGCGCCACTTCACGACGCTCGCGCAGCTCGAACGGGAACCCCTTCCCCGTGCCGAGGGTCCAGTCCTCATGTGCGTCGGCGAGGTCTTCCGCGACGCCGAAGCCGTCGAATCCATCCTCCGCAATCCAGACGTTTCCATTGCATGAGCGCCAACGACAAGTACACCACCGAGACAATCACCGACGTTCGTCCCTGGACCGACAGCCTCTTCTCCTTCCGCACCACGCGCGACCGCGGCTATCGCTTCGTGCCGGGGCAATTCGCTCGGCTCGGTGTTCGCGGCGGCGCCGAAGACTCGATCGTCTGGCGCGCCTATTCGATCGCGTCGGCGGCCCATGACGAGCATCTGGAATTCTTCTCGGTCGTCGTTCTCGGTGGCGCGTTCACAAGCCGGCTTTCGAAGCTGAAGGAAGGCGACCAGATCTTCGTCGAGCGGCGTAGCTACGGATTCCTCACCACGGATCGGTTCGAGTCCGGCAGGGATCTCTGGATGCTCGCCACGGGAACGGGCCTCGCGCCATTCCTCTCGATCCTCCACGACTTCGCGACGTGGGAGACCTACGAGAACCTCATTCTCGTGCAAAGCGTTCGCACGCAGCCCGAGCTCGCCTACGAGGACCTCATCCGCGGCTTCGAGAAGAGCGAGTACTACGCGGAATTCGCGCACAAGCTGCGCTACGCGAGGATCGTCACGCGCGAACCCGTGCCCGGCGCCTTCGGCGACCGGGTGACCAAATTGCTTGCGAGCGGCGTGCTCGAGGAGAATCTCGGCGTGAAGCTGGACCACGACCGCTCGCGCATCATGCTGTGCGGCAACCCGGAGATGGTCGAGGATTCGAGGAAGCTCCTGGTCGAGCGCGGCTTCCGCCTGTCGCGCCGCGGCGAGCCCGGACACCTGGCGGTGGAGAACTACTGGTGAGCGCAAGGGAAGTCGACGAACAGCAGCTCGAGGCGCCCGCGGCGATCTTCGAGCGCGCCTCGCATCGAGGGCATCGCCAGGGGCTGCAATACGCGGGCGCCGTGACGCCGGCCGAGGCCCATCACCTCGCGCAGGCCGGCGCCGCCGAGATCGTCGACGTGCGGACCCAGGCCGAATGGCGCGACGTGGGACATGTCGAAGGCCCGCAGCTCATCGTGTGGCCGCGCGACGGCGGAGCCGACGAGGTCCACGAATTCCTCAAGCACCTGCGCGAAGCGTTCGATCCGGAGCAACCGCTGCTGTTCCTCTGCCGCAGCGGGGTGCGCTCCCACTACGCGGCCCTCGTCGCCGCATCCGCGGGCTTCAGGAAGGCCTACAACATCCTCGAAGGTTTCGAGGGGCATCCCGCGGCCGGCGACGGCTGGCGCGCAGCGGGCCTTCCCTGGAAGAAGTGATGGCGCAGGACACGCCCCGCTGGCATTCGCCGACCGGCGAGGTCATCAGCTGCGTGGAGAAGCTCAAGGTGCTGCGCGAGAATCTCGAGGAGATCCGCGCGAGTTGCCAGGATGCGCTCGACGACGCGGTGCTGATGGGCTGCGACGACAAGGAGTTTCGCGCGGCATTGGTGGACCTCGTGTCGAAGCTGGAAAGCGCGTACAAGAGCCTGCCGGACTCCTGAACCGCCTTACAATCCATGGGAAATGATTCCCTGGATTCGCGGAAACGCGCCGTTCCCGCCGATCACGAAGGCGCTCCACGCGCCCAACGGCCTGCTTTGCGCCGGCGCCGACCTTTCGCCGGATCGCCTCGTGAGCGCGTACAGCCAGGGCATCTTTCCCTGGTATTCCGAAGGCGATCCGATCCTCTGGTGGTCGCCGGACCCGCGCATGGTCCTCTTCCCGAACGAGCTGCGGATCTCGCATTCCCTGAAGAAAACACTCGCCCGCGGCATCTTCGAGACGCGCTTCGACACGGCGTTCGGCGACGTGATCGAGCAATGCGCGGCGCCGCGGGACGGCCGGGCGGGCACGTGGATCGTCCCGGAGATGGTCGCCGCGTACAAGGTCCTCCACGAGCGGGGATTCGTGCACTCCGTGGAATCGTGGCGCGACGGCGAGCTCATGGGCGGCCTCTACGGGATGGCGCTCGGAAAGGTGTTCTTCGGGGAGTCGATGTTCACGCGGGCCCACGATGCGTCGAAGGTCGCGCTGGTGAAGCTGGTGGAGCGGCTCACCGCCGAGGGATTCCGGCTGATCGACTGCCAGCAGGCGACCTCGCACCTGGCCTCGCTGGGCGCCCGGGAAATCCCGAGGGCCGAATTCGCGCAACGGGTGCGGGAGTCGATACAATATCCCCTGTCCGGTTCGAAATGGACCCCCGTCTAGGGAAATGGCGAAGCTCAACGACCTTCCGATCGCGAACCTGCAGTTCTACGCGACAGCGCCTTACCCGTGCAGCTACCTGCCGGGCAAGCTGGCTCGCTCGCAGGTCGCGACGCCGAGCTACCTCATCGACACGGAAACCTACAGCGCGCTCGTCTCCGCGGGGTTCCGCCGCAGCGGCGCGTTCACGTACCGCCCCTACTGCGACCACTGCCATGCGTGCCTGCCGGTGCGCGTCGTCGCCTCCGAGTTCGCCCCCTCGCGCACGCAGCGCCGCGCCATCGCCCGCCACCAGCACCTGGAGCCACGCTACGGCGAGCTCAAGTTCAACGCCGAGCACTACGCGCTCTATCGCCTCTACCAGAGCGAACGCCACCGCGGCGGCGGCATGGATCACGACAGCCGCGAGCAGTACGCGCACTTCCTGCTGCAGTCCAACGTGGCCACCCGCCTCATCGAGTTCCGCGAGCAGGGCGAGCTGCGCATGGTGTCGATCGTCGACGAGCTGGCCGACGGCCTCTCCTCGGTCTACACATTCTTCGATCCGCTCGTGCCGCGCGCGTCCTACGGCACCTACAACATCCTCTGGCAGATCGAGGAAGCGCGCCGCCGCGGCCTCGCCTACGTGTATCTCGGCTACTGGATCGCCCAGAGCCGCAAGATGAGCTACAAGAACCAGTTCATGCCGATCGAGGGTCTGTCGCGGGGTGAGTGGAAGCGGCTCTCGTAAGTGCTCTACTCCCTCACCCGCGCCGCGCTCTTCAAGCTCGATCCCGAAGTCGCCCATGACTTGACGCTGAAGTCGCTCTCGAAGCTGGGGCCGGGCGCCGCTTTGCTGGGCGCGGGCGAGACCCGCAACGAGACACGTCGCGTGATGGGCATCGATTTCCCGAATCCCGTGGGGCTCGCCGCGGGGCTCGACAAGAACGGCGAATATATCGATGCCCTCGCGGCGCTCGGTTTCGGCTTCATCGAGATCGGAACCGTGACGCCGCGGCCCCAACCGGGAAATCCCAAGCCGCGCATGTTCCGCCTCGTCGGACATGAGGCGCTCGTCAACCGGCTGGGGTTCAACAACGACGGCGTGGAGAAGCTCCTCGCGAACGTGGAGCGCGCGAGCTTCCGCGGCGTCCTCGGAATCAACATCGGCAAGAACTTCGATACGCCGATCGAGAAGGCGGCCGGCGACTACCTGGCTTGCCTCGACGCGGTCTACGCGAAGGCGAGCTACGTCACCGTGAACATCTCCTCGCCCAACACGAAGAACCTGCGCGACCTGCAGTCCGGGGAGAAGCTCGAGGAGCTCCTCTCGGCGGTCATGGCGCGGCGCAAGTCCCTCGCCCAGAAGCATGGGAAGGAAAAGCCGATCGCGGTGAAGGTCGCCCCGGATCTCGAAGATGCGCAGGTCGACGCGATCGCCGCGATCGCCATCAAGCACGGCGTCGATGCGCTCATCGCGACCAACACGACGGTCTCGCGGGAGGGCGTCGAAAGCGATCCGCGCGCCGCGGAGACCGGAGGCTTGAGCGGCAGGCCGTTGATGGCGCGTTCCACCGCCGTGCTCTCGAAATTCTCTCGCGCGCTGGGCGGTGCCGTGCCGCTGATCGGAGTCGGCGGCATCACGACCGGCGCCGACGCGCACGCAAAGATCGCGGCGGGCGCAAGTCTCGTCCAGGTCTACACGGGCTTCATCTATCGCGGCCCGCACCTCATCTCGGAGGCGCGACGAGCGCTTCGGACCTAGCGCCATGATGATCGGCGTTCCGCGGGAGACCAAGGAAGGCGAGCGGCGCATCGCGCTGCTGCCCCTGGCGGTCCAGGAACTCACGGCAGCGGGACACACCACGTTGGTCGAGACCCACGCGGCACTGGGGATCGGCATCGGCGACGACGACTATCGCGACGCGGGCGCGGACATCGTCACGGCGAGGGACGTCTGGGATGCCGATCTCATCGTCAAGGTGAAGGAGCCGCAGGCGGCGGACCTGCGCTCGATGCCCAAGGGCGCGACGGTCTTTTCGTTCCTGCACCTCACGGGCGAGCCGGAGCGCGTGCGCGCCCTCGCCGGGCGTGGCGCCACCGCGATCGCATTCGAATCGGTGCGCGACAAGCAGGGGCGCTTCCCCTTGCTCGCACCGATGTCGGACATCGCGGGACGCATGGCGATCGACGCCGGCCGCAACCTGCTGGGCCGGGTGCCGCAGCGAGTGCTTGTGCTCGGTGCCGGCCACGCGGGTCAGGAAGCGGCGAAGGCGGCGCGACTGGCAGGATCGCAGGTCACGATGCTCGCGCGAACAGCGCGCGACGGAGTCGAGGCGGCCTCTCCGGAAGCCATCGAACGCTACGCGCTCGAGGCCGATCTCGTCGTGGCGGCGGCGTTCGTGGCGGGACAGCCCGCACCCAAGTTGATTCCGCGAAGCCTCGTGAAGCGGATGAAGCGCGGTGCGGTGATCGTGGACGTGTCGATCGAGGAAGGCGGCATCGCCGAAACGTCGCGCAGGACCACGCACGCAAAGCCCACCTTCGTCGAAGAAGGCGTCATCCACTATTGCGTGGGGAACATGCCGGCGGCCCGTCCGGCCGAGGCCGCGGCCGCGATCTCCGAAGCCGTGCTGCCCTACGTGATGGACATGGCCGACGAGGGCGTGGCCACGGCGCTGCTCGGAAACCCCGAGCTTCGCGAGGCCGTGCTGTTGTGGGAAGGCCAGGTGGTCCAGCCTGCAATCGCGGCGGAATCGGGCCTGCCTTACACTGCGCTCACAGATTCAATGCTCGCCGAATCCCAGTGACATCCCTCGCCCAACGCATCGATGCGCTCCTCCCGCAGACGCAATGCACGCGCTGCGGATATGACGGATGCCGTCCCTACGCGAACGCGATCGCGGCGGGCGAGGCGGGCATCGACCAATGCCCGCCCGGAGGA
>Ga0070731_10004299_pt1 | contig 12335 bp, 13 predicted proteins | sample Coa_R1_2_FD_66448 | JGI IMG/M metagenome (GOLD analysis project Ga0070731, IMG submission 66448) | Surface soil microbial communities from Centralia Pennsylvania, which are recovering from an underground coalmine fire - Coalmine... | ecosystem: Environmental > Terrestrial > Soil > Unclassified ... | reverse complement strand
TTGGTCAGCCTGCAGCAATTGTGCGGAAAGTTCATCTGCATTGCTCCGGTAGGCAACCCCATTGGCGACCTGGGCCTGAACTTTTTCCAATCCATTTCGGATATCGGTTTTCAGCAATTCGTTTTCTTTCAGCTGCTCGTCTATCAGGAGGGCCCCAAAAAACAACTGGTTAACGCGATCATAGAGCGCGAATAATTCGACCTCGAGGTTCTGCTGGTCGATGTTTTCACTCAGAATCGCCGACAATTTTTGATTTTTGATTGTTCCGCCATCATAGAGGGTCTGATCGAGCTCGGCATACGCTTTATTCTGATCCTTGCTGTAGCTGGGAAGACTAAATCCGGGTATCGGAATTTTGAAGGGAAAATTTGTGACGTCTGATTGATAAGTTGCCTGGCCGTTTACATTGAGAGCGGGAAGCCAGCCTTTTGCAGCGTTCGATACGGAATAATCCTTGGTTTTTCGAATCAGGTCTTTCTCTTTGACCATAGGATAGTTTTTGCGGGCCAGCTGGTAGGCATCCCTGATCTCCAGCGTTGACGGCTGAGCCAGGGTGGTAAAGGGAAAAACAAGTGTCAGAAGCCAAAAGGGCCCCCTAATTGCTTTGCGTAATATCATGTAAACAGACATCATGGTATATCATTTCTTTATCGAGCAGATTATGAATTCCGGGACAATTTTTTTTCGTTCCTCCAGAAAATGGATGAATTCGTCTTCTTTCATGCCGGAGGACATCATCCATATGGGCTTTGCAATAAAAGGAAAGACGCACATAGAAACCATGTTCATGAATAGATGCGCAGGTTTGAGAGGCCTGATTTTTTTGTTTTCAATTTCCATCATAATATCCCTGGCGAACCGCTCAAACAAGTTTTCCCTGTTTTTCCAGAAACGCTGCTTGAAGCGATAAGGCTGTTTATTTGCCTCATTCAAGACAAACAACGGCAGGTATGGATTTTGCGAAAGCATGGCAATGTATTCTCCGCAAAAGCTTTCAATCTTGGCAAACAGCGGAATATCCGATTCGATGATTCCCGCAATTTTCATAAAGAACAGGGAGGATGCTTCCCGGAATATGACTTCGAACAGCTTTTCCTTGCTTCGATAATAATAGTGGAGCAGTGCCTTGTTGATGCCGGCCTGATCCGCTATGTCCTGCATTCGCGCGCCAGCCATTCCTTTCTCCCAAAAAACTTTCCTTGCCGCACCGAGAATCTTATTTTCGGTCGTATCGTCGAGTGATTTAACCATACAGTTTAACCAAATGGTCAACAAAGATAATTAATTTGAAATTATCCCAAACTCTTTTTGAAATGGTGGAAAAATATGTCAGGATGGCAATTGCCGACTGCCGAATGAGACCAGATATTCAAACGCTTCGATTATTCCCAAAATGACACCAGATTTATTCATTTTGGGAATGAAATCATGCGAAATCAGGCATTTTAAACGGGAAATTGGCTTGGCATGCCAATTGTCTTATACACTTCGGTTTTTCATAGGATATTGGATTTTAAAACGGGGCTGGATTTTTATCCTGGCCCTTTTTTATTTTTTGCCAGTGGTTGGCCAATTAGGGCTGAATATGCGGATGAGTTTCCCGGCGCTTTTTTGAAGTAGAATTATTCCGACGAGTCTCTTTTGGCGTGACTAGCCTTTTTATCGCTTCAGATAAGAACAATCCATAAACCACGAAGCCCACAAAAATGATATATCCGGGTTGGAGCGCGGTATTGTTGGTCGTAATGCTGGTAATTGTGGAAGTCTGCATATTTAAACTTGCCATCTGGCTTTGCAATACGCCGTTAAGGCCAATATAAGTCATCATGATGGCGACGACCATTACATCGGCCATGCTCCATTTGCTCGACTTAAACGCGAAAAATTGCATGACGCGATTCCCCGCAAGTTTTCCCGGACCGAGTACCAAAATGGCGCTCGATAATAGCTTCCCGATTGGGAAGAAGACGCTGAAACAAAGTATGAGAAAGCCCACGATGACCATATCAACTTTGCCGGTACTTATCAAAATCCTGACCACACTCAATATGCTTTTGCTCTGAAAAAAAAGTACTTCGTTGTCAAAACGGACGGGCGAACCAACGATCTGGAAACTTAATGATTTCAGGCGGGCATCCAATTCTATCATGGTGGTTGTAACGCCCACCAGCAAAAGAATAGAGGCAGTTGCCAGCGAAAAAACGAAAACAATCTTGGCCATTGCCTTGTCTTTTCGCAACCAGAACCAGGCACCCAGCATCAGGACGACCATACCCAACATGACATAGGCATAGTTATAGGTTAGCTGGCGCAAAGAGACAAGCATATCGTCTGTTTTTTTGTCAAAGCTGTTTTTTTCATTGACAGCATAAAATTGAAATACGGAATCCAAGGTATGCTTCATGTCATTCGCGGAACTGTCGTAAGTCTGTTGACTAAGTTGCTCGAGTTTTGATTGGGCGATGTCCTTTATTTTTTCTTTACTTGACGGTTTGGTTACCTGGTCGATTATTTTTTGAGCGAAGGCGGGCACCTGTGCATGGATGCTGTTGGTATCGACGATCGTTTTGAATGCGAGTTTTTTGAGTTTGCCTCCGAAGGTTTTTGGCGTTTTATTAATTTTTCTGACGGCTTCTGAGATGAGTGTATGCAGTAATTCTTCAATTTCTGTTTTTAACTCCTGCTTTTGAGAAGCTGTGAGGTTAAAATTCTCAATCCTTTTGCCAATGATCACTTCGACCTGGTCGCGCCAGTTGCTAACGGAGAGCAACCCGAAAGAGACATTATTAATGATGCTGTAGTCGCGTTTGACCTTTTCCTGTTTTTCGGACAGTGTATGAATCTTGTACCCGCAAAACCCACAAATGACGAGTACTATCAAAAGACAGCCCGTAATGAAAGTTCTGTTAGGCATGTTCGTTTTCAACCAGTCTGCCAAAAACATGCCGCTGTGTTTTGGGTCTGTGGTCTCGGCAGTACTGAATTGATGATTCGATAGATTGCGGAAATATATCCACACTCAGCCTTTCACGTCTGGCTTGTTATCAATTACCGTGGAAGGAAACGATTCACAGTAATTGACTTTTCGGTTACTCCTTTCGTGTTAGAATTTCGAGGCGTTATCCTTTTACGTAGGCAAGTTTTTCTGCCACCTTTCCCTCTTTTACCCTGAATATATCGACGCCGCGCAAATGCCAGGTATGGCCTTCCCTGGTTTTGCGATAGATCCACCGTACTATGCACCGGTCGTCAGCAGTGATGACCTCTTCTGCCTCAAAAGACGCGTCGGGATTCGCGGAAAAGAATTTTTCCCAGCAACTCCTGACAGCCTGCTGCCCTTCGTAACGGGCGCCATCAGGTGCCGGATTTGTATTTTCGAAAATGCAGTCTTCTGTCATGAGTTTCATTACTTCGTCGACATCATGTCGATTGAACGCGTTGTTGAATGCATTGACCGTATCGGTTGTCAGGGAGTTGTTGTCGTTCATTGGTTAAAGTTTTATTGTGCCATTACATAAAGGCTACTAAGCTACACACTTTTAAAGGGTTAGGGAATCATTTATAGGGAAGTTGCTGGCATACGCTTTGCACTTATTCCTAATCCGCATCCTAACTTTTACTTATGAATACCAAAAAAATTTTCATTGTCGCTCTATTCACATGCTTGAGCCTGGTTGGAATTTCGCAAACTATCGGAATAGTTGACAAACGATCCAAGGAATTCACCGTACCGCGCGATTTAAAAGTCGATTACCAGGTTTTTGGATATCAATTCCCGAATATTACGACGCGAAAAATGATTTGCTTTTCTTCCCATGTGGCAGACGTGAAGGACAACTTCAACCAATGCCCGCTTGGTGCTTTTTTCGATACAGGTAAGATGAGGCCGGATGATAAGATTGTTTATGCGGGCCAGGCAGGCAAATTCGCAAGAATGGTTTACGTTACGGGTAGCGGGAAGAAAACCGTATTTTATCTCTCCAAGTCAAGTTTTATGATCAAATAGGGGTACAATTGTTCATGAATGCTTCCCGCATTTTTAGCGCAGGGCATTGCCCGATTCCGCACTCCTGATTACCTTTGTGTAAACTCTGCTGTAGAAATGCGATTAACACCTGCGATTTTGCTCGTTACGCTGACCTTAATTTTCGCCAGCCAAATTGTTTACGCGCAGCACTATTCTCTGCTGATTAAGGGCGGCAGGGTAGTGGATCCCAAAGACAATATTGATACGGAAATGGATGTTGCCATCGATAAGGGCAGGATTTCTGCGATTGCCCATGACATCAATCCGATCAACGCTGATAAGGTTGTGGATGCAAGAGGACTATACATAGTCCCCGGCATGATCGACATTCACACGCATGTTTTTCACGGAATAAAAAATGGCGATAATTTATGCAATGGATCGGCGTCTGCTATCGCTGATAGTTTCAGCTTTCGTTCAGGAGTTACCACTATTGTTGACGCAGGCAGCTCAGGCTGGAGAAACTTTCCCATCTTCAAAAGAAACGTAATTGATAAATCGAAAACAAGAATCTATGCTTTTTTGAACATTGAAGGTTTTGGCATGCGCGGCGAGCCGTTTGAGCAGGACACAACCGACATGGATCCCGAAATGGCTGCATCCATTGCAAAGAAGTATCGACAAGATATTGTCGGCATTAAAATCGCCCATTTCGAAGAATCAGAATGGCTCGCACTCGATTCCGCGGAAAAAGCAGGTCGTCTCGCCAGCCTCCCGGTAATGGTAGATTTTGGCAGCAGTTCCCGGCCTTTGTCGTTAAAGACGCTTTGCACGCGGCATTTGCGTCCCGGTGACATCTTCACGCACTGTTTTGCTGAAGTACGGGGCAGAGAATCAATTGTTGATACAGCAACAAAAAAAATCGCACCATATCTTCAACTGGCGCGCAAAAAAGGCATAGACTTCGACGTCGGATATGGAAAAATCAGTTTTGATTTTTCCCAGGCGCTCCCTGCCGTGCATACGGGATTTTATCCCAGCTCCATCAGCACGGATATGCAGAGTCCTGAGCGTGGTGATACCGTCAAGAACTTACTCAATATCATGTCCAGGTTCCTGGCAATGGGAATGCCATTGCGAGAGATCATTGCGTCTTGCACCATGAATCCGGCGAGAGAAATCCGGCACGAGGAGTTGGGAGGCATTGCCCCTGGAACTGTTGCTGATCTTGCCATTCTTGAATTGGAAAAAGGTAAGTTTAGTTTCTTTGATCGCCGCAGACAGATGGTGCAGGGGGATGAGAGATTTCGTTGCCGGATGACGATCCGCCAGGGCGAAATTGTGTACCGCGAACGCAGGTCGGATTAATAGAATCTTTTCCAAAATGATTTCAGATCCCGGATCATCGCTTATTCATTTTCTTTTTTGGACCGGATATCATTTCAAAATAATAACTTGGGCGGTTATTCTTATTTTTCCTGAAAGTAAAATGCACGCAAATGGTAGAAAAACTGACCTGGGAAACAGTGCCAACGGAAAAAGTAAATCCTTCAATGTCGAGAAAGATTGTTACCGGCGAAAAATTGATGATCGCGAAATTAAAATTTCAGGACGGTTTCGTGGTGCCACTTCACCAGCATGAGCATGAACAGGTGACTCAACTCGTGTCCGGTCAAATGCGCTTCTGGTTCGGGAAAAATAGAGACCAGGTCATGGACCTTTATCCCGGAGACGTGATTGTCATTCCGTCCAACCTACCCCATGAAGCGTTGATGATCGGAGAAGTAGAAGAAATTGATACCTGGGCCCCACCGCGGCAGGATTGGCTCGACAAGACAGATGACTATTTAAGGAGATGATTAATGGATCTTGGAATTAAAGATAAGGTTGCGTTTGTTGCGGCGTCCAGCAAGGGCCTCGGAAAAGCAGTTGCTTTGGAGCTTGCTGTTGAAGGCGTAAAGGTCATTATTTCAGGACGCAACGCCGGTGATCTTGAAAAAACACGATTAGAAATTAAGGCCAGAACATCGATTGATCCCCTGGCTATCACATGTGATCTTTCTGTATCGTCAGAGCGGCAGCTTGCGATTGAAAGAGCGTTGGACGTTCATGGCAACGTCGATATCCTCGTAACCAATAGTGGAGGACCCCCCGCCGGAAGTTTTGACGATTTTAGCGATTCGGATTGGAGCAAAGCTTATCAGCAGCTATTACCCGGCGTTATCGGTCTTATTCGAGGATTTTCATTGGGCATGAAACAAAAAAAATGGGGTAGAATTGTTTGCATAACTTCAATGGCAGTCAGGCAACCCGTGAATCGCCTGGTGCTTTCTAATGCCATTCGCCTGTCGATTGTAGGCTTAACTAAAACTTTGTCAACCGAAATGGCCCCTTCTAATATTACCGTGAATAATATCATGCCAGGTTATACTGAAACAGAAAGATTAAAGGAACTGGTTAAAAGCGAGGACTCTTTCAGGGCGGCCATGTCGGAGATCCCGCTCGGGCGGTTCGCAAAACCGGATGAATTCGCCGCCGCCGTTGCATTCTTGTGCAGCGATCGGGCATCCTATATCACTGGAACCTCTCTTCCGGTCGACGGAGGATGGATAAAAGGTATCTTTTGAAATCAAGCGGCCCAAGAGTCTCAGAAAAAAATAAAAGCTTGAAATTTGAGCGCATGGCCAAAATCGACCGCCAGGTGTATCACAACCGCACAGATCGCCATGTTCGATTATGGTTATGATCCAAATTTTCACCTCCCGATTGAGTCGGCATGCCTTTGGTAGGAAATCAATCTTGAATAATTTAAAATAAAATAATGAAAAAAATTGCCGTTGTCTTTATGCTTGTTGCGACGCACTTTGTTTCGCAAGCGCAGAATTATGAATCAAAATATCTCTATACAACCAAAGAATTCAAAGATGCCTCACCTAAAAAGATAACGGTGACCACCAGTCATGGCAACATATCTGTCTCGGAGTCTCCTGCCTCTCAAACCAGGGTGGAGGTATATGTTCATGGCAATTATAATGGCCAGGACCTGACCAAAGACGAAATCCAAAGAAAACTGGATGAATACTATTCCATAGAAATTTCCTTATCCGGCGATGTACTGAATGCTTCGGTGCGCGAGAAAAAGGAGCTTCCATTCATCCAATCAAGACTTAGCATATCATTTAATGTATACGCACCGAAGAACGCATCAAGCACCTTGAAGACCGACCACGGAAACATTGATCTCTCGGGATTAACAGGCAACCAGGAGGCAGTGACCAGCCATGGGAATATCGATCTTGATAGAATAACAGGCAAATTGACGGGGCGAACTTCGCATGGGAACGTTTCCACAACCGATTGCAGCAATGACGTCGACGTAAGCACAGACCACGGAAACATTATGGCTAAAAACTGCAGTGGCACAATAAAGCTGCTTACCTCCAGTGGAAATCTCGATTTAAGCAACCTGAAGGGCAAAGTGCATGCGGGTACGGAACATGGAAATGTATCGGCGAATATTATTGTGGGCGATTTAACCGCGTCCACAACGCATGGCGATGTTAGGCTGGACGCCATTTCCGGCAGTGTCGATGCTTCCACTGATCACGGCAATATTTCACTAAAGATGGAAGAAATTAAGGGGCATGTCGTGTTAGGTAATGTCAATGGCAATATCTCCATTGAACTTTCAAAGGGAAAGGGGCTTGACCTGGACCTGCGGGGCAGGAGGGTAACGGTGGATGGTATGCAGAATTTTTCGGGTTCCCAATCAAAAGATTTAGTTAAAGGATCAACCAATGGCGGGGGTATCAAAGTTTCTGCCAAGACTGACAAGGAGGTAAGCCTGACATTCAGGTGAGTTAGGTTAATTGGTCAATGTCATTCGATATCTATGTCCGCAGGGGTTATATGTTCAACTCTCGAATAAATTTTGCAACGAACGGGTTGAACAGTGGAATAGATTTTTGTCAGTAAGTTACATGATGTTATGTGCCATTTTATAGACTACCCCGCACTAATAGAAACCGAATGAATAACCAGACTAAACTGACCATCCTATTTTTTTGTATTTTAAAACTAACTCTTCATTTAATTGCAGATAGCCATTCAGGTTTTCAGAGCGATGAATTTTTGTATATTGAATCGGGTCGCCATCTTGCTTTTGGATATATGGAATTTCCCCCGTTGACAGGTTTGCTAGCCTTTATCCAAAACCTGTTTCATTCCCATTCAGTTTTCGTTTATCATATTTTTCCGCACATTGCCATGCTGCTCATTGTTATTTATGTGGGCAAAATAACGGTAGAACTCGGCGGCAAAAACATAGCAGTATTTATTTCATTATCTTGCCTTTTGATTGCACCGGGATTTGAAGGGTCTCAACAACCATTTGAGCCCGTTGTATTTAATCAATTGTTTTGGGTACTATGCTTTTATCAACTCACAAGGTTCATAAAACACTGCAATAGAAAATATTTATGGTATTTGACTCTATCCAGTGCTCTATTTTTTCTGACTAAATATGACGCCTTATTCTTCGCTTTTGGGTTATTGTCTTTATTGTTCTTTGGGAAAACAAGGGTTGCGTTAATCAAAGGCAAATATTGGCAATCATTGATTATCTCATTTTTGATTTTATTGCCGAATATTATTTGGCAATATGTAAATGACTGGCCTGCACTACTAATGTTTCATCGGCTGTACGAAACCCAATTGGATGATTTAGCACCGATGCGCGTACTGCGCGATTTATTTTTATCCGTTAATCCGATTGCTTTTATCCTGATGCTGCCCGCTTTTGTTTTTATGTTTGTCAATAAAAGAAATAAAAGCCTTAATTTCCCACTTGCCTGTTCAATTTTATTATCCGCATTATTTCTCATTTGTAGTAAAGGGAAAGCCTATTATTTCTTTCCGATTGTTCTTACCATACTTCCATTCTGCGGTATCTTTTGGGAGGGTCTCTTACTACCAAAAAGGAAGTGGTTATTATATCCTCTGAGCTTTATTTTATTAATCGGCGCCGTATTGATTCCTTTCGGAATGCCTGTCTATTCTTTTCCTCATTATCTTAATTCGGTTTTCAAATACTCCCCAAAAGAAAAGAAAAACGGAAAAGACGTACTTCCTATTCAAGAATATAATTCAAAAGAAAAATGGAAAACGATGATGCAACAATTGCAATCGGTGTACGACAGCCTACCCGAAAATGAAAAAAGGAATTGCTTAATCTGGGGGAAACATTATTCGCAGGCAGGAGCAGTTGAGTTGTTTAAAGACGAATATAGACTTCCAAATGCCTTTTCATATCACGGAAGTTTTTATACCTGAGCACCTACCGGTAAAATGCCCGAAACGGTTATTGCTTTTTGCTATAACGATGCCGGTGATGATTTTTTTAATCCTTTTTTTGAGGAGGTAACTCCAGTAAGAAAAATTTACAACGACTATGCAAGCAGTGAAGGATGGGTTGTGCAAACAATTTTCATTTGCCATAAACCAAACCAGAGTTTTGACAAAATGAAGGAATTGTTTAAGAAAAGAATATTTGAATAAAAACGGCCCATATTGTAACCATTTAATCCCGGAAACTCTTTTTTTCCTAATACTAATAGTGCATGAATTTCCCCAAAAGGGGGATTCAGTTGAAAGGTCTCAATAAAATGGCATTACGAAAATTTCATCTTTATCACGTAAAGCTCTTCAAAAGCATCATTCCAGGATATTTTTAGGCTAAAAATTAATCTTGCGAGATTTGATCACAGGTCTGGGCCTGCATAGAAGCGTGCAGGTGTTCCTGCACTTTCTGCAGAAGCAGTTTCATTTCAAAAGGCTTGGCAATAAATCCATCCGCGCGGCAATCTTCGGTAATGGCGGCAATCTGGGAATTGGCCGAAACAAAAAGGACAGGGATCGCTGAGGTCAGTTTGTTTTTTTTCAGGCGGCCGCAGATCTCCCTTCCGTCGACCCCTGCCATCCAGATATCCATCAGGATCAGTTCCGGCAGGTCTTCCGCTTTACAGGCGAACAATTCTTCGGCGTTGCTGCTCATCACGACCTCATATCCCCGGCTCCGGAGCATCATTTCAATGATGTTCAGGATATCCTGGTCATCATCTGCAACAAATATTTTTTTTGGTTCATGCACTGGCAGACAAATTTTCACCACGAATCACTGGTAATTGAAAATAAAAGGTGGATCCCTTTCCCTCCTCGCTCTCTACGCCGATCCGCCCCTGATGGCGGAAAATGATCTCCGCTGAGATATAGAGCCCGAGACCAAGACCCGCATAGGTATTTTCCTTTTTCCCTTTTACACGGAAAAAACGCTCAAATATCTTTTGCTGCTGGTCGCGGGGAATTCCGATACCCTGATCTTTCACATATAGTGCCAGAATATTCTGCTCGGCTTTCGCCTGGACGATGATCTTACTGGAAGGCGGTGAATATTTTCCTGCATTGTCAATAATATTGGTGATCACCTGTCCCAGCTTGTTACGGTCGCCAAAGAGTTGCACTCCCTCCGTTGTATCCTCAACCACCAGGCGCTGAGGAAGTAAACGGCCTGTCTCTTCCACAATTTCATGGAGCAAGGCGCTGAAATCAAAGCGGTCAAAATGGAGGGGCAATTGTCCGTTCTCGATCCTTCTTGCGTCGAGCAACTCGCTGATCAGCGCGGTCAGCTTATTAATTTGCGCGTCCACTTTCCCCAACAGTTCTGCGGCATGTGTATTTCCCTGTTGCTGAAAATTGAATTGCAATACCTGGATATATCCCTTAATGCTCGTGACCGGTGTTTTTAATTCGTGGCTCGCAATGGTGATGAATTCATCCTTTTTCTCCATTTCCCTTTTTTGCTCCTGAGCTTCTTTTTGCAGGGACATGTCTGATGCGATTATGCCGAGGGCGACGCCTCCGTCGATCTCCAGCTGGTTTAAATACAACGCGACCGGCAGCTCGCCCCCCTCCTTCCCGGGAATAGTAATCTCACCCCGGCTTTCCTTGTCACGCCAGGCTGCTGCGATCAGCTGACTGACGGGCTGCCGCTGCGCTTCTGGAATGAGACCAAGGAAAACCTGCCCGATGACCCGCTCCAGCGGTACATCTACCATCTTGGCAAAACTTGTGTTGGCATAGAGCACGATCCCATTGTCTCCGATGGTCACTGCGCCCTGGTTCATTTTTTCGATAAAAAGCCGGAAGGCTTTATCTGCACTTCGTAGCGTATATATTTCGTTCGTCCCGTTGTTCTGCACGATGAACGCATCCACTTCCCCCCGGCGTATGGACTCAATGATCTCGTTGGATTCATCCAACTTGGTCTCCAGTTCATTGATCCTTGTGAGCAGATCATTATATGATTTATCCCCTTTTATCAAGATCCATGGTTTTACACATTCCCGAGATGCAGACCCTTTAACACTTTCTGCGTGTCGGACATGTTGCCGATCATTTTTTGCACCGGTAAGGGCGAAAGTTTGAAGAGTGCCGGCAATGCCGTGAGCTGTTCGGAAGCGGCGATCCAGGGTTTCTGGTATACATCAATTATATCCAGGGAGTACTGGTCGGGCAGATAGGCTTCACAGATGGCACGCACGTTGTTGATCGCATTGATAGAATTGGGTGAAGCTCCGGTAATAAACAATTGGAGCATATAGATCGGTCTTGTATGGGGACTTCCTTTCATGGGATCATTTGAGCTTACCTGTAGCAAGGCCTCACTTAGCAGGCACAATATTTAAGCCAACTAACACTTTTTCTTCGTTGGACAAGTCGCCGATAATCTTACGGATCGGCTCGGGAACTTTGCGGACCAGGGTAGGTATGGCAAAAATCTGGTCTCCTTCCGCGAGTTGAGGAGTAACAAGCAGGTCGATCACTTCAATCGTGTATTGACCTTTAAGATATTTCTCACAATATTTCTTCAGGTTATTCAGTGCGGTCGCCGATTTGACAGTCTGGCCTGCCACATAAAGCCTGAGTTCCCACAATTGTTCTTTTTTCATCCCTGTTTGTTGTGGTTTTTCCCCTTGCTGGTGGTGACTTCCGGGCGCTGATTGCCTCTCAGCCTCTCCATTTTTCCCAGATTTTCCTGTTCTACGCGTTTTTTTAATTTTTGCTCGACCCTCTCATTGATCAGTTCCTCTTTGTCCGATTCAAATTCTGCCCTGAGCGTGCCGATACGGGCTTCAAGGTCCTTCGCTTTCCGGACGATCTGTTTATTTTTTCTTGTCTGAGCATGTTCATTCAGCACCAGTTCCATCCGCTCGTGCAATTTGTGCGCTTCCCGGGCGGAGCCGGTGAGGATACCTTGCGGACCCAGATACACATTTTCCAGATAAAGCCCTTTGTCGGAAATGACCAGTTC
>Ga0070731_10004298_pt1 | contig 12336 bp, 11 predicted proteins | sample Coa_R1_2_FD_66448 | JGI IMG/M metagenome (GOLD analysis project Ga0070731, IMG submission 66448) | Surface soil microbial communities from Centralia Pennsylvania, which are recovering from an underground coalmine fire - Coalmine... | ecosystem: Environmental > Terrestrial > Soil > Unclassified ... | reverse complement strand
CTCATCGTGAACGTCAACGTGCAAGCGACGATCGACGTGGCGAAGCTCGCATTCACCGAAACCGGCGGACTGAGAACGGCGGCGCTCCGAATCCGCGTGTACGCAGGCGACGCGACTGAGACCCGGATCGGCGAACTCGAAGAGACGCTGAACGTGTCCCTGAATTCTGAGGACTATGCCCTCGCGCAAAAGAACGGCATCCCGTACCGGACCCGCGTGCCGGTCACGGGGAACCCGGTGTACATCAAAGTCGTGGTGTTCGACCCGTCGGCGAACCTGCTGGGGACAGCGCTCGTGAAACTGGCGCCCGTCCGGAAATAACGACCGCATCAGTTTCGCGCGACAATGTGGGCCACGCGGGCATGGCGCTGATTGTCTTTCTCCGCGGCGTCAATGTCGGTGGACACCGGACGTTTCGTCCGAGCATCCTCGCACGAGAACTACGCTCCTACGACGTCGTCAACGTCGGAGCCGCCGGTACGTTCGTCGTTCGCAAGCCCGTGTCTCGCGCGAAGTTCCGCGCGGCGCTGATCCGGAAGCTGCCATTCGACACGCACGTCGTGGTGTGCGACGGCCGCGATCTCGTGCGCATCGAAACCGAGAATCCGTTCACGGCCGAGACGACGCCATCAGATGCCGTTCGATTCGTGAGCATTCTGTCGAAACGCAACGGCGTCCGTGCGACGCTTCCCGTCTCGTGGCCGCCCGACGGCGAATGGCTCGTGCGCGTGATCGCCTCCGATGGGCCCTTTGTATTCGGGATGTACCGGCGTCATATGAAGACGATCGGCTACCTCGGCCAGATCGACAAGCTCTACGGCGTGCCGGCGACGACGCGCAATTGGAACACGATGCTCACCATCGCGCGGATTATCCAAGGCCGGCCGCGCTGATTCGCATCGCTCGAACCAGCGGACGCTTGGGTTTCAGCCCTTTGCTGGCGGCGGCTGCCAGAGCTCGATCTTGTGTCCATCCGGGTCATAGATCCACGCAAACCGCCCGTAGGACTCATTCATTTGCTTCGGATCGATCTTGACGCCCTCTTGCTTCAAGCGATTGAGCAGCGCATCCATGTCGTCCACGATGTAGTTGAGCATGAACGGCTGGCCCGGACTGAAATAGTTCGTGGACGCGGGAAACACGGTCCACACGGTGACGTGTTCCTTTTGCGGGTCGTCATGTTCGCGCCACGGGAGCATCGCGCCCTGGCCGGTGTCAGCGAGTCCAAGATGCTTCGAGTACCAGTCACGGGTCTGATCGCGATTCGCGGACGTGAAAAAGACACCGCCGATGCCGACGATGCGTCCGCGCGACTCGATCTTGGCGGGCGGCTTCGACGTCTCAGGTTTCGAAGATGGCACGTCCTGTCCTCCTTTTGACGCGGCCGAGATCAGCCACAGCGAGCCGAGCGCAATTGTGCTCCAGGGGATTCCGCGCATCGGCGGATTATACCGCCCAGCATCTTCGTGAGATCAGGACCGGCGTCGACGTGATCTCGCGCCGCATGCCGATGTTCATCAGAGCGCGATCACTGGCTCAGCGCACCCACGTGTAAGCCTTCGTATCGAAGTCGACCGTCGTGTCAGTGCTTCCGGGGAAGACCTCGACCTTGATCGAGGTGTCAGAGACCATCTGCACCGCCATCACGCCGAACTGCACATACGTGTCGAAGGGCGACATCAAGCGATAGACGACCTTGCCGGTCGCCACAGAGACGTCCGACGGCCGGATGTCTGACGGATCGATGCCCCACGCGCCTGGCGTCGCGATCGTGCCGCCGATCGTGATCCGCACCTGCGCCGGATCGTAGTAGTCGTATGCGAACGTCAACGACTTCGGCCAGCTCGTCGGTCCCCACGACGCATCGCCGCCGGTCGACGGCACGGTTGGGTCGTACCACGCCCCAGCCAGTCGCCCGGCAATGTCGAAATCGATCCGTCCGTCCTTGTCGGGCGCCGTTGGCGCGCGATAGATCAACGCGTACAGGCTCGACCGCAGCGGCTCGACGAAGTATTTCCAGGGCGACACGCAGTGCAGCGTCTGATCCGGATAACGCGACGGCACGACGAATCCACTCAGCGTCGTCGAGTAGTCGAACGCGCCGAGGTCGAGCGTCTCGTTCGACGTGCCCACGACGTCTCCGGCGTTGACGATCTGACCGACGGCCAGTCCGGTGCGCGGCACCACGTGATCGAGGTAGTACTGGAATGTCGGTGTGACGATGAAGACGATCTTGGCCTCGCCGAGCGATCCGCCAAGGATCTGAAGGACCGCGCCGGTCGTGGGCGCGCGGACGCTTCTGGCTTCGTTGCCGCCGAACGGCTGACCCGACGCCAGGCTGCCCTGATAGAAGTACACGTGATCGGTCGGGATCGTGTGTCCTGGTGGATTGAGCGATCCGAGCGCCGTCAACGATCCGGCAATCGACACGTCAACGGGCGAGACCGTGAACTCGGCGACGCCATTCGGCGGAGGCGCGACGGAAAATCCTGGCGTCGAATTGTTGGCCGTCTTTGAGGGCTCCGACGGCGACGGCGATCCGCACCCTGCACCGGCCAACAGCGCGACGCCGGACGCGACAGCGGCGGCCGTTGCCCGGACCTGACTCGAGACCTTCACGAATCGGGAATCGGCCGATCCGTGAAGAGCTTTAGCCAGCCGCTGACAGAGCGATTGAACTTAGTCCAGGAGACCCGTTCTATCTCCACGCGACGACGGCATAGCCGCCGAGCTTGAGGTACTCGAGCCAAATCGGACGGTACAACTCGGCGCTCGAGGCCATGTCGCTCGCGGCGTACGGCACGAGCGCGATGTCAGGGGGCAGCAACCGGCGAAACGCGAGCATGCTGCGGCGCATGTGCGGCGCCGAACTGACCAGCACGAGCCGGTGCACATCCGCCGGCAAGGTGTCGCGCACGTGGCGCGCCTCGGCCAGCGTGCCGAGCATCCCGCGAGCGGCCGGAATGACAAGCACTTTGTCGAGCGGAACGCCGCGGTGCGTCAGAAAATCGAGCGACCACTCGTTCGACGTCCATGAGGCCTTCGCGACGAAGTTGTACGCGCTCGCCTCGTCATCGCGCTGCAGCATGATTCGACCGATCCGGTGCATCTGATAGAGATCCGACGCGGCCGCCAGTCGCTCGGTGAACGCGTCGCCGCTGGCCAGCACGTAGCAGGCGTCGCCGCGCGCCTCCGAATCGCTCACGACCAGCGGCTCCGAGAGCGCGATGCGCACGGCCGGAATCGACGGCAGTCCCACGCATATCACCCACGCCGCCGCCGCGAGTCCCAGCCACCGTTTCATGCGGATCACTGTATCGCCGCTCCGGCCTCAGGCCCGCCCGTCATTTCCCCCGGATTCGGGCGGCTCCTTGACGTACGTGATTTCAAAGTGATATCACTTTGATGTCAAGGCAATTGGAGGGTGGTCATGTTGCAAGAAAAAGTGGTGCGGGGTTCGTCGGGCTGGCTCATGGTGACGGTGCTGCTCGCGGCAGCCGTCGCCGGCGTCGCCGTTCTCGTGAATTCGGCGGCTGTGCAGGACAGCGCGCGGCTGATCGTGCTGATCGCTGCCGGCCTCGTGGTTGATTTGATCTGCCTGTTCGGACTGACGGTCGTCAATCCAAACACCGCCAAAGTCCTGCTGCTGTTCGGCGGCTATCAGGGCACGCTCAAGATGCCGGGATTCCGCTGGGTGCATCCGTTCACCGTGCGACGAACGGTCTCGCTCCGGGTGCGCAATTTCGAGAGTGGGAAGCTGAAGGTCAACGACCACATCGGCAATCCCATCGAGATCGGCGCCATCGTCGTCTGGCGGGTGATCGAGACGGCGGAGGCCGTCTTCCAGGTGGACGACTACGAGCACTTCGTGCACATGCAGACCGAATCGGCGGTGCGCGCGCTGGCGACGACGTATCCGTATGACGCGCATGACGAGGGCCAGATCTCGCTGCGGGGATCGGGCGAAGAGGTGTCGCACCGGCTACGCGAGGAAATCCAGAACCGCCTCGTGAAAGCGGGCGTGGAAGTGATCGAGGCACGCATCAGCCATCTGGCGTACGCGCCGGAGATCGCCAACGCGATGCTGCGCCGCCAGCAGGCGACGGCGATCATCGCCGCCCGCCAGAAGATCGTCGAAGGCGCCGTCGGGATGGTCGAGATGGCGCTCGAGTTGCTCAGCGCGAAGCACGTCGTGGAACTCGACGAGGAGCGCAAGGCGACGATGGTGAGCAACCTGCTCGTCGTGCTCTGCAGCGATCGCGACGCTCAGCCCGTCGTCAACGCCGGGACGCTGTATCAATAATCCACAATCAACCATCAACAACAGACGGCCGCCGCTGACATGGCTGAGCGCAAAGCGTTCTTAGTTCGCCTGGATCCCGCGCTGCACGAAGCTCTGCAGCGCTGGGCAGACGCCGATCTGCGCAGCCTCAACTCGCAGATCGAGTATTTGCTGCGCCACGCGCTCCGCGATGCCGGCCGGTTACCGGGCTCAACGAAGGGCGACGTCTCGGCAGCGTCCAAACGATCGAAGGAGTGACGCGATGGAACGTCGTCCCGAGTTCTCAACCATGCAACAAAGTGTCGTCATTCCGCCCGCGCTGAATCGCGGCGTGCCGCGCGACGTGCGCCTCACCGGCGCGGGTAAGATCCTGTTCGCCATTGCCGTCGCGGCGATGATCTCGGCCGTGGCCGTGGGAATTCTGCTGGCCGCGATCGGCGTTCGCGAGACCGACGAGGATCGTCAACTGTCAGAACACGGGGTGACGTCGAACGCGACGGTGGTGCGCGTGTGGCGCGGCTCCGACAAATCGAAGCAGCCGTGGGTGTCGTATCAGTTCGACGCGGGAGGGCGCACGGTCGAGGCCCGGTCGAAGATGACGCTCGCCGCCTGGGGATCGCTCCAAGCCGGCTCGAGCCTGGCCGTTCGCTATTTGCCCGAGCGTCCAGAGCTGAGCGCACCTGCCGGCGCCCCGCCGCGCGCGTTGCCGGACTGGGTGCCGTATCTTGCCGCCGCTCCGCTGGCTCTCGGTGGACTCGCCTGCCTGTTCGGAATCCGGATGCAGCGCCAGTTGCTCGCCAACGGCCGGGCCGCTGCGGCGGTCGTCACCAAACAGTTTCGGGTTCAGTCAGGCGAGGGCGGCACCCATCGAAGCATCGCCTACGAGTTTCCGCTGCTGAGCGGCGCCGTCGCGAGCGGGAGGGCCTCGACGTCGAGCAATCCGCCCGCGGTCGGCACGTTCATCTGCGTCGTCTACGATCCGGAGCGACCGAAGCGCAACAGGCCGTATCCGTTCGCGCTGGTGCGGCCGGCGTGAGTGTCTGACGCATCGATCGCCCGTGTCGTTGATGCGCGCACATCGATGATCGATGATCGGTAATTGATGAACGAAGAATCGACGATCGGCGATTGCAGCGATTGCAGCGATTGCCGATTGCCGATTGATTATCGATTGTCAATCGACGTTTCTTCGTTCATCAATTAGAGATTACCGTTCATCGATTCTGCTCGTGATCACCGCCGCCGCCTCGGCCGCCGCCGGCCGGCGTTTGGATCACGTAGTCTCGCGGCGGTTCGGCGTCGAGCAGGTACTTGACGAAGTAATCCCATCGCCGCCGCATCACGTAGTTCGCCGGCGTGTAGCCGTGCGCGGAGTTGGGAATCAGGAGCATGTCGAATTCCTTGTTCGCCTTGATCAGCGCGTCGGCGACCAGCAGCGTGTTGTACGGCGGCACGTTGTTGTCCATCGTCCCGTGGATCAGGAACAGATGTCCCTTGAGGCCGGCGGCCTGCGTCTGTGTCGCGTCGAGCGTGTAGTTGTCGGGACCGTCCGGAGTCTTCGCGAGCGGGCCTTCGTACCGCTCGCCCCAGTCGTCTTCGTACTGGCGCTGATCGTGATTGCCTGACTCGGCGATCCCGACCTTGAAGAAGTCGTTGAACGGCGCGCGCAGCAGCGCGTCCGCGGTGATGAATCCGCCGCCCGAATGGCCCCACATCGCGGCCTTGTCGATGTCGATCCAGGGATACTTCTTCGCGAGATCTTTCATGCCCGCGATTTGATCCGGAATCGTGTTGTCGCGTCCCATCTCGCCGTAGTACGCGTCGGTGAATGCCTTCGATCGATTCGGCGTCCCTCTGCCGTCGATGCTGACGACGACGAAGCCCAGCTCGGCGAGAGCCTGCTTGTCGCCGCGCGCCGCCGTGAACGCGCGCGAGCCGACGCTGCCCGACTGCGGCCCGGGATACGCGTTGTTGATGATCGGATATTTCTTGCCCGGATCGAAATTCGTCGGCCGGAAGAGCATGCCGTAGAGATCGGTCTTGCCGTCGGCGGCCGTGACTTTGATCTGCATCGGCGGCTTCCAGCCGGTCGCGACGAGCTTCGAGATGTCGGCCTTCTCGAGCGGCATGATGAGCGCGCCCGTCGTCCCGTCGCGTAGCGTCGTCTGTGGCGCGACGTCGGGCTGCGAGAATGTGTCGATCACGTACTTGCCGTCCGGAGAGATCTGGACGGTGTGCGTGCCGTTGTCGGGCGTCAGCGACACGTTGTTCTTGCCGTCGAGCCCGACTCGGTAAATGTGTGTGAAGTACGGATCCTGACCCGGCTCCTTGCCGTCGGCTTCGTACCACATCGTGCGCGTGGCACGGTCGAGCCGCGCGATGCCCGTCACGGGCCCGGCGCCGGTCGTGATCTGGTTCTTCAGCTGGCCGGTGTTGAGGTCGAACAGATACATCTGCGCCGTGCCGTCGCGCTGCGAGTACCACAGCACTTCATGGGTGTCCCAGAAAATCTGCCACTGCACGCGCGTCTGCAATTGCGTGGTGGACGTCTCGGTGAACAGCGTCCGCACCGTGCCGGTCGTCGTATCGGCGATTTTGGCCGTCGACGACTTGTGGTACCGATCCGTCGAGACGAAACCGAGCTGCGATCCGTCAGGACTCCACAGGTACTCACCCATGTCGATGTCGTCCTCGTTCATCGCGCGGTGAAAATCCGGATTCATCTGCAGACGCGTCATCTTGCCGGTGTCGACGTCGATGACCACGCGGCTGATCATCGCCACGACAGGGTCGCCGGCGAGTGGATACTTCCATTCCTTCAGTACCGGATGCCCGCCACCGACGGGAGTCTGGACGAGGTACATGTCGCCGACTTTGCGCTCGTCCTGCTGCTGCGTCGCGATCTTCGTGCCGTCGGGCGACCATGACAACGACGCGGCCGCGCTCGTCTGCCAGCCGGCGTTGCTGGTCGCATAGCCGAAGTCCTTGACGCCGTCGGTGGTCAGCTGATGCTCCTGTCCGGTCGCGGCGTCGTGCACCCACAAATTCCAATCGCAGATGAACACGGCCTTGCCGCCGCTCGGTGACATCGACGCAGGCGGCGGACCGGTCGTGCCGGTGACATTCGGCCCGCACGTCTTCGTGATCGCCACACCGCCGCCGCGTCCGCCCCGACCCCCGGCGCCGCCGCCGCCTCCGCCACGGGCGCCCCGGCCGCCGCCACCACGCCCGGCCTGTCCGCCCTCGGGCGGCGTCGCGACGACCTCGCGCGTCTTCTTCACGGGGTCGATGACGACGTTCTCGGTGCCGCTCAACGTCGTCCGGACGTACCAGAAGCGGCCGTCAGGCAACCACGTCGGCGTCACGGTGCCGCCGACGACCAGGCCGTTCAGACTCGGCCCCAGCATCTTGACCGCGCGATCGTAGTCGGCGGTCGTGAACACTTTCTTGCTCTGCGCGACGACGGCCGACGTGCCGACGAGCAGAGCGAGGACGAAAACGCGGACGGTCGAGCGGACCATAGATGAACTCCAGGGAGGGTGACTGACGGGAATATTACATTGAGTGAGGGGTCCGGCTCAGCGTCAGACGATTTCGGGCGGCGCCACCGGTTCGGTCTGATGGAGGCGGTTGATGTCGATCGCGACGCGATCGGTATCAGGCAGATACATGTCGGCGAAGCGCGCGCCCCAGCTCAGATCCGACTTGTCATAGCTCGTCCTGGCATGCACCGTCTGCGCGAACGTCTCGTCGGCGGCGCTGATCAGGCACACGATCTCCGGATCGGTCGCGGCCAGGCTTGCGTGCGTAAAGCCGCGAAGCGGACTCGTCTCGGTGATCGGGTGGACGATGACCCAGTGCAGCGGCATGAAGATGATGAAGTCCCGCTCGAGGGCCAGCTGATCGAAGCGGCGGCGGCGCGTGCCGTTGTCGTCGATCCACCTCGCGAAGGAGACAACGGCGTGAACGTCGGTGAGATCGTGGTTGCGCAGGTTGACGAGACGGAACATCAGCGCCCATCCGTCGCGGTACGGCGCAATCAGCGCTGTGTCGCTGAATCGAACTTTGGCCGTGGGACGCGTGAAACGGGCGAACAGCAGGCCGCTGAGAATCGCGAAGCCGAGCAACCCGACCAGCGCCTCGAAGGCCACCAGAATATTCGCCGCACGCGAGTTCGGGACGAGCTTGCCGTAGCCAATCGTGGCGACTGTCTGCACGCTGAAGAACAGGCAATCCTCGAACCGGCGCAGCGGAGCGGTCGCCGCTCCGGCCAGCGCGCCCGGTCCAGCCAGCCAGTAGAGCGATGCAAACAGCACGTTGACGGCGACATAGCCCGCCGCCATCATCGCGAGCAGCCGCGGGATCGGTATCGAGAGCAGCGTGTTGTAAATGTTGAACGGATGCAGCCGGCCGAAGTTGTTGCGCCGGACGTTGAACGTGCCGTCGTGATTGAGCAGCCGGACGCGGCTGCGGTCGGACATCTTGCCGCCCAGACCGAAGTCCTGGTCGAGACGCGGCTGCGGCGGCAATTCGGGCACGAGAGCTATCTTTGCGTACACCGGCGCCGGTGACGCAAGAATGCGTGGATCCCTGATCGACGACGGTTCAGCTTCCGTCGTCCGGCGCGCGAGCCCGCGGTGCGGTTACGAAGGACGCCTGGCGCCGCAGCCGTTGAGATACTTCGACGTCGCGAGCCACTGCGGATCGGGGTAGTACGCGAAGAGCACGCCGCCGCCCTTGATGCGATCGATCAGCGCGTGGGCGACTTGCTGACTGACTGCGGGACAGCCCCAGCTGCGGCCGAGATAGCCCTGCGCCTTCGCGAACGCCTCGCTCACGTACCAGGCGCCGTGCATGATGATGCCGCGCGCCAGTGCATGATCGTTGAAGCCGGCCTCGAGGCCCTTCAACAGCAGCGAGTAGCCGGTCTTGGCGACGACCGTCGTGCCGGTGAGGAACAGCCCCAGGCTCGACGCGTGCGTGTCCGTTTCATTCGAGAAGCGCGTCGGGATGTTGCCGCCGCTGCCTTGTCCGTGCGCCACGAGTTCCTGGTACACGAGCGATCGACTCTTGAGGTCGTACACCCACAGCCGCGGAACCGTCGAGACCTTCGAGTAGTCGATCACGCTCAACGTCGCGGGATCCTTCACCGCGCCGGTGTCGATGGCACACTCGGTTGCGTCCATCGCCAAGCCGAAGACCTTTGGATCGATCGTGCCGAGAGAGGCGGCGTTCCACCCGGACGGAGCCGGCATGACCGTCTCAACCGGTGCGGCCGCGCGTGCATAGGCAGCGGCGCCCACAATCGCCGCGGAGAACACCGCCAATCCGGACAGCCGAAGGGCGGCAAGTGTTGACAACTTGCGCATCAAGATAACCTCCGTGGACCAGGGATCTTTTGTTTAGACGACTATTCGGCCGAAGAAGTCGGCAGCGAGCGGCCGCCAGCTGGGCCGGCCTCTCGTAAGGGACTCACATTTTGATGGGAGGCGCTACTTCGTCCCTGTTTCGGCTGCCGGGCGGGTTGCGGTCGAATCGTAGCCGTAAATGTCGGGGTACCACCAGACGCCGCCGTCCTCATCGGACCAGGTCGTGAAATACACGATGTGCACCGGGATGCGCTGCTTGAGCGCGACCTGCTTTTCGACGCCTGCATTCATCGCGTCTTCGATTTTCGCGGCATCGTCCCATTCGGGATCGCCACGGAGCACGTATTTCGCGAGGTCTTCGGGCTGCTCGACGCGAATGCAGCCGTGGCTCAGCGCGCGGCCCGGCTGCGCGAACAGTTCGTCGGCCGGCGTGTCATGCATGTAGACGTCGAACGGATTCGGAAACATGAAACTCACGTGTCCGAGCGCATTTTTCGGACCCGGCCGCTGGCGGAACGCGAGAACGCGCAGTTCGTCGGGATCGTTCCAGCGCACTTTCGAAGGATCGACCACCGTCACTGACCCGTCTTTTCCGCGGCGCACGATCTCGATCTGATTCTTCTCGAGGTATTTCGGATCTTTCGCCAGCGCCGGCACGGTCTCGCCCTGCACAATCGTGTCCGGAATATTCCAGTACGGACTGAATACCACCGTCGTCATCACCGAGCTGAACACCGGCGTGCGATGGTCGGTCTTGCCGACGATGACGCGAATGTTGAGGACGGTGCGTCCGTCCTCGCGCGCCACGACGTGATACGCGGGGATGTTGACGAGCAGATAGCGGGGACCGAAGTCGTCCGGCAGCCATCGCCACCGCTCGAGGTTCGAGGCGATCTGCGCGATGCGCGCGTCGATCGGCTGGTTCAGCGCGGCGATCGTCGCCGCGTCGGCGATGCCGGTCGGTTTGATCGCGTGATGCTCCTGGAACACATGCACGGCGGTTTGAAGCGCCGCGTCATAGACGGGCGAGTCGCGCGTGTCATTGGAGCCGGCGCCGATCTCGCCGGTCGCCGCCAAACGCCGGCGCAGTTCGACGACGGCCGCGCCACTGTCGCTCGGTGACACCGACTTGGCCGTTACGCCAGGCCAGCCGCCCGTGTCCTGGAGCGCGTAGAGCGAGGCGAGCGTCTTCTGCAGCGCCGCATATTCGGGATGCTGAGGACGAATCGCGGACAGCCACCGATTGAGATCGCCGTCGGCGGCTTGGGCGAGCGTGCCCGGGAGATCGGGAACGGACCGCCGCGCCTTCCATGCCGGCTCGAAGTCGGCCGGAGAACCGTGGCCGACCGCTACGTCACGGCCGAACGCAAGAAGCGCGGTCGTGAGGCGCGCGTCGAACTCGGCGGCACGTTTGATCGCGTCTGGTTGCGACGCTGCTTCGAGAGCGCTCACCGATCGGAGATCTGACGCACGAGCCGTCAGGTCGCGTTCGTCGTAATCGGCGGCGACCAAGCCATCCGCGCGGGCTGCGCGGATCACGGTCAACGCCGCGTCGGCCCTCGGCGCCGGTTTGATTCCTGCAATCCAGGCCGGCCGGCCGTCGCGACGACGGTAGAAGGCGCGCACATCGGACCACACGCCCGATTTCACTGAGAACGGCGCTTGCGCGGACAAGATTTGTCCGAGCGCCGGCGCCGCGGCGTCTGGCGAAGGCTGGCGGCAACTGATGAGCAGTCCGAGAGCCGCCACCACGCCGAGTTTCCGAATCAGAGAGGGCACATCCCTTAAGAGAGCAAAGGACGTGCCGCGACCGTCTGGCACGTCGCCCGTGATGGTCCAAACCTGAGCGGGCCGCGGAGGGCAACGAGCTACACACAATCCCCCGCCGAACCGGTTTATATCAGCGAGCCCCGACGACGGTCGCCCGTTCGGGATGCAAATGCTGTTGGAAGAACGCGTCCACGCGCTCCCACGCGTCGCGGACGACGAAGCTGCGATCGAAATAATGGAATTCGCCGGGATACATCATGAACGTCGTCAAATTGCCCTTGCCGGCTTTCAGCAAATGATCGATCAGCAAGGCTGACTCGATGAACGGCACGTTCACGTCGGCGGTTCCGGCGAGCACTAGCAGGGGATGTTTGATCTGATCGACGTGCGCCATCGGATTGGCTTTCGCGTAGACGTCCGGATGTTCCTGCGGCGTGCCGATTCGGCTCGTCGTCCAGCCTCCGTGGTACGGATCTTCGTAGTACAGGTTGTAATCCGTGACGCCGGCCACATCGACGGCGCAGGCGAACCAGTCTGGTTCCTGCGTGATCGCCAGCAGCGTATGGAATCCCCCGTAGCTCAGTCCCCACACGCCGACACGTGCGGGATCGACGTAGCCGAGCGATTTCAAATAGCCGTATGCCATGCGCGCGTCTTTCGCGTCATTGCCGCCGACGTCCATGTAGACGTCGTTGCGCCAGTCGCGTCCGTAGCCGATGCTGCCGCGGTAATCGGGCGCAATCACGACGTAGCCCTGCTGCAGCAGATACTGATGGAATTCGTAGTACACGCCTTCGTTGCGGTCGGGATGGAAACCGTCGTAGTTCATGTTCACGCCGTCGGGATGAATCCACACGATGGCGGGATGTTGTTTCGTGCGATCGAGATTCTTCGGCACGAACAGCCACGCCGGTA
>Ga0070731_10004297_pt1 | contig 12337 bp, 9 predicted proteins | sample Coa_R1_2_FD_66448 | JGI IMG/M metagenome (GOLD analysis project Ga0070731, IMG submission 66448) | Surface soil microbial communities from Centralia Pennsylvania, which are recovering from an underground coalmine fire - Coalmine... | ecosystem: Environmental > Terrestrial > Soil > Unclassified ... | reverse complement strand
CGAGAGCGTCATCTTCGGGAAGACCGAGGTGGTCAAGCTCGCGGTGACGTGTCTCCTTGCCCGGGGTCACGTGCTCCTGGAAGACGTCCCCGGCATCGGCAAGACCGCCCTCGCTCGCGCCATCGCCAAATCGATCTCCTGCGCCTTCCGGCGCATCCAGTTCACCCCCGACCTGCTCCCGTCGGACGTCACCGGTGTCTCCGTCTTCGACCCCGATCGGAAGGAGTTCGCCTTCAAGCGCGGGCCGATCTTCTCGAACATCATTCTGGCCGACGAGATCAACCGGGCAACCCCCCGGACCCAGGCCGCGCTTTTGGAAGCGATGAATGAGAATCGAGTGAGCGTCGACGGCACGACCCATCCCCTTCCCTCGCCCTTCCTGGTGGTCGCGACTCAGAATCCTCTCGAATTCACCGGCACGTATCCGCTTCCGGAATCGCAGCTCGACCGCTTCCTGATGATCCTCCGGATGGGCTATCCCACGCCGGAGGAGGAGCGGCAGATCATCACCTCGCGCAGCGGGGCGGATCCCGTCGAAACCCTGCAGCCCGTGCTGACGGCCGAGGACGTCCATCGCCTCTCCGAGCGGGTGAACGAAGTCCGCGTGGACGACGGCGTGACGACCTACATCATCGAGATCGCGAACCGGACCCGAAATGACCGAACCCTGGTGGCGGGCGTCAGCCCCCGGGGCGCGATCCACCTCACCCGGGCCTCTCGGGCCTACGCGATGGTGGACGGCCGCGATTACGTCACGCCGGATGACATCAAGGCGGTCGCGGTGAACGTCCTGTCCCATCGCGTCGTGGAGAAGCGCTCCCGGGCGTCGCAGGACGGCCGCGCCGCCTCCGGGCAGATCCTCCGCAAGATCCTCCAGGAAATCCCCGTTCCGCAATAGAAAGCGGCCCCCCAGGGCTTCGGAAGACGACGGTCGAAGCAGCGGACGGTGGAGAGGCGTCATCGTCCTGGCCCTGTTCACCGGCATGGACCGGTCCTGGAGGGGCCTGGGCGGAGTTCTGCGAGGACACGCATGATCGCTCGGCGGCGTCCGCTGTCCCGGGGTTCGTTCCGCATGAACGGGCGAGGCTGGGTCTACCTCGCCCTCGCCGCATCCGTCGCCTTTGCCGCCGCGATCAAGGGCAACAACCTGCTGTTCGCGATCTTCTGCATCCTGATCGCGCAGTTCCTCGTCTCGGGCATCCTCACCATCGTCGTCGCCCGGGGCATCGAGGTCTCGCGGGTCCTGCCAGCGTCCGCCGTCGCGGGAGAGGTCTTTCCGCTCGGGATCCGGCTGCGGAACCTCAAGCGCTTCTGGCCCGCCTTTTGCCTGCGGATCGAGGATCGGATCGAGTCCCCCGGGAGGGCCTCCGCCCTGCCCCCGACGCCCGTCTGGATTCCGATGGCCGGTGCGCGCAAACGCGTCCGCACCACCTCCTACGCCACCGTTCCGGAACGGGGATGGGCTCGCCTGGGCCCGTTCACCATCGTCTCCGAGTTCCCCCCTGGACTCTTCGAGTACCGGCGGATCGTTCCGGTCGTGAACCGACTCCTGATCTACCCGCGCCTGGCCGTCCTGTCCCGGAGACTGCTGGATCCGCTGCTGGCCCGCGCCGACTATAGCGACCTGTCGACCCACCACTTCGATCGCGGACAGGAGGAATTCGCCGGCCTGCGGGAGTACCGTGACGGCGACAGCCCCCGGGACATCCATTGGAAGATGTCGTCCCGACTTCCCGGCCGCCTCCTCGTCCGCGAACACGAGGATCCGCTGGTCAAGGACGCGGTCCTCTACCTCGAGACATTCATCCCGAAGGCCGCCGAAGGGCGGCGCCGGGGGCGTCTCGAGCGCGCCGTCCGCTTCGGCGCCACGCTGGCCGACGCCCTCCTCTCCCAGGGATACCGGATCCGACTTCGCGCCTTCGCTCCCGAGGCGATCGACGTGGAGCTCGACCCCCGGGCCCGCGACATCGACCGGCTGCTCCACGAGCTGGCGATCCTCCGGCCCACCCGCATCCACCCGCTGACGGAGCTGCTGTCGGTCGGCAATCCGCCCGGGGATGCCGCCCTCTTCATCCTTCGGATTGCCGACGACCCGCTGCCTGCGCGAGACGGGTTCCAGGAGGCGATCCTCCTGTCGCCCTCGGAGCTCCGCACCCTGATGGAAGAGCCCGAGCTTCCGGAAAGCGGGGTCGAATGACGCCGCATGCGGAGCCGATTAGTCCGCTCTCCTGCGACCGGCGGATCCGTCTGGCCGCCTATGTCGGGGTGCTCGCCGCCTACCTGGCGGCGGCGAAAAACGACCCCCTGATCCCCGGCCAGGTCGCGTTCTTCATCGGAGCCGCCCTCTGGAGCCTCGCCGTCGAGCACCGCTTCCGGAAGCCCTTCTTCTCGACGCCGATCAAGATCGGCCTGATCGCGGTCGGCGGGACGATCTTTATCCTGTTCATCGCGGGCAACGTCGGGGGCACGGCGGAGCATTTCGCCAATTCCATCTCCCGGTTCCTTTTCTGGAACGCCATCGTCTTCGTCCTTTCCCGGAACAAGACCGAATACGACTTCTGGACGCTCGCCATTATTGAGCTGTCGCTCTTCATGATCTCCGGCTCGTTCGTCCAGCCTCCCACGTTCCTGCCGCTCCTCCTCGTCAGCGTCTTCTGCCTTTTCGCGACCTTCCAGCGCGCCGCGATCCTGAAGTGCGGCGTGGTCGGAGAGCCGGGCCAGGGAGGTCTGTGGCTTTCGATCCTCACCCTCGGACTGACGCTCGAGGTCGCCGCCGTCGTCTTCGTCGTCTTCCCGCGCCAGTCCTTCCGGATGGAGAAACCCCCCGGCCCCGAGCCGGGGGAGCGTGCGGGAAAGCAGGAGCAGCCTCAGGCTCCCCTCCCGGGGGAGCACGTCGGCATGCCCCGCTTCGCCGCGTTCCTCAAGCTCACCAACTTCCAGAAGCTGAAGACCGACCCGACGCCGGTCCTGAGGATCCGGGTCCGGGATCTGCTCGACCAGCCCGTGCCGGCCGAACAGACCCTGTACGTCCGGGGGGCCGTCCTCGACACCTATGAAAACGGGGAGTGGAAGAGCGACTTCAGAAAACTCACGAAACGCGACGGGGATGATGGCACGATCGACGGGTGGACCGAGCTCGAGCGGAATGTCCCCGCGGGACGCAAGATCGTCCGCCAGACCATCCAGACGATCGCCCTGTCGGAGGATCTCGCCTTTGCCCTGCCGGACCCGGTGAGCGTCGGGTGGAAGGAGGCCCGGTACGACCCCTCCGGGGTGCTGTTCTTCCCCTCGCCGCCGCAGGGCGTCGTCGAGTACCGCGTCGACAGCGCCCTCATGCCCGCCCAGTTGCCGACGACGCCGCCCAAGGGTCCCGTGCCCGAACGCTATCTCCAGCTCCCGCCCGGACTGGATCTCGTCCGGATGACCGCCCGCCGCGTCACGGATTCCCTGGCCGACGGCCGCAATCTGCGGGCCGGCCGGCTCGTGCACTACCTCACCCACAACGGGTTCTCCTACAAGCTCGATCCGTTCGTCCCGGTCCAGGGCAAGGATCCGGCGGAATTCTTCCTCGAGACCCGAACCGGGTATTGCGTCCATTTCGCCACCGCCCTCGCCCTCCTTTGCCGGGCGGCCGGGGTACCCGCACGTCTGGCGACCGGCTTCCAGCTGCACGATCCGGACGAGGACGGCTCCTTCCTCGTCCGAAATTCGGACGCCCACGCCTGGGTCGAGGTGTGGTTCGGGCCCGAGCACGGCTGGCGCGTCTATGACGCGACGCCGGGGGCGATCCCCGACGCGGCCACCACGCCCGACGGCGCCCCCGTGGCCTCCGTCGAGGATCGGAAGAACGAGAAGACCGCCAACAAGCGCTGGGATTCCTTCATCACGGATTTCGACCCGGCGACCCAGGCCCTCGCCTTCGGCGAAGGAGCCCGCAAGCTTCTGGCGGGACTGCTGTCGATCCTGCACTGGGCGCTGTCTCCCCTGGCCGCAGTCCACGCCGGGGGGCTCGTCGCCCTGGCGGGCCTCGCCTACGCCCTCCTTCCGCGGAACCGGAGGGTTCGACTGAGGCAGATCGTCGCCGGCTTCAAGGAGCCGACGACGGTCGATTTCTACCGCGACTTCCTCTGGACCCTCTCCAAGCTGGGCATCCGGAAACATCCGGCGCTGACGGCGCGGGAGTTCGCGGTCCAGGTCCGGGCCAGCATTCCGGACGAGGGGATCGACTTCATCACGGAGAAGTTCTGCGAGGCCCGCTACCGCGGGACCCCTCCGGGAGGGGAGGATCGGCGGCGGATCGACTCGATCCTGAAGCGCCTGTCGCAGGTCGAGAGGAAGCCTCAGCCGGTTCGCGGCGCCTAGATCGTCACCCGAACTTCGCCCACCCGGAGTCCGGCATGGTTGCGGAGCACCGGATCGGCGGCCCTTCCCAGCCCCACGAGATCGGCCGCGTCCAGCCAGCCCAGCTTCCGGATCACGGCATTCAGGACGGGCAGGAAGGCGCGCGCCCCGCCGTCCTCGACCTTCAGCGCGAGACCGGCGTTGCGCCCGGGAAAGCCGCAGACATACACGCCTTCGGCCCCTACCTTGGCCAGGATGCGGCCGGGCGCGGATCCCATGATCATCGAGCAGGGCCGCCCCACCATGACGGGGTGCGACATCATGGCGTCGCGGACGCGCTTGGGCGTGCCGGGCGCCTCGCAGAACGACGCCAGAGCCCGGGCCATCGTCCGAAGGGGCACCGCGAAGGTCGGCGCACTGCAGCCGTCGATGCCCTGCGGGATCCTGCCGGACGCGAGCCCCGTGAATCGCGACAGGTTCTTCAGGATGTTCTTCTGGAGCGGGTGCGTCGGTTTTAGATACGTTTCGAGCGGCGCCCGCATGAAGCGAGCGGCGGCGAGCATGCCCGAGTGCTTGCCCGAGCAGTTGTTGTGGAGCACCGTAGGAGCCTTCCCCGCCCTGGCCAGCTCGCGCTGGGCGTTGGACCCGCTCGGCGGATGAATCCCGCACTGGAGCGACTCGGGCTTCACCTTGGCCTTCCTCAGAATCGAGACGACCGCACGCACGTGCTTCGCCTCCCCCGGGTGCGATCCCGCGACCACGGCGATCTCCTCGGCGGTGAGTCCATAGGCATCGGCAGCCCCGCTCTCGAGCGTCGTCAGGCACTGGAAGGGTTTGGCGCAGGATCGCATGAAAACGGCCTCGTCGACCCGTCCCCGGAGAAGGACGGACTTTCCGTGCTCGATCGCGGCCAGGGAAACGTGATGGACGGACTCCACCCGGCCGCCGCGGAGAACCTCGCATCGAAGGTCGGTCATCGGAGGGCCTTTCGGATCATCGTCTCGACGGCGGAAAAGGGGGTCGTGCGGGCATCATAGCCCAAGGCGAAGGTCGCCGCCCGCAAAACGCAGCGTCGGGCGGCGGCCAGGATCGCCCGGCTCCCGCGGGGATCATCGCCGAAATACAGCGCGCATTGAAGCAGCCGAACGAGGGCGAACGACTTGGGTATGGATCGGACGCCGCGCGGCCCCTTCCGGTCCAGGAGGACGACCGCTTCCAGCGGTCGAGACACGTTGGTCCTCCCGATGAGGAAGTCCCCGCGGAACGGAGTACCGTACAGCCGGTCGCCGACCACCCCGACTAGTTCATCCGCGAGGAGCCGCTTCTTCGGGGCAGATCGTCCCAAGGTGCTCTTCCCCGCCCCGGACACGCCCGGGAACAGCCAGCCATCCACGGCGGCCGAGTGACACAGGAAGCCTCCCCGCTGGACCATCAGGAAGCTCAGGACGATGCGGAGCAGGGAGTCGAGCGCCGACGGGTTCGCGGCGACGGTCGCCAGGCCCAACCCGGGAGCCAGGTCCAGTTCGAGGTCGTGCCGCTCGACGCGACCCGCGCGTCCATCCCAGACCGCCCGGGGTTCGTCCCGATAGGAGCGGAGTTTCTTCCCGGTCAGCATCAGCCGGATGGACGTGTCCGGCTTCCCCCTGGCCAGGAAGGCCGCGTAGCGCCTCCGCGCGGCGGCGATAACGGAGGCGGACTCCGCCTCGAGGCGGACCGTCAGGCCGCAGATCCGGACGGAGAGTTCAGGCAAGCTTCTTGAAGACCGCAACGGAGAGGATCGCCGGAAGCGCCAGCCCGGCGACGAGGCACGCCGGACCGAGTTCGTAGGAGGCCAGGAGGGCGGCATCGAGGACGATGAGGCCACCGACGCCGTCGCGCACGAGCAGCATGACGCCCTTCTTGTCCACGGCCTTCCACGCGCGGAAGAGGATCCAGGCCGCCAGGAGCGCGCTGAACGGCGCGGATACCCACTTCGGCTCTCCGGGCCCGAAGATCACGGCCGGATTCTCGCTGTTGTAGAAGCGGAGGTGCTCCGTCATCGGCGAGACGAAGGCCGCCAGCCCGGCGCCCAACACCATGAAGGCGGCGCCCACAGCCAGTTGCCGGCGGTCCGGAACGCCATCCTCCAGGGTCGAGACGAACGTCAAGGCCGTCACGTACGTGAACGTCGGCAGGAGCACGCCGACCACGTAGGGCAGCCCCATCCGCGCGGCCCCCAGATCCAGGACGGACACCACCCCCAGGAGGAGATTACCCGCGCGCACCAGGCCCATGACGGGCGGCTGCTTCGCCCAGAGGTTGTACGCCGAGATGGAGACCACGACCAGCGCCCAGCAGGCCAGCCTCTGAGGCAGCGGGCTTTCGCGAATGAGGCAGATCGCCGCCAGCGACAGGGCCAGCGCCGAGCCGCACGCCGCCCTGGCGGCGACCAGGCTGAGGCGGCCGGAGGGGAGCATCCGCCCCGGTGCGATCTCCTTGTCCCGATTCCGGTCGGCGATGTCGTTCAGGGACATCCCGAAGAAATAGAGGCCCGCCGATGCGAGGGCCAGCAGCCCCAGCGTGGGCTCCGCGGACCGGAGATCCCCCGACATCAGGAGCCGGCCGGTCACGCTGTCGGCAATGGCCGTAAACACGAGGGGAAAGCGAAACAGCTTCAGGATCGCGACGGCGTCCACCCGGCGGGCCATCAGTAGGACAGGATGTCGTCGAGGGTGGAGACGCTGACGACCAGGGTCTTGCGGATGTTGACTTCCTTGCGATTCGGCTTCACGCCGAATTTCTTCGTGTCCATGATGTACTGCTCCTTGGTCGACGGACTCTCCCGGCGATCATGGACGTCCACCTCTTTCATGACGAGGAAGTCGACCTCCACCCGGTCGAGTCGTCCCAGGTACACGAAGCGCGAGTCCGTGTCGACCACCACGACCTTCCCGACCAGCGTTTCCCAGCCCGCGCTATCCACGGCTGAAGAGGTTCGAGATGTCGTTGTAGGTCACGAAGACGAAGAGGGTCAGGATGAAGGCGAGGCCCACGTACTGGAAACCGGCGATGAATTTCTCGCTCGGCGGCGGCTTGCCGAACCACTTGCGGACCACCTCGATCAGCAGGAGCACGTTATGGCCGCCGTCGAGCACGGGAATGGGCAGGAGGTTGAAAATGCCCAGGTTCACCGTGATCAGGCAGAGCAGCCACACGAAATTCCCGAAATTGCGCTGGGCGAAGCTGTACGAGGCCCGGATGATCCCCAGCGGGCCCGACAGCCCCTTCGCCGACTCCTGGAGGGTGATCAGTTTCCTCAGGATGTCGACGGTCATGACGGTGATATCCACCGGCTCCTGAAGGCCGATCCTGACCGCGGGCCCGAAGTCGCGCTGACGGAAGGGGAACGATTCCCCGGTCGCGAGGAACCCGTGGTCCGTCTTGAACCCCGCCGCCGCCAGGTCGGCCTCGACCTTTTCCTCGGCGACGAGATCGATCATTTTGACGTCGGAACCCCGCTGAACCTCGAGATGCAGCGTCTTGGGCTGCTCCTCCCGGATTCCGATCACCGGCGGAATTCGCCCCCCCTCCGCCCCCCGGAGGCTGGCATCCTTCACCCCCTCCAGCTTGTGCCCGTCGACGGAGACCAGGCGGTCCAGGGAGCGGACCCCCATCCGATAGAAATAACTGCCTTCTTTCACGTCCGCGAAGACCGGGGTGAACTTCTGGCCGATCCCGATGGCCCCCTTCCCCTTCTCGTTCTTCATCGGGGTGATCGACTTGGTGAGGCTCTCCGAGCCCCGCTGGATCTGGAATTCGAGCGTCTTGCCCGGAGAGGCCTCCACGACTTCCTTCATCTCGGCCCACGACCGGATCGGCCGGGCGCCGATCTTCAGGATGAGATCCTCCGGCTCCAGGTTGTCCGCGGCGGGCCGGTTGTTGAGCACGAGCCCGACTCGCGACTCGAGGAGGTTTTCATCGATGGGGATCTCGTACCACTTCTTCGGTGCCAGGGTCAGATGCACCTTGAAGGTCTTGTCATCGTCCTGGAATTTGGGGTCCCGCCGACGGAAGTCGATGGTCACGTCCTTCCCTTGAAGGTACCGCAACTCCTCGAACGCCTTCTCCTGGGTGAAGACCTCGACGTCGTTCACTTTGGCGATCTCGTCCTTCTCGCGGACCCCCTGCGCATAGAGCGGCTTGTCCGCCGGCGGATCGACGAGCGCCGTGCTGGGCGGAATCGACTGGTGGAAGCTGGATCTCATCGCCTGGACCCGGGTTTCCTCCGGTTTTCCCTCCCGGATGAATTTGACCGGCACCATCGTCCCGGTCGAGTGGCGGATCATTTCGATGCGGTACTTGTCCAGGCTGTCGATCTTGCGGCCATCCACCTCGACGATCACGTCTCCCGCCTTGAGGGGCTTCTCGGCCTGGGCATCCGCGATGCTGGGCGTTCCGATGACGTTCGGCGCCTCGCACTTCCCGACGACATACGACAGGACCGCGATGGGAAACGCGATGAGGAGGTTCATGACCGCGCCCGCGACGAAGATCTGGAAGCGCTGCCACGGCGTTTTCGAGGTGAGCTCGAACGGCTCGCCTTTGCGATCGTCCATGAGCGTCTCGCCCGCCATTTTCACGTAGCCGCCCAGCGGAAGCCAGGCGATGCGGTACTCCGTCTCCCCGCGCCGGAATTTGAAGATGGCCTGTCCGAATCCCAGCGAGAAGATCTCCACCCGCACGCCGTTCTTCTTCGCCATCAGGAAATGGCCCAGCTCGTGGAGGAAGATCACCATCCCCAGGCCGACCACGACCAGGACGACGTTCCATCCGTTCCCGAGCCAGATCCCTATTTGATGCATCCAGCCTCCCGCCGTGCCCAGGCATCGGCCTGGAGGACGTCCTCGAGCGTCGGATGGGCGACCAGCGCATGCCGGTCCATCACCGTCTTGACCGTCTCGAAGATCTGAAGAAAGGAAATTTCCCGCTTTACGAAGCGGTCCACCGCGACCTCGTTCGCCGCATTCAGCACCGAGCCCATCGTCCCCCCGGCCTCCGCCGCCCGCCAGCCCAGCTTGAGCGACGGAAACTTCTCCAGGTCCGGCTCCTGGAACGTCAACGTCTTGATCTCGGCAAGGTTCAGCCGCTTGACGTTTCCCTCGGAGCGCTCGGGATAGGTGAACGCGAACTGGATCGGCGTGCGCATGTCGGGAAGTCCCAGCTGGGCGATCACCGAGCCGTCGACGAATTCCACCATCGAGTGGATGATCGACTGGGGGTGCACGATCACTTCAATCTGGTTCGCCTTCAGATCGAAGAGCCAGCGCGCCTCGACGATCTCCAGCGCCTTGTTGAACATGGTCGCCGAATCGATCGTGATCTTCCCGCCCATGTTCCAGGTCGGATGCTTGAGCGCCTGCTCGACGGTGATCGAGCCGAACGCCGACTGGGGCGTCTCCCGGAACGGCCCGCCGGAGGCCGTGAGAAAAATGCGCTTCACTTCCTGATGGGCCCCGCTGCGCATCGACTGGAAGATCGCGCTGTGTTCGCTGTCGACCGGGACGATCGTCGCGCCGGATTTCTTCGCGCGCTCCAGGACGATCGGACCCGCGACGACCATGGATTCCTTGTTGGCCAGACCGAGCGTCTTGCCGCGGTCGGCCGCGTCGATGACCGGCCCCAGGCAGGCCGCCCCGCTGATCGCGCACAGGACGACGTCGGAGTCCTCGCCCCCGGCGATCGCGCGGACGCCTTCCATGCCCTTCAGCAGCTCGGTCGACGAGCCGTTCAGTTCCTTCTTGAGCGCGTCGTATTCGGCGGGATCCGCGAGCGCCGCCCTCGCCGGCTTGAAGCGGTCGATCTGCTGCCGCAGCACCTTCCGGTTCGCGCCGGCGGCAAGGCCGGTGACCGACAGGCCCAGGTGGGCGGCCACGTCCAGACCGTTCACCCCGATGGAGCCCGTGGACCCCAGGATGGCGATTCGTTTCATGGGTCGTTCAGCACGACCTCGTAGGCGTGCTGGGGCTTTTCCTTGCCCTTGAGCGCCACCTCTCCGAGGTCCTTCATCTTGAACGTGTCCTTGACGCACTCGTACGTCTTCTCCCCCACCACGATCGAGTTGATCGGAGGCAGCTTGGACAGGCGGGCGCAGACATTGACGGTGTCGCCCAGGACCGTGTACTTGATATGGGCCTTGGCCCCGACGTTCCCCGCGACGACCGGCCCGGTATTGACGGCGCAGCGGACGTCGAAATCCTTTTCCGGATGCGCCTGCTTGAACTTCGCCAGCTCCTTCAGGAAGGCGGCGCACGACTTCACCGCCTGGATCGCGTGATCGCGGACCTCCAGCGGCGCGTTGAAGATGGACATCACCTCGTCGCCGATGAAGTTGTTGACGTGTCCTTTGTGCTCGAAGATCGACGTCGTGGTCATCTCGAAGAACTCGTTCAGTAGGGCGGCCACCTGGGCCGGCGTGTGGTTCTCCGCCATTCTCGTCGACTGGACCACGTCGATAAACGCGACCGTCACTTCCCGCTCGGCCACCTCGAGGCCGACGTCGCCGCCCCGCTCCATGAGCAGCCTGACGTGGTCGGGAGAGTGGTACTTGGAAAGGTTCGACCGCAGGGTCTCCTCCAGGCGGAGCTTGGCAGCGGTCTCCTCCTGCTTGATCCGGATGGCGATCAGGTTCGCGATCGCCGTCATCAGCTCAAGGTCGTCCTTCGTGAACGCGTACGACTTCGCGAGGTTGTCGAGGTAGATCGCGCCGTAGACGCGGTCGGACTCCCACAAGGGGACGCAGAGGGCGGCGCGGATGTTGTACTGGACGATCGACAGCCCCTGCATGAAGCGCGGGTCCTGGAGGGCGTCCGAGGTGATGATCGACACCTTGTCGTTCATGACCTGCGAGGTGATCGTCCGGGACACGTTGATGTCCTTCCCGTCGACCACGCCCCGGAGCCGGTGGTAGGCCATCCGATTGGAAAGGTCGCCCGTCTTCGGATCTCGGAGGAGGAGGACGCTGCGTTCGGCGTTCACCACCTCGAAGATCAGCTTCATGGCGGTGAGGAGCATGTCGTCGAGGGTTCCGGCGGTGGCGAGGGCCTTCCCCACCTGGAACAGGATGAAGAACATCTTCGACTCTTTGGCGGCCTTCTCCCCGCCGGCCTCTCCGCGGATGTCCCGGAGCGAGAGGCCCTTCTGGAGGGCGCCGGTGATGTCGAAGCTGAAGCTTTCGGCGATCTCGTCGACGTGCTTCACGATCTGCTGGGAGCCGGGGATCTCCGTGGGTTTTCGGTCCTCTCGGAAGGTGGCCGGCGCGGGCTTGGGGACGGAGGTCCGGGCCTGGGGATCGTCGACGAAGTGGATTTCCGACTCGCCGACCCGGATGACGTCCCCCGGGTCGAGCGGCTTCATCTCGATGCGTTCGCGGTTCACAAAGGTGCCGTTGGAGCTGCCCAGATCGTAGACCACCCAGCGGTCTCCCTTGCGGACGACGCTGGTATGCTTCCGCGAGATCAGGGAATCCTTCAGCTCGATGTCGTTCTCGGGGGTGCGGCCGATGCTGATCGTCTCCTTGTTCAAAGGGACCTCGCGGGACTGGCCGCCTTGTTTGACGATGAGTTTCGGCAACGCTGCGCCTCACACGGAAGGGTTGAAGGATTCATTCAATCATTTCCGCCGGGAAGGGTCAAGCGGGGCGGCCCGGCGGTCGTTTATATATTATCGGTGAAATTCGTTGACGACCCCACCGCCACCCGTAGGATGAATGATTCAATCCTGCTAAGGAGGCCCGAATGAAGTGCTCGATGATCGGCTTCGTCGCCCTCCTGCTGGCGGCCGCTCCCGGCGATGACACCACCCGAGCCGGCGTCAAGCCGTCCCCCAACGACACCCTCATGCTCTACTACCCCAACGACCCCAATACGATCAACCCGATCCTGTCCAACGATACCGTCAGCGAAGACTTCATGCGCTGGGTCGTCGACACGCTCGCGGAATCGAAGTTCAGCAACCCCGA
>Ga0070731_10004296_pt1 | contig 12337 bp, 7 predicted proteins | sample Coa_R1_2_FD_66448 | JGI IMG/M metagenome (GOLD analysis project Ga0070731, IMG submission 66448) | Surface soil microbial communities from Centralia Pennsylvania, which are recovering from an underground coalmine fire - Coalmine... | ecosystem: Environmental > Terrestrial > Soil > Unclassified ... | reverse complement strand
CCGGGCTTGAAATTCCTGAAAACAAACACGGGGATGACGCCGATCCGCCTGCAACGAGCCGACGAGTGACAAATCAAATGTTTCTTTTCCGGCCAGGAACTGTTCAATCGTCGTCGGCGTTTCGATTTTTGGCAGCCAGGCTGCGCCGCATTGCTTGATGGCTTCGATGGCGACCAGTTGCCATTTCTCCCGCTTGTTGGCCGCGTCCTTCCCGTCGAACTGGGTTACCACACGCCCGGTCAGCAGCGGCACGATGCGCCGCGCGCCCAATTCCACGGATTTCTGAATGATCGACTCAATGATTTTTCCCTTCGGCAGCGCCTGCAGGAGCGTAATGGGGCCGGGCAGGGAGGGGATGGAATGCTTTTGTGCAACCCGCAACGTCAACGTCTCGCGTGAGGTCTCGGCAACTTCGCAGGCGAATTCATGACCGACGCCGTCCAGCACGACCACCGGTTCGCCGCGTTTCACCCGGAGCACGTGCAACGCATGATGCGCCTCGCGCCCCTCAATCCGGAGCACATCGCCCGCGCAGTGTTCTGGTGGCAGGTAAAAACGGTGCGCGGTCATTTACGATTTATGATTTGCGATTGATGATTAAACGACAATTGCCACACTGAACCGCCTATGAACCCTGCCGAACTTAAACAACGAACGATGCAATTTGCTGTCCGCGTTTTGAAGTTCGCGGATGCCCTCCCAAACAAACCTTCGGGTCGAACCATCGCCAATCAAGTGGCGCGAAGCGGCACTTCGGTTGCAGCCAATTATCGCGCCGCCCTGCGCGCCAAATCCCGGGCGGACTTCATCAACAAGATTACAATCGTATTGGAGGAAGCGGATGAAACAGGGTTCTGGATTGAATTGACGGAACTCGCCGGGCTGCTTTCCCCCAAGCGTCTTGCCGCCCTGCGCAGGGAAGCGGAAGAATTGACAAAAATCTTTAACGCGACCCGAATGACCACCCGTAATCATAAATCATAAATTTACCGGAACAGTTTTTTGGCCTTTTCAAAAATCCCTTTGTCGGCGGAGTTGGCGTCTTCATTGTTCAACGCGGCAAATTCCCGCAGTTTCGCCTTTTGTTCCGGGCTGAGCTGCATCGGCACTTCCACCTGGATGCGCACATGCAAATCACCGTGCCCATAACCCTGCAGATTTTTGACACCTTTGCCTTTGACCCGGAACGCGGCGCCCGGTTGTGTGCCCGCGGGGATTTTGACGGTCACCTTGTGGTCCAGGGTCGGGACTTCAATTTCCGCGCCGAGCGCCGCCTGGGCGAAACTGACCGGTGCTTCACAAAGCAAATCATCACCTTCGCGCTGGAAAAACTCGTGGGGCTTGACATGCAGGATGACGTACAAATCACCCGCCGGGCCGCCGCGAAAACCGGCTTCGCCATTCCCGGAAGAGCGCAGACGCGACCCGGTGTCCACTCCGGGCGGGATGCGCAATTTAATTTCCGAAAGATGTTCATGCCGGCCATCGCCGTGACAGGTTTTGCACGGTTTTTCCAGAATCTGCCCCGTGCCTTTGCAATGCGGGCAGGTTTGCCGGAGGCTGATAAAACCGCGCGACATGAGCACCACGCCGTGCCCGCCGCAGGTCTGACAGGTACGCGCCTTGGAACCATGTTCCATGCCCGATCCCTCACAGGTTTCGCAGCGGACGGATTTTGTGATGGAGATTTTCTTTTCACAACCGAGCGCCGCTTCCTCGAGACTGATCTCCAGGTCGTAGCGCAAATCATCGCCGCGCTGGGGCTGTGAAGGATCGTGCCGGCCGCCGAAAAATTCCTCAAAAATACTGCTGCCGCTGAATACCTCGCGGAAAATTTCAAACGGATCATGAAAACCACCGCCATGAAAACCTCCGGCGCGGCCGGCCCGCGCCCGGGGATCAAACGCGGCATGGCCATATTGATCGTAGGCGGCGCGCTTTTGCGGGTCGCTCAGCGCTTCGTAAGCCTCGCCGATTTCCTTGAATTTTTCCTCGGCGGACTTGTCCCCTGAATTCTTATCCGGATGAAATTTCACCGCCAGCTTACGGTAGGCCCTTTTAATGGCTTCTTCACTGGCGGTGCGCTCAACGCCCAGCACCTCGTAATAATCACGCTTGGCCATGGTTCAGGCGGCGGGAGGGGCGGTGGGTTTTTTGGCGACGACCACCGTCGCCGGCCGCAACAACCGGTCGCGCAATTTATAGCCCTTGCGAATCTGCTGGATCACCTGGCCTTCGGGCGCGTCGGCGGTTTCCAATTGCGAAACGGCCTCGTGCCACGCCGGGTCAAAAGGACGGCCGTGGGCGTCCACTTCTTCCAGGCCGGTTTCGGCGAGGATGCCTTTAAGTTGCTGCTGAATCATGGCGAAGCCATCGTGCAATGCGGCCGCGCCCCCGGGAGGGGCTTGCGTCTTTTGCGCGGCGGCCTGCGCCATTTCAAAGTGGTCGAGTACGGGCAACAGTTTGTTAACCAGCGCAACGGTGGCGGATTGAGCGGCTTCCTGGCGTTCGCGCGCGGCACGTTTTTTGAAATTGTCGAAATCGGCGGCGGTACGCAACAAACGATCCCAATGTTCGTCGGCCTTGGCCGCGCGCGCCTTGAGTTCGTTCAATTGCGCCGGTGTCATTTCGGTGGCAGGTGCCCGGGGATCAGCCGACAGGTCCGGGGCGGGTGCGGCCATGCCGGTCGGATCGCCGACGGGAACCGGTTCCGGCTTCTTCGCGTGTAAATCTGCCTTCTTCATGCTGTCATGTCGGTATAAAACTGTTCTGAAGCCCTCAAGCTAACCTATTGGCCGGCACCCGGCAACTGGGATATGCCGGGCAACGGACCGCGCCGGTTAATTTTAGGTCGGTTCTCCAGGTTCAAAGCCCGGCGCAAGCTAGTTGGGCGGGACCAGTTTTTGAAATTCCGGCAGATTACGTACCGAATCGAAACGATGATCTTTGCGCACTTCGGCCAGCAGGTCGCGCGCCTTAGGGTTTTGTTTAAGGCGTTGGGCGCTCAGATCGAGCGAGGTTCGCAGGTCCTGGAGGGATTCACTGGTTTTACCCAGCACAATTTTTACAGCGGCGAGGTCATACCACGGTTCCGGTTCGCCCGGGGCAACGGCCGCCAGCTTTTCCACCGCATTTTCGAGTTTGGGCAGATTGCCCGTTTGCGCGTAAAACTGGGCGATGACACCGATTTCGTTTGGGGTAACGTGCGTGTTGGCCAATACCTGGTCAAACAGCTCAACGACGCGATCGGTTTGCCGCATTTGAAAATAGATGCTGGCCAGACTGAAAATGTTTTTGAAATCGTTCGGGTTGGTGCGCGCCTCATTTTCCATGCGCTGCAGTTCAGTGGTAAATTGAGCCCGGCCTGCGGACGATTTGTTCATGTCCTGCAGTTGTTTGACCAGATTGGCCACCGACCCGTTATACGGGTCAAAATCAAGACAGGTTTGCGTCAGGGTGATGGCGTCGTCGATACGGCCAAGCATGACCAAAAAATTGACGTAACGGAAAACCACCTCGGGGCTGTACGGACAAAAGGCGAACGCCTGTTTGAAGGCAAAATCCGCCTCCCGGATCAGGTTCTGCCGGTCGGCTTCATTTTGGGGCAGGTACTCGGATGGTGTCGGCACCTGGGCCAAGGCCCCCAGTCGCCACGCGTATAGGCCGGCGATGGAGCTGCGGAGTTTGGAGAAGGCCTGTTGCGCGTGATCGTCACGGATGAATTTCTGGCTGCCTTTGAAGCCGCTGGAGTCACGGTGCAGGTAAACCTTTTCGGCGAAATCGGCAATTTGTTTGACGCTGGTATCATAGGTAATCCAGTTGCCAATCAGTCGTGTGGAATATTGGCTCCAAAACGCGTGATCCTTTTGGAAAATCTCCGGGGAGTAGGTCGGTACCACCTGGCGATTGATTTTCATAATGACGCCAAAAGGCGTTTCATAAGGAAACATCCAGTCCAGCGGGAAACTTTCCTCCACGTAAAATTCGTTGGTGGGGTTGTGGTCGAAGATGACCTTGCACAGCAAACCGTTGATTTTCATCACCGCGACCTCACCCGCCACCTGGATGCTGACCTGGCCATTCGCATTGGTCACCGGGGTTACGATTTCACCCGGCTGCAACTGGCCGGTTTGCGCCCGCTGTCCCACGTCCTCGGTATATTCCGAGAAGGAGTTCTGCAAATCGTCCGACGAAGGTATGTAAATTTCCTTGGGAGGATAGACACCTTCCTGGCGCCAATGCGCTTCAATTCTCGCGCCGCGTCGCGTCAATGGTTTATCCAGGGTGAGATAAGCGAGGCGCGCCAGCATATTGGTGTTGTAATTTTCCTTGCGTTCCTCGGGGCCGCGCAACAATTCCTGGAAAAACGGCGGGTCGATTTGGGCGCTGCGGAAGTACTGGGCGCGGAGATATTGCAAATAGGTGCCGTCGGCCAGCGCATTTTGAGTGATAAGGTACACATCGCGCCGGTTGAAATTGGGGTCCAGGGGTTTGCAACTCGGCGGCATAAAGCTTTCGCAGAAGATCATGTAGGTCGGGACAAAGCGTCCCGGATCGGTGCCGCCGAACACAATCGCGTTGCGGGCCATTTCCGGGTAAATGCCGTAGGGCGGCGTGAACATGTCGTGCCCAAACCAATAGCCGAACCAGTGATTGCGTTGTTCGCTGTGTGACCAGTGCGTTAACGCGGAATAGCCGGGAATCGTTGCGAAGGCGATGAGGGCGAGGCCCAGTGGGGCTTTTTGGCGAAACACCCAGACCGACCCGAGAAAAATCAGGGCCATGCCCAGCAACATCAGTGCGGCGTAAACCGGCAGGCCATATTGTTCCGGACGAAAAGCTTGAACGAGGTTGTGGCAGAAACTGGAAAAACCACTCAGGCTGAACTGGTCCTGCAAAATGGTGGCAAGGGTCAACAAGAACGAACACAGCACAAACAGACCTGGAAGTCCGAAGGACAACAAGCGGTCGTCTTGCAGTTGATTTTTCCGAAGGACCAGGATCGTAACGACCGCGAGAATCCAACACGCCATTTTCAGGAATCCATAGCGCGAGGCGAGTTCATCATCCAGGTTGCCAATCAGCGTTTGGCAGTTTGCCGCCACTGTGAACAGCATGAAATCCAGTGCGCACAAGCCACCAACCAGCAGCCATTGGCGCATCGCTCCGTATTGAGTTGCCATGTACGAGAAGGCGATCGTCAAGCCATAGGCGACGAACATGGCGACAAAAACGTGCCCGAGGGCGAAAAGTGGTGCGGCGATGCCGATGGAGGTGCGGTCGGGGGAAAAATTGAGGAGGAGGACCAAAAAGGGCCCCATGCAAACATAGACGGCCAGCATGCCAATCATCCAGACCCGTTCGCGCCGTTTCAACTGGCGGAAGATCAGGCACGGCACCAGGGCGAGCAGCAAAAAGAACAGGTTGTACTGCTGGGCCATGCCCTCGAGGTAACGCCAGAGTTGCAACCCGTACGTTTCAACAAAGCTTTTGGCAATCTCAAACGCGTTGGTTCCAGTGCCGGCCGTAGGATTGATGGGTGAATATTGGCCGCGGGTGATGGCGTGAACAAAGCCTTCGACCGTGCGCGGGTAGGCCCATTGCATCGGCGGATCGGTCATGCAGGCGATGGGTTCATAAAAATAAAAGGCCGCACCCAGGATCCACGCCAGACCACACACCAGAACGATGAACCACTCCTTGGAGAGGTGATTGGTCTTTTTGACGAAATAAGTGAAAACGCCGCCGGCCGCGATCGTGGCCAAAAGAATCACAAACAGCCGCTGGCCGTTGTTGAAGTTGGGCAGGTAATCCGTGAAGCCCAGAAACAGCAGTCCCAGGCAGCCCAACAGAACGAGCATGGCCGCGTCGCGGACGAATTCGATGCCGGTCTTTTTGGTCTTGATAACCAGCCAGATCCAGAGCAGCCCCGAGGTGATGCCGATCACGTTGTAAACCACCAGCACGGTTGAATTGTTGACGAGTACGGCCGGCTTGATGAAAAATTCGCAAACCAGAAAAATCATCGTGTTCCCGAAAAAGAACTCGCGGCCCAGTTTCGGTTCCACCAGCCACATCAGCACCTGCATGCCCATAATGATGGGGAGAAGCGACTGATGGTTGTTGAAACAGATTCCATACATGAAGAAAGCGGCATAGAGATACCGGTGTTGATGCGGGGCATAAACCCAACGCAACAGGAAAACCAACACCCCCAAAAGGGAGGCGATGCTCAGGGTATGTTTGTCCACAATCACCGCCTGACTCCACATGTAGCTGTTAAAGTCACTCAAACCGCCCGCGGCGAAACCGGATACGAAGCAGATCGCATTTTCCCAGCGGCGGTTGATGCCTTTAAAAGCGTCAACGCTTTCAATGATCATGCTGCTGCTGCGAGAGACGACAAAGGCCAGCAGCCCCGCGGCGATGGCGCCGGCAAAGGCGTTGCCCAGTTCGACGCGCCACGCGATGCTGCCGAAGGACAGATGGGTCCACAGCCAGGTATAAAGGGTCCAGACGGGATAGCCCGGGGCGTGGGGAATGCCGGCATACAAGGAAGCCACGGACATCTCGCCGGAATCTTCCAGCGTCACGTCGGGCGCCAGCGTCAGGAAAAACACGACAAAAACGACGAGGGCGGTAACGCCAAATGCCAGCCAGTCCACCGGTCGAAACAGCGGTGGCACATGGGGAGGCGGAGCCGTCACCGGGCGAGGGGCGGCCTTGGGCGGCGATGGCCTGGGGTTTTGGTTTTTACGTTTGTCGGCGCTCATTTATAAAATAAATCGCAATCAGTTTATTCGGTTTCGCGGAAAAGAGGTAACACTAGAGGTTAAACCGCTGCGGTTTGTCCAATCAAAAATGACGGATGAAAGGTAGTTTTGACCTTTCCATGGGGAATCGGGGGCGGATACCCGGAAACTTTGGTTGCTCAACATCGTGGTTACCATCGGTTCACCGCGGGCAAGGCGGCTCGAAATGGCATTTCCCGAATTGAGAATCGAAAAGGTCAGCAAGGCACAGGCGGTGGCGGGCACCAGCCAGCCGACAAACCACGCCATTTTGGGGGCGAAGCTGGCTGGCGTGGCAAAAAGTTGCCGCTTAAGCGCTGCCGAGGGGTGGCGCGGTTGCAAGGAACGTAATTGTGCCTCCAGTGAGCTCATCTCTTTCATAAACGACTCCTTCCAGTTGGAGTTTGATTTTTTGCAAACCGTAACGGTACCGGCCGGCGGCCGTGTTTGGTGAAATATCCAGCAACTCGCCGATTTCATCGAAGGTGCATCGGTGCCAGATTTTCAGGACGATGGCTTCGCGTTGTTCCATTGGCAGTCCGGCGAGACAGCGCATGGCAGCGCGCTCGGCCGGGCTTTCCGCGGGTGATTTTTCGAACCACCGTTGCGCTTCCAGTTCGCGCGTCAGCCGCCGCCACAACGAGCGCCGGTAATTCAACGCCCGATTTCTGAAACTGCGCACGCAGTAGTGTTCCGGCTTGAGGGGAACCTGCGGCTTCTGCATCAGGGCCAGGAAAGTTTCCTGCAATACATCCTCGGCCTCGCCATGGCTCAAGCCCAGGGCCCGCCCGTAAAGAACCAATTCCGCGGCTTTTTTTTCATAAAGCCGCAGGCACCAATTGAATGCCGTTTCGGAGTTCACCGTTTTACCTATAGACACCAGGCGGGTTCAATTTGTATAAGTTTTGCAGTTATTTTTGCAGGTGACAAAGTATCTTATCATTGGAAGGTAATGGTTTTTGTTTGTCCATCAAAAAGCGCGGGTCCACTCCATCGACGCGGGATGCCGTGATCCGTTCAATCCCGGTCAACTTTTTCCCTTTTGGCCGGGGACGGCTTCATGCAGCATAAGGGCTGAATTTTACAATGTATCGCGGCAAGAAAGTCATCGTGGTCATGCCGGCTTATAACGCGGCGCAAACGCTGCCTCAAACCTACCGGGAGGTGCGTGAGCAAGGCATTGTGGATGAAATCATCCTGGTCGACGATCACAGCCGCGACGACACCGTGGCGGTCGCGCGTTCGCTCGAGGGGGTGCGGGTATACGAGCATGAGGTCAACAAGGGGTACGGCGGCAATCAGAAAACGTGTTATCAACTCGCTCTCGCGTCGGGGGCGGACATTGTGGTCATGTTGCACCCGGATTACCAATACACGCCCAAGCTGTTGCCGGCCATGGCCTCCATCATCGCCAACGGGCTGCACCCCTGCGTGCTGGGGAGCCGGATTCTGGGTGGTTATGCGCTCCAAGGCGGCATGCCCTGGTGGAAGTATGTCGCCAACCGTTTTCTGACCCTGGCGGAAAATATGTTGCTGGGCGCGAAGCTTTCGGAATATCACACCGGTTACCGTGCGTTCTCGCGCGAAATTCTGGAGACGCTCAATCTGGCAAAAAATTCCGACGATTTTGTCTTCGACAACCAGATGCTGGCACAAATCCTGTGGCACGGATTTACCATTGCCGAAGTCAGCTGTCCGACCAAATATTTTGCCGAGGCGTCTTCGATCAATTTCCGCCGCAGTCTCAAATATGGTTGGGAATGTCTCGGGGTCGGACTCCAATTCCGACTGGCGAAAATGGGATGGCTGCGATCGGAGCTGTTTAATTCAAAGCCGCGGCCAAACGGGACTTCTTCCGGTTGACGGTCGGGCGGGGCACCGCGCCGGCCTTGACGGCCTTGTCGAATGCGGAATGAAGGCCGGGCAGAGATTTGGCGGCCTCGTCCTTTTTGCCGGCGGCGAGCAGCCCGCGAAAATCCTTTTCCAGGCGTCGCAGGTGCGATTTAACGCTGCGATTGTGCTGGTGCTTGCGTTCATTGGCGCGCATCCGACGCTCGGCTGACTTCGTATTCGGCATAAATCGAGTTTTCGTTTTGCTTGAAAACGGGAAACTCTAGCCAAACGCGCCTGGATGTCAACGGGAAACCGCTTTCTCCGGCTTTACTTTGGCACGTTTATTGTTACGAAAAGGGTGCAATGTTTATCCAATTTGAAGTTGCAACCGTACGGTGACTGGGAAAATGAGTAAACCATTGCGCATTCTTCACCTCGAAGACGACCCGGATTTTGCCGAATTGGTCCGGACCCTTTTGCAGCAGGGTGATTTGGACGCCGAGGTAAAACGCGTGGCCAGCCGCGCGGAATTTGAGGCGGCCCTGGACAGCGAGCCGTTTGACGTCATCCTGTCAGATTTCCGGCTGCCCCGGTTCACGGGTTTGGAGGCGCTGGCGTTTGTCCGCAAGGGATATCCCGACGCCCCGTTCATTCTCCTGTCCGGCACGATTGGTGAACACGCCGCCATTGAAAGTCTCAAGGCCGGCGCGACTGATTACGTGCTGAAACACAATCCGGAACGCCTGGCCTCAGCGGTCCGCCGCGCCGCCCAAGAGGCCGTTGAGCGCGCCAAACGGCGGCAGGTGGAAACGGAACTGGTTCGCCGGGAAAAGTATTTTCGCACGCTGACGGAAAATTCACTGGATATTCTTTGCATATTGAGCCGGGAAGGACAATTCCTCTACGCCAGTCCGTCGATCGAGCGGGTGCTGGGGCTCAGCCCGGAGGAATTGCACGGGACGGACTCCTTCGCGCGCGTGCACCCCGAAGATTTGCCGATGATGCGCGAGACGTTCCAGGAAGCGATTGAACACCCGGATCGCACGGCAAAGGTCCAGTTTCGTTATCAGCAAAAGGATGGGGCGTGGAAGCGGATGGAACTCATCGGCCAGAACCGGCTGGCGGACCCGGACATCGGCGGCCTGGTCACTAATTGGCGGGATGTGACCGACCGCTGGCGTGCGGAAGAGGACCTGCGCCGGAGTGAAAAGCAATACCGCCTGCTCTTCCAGGACAATCCCAATCCGATGTGGGTTTTCGACCTGGAAACGCTTGCATTTCTTGAGGTGAATGAAAGCGCCATTCAGCACTACGGGTACTCGCGGGAAGAGTTCCTGGCGATGAAAATGTCGGAACTTCGGCCGCTGGAAGGGGGCGGTTATCCGAAGGGGATCAATTTGAGCGATGCGGAAAGCGGTCGGGTTTGGAAGCACCGCCGAAAGGACGGTGCCTTTATTGATGTGGAAGTGGTCTGGGGTCCGATGGTTTTTCGCAATCGTCTGGCGGCATTGACCATGGTCACGGACGTGACGGAACGCCGCCGCAACGAACATCGTAATCAGGTGTTTTCCAAACTCAGCCATCGGTTGAGCTCGGCCACCACGGCGGCCGAGGCGGCGACAATTATTTGTGAAGCATCCGATGCGCTGTTCGCGTGGGATGACTTCGCGCTGGATTTATATTCCGTGGAGAAGGATGAGGTTTTTTCCCTGCTCAACATTACCACGGTGGATGAGCAGCGGGTGAAGATTCCCGAATCGGCCCAATCCAAAAGCGCCAACACGCTCATCCGGCGCGTTATCGGCAAAGGCGCGGAATTGGTGCGTACCCCGGGGCCCAAAGGCCATACCACCGATGCCATGCTCGTGCCTGTGCGCAAGGGCAACCGCGTCATTGGGGTGTTGTTCGTTCAAAGCCGGCTGGCCGGCGCCTATACCGAACAGGATCTGGAAACCCTGCAGACCCTGGCCGATCAATGCAGTGGTGCGCTGGAACGGGTTCACGCCGAGGGCGCCTTGCGCGAAAGCCAGAAGCGATTCCGCGATCTCTTCGAAAATTCACCCGACGCCATTTTTGTCGCGGACTTGAACGGTACCGTGCTGGACGTGAATCTCGCCAGTTGCCTGCTGCATGGTCTGGCCCGGGAACAGTTGACGGGCAAAAATATTTTCAGCGATCTCGTGCCGGTGGCGCGTCGGGAACAGGCCCGCCAGGATTTTGAAAAGTTGGCCGGCGGCAAATGGTCGCAGGTCGAGAGCGAAAGCCTCACGGTTGAAGGGCGGGCGACCCCGGTGGAAGTTCGCGCCAGCCGCATCGAATATGGGGGCCGGCCGGCCGTGCTGCTGCATGTGCGCGATATTACCGAACGTCGTGAATCCGAGGCCGCCTTGCAAAGTTCGGAAACGCTCTTCCGCTCCGTCTGGCAAAATTCCGTGACCGGCCTGCGACTGGTCAACGAGGAAGGCACCATCGTCGCCGTCAACGATGCGTTTTGCAGTCTGGTCGGCATGGAAGCCCGGGCGTTGGAAGGCCAGCCGTTTACGGTAATTTATGCCGCGTCCGAGGATCGGGAGGAAATGCTCGAACAACACCACGAAGCTTTTCTGGCCCGCAGTGTCCAACGCAAACCCGAACGCCAGTACGTTTTACAGAACGGCAAAGCCGTGACCCTGGAAATCATCGACTCATTCATCCGGCTCCATGAACGGCCGGTGTTGAAGTTAAGTCTGTTTCGCGACGTCACGACGCAGCGGCAACTGGAGGAACAATTGCGGCAATCGCAAAAGATGGAAGCCATCGGCCAGCTCGCCGGAGGTGTCGCGCATGATTTCAACAACATTCTGACCGTCATTCAGGGGCACGCCTCGTTGCTCTCGGCGGCCAATCTGAACGAGTCCGCCGGAAAATCGGCCGAACAGATTGTTCAGGCCTCCGAACGCGCCGCCCGGTTGACGAGACAATTGCTTACCTTCAGCCGCCGCCAGCTCATTCAACCCAAGCAGTTGGACATCAATAAGGTGGTTGGAAACATGACCAACATGGTCGGCCGGCTTTTGGGCGAGGACGTGTCCTTACAGTTGAATTATTGCCAGTCGCCACCGATGGTGGAGGCCGATGCCGGCATGATGGAACAAGTGTTGTTGAACCTTGCGGTCAACGCCCGCGACGCCATGCCCAAAGGCGGCCAGCTCGCCATCCGCATCGCCATCGTGGATGTGACCGAAACCCTTGGTCGGGGGCACTCTGAAGCCCGGGCGGGACGGTTTGTTTGCTTAAGTGTCACGGACACCGGCATGGGTATCACACCGGAAAATTTACGCCGGATTTTCGAACCGTTTTTCACCACCAAGGAAATCGGCAAAGGCACCGGTCTGGGATTGGCCACCGCCTACGGTATTGTGAAGCAACATCAGGGCTGGATTGAAGTGGAAAGTCAGGTTGCGAAGGGTACGACGTTTCGGATTTATCTTCCGTACAAAGGAAGTGGGGAAGGCGTGACGGAAAAGCCCACCACGCAAATCACCGTACGCGGTGGGAATGAAACCATTTTGTTGGTTGAAGATGAAGCGCCGGTCTGCGAACTCGTGTCGCGCGTGCTCGGCAAATACGGGTACAAGGTTCTGCCGGCGAACAACGCCGTCGAGGCCATGGAGGTCTGGCGGGACAAAAAGGATGAAATCGCGCTGTTACTGACGGATCTGGTCATGCCCAAC
>Ga0070731_10004295_pt1 | contig 12339 bp, 8 predicted proteins | sample Coa_R1_2_FD_66448 | JGI IMG/M metagenome (GOLD analysis project Ga0070731, IMG submission 66448) | Surface soil microbial communities from Centralia Pennsylvania, which are recovering from an underground coalmine fire - Coalmine... | ecosystem: Environmental > Terrestrial > Soil > Unclassified ... | reverse complement strand
CCAGTTCGCCGGCGCGCTTGGCTACATCTTCCGTCGAAACGTGCCCGGAAAGCACGATGGCAGCGCGGGAAGGACTGACCGAAATATCTTCGTCGGGAAATACGCGGTGCTCTTCCTCGGTGCAGGCACTAACATCCACGTCGACGCGTAGATCGAAACTGCGCGAGCGTTCTAGTTCATCCCAGATGAGCAGGGAAACTTCGCCCGGGGCTTTTCCATGGACGAGAATCTGCGTTGGAGTTATAGGTTGCGCAAATGCGATGTTGGAATCGGTTACCGAGATGCGCCGGAGATGTTCAGTGGTGTTGATGAGCAGAGACTTGCCCACCATCACGCGCAAAGGAGCCGATCCCTGTGGTTGTTGCTGAGTCGGGAGGGTAGTGCTCGAGGTCTCGGCGGGCACCTGGCTTTGAGCGGGAGCGGCGGGACTCGGTGCCGCGGCCGGAAGCTGACTCGGAGTTGCTGCGCCGGTGTCCGGCTGTTGCGTTACCTGGGCAAACCCGGAAGAAACCATTGCCCACAAAACCGCGGTCCCGAGCCAAAGGGCGTGTCGGGTCATCGTCAGATTTGTCTCCTTGGGGAGAAACCGGTCTGGATCGTTACGCGCGATGGCAGAGAAAAAACGGGTCCTGATCACTTGGTTTGGCACCCCGCATCCCCGCAGTTGACGTCCATTTTCTTCTCGCCCTCATAAACCTCGACCTTGACCCCGGTCGAGGGCGGCGGAGCAGCAACAGGCTTGGGAGCCGACGCCCGGTGTACGGCTGTCTTCACGGGCTGAGGTTCTGACAAACCTTTGTACAGCCCCCTCGCGTTGGCCACCGCAACCTGGTCCTGCTTGGTGTCCAGCGGATTGCGCAGGGCAAGTTGAATGTGCCCCTCAGACTGCGCTAGCGTCAGCCGTTCCGCATCGTCGGGAGTCACAAGCAGCGTGATGACCGCCGTGGTCTGCGCTTCACCGGTCGAACTGCGTTCCAGGGTATGGCCCGAGGCCAGCACTGCAACATTCTGCAGTACGGTCGTGGTTTGCTGCTCCGAGGAAGTTCCAGGAGTTCCCGTCAGCAAAACATCGACACGCGTTCCTGGAGTCACAAATCCGGCTACCGACACCACCTCGTTGACCCGCACCGACACCGCACGCATCCCGGGTGGAATCAAGGAGGGCAGGCCAGCTCCTGCATTCTCGGCGGCGAGGCGATTGGGCAGAATGAACTCACCCTTTGAGATGGGGATGATAACTCCGTGCCCGAGAACATCAGATCTACGGCGCGGGGCTCCGGGAGGTAAGTCCGCCGCAGGAATGTGGATGATCTTTACGTCGCCCGCCTCTACCCGCGTGCCCACCTGAAGATCGTTGGCGGCGACCATTACCTCGACGCCGGCGTCAGTGCCGCCCCGTCCCTGTAACGTCTTATAGACATAGGCGCTCGCGAGAAAACCGAGGGCGAGCGCGAAAACGCCGATCATTAATAAACGTGTGCGATTCATGCTATTTCCTCAGAACGAGTCCGACTGGTCTCGCGAGCGGTTGAGCCTCGCCTCGTCGGTCTCGTCCGCCGCGCCCCTTGGTTACTGGATCGAGCTGGCGACATTGGAGAACACGTTATTGGCATTGGACCCGATCAGGCGAACGGTGCCAACGACGATCACTAGAATCACGGCGAGCATGACTGCGTACTCCGCGATGTCCTGTCCTTCTTGCTCGTGCCAAAGTCGTCGAAAAACCTCAATACGCATGATCCTGATCTCCTGCCCGCTGCAATGATTTGGAATAGTTTACGGGAGCATGAGCTGGGAACTCGTCGGCCCCCAACCACTCGACTAGGCTAATCATAACCGCATATTCGGCGAATGCGACAATTTCTTGTAGCTTTGGGGATAAAGGGTGCCAACGGAACAGAAGCTCCCCTATGCTGTTTCATCGCCCCTCCTCGGACGGTCGATTCGATGACGGGAAAGCAGTGAGACTACGGTACAATCGCGCCGATTCCCTGAACCTCATCCCGGGGCAACTCCATCCGCACCCTTGTCCAAAAGCCGTTGGTTCGTTTCTTTCTGGCTTCGATGGTTACCATCCACCTCTTCTTTTTGTGGACAATCCGCGGCCGGGTCGCTCTAGGCGATCCGGATTTTACAGTTTTCTATAGCGCCGCAAAGATCATCCGGGCAGGGCAGGGAGCGAATCTGTACGATCCACTAACCCAGCAGGCTGTACAAGAACAATTCAGCTCTGATCCCGACCTGCGGCGAGGTCCCTTACCTTACCTCCATCCTCCGTTTGAGGCACTTCTGTTGGTGCCGTTAACGTTCCTTCCTTACCCGGACGCGTTTTGGGTCTGGAACCTCATGAACCTGGCTCTGCTATGGGGCATCGCAGGTCTGCTCCGAAGTCTCGTGCTCCCGCAGATTTCGTTCTGGGATGCTCTCCTGGCGCTTCTTGCATTCTTTCCCGTGTTTGCCAACTTCCATCAGGGGCAGGATGCCATCCTGCTGCTGCTGTTATTAGTGATGGGCTACGGTGCTTTTGCGAGAGGTAGCGATTTCGCCGCCGGATGCTGGTGGGGTCTCGGGATCTTCAAGTACCACTTGATGGTTCCTCTTATCCTGATTCTTGTTTGCTGGCGTGGGAGGAAGCTGTTGTCGGGAGTTCTGACGACCGGCTCTGCGGTGGTAGTGCTATCCCTGTTTCTAGTGGGATGGCGGGGAGCCATGTCATATTTCGGCTACGTGTGGCACGTTATCTCGCTGCCGGGATATGGCAGGATTCCTTTTCGACAGCTGCCGAACCTCGCCGGATTGCTGGCAGGCTGGACCGCCTCAGAGAACGAGAATCTGTCGCTTCGACTCGCGGTGCTCGCGGCCTCGACGGCGCTCGTGCTGGCGGTGATTCGCTTCTGCGCCGCGAATCGAGAGCCGTTTCTCCAACTCGGTTTTTCTTGTGCAGTGATCACGGCCTTGCTGGTCGGATACAGCACGAACACCTACGATTTATCGTTGCTCGTGATGCCCCTAGCCCTCAGCGTAAGTTATTACCTTCGTGAAAAGTCTCGGCCAAATATACTTCTTCCGGCAATTCCTCTGATGATCAGCCCTGTCTGGTTTTTTCTCTGGATGCGTTGGGAGAGGATCAATCTGATCGCCCTGTGCCTTCTGTGGTGGCTTTGGGCGATCCACCATGAAATTCGTCGAACTAGGAATGCCGGAGGCGTGCGAACTCAATCCACGCTGACTTCTCATGCTTAGCAGAACATCGGCGCTGCTGGCAGCTTGTCTAATGGCAGGAGCCATGTGGATCTGGGTCCAGAGAATAGCCATTCCTCACCAGCAGGTTGAGTCGGCAACTCTCGGCATCCCGCGCGGAAATCTCTCCGACTTGTATCCTCGCTGGCTGGGCGCGCGCGAACTGCTGCTTCATCACCGTGACCCTTATGGAACAGACATCACGCGCGAAATCCAAACCGGTTATTATGGCCGGCCCCTCGATTCAAGCCTGCCGAATGATCCAAGAGACCAGCAGGCTTTCGCCTATCCCCTCTACGTAGTATTCCTGCTTGCACCAACCGTAACGATGCCATTTTTCCTCGTCCAAAAGATTTTTCTGATATTGCTCATAGTCCTGACGGTGGCTTCGGTGCTGCTATGGCTGAGAGCCACCAGATGCAACATACTCTCTACCTCAAAACTGACGTGGATCGTGCTCGCGGTGGGAAGCTTCCCAGCCATCCAGGGATTTAAGCTGCAACAACTGACTCTACTGGTCGCAGCGCTGCTCGCCGGGTCAATGGCAGCAATTGTCGACCGACGATTTGCATTCGCCGGAATTCTCCTCGCCCTTGCTACCATCAAGCCCCAATTGGTCTTGCTGCCTGTCGTCTGGCTAGCGCTGTGGACATTTGCCAACTGGCGCGAGCGTCAGCGATTGTTCTGGAGCTTTTCTATTTCAATGCTGGCGCTAGCGGGATGTGCGGACATTGTGCTGCCCGGATGGATCAGGGAATTTCGGGCGGCTTCCGCCGATTACTACCGCTATACCGGCGGTGGAAGATCGGTGCTCGACGTCGCTTTGACTCCAGTCTGGGGCAGGGCACTGTCCGTCATCCTAATTGCCGTGACCCTCGTGTTTTTATGGCGGAAGCGAAAAGCCGCTGAAGGAACTCCCGACTTTTCCTGGTCTATGGCTCTGGTGCTTGCCACAACAATAGTGGTGATCCCAATGTTTGCGCCATACAACCAGCTTTTGTTGCTGCCAGCAGCAATGTTGATCGTCGCGGTGATCCGTGAGTTGTGGATGGCAAATCGCATCGTGCGATTCCTCACCGTTGCCACCGCTGCAACCTTTCTTTGGCCTTGGGCTGCGGCGGTCATGCTTTCTTTAGGCGTACCATTCCTCGCCCCGTCCACCATTCAGAAAGCATGGGCAATTCCCCTATTCCCGAGCCTGGCAGTACCGGTGGTGACAGCGGCATTGCTGCTCGTGGGGCGGGGGATTTTCACCTCCTACCGAACCAGCCGCGCACCTTGCGATAGAGAGCGGCCTCAGAGTAGTCTTGTGTCCGACGGGGAATAAGCCGCCGACGGGTCCCAGTCGCCCTGCGGCCAAAGCAGTTAGCGCGCCCACAACCATTCATGGCCCTCAATTCGATCAGTCACCATAGCCATGGCCCTACGTCCGGAGTGTTTCCGGCGCTGGTCTTCGTGCAAGGCAGCGAGCAGAAGAATATCGTTCTGAATCGCACTCCCTTCACCGTCGGGCGAAAGGTGGATAAGGATCTCGTCATCGCGGATCCCCGAGTCTCCCGCGATCATGCCCAGATCATGCAGGAAGGGCTGGAGTTCTACCTGGTCGATCTGGGCAGCAAGCATGGAACATTCGTGAATGGAGAGCGGATCCAGCGCCAGAAACTGGAGCGCGGCGATCGACTCGAATTTGGCGCGCGCGATTCCGCCTACGTTCTATTCAATCCTTCGCATGCCACTTCAAACACGGCGCGCGAGTTCCTGAGCCAGATCTCGGGCATCGGCATCAAGCCGGAGACTACCGAACTTGAAACCCTGCGCCTGTTCCTGGAAGCCGCGCGCAAGCTCAACACGGCCGGCGTCCTCGACGAGATCCTGATTACGATGCTTGACGTGACCTTGCAGCTGACGCGGGCCGAGCGCGCCTTCGTCTTTCTAAAGGACGAGGATGGAAAGCTGCGTCTAGCCGCCGGCCGTAACGCGAAGAAGGAACCTCTGCTCGACGATAAAACCATCTCCCACTCCATTCTGGAAGAGTCAATCCGCGCGAACTCCGAATTTCTGCTGACTGATACCAGCCAGTCGCTCGATATGGCAGGCCGCCAGAGCATCGTTGCCTACGATCTGCGCACGGTGGTCTGCATTCCGCTGCGCAAACTGCAGGTGCACGCCACTCGCGAGGCTCAAGGAGTGAATGCGGCCCAGGCTTTGGGCGTGCTCTACGTCGATTCGCGCTTCGCTTCGCGCGATATCAGCGGCGTGAGCCACGACATTCTGCATGCAATCGCGACAGAAGCGGCCTCGCTCATCGAGAATGCCCGCCTTGTGCAGGCTGAAGAAGAGGCCCGCCGTTACCAGCAGGAGTTGAGCATCGCGGCCAGCATCCAGCAGCGGCTGATGCAGGTGAAGATTCCCGAAGTCCCGTTTGCGCGGCTGCGGGGAAGGAACCTTCCTTGTAAGGAAATCGGCGGCGACTTCTTCGATGCCCTCAATACCAAAGACGGGCTGGCCATCGTGCTCGCCGATGTCAGCGGCAAAGGTGTTTCGGCTGCGCTACTGGCTACTTCGTTGCAAGGCATGATTTATTCCCACTTGCTTGCCGGCATGCCTTTACTGGATGTAGTCGGCGCGGTTAACCGCTATTTCACGGACAAACTGGTGGGTGAGAAATACGCTACGGTACTGCTGGCACGGCTGAAGCGCGACGGCGAACTCGAGTATGTCAACTGCGGCCACGTTCCGCCGCTACTGGTCTGCGCGGGAGAAGTCATCCGCCCGCCCCACGGAAATGTCCCGGTAGGTCTGCTGCCAGACGCGACGTTTGAAAGCGCAACCTGCCAGATGAAATCCGGTGACCGCTTCATCATTGTGACGGACGGCGTCACCGAAGCGGAAAACGCGATGGGCGATTTCTTTGAAGACTTCCGCTTGGAAGCAGCCGCAGCCAAAACCCCTACGCTGGAAGGAATTTTCGGAGCAGTCACCGAATTCTGCGCAGGCAATCCTTTGAGCGACGACTGCACAGTCGTCGAATTGTGCTATTCAAGTGCGGAAGTATAGGAACCGCCGCAAATCTTCGGCCAAGCCCAATCAGAACAATTCTACCCTCGCTTTGTGGCCGTGCGCTGCGGAAAGCCGTGCGCGGAGTTGGATCATTTTGGACATGAGTCCGCATCGTTTCATGTGGCGCATGTCAGCTTAAACTCTTGCGGTTATACAACGTTTACCCTGAAATCTGTCCCTTCCCAGCGATTTTCCTCTGGCCAGTAGAAGGTGAAGACCACTTCTCCTCCGACGGGCAGCGCAGCGGTCGGAAGGTTGAGTATGTGAATGCCCATACCCGTGTCGCGGGTATCACTATCGTGCGTCGTTTTCCAGTGATCAGTGCTCCAATGCACTCGAGCAGGAGAAAGCAGGTTTAGCCGCAAGGTCTGCTGATGCGGGACAGTCCGCGGCTTATTATTCATTCGCCAGCCGAAGTGCTGCCGTCCGTGCTTCTCGATGACGTAACGTTTGTAAGGTTGCGGAGCCTGATCGAAGATTTTCCCGTCGCGTATCGATCGTCGCAGCTTGATGTATTCCGAATGCGCCCACACTAGCGGGCAAGCGGATCCCGATGGCTTGCCACGAAACAGCTCTAGCGAGGGAATATCGGCTGCATCCCAAACCTGCTCCGGGAGCAAGCGGCTCTGACCTGCGGTCGAGTTTTCCATAACCGTTAGCAGGGCTTCCGCCTGGTCGCGATGTCCCGCGGCTAGAGCATAGTGAGCGCGTTCTCCAGCGAGCAAAGGCCAGGCACGACCGATTCCCGTGCCGTCAAATGCCGAACCATCCTTATGTTCGCCGTAGCCGTCGCCGTTGTAGCGATACCAGCAGGGACCTTGCGGCAGCTCGACCGCCAGTAGCGCGTCGATCGCGCGCAGCGTATTGATGATTCGCGGATCGTCCGGCGCTCGCAGGCCGAAACGCACCAGCGCGAGCGCATCGGGACTGATGATGTGATAAGCGCGCTCACCGTCCTGTCCCGGCGGGCGGTTTTTGATCGGAACGAAGCCCTGCGTCGGTGAGGCCGCGCCGTCGGTGTCGGGAGGCGCGATGCGCACATAATATCCCTGAACTCCAAGTTGTTGCGCCAGCTCTCCGCCGGTCGCATACACCCATCGTTCGATATTGTCGTTCCATGCATCGGCCGTATCGCGCATGGTTTGTGCCTGCTCAGAATGACCGGTCAGATCCGCAATATCGGCGCCCGCCAGCAGCGCAGAGATTTCCGCTGCCAGTGTGAATGGAGAATATCCGGCATCCTCTTCCCATCGGTCCTGCTGGGTGACCGGGCCATTTCGAATGATGAAGCTGGCCGCGTTGCGCACCATGGGCCACCACCGATCCAATTTACCGAGCGCCTCAGGCGCCTCCCTTCGCAGCAGATCGATGAGCAGAATCGGGAATGCGGTCTCGTCCATCTGGATGCCGCTCCAGTAAGCGCGTCCATCGAGCCAGAGATTCTGGGCCCAGTTGCCTTGGGCTTCCTGCGTAGCTTCCAGATAACGGAGCACTCGGACCGCGTCGCTGACGGCGCCGGCAGCCAGGAGGGCTCCCGCGGATTCGACCAGATCGCGGGGCCAGACTAAGTGATAACCTCCCAGGTCCTCATCGCCTTTATTAAAGCCCCAAGGGATCGACAGACTGGCAATGATGCCCCCCAGGAAGTCCTTTGACTCGTGTGTGCGAAGAACTGCGGTCGAGGAGCGATACAAATCGTTCTGACGGGGCGGGTCGTCCAAAGCGATCAGTTTCGTTTGCCAATTCTTCCACTGCGAGACGAAGTGCTCGCGCACGTCGGCATAATCCTCGAACAAAGTGGATCGCGCCTGCTGTCCAGCCTCCGTCCATATGGATCCGAAGCCGAGCGCGACCACAAATTCTCCGTTGCAGGCTTCCAGATCGATCTCACCGGTGAACGCGATATTTCCGTTTTCCGCGCGGTTGTACTCCCACTCGAGTTCGAAGTGCTGCGAGAGATCCTGCCAGCCATCGGATACGCCGACAAAGCCGATAGACGTCTTCCTCCATGGCGCAGAGCACGCCATGGACAACGTAACTCCTCCGTGTTCGGCAAAAAACATGGAAACGCCTTTGTAGTCTCCGATCCAACCGGTGTTGCCGTATCCACAGTTCGCCAGATGCGGCGAGAGCAGCGCGAACAGCCGATAGTCGGACAAGCTGCCTTGGAGCGCCTCGAATCGAACCTTCTGCAATACAACGTTGCGATAGGGGTCACTGAGAATTTCCTTGTGAATCCGATATCGCTTCGAGAGGCAGGTATTCACTAACTCGAAGGCAGGAACGCCCAGCTCGACGGGCCGGTTTTCATAGGTGCAATGACGCTTTTCTTCAGAAAAGAAATCGCGGCCGTTGGTCACGATAAAGCCCATATCGCGGGTACAGGCCTGATCGACGCGCGGAAAGTAAACCTCATTCAGGATTCCATGACTGATGGTGAACCACACTTTGCTGTGTTGATTCAGCGCAGTCCCGGCACCAGTTTTCGCACTGGAAGTCCAGCGCGGCGGGATTCCCGGCCAGCCGGGTGCATAGCGTATGGAAGAAAGATCGGACATCAGGACTCGCGCCTCCATGGAAACAGAGAAGATCTCCAGCAAATTGACATAAGTTTTACAGCATCCAGACAGCAGTGCGTGGCAAAAGGAGCATCAATAAGATAACGATTTCACTCGAAATAGAAACAACCGATATTCGGCCGGTGGCAACTGTACATCCCATGATTCTAAGATTAGATGCGCGGACCTGGATCAGAGCGGCAATTGGACTAGTCTTGCTGGGTTGCGTTTCAACCTTCGCTGAAGATGCCGCCACTCTTGGCGCATCCGCGTCATCTCTCGATCGCGGATTCTCCGGCCTCTACAATCTCGATTTCTCAGGAGCACAACAGCAATTCTCCGACTGGCAGCAACGGCATCCGGACGATCCCATGGGTCCGGTCAGTGAAGCCGCGGGTTTCTTGTTTTCGGAATTCAACCGGTTGGGAGTGCTCGAGGCCCAATTCTACGAGAACGATGCAGCTTTCTTAGGACGGCCAAAGCTTGTTCCGGACTCGGCTGTGCGAGAGAAGTTTCAGCAGGCGATTGGGCGGGCGCAAGCTCTTGCCCATGCGCGACTGGAAAAGGACGCCAAGGATCGCGACGCTCTTTTTGTGTTGACACTCTCCTCCGGACTGCAGGCCGATTATGCGGCGTTGATCGACAAGCGCAACCTCACCTCTTTGCATTTCACAAAAGAGGCGTCTGTCTCTGCTCAGCATTTGCTGACTGTCTGCCCTGATTGCTACGACGCATTTCTGGCCACGGGATTCAGCAAGTACATCATCGGAAGCATGGCTGCGCCGGTGCGCTGGTTCTTACGTATGAGCGGATTGCCGGGAGGACTCGCCGACCTGCAAACAACCGCGGAACACGGGCATTATCTCGCCCCCTTCGCGCGCATTCTTCTCTCCATCGCCTACGTGCGCGAGAAGGACAAGTCGCGCGCCCTCGAGATGCTCTCTTCCTTGCAACGTGATTTCCCGGAGAACACGCTATTCCCGCGCGAGATCGCTCACCTGCAAGCGACACGCTGAATTTATTCCGCCCATCTGATTGCATCCACAGCAAGTCGCCGCTCATTCATCAGAAATTCACCCGTTTGTAACCATCCTTTAACACTGCGCCGATAGAAACGTGAACATCAATCTTTGAGGAGGAATTCTCGATCAATGCGCAAACTTGTGCTGCTGTTGGTGTGTGTCCTTCTGGCTTTGCCAGTATTCGGGCAGACCACGCTGAACGGTGCTGGCGCAACATTTCCTTATCCGATTTACTCCAAATGGTTCAACGAGTATCACAAATTACATCCAGACATCCAAATTAACTACCAATCCATCGGCAGCGGCGGAGGCATTCGCCAGATAACGGCCGGCACCGTCGACTTTGGCGCCAGCGACATGCCGATGACCGATAAGCAACTCGAAGAAGCGAAAGCAAAGATTCTTAATCTTCCAACGGTGTTGGGGGCCGTTGTCCCGGCTTACAACATTCCCGGCTTCACTGGCGAAATCAAGTTCACGCCAGAGGCTCTCGCCGGAATCTTCCTCGGCAAGATCACCAAATGGAACGACAAGACAATCACCTCGGCAAACCCGGGTCTGAATTTTCCTGACCGGGACATCATTGTCGTACACCGTTCCGACGGCAGCGGAACAAGTTTTATCTGGACTGACTACCTGTCGAAGGTTAGTTCGGAATGGAAAACGCAGGTTGGCAGCGATACCAGCGTTCGGTGGCCCCTTGGAATGGGCGGCAAGGGAAATGAAGGTGTCGCTGGATTAGTCCGCCAGCTGCAGGGATCGATCGGCTATGTCGAACTGATCTACGCGCTACAAAACAACATTCCTTACGGGAGCGTCAGGAACTCGTCAGGCAACTTTGTGAAAGCGTCTCTGGAAAGCGTAACCGCGGCTGCCGCCTCCGCGGCGAAAATGCCCGCAGACTTTCGGGTATCCATCACGAACTCCCCCGGGAAGGACGCCTATCCCATTTCCAGTTTCACCTGGTTACTGATATCGGCGCAGTCCAAGAATGCTGCCAACGGAAAAATTCTCGCCGATTTTCTGAATTGGATGGTCAGTGACGGTCAGAAGATGACTGCGGCGTTGGCTTATGCGCCGCTGCCTGACAACGTTGCGGCGAAGGAAAAAGAAGCAATCAAACAAGTCAAGTAGAGCCCCGGAAGCATGGGATTGTTTTCCACACACCAGGGACAAAGGAGAGGACGAATGAGGTCTGCATGGGGATTGTGCGCAATTTTGTTGCTGGCGACAGGACTGGTTGCCCAGACCAGCACTCCGCCGAAACCGAAGAAGAAAGCGGCTGCGATTACCGCGGCTGATGTGCAAGCGCTGAAAGATGCGATTGCATCGCAACAGGCTGCGCTGGCCCAGCAGCAACAGGAAATTCAACAGCTGCGCGATGCCTTGGGCCGCAAGGATCAGGCCGTGCAGCAGGCACAGACCACGGCGACGGATGCCGCCGCGAAGGCCGATGCGGCTCAGTCCGCAGCGACGCAACAGCAGCAGTCTGTTGCTGAGGTGAAGAGCGACGTCACCGACCTGAAAGCGAACATGTCGAGCACCGCCACCACGCTTCAGGAGACGCAAAAGGCGGTGAAGACCAGTACCGAGAACCCAATGGCGATCCATTACAAGGGAATTACCTTGACGCCGGGCGGCTTCGCCGCGGCAGAAACGGTTACCCGCCAGAGGGCCACTGAGTCAGACATCAACACGCCCTTCAACAGCATTCCATACCCTGGAAATGCGCTGGCCCATATCAATGAAAGCAGCTTCACCGCTCGCCAGAGCCGTCTTTCCTTGCTTAGTGAAGGAAATCTGGGCAGCGTTAAGATCCGAGGCTACTGGGAGGGTGACTTCCTCGGCACGGGTGTGACTTCCAATAATCGTCAGAGCAACAGCTACGTGTTTCGGCAGCGAATTCTGTTCGCGCAAGCGGCACTGCAGAGTGGCTGGATATTCACGGGCGGTCAGCAGTGGTCACTGGTGACCGAAAACAGGGAAGGAATCAATAACCGCACCGAAGTCTTGCCCATGACCATTGACTCGCAATACCAGGTGGGTTTCGGTTGGGCGCGGCAGTATGGCTTCCGGGTCGTCAAAGATTTCAACGGAAAGTTCGCTCTGGGTCTTTCGGTGGAAGGCCCGCAGGCAACAATCGGCGGCCGAGGATTTTCAAGCGTTTCAACTACGAACCTGGCGACCGCTGCGGTTACCACGGTCGGCAATGCTTTTGTGGATGGTCCTGGTTCCGGCGGAGGGTTGTTGAACTTCGCCGATACGACCGGATATCCCTTCAATAAGAGCCCGGACTTTATCTTTAAGGCAGCGGCGAGTCCGCGGTGGGGACATTTGGAGTTCTACGGAATTTTCAGCGCCTTCCGGAATCGCGTGTATCCATGCGCTGTGGTGGGCACGAACGCCAACGACACCGATCCTCCCGCAGCTCCAACGACGATTGCTTGCGGCATCAACGG
>Ga0070731_10004294_pt1 | contig 12342 bp, 9 predicted proteins | sample Coa_R1_2_FD_66448 | JGI IMG/M metagenome (GOLD analysis project Ga0070731, IMG submission 66448) | Surface soil microbial communities from Centralia Pennsylvania, which are recovering from an underground coalmine fire - Coalmine... | ecosystem: Environmental > Terrestrial > Soil > Unclassified ... | reverse complement strand
CTCGCGGAACTCGTCGACGCGCTCTTCGACGCCACGTCACGCAACGGCATCGCACTCGAGCTCGTCATCGTCGACGACAACTCGCCGGATGGTACCGGCGCGATCGCCGACGAGCTCGCGAAGACGCACCGGATGAAGGTCATTCATCGCGCCGGCAAACTCGGACTCGGCACGGCCGTCGTCGCCGGATTTGGCGCGGCGTCAGCCGACGTCATCGGCGTGATGGATGCCGATTTCAGCCATCCGCCGCCACTTGTCCCGCGCATGTTGACCGCGTTTCGCGAGGCGAATGCCGACGTCCTCGTCGCCAGCCGCTACATTCCCGGTGGCAGCACGCCGAACTGGCCGCTGCGTCGCCGCGTGCTTTCGCGCGTCGCATGTCTGCTGGCGCGTCCGCTGTCCCCGATTCGGGACGCCGCTTCAGGTTTTTTTCTCATCAAACATTCGATTGCGAACGGCGTGACAATTAAGGCCGGCGGCTTCAAGATCTGCCTCGAGCTGCTCGTCCGCGCGTGGCCCATTCGGCTCGTGGAGATTCCGTATCAGTTCGACGATCGCGAAGCGGGCGAGAGCAAGATGAGCACGAAGGAGGCTGCCGGATACCTCGTGCAGCTCAAGGATTTGATGATCGTGCGCTGGTCGAAACTCGGGAGGCCGAAGCGGCATTACGAACGGCGCTAGAGACCCTAGGCCTCTCGGATCTTACGCCGTTCGCCGGTTTGGTTCCGCCGCCGGAGGCGCGGGAGTGGGCGCCGCGTCGGTGACACCGGCGCCGAAGATCACGCGCGAGCCGACGTGCCAGGCAAGCGGCAGCTTCGTGATGGCGAGCCGCATGATGTCGCCCGCATGGCGCGCGACGTAGCCGGGCCGCAGGAAGAAGCGCCGCTTCGCGCGGTTGATGGCCTTCATCACGATCGGTTCGTCGAGGCCGTTGCCCTTCAGCATGTAGTACGAGTACTCCATGCGCGACCAGTCCTCGTGCGCGAGCAGTCCGTCGCGCTTCGCCTTGTCGTAGAGCGCCGTGCCGGGGTAGGGCACCGCGGGATAGAAATTCGCGAAATCCGGATCGAGATCGATCGCGTAGTCGATCGTCTTGTCGAGATTGGCCGGCGTCTCGCCCGGATAGCCGAGAATGAAGAAGCCGAACGACCGGATGCCGGCCGTGCGCATGTTCGCGATCGCCGTCCGGATCTTCGCGCCTTCGAGGCGCTTCATCATGTCTTTGCGCGTCTCGTCTGATTCGGTTTCGATGCCCAAGGCCAGCATCCAACAGCCGGCCTGTTTCAATCGGGCGACGAACGCGGGATCGGTCAGATTGTCGGCGCGCGCGTTGCCGAACCACTGCACCGGCAACTTCCGCGCGATCAACTCGTCGCAAAACGCGCTGAACGTCTTGACGTTGAGCGTGACGGTGTCGCCCCAGAGATAGAAGAACTTCAATCCAAATGTGCGGTAGCCGTGCTCGATTTCATCGACAAGCGCCTTGGCCGGCTTCTCGCGGAACTTATGTCCCTGATGGATCGGAGCGACGCAGAAATCGCACGAGTACGGGCAGCCGCGAGAGGTCTCGACGATGACGTATGACTTGTCGACGAGCGGCAATTTGTATTGGTGCAGATCGAGCAAATCCCAAGCCGGATAAGGCGAGTCAAGAAATCCGCTGAACTGACCGTGCGCTCGGTGCGCGACGATTTCCGTGCCGCGCCGGTAGGTAAGATTCGGAACGTCGCCAAAGCGCTCGACCGATTCGAGCCCAGCCAGGGCGACGAACCCGTCTTCGGGTTCGCCGACGAGCATGCCGTCCACGGCGGGCGCACGTTCCATCGATTCTCGCGGGGTCGTCGAGGCCTGCGGGCCGAAACAAATCAGCGGCGCGCCGTACTTTGCCTTCAACTTCGCCATCGCCGCGACGTCGACGTCGAGCGTCGGGGTCGTGCTCGGAAACAGGATGAGCGTCGGCCGAAAGTTCTCGCGGTCCAGCCGCGCGATGAGATTGTCCACGGACTGTTGGGAAGCCGTCAGATCGACCAGCCGCACATCGCACTTGCGATCGCGCAGCAGCGCGGCGCCGAGGGCCAACGTGAGCGGCGGCTTGGTCGTGCCGAGCACTTCCTCGCGCTCCTGGCATCGGCCCTGACGCGTGAAAGCGATCCCGCCCACGAGCGGAGGATTCACGAACAGCGTCCTGGCGCCGAGCGTCATGGGTGCTTGAAACTGTACGTCAAAACGCATGTTCATTTCGCGAGCACCGCGGCCACTTCAGGACGTCCGACTTTGACGGGCACGGCGGCCGGCTCGGGCGACAACTCCACCTTGCAGCACCGGCGGCAGACCGGGAACAACTGCTCTTCGATTAACCGCTTCCTGAGCGCGACATATCGCTCGCCGGTCCAGACCTCTTCCAGCGACTGCGTCGTCAGGTCGCCGACCTCGACGCGGATGAACGGACAGAAGTACGCCTTGCCGCTGAACGAGATCCGCGCATTCAAAAACGGATACAGGCAGCGGCCGTCCAGCTTCGCGCCCGGCGTGTAGTAGGCCTCGAGAATTGACTCGCGGACCTTCGGCCGCATGTCGAACCGGATGTTGCGCTCGCGGCATTTCGCCGCCAGCGCGTTGACCTGTTTGCGCACGCGCGAGGCGACCAGACCGGGATCTTCGGTGACGAACGTCGAGATGATCGACGCGTCTTTCCCGCCGACCATTTGGACCGTTTCGGCGACCTCCTCCGGCGTGCTGAACATCAAATGATTGAGTCCGATCGCATCGACGCCAAGCTCGCCTGCGACGTCGACCATCCGGTCGAGCGCGTCGAGCGTCTCATGCGCGACCGTGGTGTTGATGCTGACGCGCAGCGGCGCGTGCACCGCGCGCGCGGCCGCTTGCAGGCGGCGCAATCCGGCGGACGTGCGCTCGAACGTGCCTTTGACCCCTCGCGCCTTGTCGTGCAATTCGCCGGGACCGTCGATCGACACGCTGATGTGTTTGAGAAAACCGCGCTGCGCCAAGTCGGCGAGGGCGGCGGCGCGTTCCTCGTTGATGATCGTGCCGTTGGTCGTGAGATAACCGCAGACGTAGCCCTTGTCGCCGAACAGCTTCATCACGTCCAGGATGTCTTTGCGCATGAAGATCTCACCGCCGGTGAGATTCACGCGCAGGCCTTCCTGATCGGGAAACGCCCGTTTCAGCACTTCGAGCGGCAGTTCTTCGCGCCACTGGCCTTCGATGTTGAGCAGCGTGCCGACGTAGCAGAATTCGCACGTCAAGTTGCAGCGCATCGTCGCCTCATACACGACGCCCTGCGGCAGGCGTCCGGCATGACCGTCGCGTGCCTCGATAAATCCGGCGATCTGGCGTTCGTACGCCTGTTTGCGCACGCGCGCCGACAGATGCGTCAGCGCGGGAATACTGCGCGCCGCCCGCGCCGCCGTCTCACGAATTTGCCGGACCAGTTTCATGCGATATGACCTCGGAGTGGACTGGTCAGCTTTGGGGACGGGTCTGGCTCACGCCAAACAGACCCGTCCCCGAAGAGTAGACAATCCACTCCGACGTCGTTTCATTGTACTACCCGCCCGGGCGCAGAGGACGGATCGCGCCGTCGCTGTAGTAGTAGAGCGCCGCGCGCGCAGCGTCGGGCGTCAACTGCAGGTGAAAGACTTCCGCGTCGCCGTCGGGCGAGGCGTCGACCACGCCGATTGGCGTCTCGATGTGGGCGGTGCGGTCCGACGTGAGGCGCAGTCCAAAGTTGTGTAGATCTTTCGATGCCTCGATGTTGCCGGCATAGTTCGGCACGCGTAGCGTCAGCGCGCCGGATGGTTCGAGTGTCGGGTCGACGTGAATATCTTCAGTCCAGACGCGCAGCACCGTCGTCAGGCTCGCCCAGGGACAGAGGCCGAACGCGTCGGGCGCGTTGTAGAGAAAATTGATTCTCGCGCCGCCGATGTTGACCGGTGTCGTGAGCAGAGTGACGCTCTTCGTTCCGCACGGCGCCATGTCGCCCGAGATCAGCGTGAGGGCGTCGCGGCTGATCGTGGACGCGCGACGCCACTCGCGTGCGGCGGTGGTGAGCTGCATGGTCGAGATGGCGAGCACGAGCGCGAGAGTGAATCCAGCGGGACGGATCCACTGCGCGGGCAGCGCGCGCCATGCGTATGCGACGAAAAGCGCCGAGCCGGCCGACGCCAGATACAAATAGCGCGGTCCCTCGGTCAGCGACGACACCGGGATGAGCGCGGCGATGACAAATGCCGCCGAAAACAGCGCGACGGGCCGCGCGGCGAACCAGCGCCACGTCAGAACGACACCTGCGGCCGCAACGACGGTCACCGCCGCACCGGCTATCCACGCGGCAGCCGAGTAATCCAGCCAAAACGCCGGCAACGCGGGAAAGACAATCGGGCTCATGGTGTTGAACGCCGCGAACGTGACGAATCGCATCTTCAAGATGACCTCGTCGCGCGTCGCCGGCCAGGACAGGCAGATGGCAAGCACTGCGGCGACACCGAGCGCCGCAGCGATCGCCTGCCACGCGCGCGGCCGCACAACCGACCCCGGAGGTCGACCCCGGAGGTCGACCCCGGAGGTCGACCTCCGGGGTCGGTTTGTCGACGCGAGCCAGACCAGCGCGGCCAGCGCCGCAATCATCATCGCGAGCTTCGGGATGCGATTGCCCCCGCCGGCCAGCGACAGATTCGCCATCGCCCCGCGAAGCAGCGCGTATCCGGCGAGGACGCCGAGCAGCGGGATGAGGCGCGCGACCGTTGACTGCCACGATCGCCGACGGACCATGACGTCAAATGCCGTGGCGATGATCGGCAGAGCGGCCGCGGATTCCTTCGACAACAGGGCGAGCGCGAACGCACCGAGGCCGATGACATAGCGCGTCGAGCCGTCTTTCGACAGCAGCAGCGCTGACAGCAAGACAAAAAATGTCGCAAGCAGATCGAAACGCCCGGCGATCCAGTAGACCGGCTCGTGACTGGCCGGATGCAGCGCGAACAACAGCGCCGCGACCGTCGCGCCCGCGCTGTCGGTCAACTGCCGGCCGATGACGTAGACAAGAACCGCATTAGCCGCGTGGAGACAGATATTGGTGAGATGGAATCCGGTTGCGTCAACGCCCCAGATGCTCCAGTCGATGGCCTGGGACAAAAACGCCAGCGGGCGATAGTACTTTTCGAAGAATCCAAGCTCGAAGTATCCGAGTGGATGATGCAATCCATCGAGCCTGCGCACGATCGTCAGCACGTACGCGTCGTCTGAGACAAACCACGTCGTGAGCGCCGGCAAATAAACGAAGAGCGCGATCGCGGCGACCGCCATCGTCATCCACCAGTCGCGCCGCGTGAAGCGTGTGCCGGCGTCAGTGGTCATGGCCGCCCTCGCGCAATCGCCACACTTCGATGGTCGGACCTGGCTGCGTCACGGCGAGCGACGGCGTAACGTCGTAGTCCGGCAGTTGCGCGAAGCCCGGCGTCGCGTCATCAGCGAACGGCGACAGGCGATGGACGAGCGTGGCGCCAGCCGACAACGCGCGCCGCTCCTGGTCGGCCTCGTGCGGCAACTTCTCCTTGATCACGACGTACGACACGTGGTTCTCGAGAAATGTCCGCAGGCCGTCGGAGCCAAACGCGGCAGCCGGATCGATGTAGGCCTTGTCTTTGTCGAGCCCACCGACGCCGAGATAGAAAAGACGATAGGCATTGGACGGATAGGGGTTTCGGGCGAGCAGTCCCGCATCGCGCGATCCAATCGGCTCGCCGGGCGCGTGCTGAGCGATGGTTTCCCGCAGCCAATTCGCGGTCGGCTCGATCGGCACCGAATAGACGTCGATGGCGATGCCCGCGCCGGCGGGAACGTGCGACGCGATCCAATCGGCCGCCTCCGTTCGCGTGTCGACCCGCGTGAACAGACGATCGAGAACGATGTCGTAGAAGAGAGGCTGGGCCGCGCAGACGGCCGTCAGAGCCACGACCGCGATTGATGGCCGCGCGGTGCGCCTGCCGGCGCGCACGATCGCAAATCCCGCCGTCACCGCGGCGAACGGATACAGCGCGTTTTGCAACCGGCCGTACGGCCACGTATGCAGCAGCATCAAACTCAGCGCGAATGGAAACGCAAGCAGGAGCGCGGCGTCGCGAGACAACGATCGAGCGATGAGCACAACGCCGGCGAGTGCCGCCAGCGTCATGAACACGCCGGCCCCTTGCGTCGCCATCAGGTAGGCCTGCTGCAGTCCGGCGTCGAAGTATGGGTAAATCGCTTGCGTGCGCGCGAACAACACCTGGTCGTTGCTCGTGATGTCGGCGACCGCCGTTCGAAAATCGATCAGCACATATGGCGAGAGCAGCGCGAACGTCGCGACGAAGAGCAGCGCGGCGATCCACGGCCCGCGATGGCGCCAGAACGCGGCGCCGATGCCGCCGGCGCGCTGCGCTTGCGCGACCGCCACCGGAATCACCAGCAGGCCGGCGTAGTAGTGCAGCGCCAGCGACATGCCCGCCAATCCGCCGGCCACGGCGTAGTCGCGATCGCGCCCGCGTGCGCGCAGCTTCCATGCGGCGAGCACGACGACCGCCGCCGCGAAGGCGACCGCGACATCGTGCTTGATCATGTGCGAGTCGCGGACGGGGAAGTAGGCGACGGCCATCAGCAGCGCCGCAATGCGCGCCGTGGCGCGATCGGCAATTCGCCGCGCGAGGAAATACGTGGCGGCAATTGTGGCGACGCCGGCGGCGACCGACACCGATCGGCCGACCAGATACGCGGCCGTCGGATCCTGCCAGAACGTGCGCGTGAAATCCGACAGGCTCGAGACGCGTCCGGCGATGCGCTCGACGCCATACAGCGTACCGACGGACGCGGCCAGCACATAAAGAAACAGACTCGGATACACGAAGTTGCCCGGATCGAGCCCCTTCGGTCCGCCTAACGACAGCGCGCGAGAGAAGATCGAGACTTCGTCCGGGTTGTAGACATGCGGCAGACCGTAGCCGAGTCCCCACACACGCAAGGCGAGACCCAGCAAGAGAATCGCGCACAACACCGGATCGGTCCGCCGCAGACTAGCGAGCATCCGTTGGTGTGGGCCGCATCACGGGGACGCGGCGCCGAAACCGTTCGATCATCTCGCGGGCGAACGCGCGTTCGGTCGGACGGAAAAATCCGGTGACGGCCAGCAGGGCGACGTACGTCAGGACGGTCGCCGATCCTCGGGCCAGCACGCCGATCCATGCCGGCATCGGCGGCAGCAGCAAGCCCACCCACGCGGCGACGACCCCGGCGGCGATGACGCGCGCCAGGCGAGAACCCTCGTAGCGAATCGGGTAGAAGCGCTGCGAGAAGATCATGGCGACGACCACTTGCGTGAGATACGACACGAGCACCGTCACTGCGGCGCCAATCAAGTGGTACTGAGGAATCAGCCAGAGACCGAGCACAAACCCAACGCCCGCCGCCGTCAGCGTGGCCACCGGATAGAACTCGGTGCGGCTGGTGAGATTGAGCCCGATCGATGTCAACAGATACACGCCCTGCAGCGCCGTGGCGATCGCGAGAATCGGCATCACGCCGATCGCCTCGAGGTATGCCGGCGTGAGAATGACACCGATGACGTCACGCGCCACGGCGGTCGTGCCGGCAACCAGGAGCGCGAGCACGGCGATGCCGTACGTCGCCATCTTGCGAAAAACCTCTTTCGCGTCCGGCTGACGCGACGTCGCATAGTAGAACGGCGCCCACGCGGTTTCGAACGCGCTCGTGAAAAACCGGACCGCGGTGCCGAGCGTGGCGCCGTTTTGGTACACGCCGAGGCTCGGTAATCCAGCCGATTGCTGGAGGAGCAGCTTCGGACCGCCCTCGATGTACTGCTGCGCGAGTCCGTGCGGCAGGCGAGGCAATCCAAATCTAAGCGCACGGCGCAATTCGACGAAAGAGAATGTCCAACCGATCACTGGCCGGCACCACCGCCACAGCAACGGCAGCAGGATCAGCGTCATCGTCAAGTCCGACAGATACACGCCGGCCAAACCCGTCCGGAGTCCAATCACCAGGACGATGCGCAGGATGACGGTGCCGGCGGCGCGTGCGAACGTGAACGCGCTGTAGCTGATGGCCGCGTTCTCCATCCGCATCACATGAAACGGGAAGAATGTGAGACTGATCAGCGTGATGTTGACGAGCATCAGCCGCAGAGACAGTGCATACCCTGGGTCGATGTGACGGACGTTGGCGAGCCAACTGGCGCCGACGAGTCCGAGCGCCAGCAGCAGGCTGTTGGCGCCAATCAAGAACAGGGCGATCGAGCTCGCCATGCGGCGACGCGGTTCACCCGCGTCGCGTTCCAGATAGAAACGCATGAACGCGCCGTCGAGGCCCCAGCGATTGATGACTTTGATGAACGCTTCGACCGCCGTCAGCGCGCCCAGCGCGCCGAAATCCGCCGTCGTGAGCAGGTTGTAGTGGACGTAGATCCCGAGCAGGAAGAAATTGACGACCTGCAGGATCGCATCGCCCGCGCCGTAGATCGCGACGCCCTTCGTGAGATGTTTGGCCGGGCCGCGCACGCTCGGTGGAATGTTACACGCGGCGGAAGCGCAGCACGTTCAGAAAGCACCAGCCCGGCACCGGCAGCAGGCGGCTCAGACCGTCGTGCAGCCAGCGCAGCCGCTCGGGCGAGCGCCGAATCCACCGCGTCAGCACCGGCACCGTCGGGAAGATGCCCCGCCGGTCGACGAGGGTGAAGCCGGCGCGGCGCGCCAAATCCAGATACTCCTCGACTGGGCGATCGCCGGGATGTTTGGCGAGATTGGCCGTGCGAATCAGCCGTCCGGCGAGCAGAAAATGCACCCGCGACTGCAGATGCGCGAGGTTGGGCACCGTCACGAGCAGTTCGCCGCCCGGCGCCAGCACGCGATGCAGCTCGGCCAGCGCCGGTCCTTGCTCGCTGAACGGCAAGTGTTCGAGGACGTCGAGACACAGCGCGCGCTCGAATCGTCCGTCGGAATAGGGCAGCGCGAGCAGCGACCCACGCGTGACGCGCGCCGACGCGTAGTTGGCGTCGATGCCCTCGATGGCCAGCCGATCGTGAAATTCGTCGACGAGCACGCCCTCGCCGCAGCCGGCGTCGAGCACGCGCGTGTGGTTCGGCAGCGCCGACAGGTAACCGCGAACGGCGGTCAGCTTGGCGAGGTATGTGGGATAGAACTCCCACTTGGGCGACACCTCGCGGTGATATTCCCCGCGAAGCGCGTATTCACCCGTCCGCTCGACGGACGAGGGATCCGGACTCAATTAGAGTCCGCCGCGTCCGCCGCCAGGCGGTGGAACAGTTGGCGTGCCGGGCGTGCCGGGAGCGCCGGTGCGGGCGCCGCCGACCGGCGGGACGCCGGAGACCGGCAGCACACCGACAGGCGTGCCGGGCGCGGTCGGACGATTCTGATCGGGCGGCGGATTCTGATTCGTCTGCTGCAGCGCCGGAATGTTGGGCGGCGGCAGCTCGTCGTTCTCATTGGTGACCAACGGCGCGGCCACGGGAGACGACGTCGTCTGCGTATAGGTCGGAAGAGCCGATGGATGACTGACCGGCGCGATGACCAGCTTGTCCTGCGTCAGAAGATAGCCGCCCGAGACGGTGCCGGGATTCAGCAGCGAGCGGATGATCGCCTCTTTCGGCTGATTCTCGTACTGCAGCGGCATCGTGATGGTGGTGTTCGTAATCTTGTCGGCGCCAATGACCTCGCAGCCGCACTGCTTCGCCCATTCGGCGAGCACTTCGCGCACGGTGACGTTCTGCGCTTTGAGCGTGACGCGATCGTTGTTGAATTTGAGCTCGAGCTTGCGCACCGGAGGCGCAGCAGGCACTTGTGCCGCGTCCTGCGCGCCCACGCCGGCGCCCAGCGCGAGCAGTCCGGCCGAAAACACGATGCCCGACAACGTCTTGATGCTCATAAATACTCCAGGAGAGGGCCCATTCAGTATACGACCGGGGTCCTGCAGTTGTGACGCCCCGCCCGGCGGCTCGGTTGGCGGCGGCTTGTTAAATCAAGCGCGCGGCCCAGAGCGGCGAGTCTTTCTTCGGCAGATCGCACGACCGGCAGATCTCGGGTCCGCCGCTTTCGAGGTGCTGGCGCCGCACGGCGCGATACGCCGGCGAATTCCAGATCTGCGCGATGGTCGAACTGCGCAAGTCGCCCAGAATGTGCCGGCCGTCGAAATCGGCGCAACAGAGCGACACCCGGCCGTCCCACAGCACCGTGAAGGTTTGCCACAGGCGGTAGCAGGGAAACTGGACGTCCGAATGCGAGTTCAGGGTGCCGGCCCAATTGTGCAGATCCGTGATGTGGATCTTATCGGCCACTTGCCGCCATTCCTGGATGAACGCCTTTTCCTCGGGGCTGTGGCCGCCGGCCTGGCGGACGAACGAGAGAATCAGCTTCGGATGCCGTTTGCCTGACTCGTTCCGCAGGCGCGCCAGCGTCCGAATGTTGCCGATGACCGTGTCGTATTCGAGATTGAGCCGGGTCGCCTCGAACGTCTCCTTGCCCGCGGCATCCACGCTGATGTTGATCGCGTCAAGCCCGGCCTCGATCATGCCGCGCGCGATCTCTTCGGTGATCAGCGAGCCGTTGCTGATCATGCCGACTTCGGCGATGCCGCGCGATTTGGCGTAGCGCACTTTCTCGACCAGTTGCTTGTCGAGAAACGGCTCGCCGTAGTTGTGCACGCGGACGTGCGTGATGCCGAGCGCCGCGCACTCGTCCACGACTTTCTTGAACAGATCCATGTCCATCACGCCCTGGCGCCGGTGCATCTCGTCGCGCGGACAGAAGACACACTTCGCGTTGCACAGGTTCGTGCTCTCGATCTGGACGATGTCGGGCCAGCGCCGGGCGCGATCGCGGCCGGTCGCGAGCAGCAGTTTGCGGATGGGCTTCGCGTTGGCCTTGAGCGCGCGCTCACCGGCCTGGCGCAGACGTCGGGAAACCGTCACGGATGGTGCATCGATTATAGATTGGGGACGCTGAGCGACGCGCGCGCATGTTCCACGACGCGCCGCAGGATCTCGTCGAGCGTCACCTTCGGGCGGAAGCCCACCAGCGCGTGGATCTTGCCCAAGTCGGGCACGCGCCGCGGCATGTCCTCGAATCCGGCCTCATACGCCTCGTCATACGGCACCAGCACGATCTCCGACGCACTGGACGTCAGGGCCTTCACGCGCACCGCGAGATCCCACATCGAGATCTCCTCGGAGTTGCCGATGTTGAAGACCTCGCCGATCGCCTTCGGCTCTTGCGACAGCCGGATCAACCCGTCCACGACGTCGCCGACATATCCGAACGATCGCGATTGCCGCCCGTCACCGAAGACCGTGATCGGTTCGCCGGTCAGCGCCTGCCGCACGAAGTTCGGGATCACCATGCCGTAACGGCCCGTCTGGCGGGGCCCGACCGTGTTGAACAAGCGCGCAATCACGACGGGCACGCGGCGCTCTTTGAAATACGCGAGCGCGAGAAATTCATCAATGGCCTTGCTGCACGCATAGGCCCAGCGATGCTTCGCTGTCGGGCCCATGACGAGATCGGCGTCTTCGCGAAACGGCACCGCCACGCTCTTGCCGTAGACCTCAGACGTCGAAAAGATCACGACCAGCTTGCGTTTCTTGGCCGCGTGCTTCAGCACGACTTCCGTGCCGTGCACGTTCGTTTCAATCGTGCGGACGGGCGCCTCGACGATGAGCTTCACGCCGACGGCGGCGGCGAGATGGAAGACGACATCGGCGCGGTCGATGAGCTCGGCCAGCAGCGGCTCGTTCATGACCGTGTCGATCGCATAGGTGAAACCGGGCCGGTGTTTCAGATGCGCGATGTTGTCCATCGAGCCGGTCGAGAGATCGTCGATGACCTGGACGTGATGGCCCGCCGCGAGCAGCGCCTCGGCCAGATGCGATCCGACGAATCCCGCGCCGCCGGTGAGCAAAGCGTTCATAGGTTCCTTGGCGACAACTCACAACTGACAACTAGCAACTAACAACTAGCAACTGACAACTCACAACTCAGAACTCAGAACGAAGAGCGGCGATCCGATGCTCAGCGCCGCGCCAGCGCGACGATCTCGGCGGCGGATCTTGCAGCGGCGTCGCCTTTGGGGCGCATGTCGTGCTGATCCAAGAACACCTGCGCGCGTCGCAGCAAGCCGTCGCGGACGTCACGATCATACAGGAGCGCTTCGAGCGCCGGACGCACGCGCTCAGGCGCGTCCGAGCCGAGCATCACGCCGGCTGAGACGAACGGGCTCAGATTGTTCGGCAGACCGACTACGAGCGAGGGCACCCCGAGCGAC
>Ga0070731_10004292_pt1 | contig 12346 bp, 13 predicted proteins | sample Coa_R1_2_FD_66448 | JGI IMG/M metagenome (GOLD analysis project Ga0070731, IMG submission 66448) | Surface soil microbial communities from Centralia Pennsylvania, which are recovering from an underground coalmine fire - Coalmine... | ecosystem: Environmental > Terrestrial > Soil > Unclassified ... | reverse complement strand
CGGAGACCGCGACGCCGACGGAGGCCGCGGTCGATCCGGTCCGCGCGCCGGGGTCGCCCAGGATCCGGCCGAGAGAGCTCTTGCGCGAGAACCCGATCAGCACCGGCCTGGCGAGCTCGAGCAGCTCGCCGAGCCGGCGGACGAGCTCGAAGTTCTGCTCGACCGTCTTGCCGAAGCCGATGCCTGGGTCGAGACAGACAAGCTCCTCGTCCACGCCGCGCGAGACCGCGAACGCCAGACGCTCCTCGAGGAAGCGCTTCACGTCGGAGACCACGTCGTCGTAGCGCGGATCGACCTGCATCGTCCGCGGCTCGCCCAGCATGTGCATCAGGCACAGGTAGCAGCCGGCGTCTGCGACGACGTCGACCAGCTCGGGATCGCCGCGCAGGGCGGTGACGTCGTTGACCAGCTCCGCCCCGAGCTCGAGCGCCCGGCGCGCGACAGCGGCCTTCGACGTGTCGATCGAGACGGGCGCGCCGTTCAGGTCGCGCACCACGGGCTCGACCCGGCGAAGCTCCTCCTCCGCGCTCACACCTTCGGAGCCGGGGCGCGTCGACTGACCGCCGACGTCCACGATCGCTGCGCCTGCGTCGAGCATCCCCCACGCCGCTGTCACCGCCGGCTCGACCTGCAGATAGACCCCGCCGTCGGAGAACGAGTCGGGCGTCACGTTGATCACGCCCATCACCGACGGGCGCGGGAACCTTTCCTCGATAGGGACTCTCAAAGGTGTCTGACACCTTAGGTGTCAGACATCGAGCTTACGAGGCTTCTGGCTCCGGCGGCTGCATGGCCGCGCCGCCGGGAAGCGGGAACGGCCGCGGCTTCGGCTGAGGGCGGCGCTGAGGCTCGGGGCTCGGCTCCGGCTCCGGCTCGGCCTCGGGCGGGAACACCGCGTCCTCCTGCTCGCCGGTGAGGAGCCGCTCGAACTGCTCGCGATCGATCGTCTCGCGCTCGATCAGGATCTGCGAGATCCGGTGGAGGCCGTCCATGTGCTCGCGCAGCACGCGCAGCGCCAGGTCGTGACCTTCCTCGATGATCCGCCGCACCTCGTCGTCGATCTCGCGCGCGACCTCTTCCGAGTAGTCCGGCTCGGCGCCCATCTCGCGTCCGAGGAACGGCATGTCGTGGTTCCGGCCGAGCACGCGCGGGCCGAGCTTCTCCGACATGCCGAAGCGCATGACCATCGACTTGGCCGTCTGCGTGACCTTCTCGATGTCGTTCGCGGCGCCGGTCGTGACCTCGTTGAACACGAGCTCCTCGGCGGCCCGGCCGCCCATCGTCATCGCGATCTGCTCGAGCAGCGCCTTGCGCGTCGTCAGATACCGGTCCTCGGTCGGCAACGACACCGTCAAGCCGAGCGCCTGACCGCGCGACACGATCGTGATCTTGTGCACCGGGTCGGTGTTCTCGAGGAAGTGCCCGACGAGCGCGTGGCCCATCTCGTGGTAGGCCGTGATGCGGCGCTCCTTCTCCGAGAGCAGTCGGGCCTTCTTCTCGGGACCGGCGATCACGCGCATGATCCCTTCCTCGAGCTCCTCCTGCTCGATCACCTTCTTGCCGCGGCGCGCGGCGAGCAGCGCGGCCTCGTTGACGAGATTCGCGAGGTCGGCACCCGTGAAGCCGGGCGTCCCGGCGGCGAGCGTGTCGAGGTCGATCGAGGAGTGGAGCGGCTTGCCCTTCGAGTGCACCTCGAGGATCTTGCGACGCCCGTTCCGGTCGGGCCGGTCGACGACGATCTGCCGGTCGAAGCGGCCCGGGCGCAGCAGCGCGGGGTCGAGGATGTCTGGCCGGTTGGTGGCGGCGATCAGGATGATGTTGTCCTTCATCTCGAAGCCGTCCATCTCGACGAGCAGCTGGTTGAGCGTCTGCTCGCGCTCGTCGTGACCGCCGCCGAGGCCGGCTCCACGGTGGCGCCCGACGGCGTCGATCTCGTCCATGAAGACGATGCACGGCGCCGCCTGCTTCGCCTGTTCGAACAGGTCGCGCACGCGCGAAGCGCCGACGCCGACGAACATCTCGACGAAGTCGGAGCCGGAGATCGAGAAGAACGGCACGCCGGCCTCGCCGGCGACGGCGCGCGCGAGCAGCGTCTTACCGGTGCCGGGCGGCCCGTAGAGGAGGACGCCCTTCGGGATCCGCGCGCCGAGCGCCTGGAACTTCTTCGGGTTCTCGAGGAACTCCTTGATCTCCTGCAGCTCCTCGACCGCCTCGTCGACGCCGGCGACGTCCTTGAACCCGATCTTCGGGGAGTCCGGCGCCATGCGCTTAGCGCGCGACTTCCCGAAGCTCATCACCTTCGAGCCGCCGCCCTGCACCTGGTTCATCAGGAAGATCCAGAACCCGATCAGCAGGAGGAACGGCAGGAACGACCCGATCAGCGCCGTCCACGAGAAGCCGCCCGTCCCCTTCGAGTTCCAGGTGACGTGCTGCTTGTCCAGGAGCGTCTGGATCTGCGCGCCGGCCTGGTCGCCCGGATAGTGGACGGTGGCCGTCGTGTTGTCGTTGTAGTGAACGGTCAGCTCGAACTTGCCGGGCGTGAAGTCGACCTCCTTGATCACCGCCGGGTCGACCCGGACCTGGGTCAGGACCTGCGAGGTCGTCTTCTTGACCGCATGGTGATTCTTCGGGATCAGTGTCTGGCTGGCGAGCCAGACCAGCACCACGATCACGATGAGGGGGACGAACGCGCTGCGGAAGAGACGGTTCACGATTCTTGAGCCCTCAGGGTAGCTCAGTTGAGGTTCGAGGGGTTACCCGGATAACCCTTTCGGTGGGGGGCGGAGTTACGCCCCTTCCGGCATCAGATCAGCGTGCAGGACGCCCACGTACGGGAGGTTCCGGTACCGCTCGGCGAAGTCCAGCCCGTAGCCGATCACGAACTTGTTCGGGATCTCGAAGCCGACGTACCTGACCGGGACCTCGATCTCGCGACGCTCGGGCTTGGTGAGGAGCGCGCAGATCTCCAGGCTGGCCGGCTCGCGCGACTCCAGGTTCCGGAGCAGGTAGGAGAGCGTCAACCCGGAGTCGATGATGTCCTCGACCACCAGGACGTGGCGGGCCTCGATGTTGATGTCGAGGTCCTTGAGGATCCGGACGACCCCGGACGAGTCCGTCGAGGCGCCGTAGCTCGAGATCGCCATGAAGTCGATCTCGCAGGGAACGGTGAGCGACCGCATCAGGTCGGCCATGAAGAAGACCGCGCCCTTCAGCACACCGACGAGGAGAAGCTCACGGCCCTGGTAGTCGCTCGAGATCTCTCGCCCGAGCTCGCGGATGCGCTCCTGGAGGCGCTCCTCGTCGATCAGGATCTCGCCGACGCCGCGCTCGATCTCAGTCATCGACACGAGTCGCCCGCACCCCCTCCCGCTCGAGGATGCCGGGCACGGCGACAACGGCATCCCCCCGCACGATCAGCGGCCAGCCCTCGCGGTCGGAGCGAGGCACCTTGGCATCGACGAAGACGTCCTGCACCTTGCGCTTACGACCTTCGAGCCGGTCGCCGGGTCTCCATCCGCGTACCTTAAGGCCTGGCTCGTCGGCTTCGATACGCCACGGCCCCCACTCGACCGTCCCGCGCAGCTCGACGGGCGAGCGCTCGAGCCAGAGCCGGTCGTGCTCGCGCACCGCCTGCATGCCGCCGCCGAGGTCGACACGCCTCGAGGCCGCGGGAGCAGCGAGCAGCTCGGCGAGCGCCGGCGGCATCGTCCGCCGCTCCTCGAGCGCGCGCAACACGTTCTGCCGGGCGCCCGGATGGATGCGCTCGAGCAGCGGAACGAGCTCGCTGCGGATCAGGCCGCGCAGCGTGTCCCCGTTCGTCGAGTCCTCGCGCCACTCGACCCCGCGCTCGCGGCAGAACGCCTCGGTCTCCTCCCGCCACACGCAGAGCAACGGCCTGACGACCCCGTCTTCGCGCCGCACCTTGATCCCCTTCGTGTTCCCCGACGCCGCGAGCCGGTAGAGCACCGTCTCGACCTGGTCGGAGAGCGTGTGTCCGGTGGCGCGCAGGCGGTCCGCGTGGAAGGAGTAGCGGACGTCGCGCAGCTCCGCTTCCGTCGGGCAGCGCGCCGCCGCCTGGACGACCTCGGCGCCGAAGCGCTCCGCGCAGCAGCGCGCGTCCTCGTCGGACTCGGCGCCGCGAAGTCCGTGGTCGACGTGCAGCGCCGAGACGCGGTAGCCGAGCTCGCGCAGCGCGTGGAAGAGGCAGGTCGAGTCGGCGCCGCCGGAGACGAGGCAGAGCACCTCCCCGCCGGGCTCGATCAGGTCGTGCCGGCGGATGTGCGCCTCGATCCGCTGCAGCAGCTCCACGCGGACAGTGTTCCACGGAAACTGTTTCGCGGCAGAGCCGCGAAACAGTTTCAAAACAACAGACTTCGGTACTCGAGCGCGCGGCGCATGCCGATCGACTCGTAGAGCGCGATCGCGGCCTCGTTCTCGCGGCGGACGAACAGCGTCACGGCCGGCGTCGCCTCGAGCAACAGCCGGCAGAGGTCTCGCAGGCCTCGCGCTGCGTAGCCGCGCCTGCGCATCTCCGGGTCGGTCCACACCTGCTGGACCTGCACCGCCGCCGGCGTCCAGGCCGACGCCTCAGCCTTGAAGAGCACGACGTCGTCCTCGAGCCAGACCCAGGAGCGGCCCTCGTCGATCTGCGCGAGCGTGCGCCAGCGGAAGCCCTCCGCATCCCGCTCGAGCGGGTCGATGCCCAGCTCGAGCTCGTGGGCCGCAGCGCACGCGGGGATGAGGCGGTCGAGATCCTGCGGCGCCGCGGGCCGCAGGCCCGTGTCGCCAGGCGGCGGAGGAGCGTCCAGGACGTAGACCGGCTGGCCGGGCCGGTCCTCACGCGGCGGCGGCAGCACCACGCGTGCCGCCTCCCACAGCGCGGTGACCGCATTCGACTCCCCGATGATCATGCGGGCCTGCCAGCGGCGCAGCGACGAGGCGAACGCCTCGCAACCGTTCCCCGACGGGACGACGTTCGCGCCGACGTGACAGAGCGCAGACAGCGACCCGTCGGCTTCCTCGACCGCCGTGAACCGCCCGAGCCCCCGGCGGGCGACGTCTTCGAGGAAGACACGCTCGATCGCATCGCGCGAGCAGTACTCGAGCACCTGCGAGGTCGACGGTTCGATGAGCGCCGTGGAGGTCATGTTTCCACTGTTGTATAGAGTCGCGCGCGATGCCGATCCACGTTCGCGCCGAGCCCGGTGACTACGCGGAGGCCGTCCTGTTGCCGGGCGACCCATTGCGGGCCAAGTACATCGCCGAGACGTACCTGGAAGGCGTCGTCCAGCGCAACTCCGAGCGCGGGTTGCTCGGCTACACCGGGACGTTCGAGGGGAAGCCGGTCTCCGTGCAGGGCACGGGGATGGGTTGCCCCGGTGCGACGATCGTCTTCGAGGAGCTGATCCAGCTCGGCTGCAAGAAGCTCCTCCGCGTTGGCACGTGCGGGGGCCTGCAGCCGCATCACGCCCTCGGCGATCTGATCGTCGCGCTCTCGGCCGTCCCCGCCGACTCGACCGCGATGCACCTCGTCAACAACGAGCCGCATTGCCCCACCGCGTCCTGGTCGCTCGTGCACGGCGCGGTGCACGCGGCCAAGGAGCTCGGCCAGGAGATGCACGTCGGGCCGATCGTCTCCAGTGACCTCTTCTACAACCCGAGCGAGGGGCAGTACGAGCGCTGGTCGTCGCGCGGCGTGCTCGCCGTCGAGATGGAGGCCGCCGCGCTGTTCACGGTCGGCGCGTTGCGCGGCGTCGAAGCGGGCTGCCTGCTCACGGTGAGCGACATCGTGGTCGAGGGTGTCTTCACACGCATCAGCGACGACGAGCTGCGAGCGGCGGTCGACCGCATGACTCGGATCGCGCTCGCCGTCGCCACCGCTGACTGAGCAAACGGTCTTCCTGGTCAACCCCGCGTCTGACAACGGCGCGACGGGCAGGCGCTGGCCCGAGCTCGCCCATCGCGCGGCGCTGCTGGGACTGGAAGGCGAGACGCATCTCTCCGAGCGCTCGGGCCACCTGATCGAGCTCGCACGTGCGGCGGTCGACTCGGGCGCTCGGCGGGTGGTCGCGGTCGGAGGCGACGGGACGCTGAACGAGGTCGTCAACGGCGTGGCCGGAAGGGACGTCGAGCTGGCCACGATCCCAATCGGGACGGGCATGGACTTCGTGCGCACGTACCGCATCCCGACGCGCTTCGACGACGCCGTGCGGGTCGCGCTCGACGGCGACGTGCGGACGATCGACGCCGGCCGTGTCCGCTATCGCACCTGGGAGGGCGTGGAAGTGGAGCGCTGGTTCGCGAACGTCGGCTCGGTCGGCATGAGCGGCGCCGTCGCGCAGCGTGCGAACGGCATGTCGAAGGCGCTCGGCGGGCGCGTGACCTTCTTCTACGCGCTCACGCGCGTCTTCCTCGAATGGCAGAACAGCAACGTCATCGTCACGTTCGACCAGGGCGAACGACGCGGCCCGATGCACGACGTGATCGTCGCGAACGGCGTCTGGCACGGTGGGGGAATGATGCTCGCGCCGGCCGCGCAACCCGACGACGGGCTGTTCGACGTCGTCCTGATCGGGGACGTGTCGAAGCTCGACTTCCTGACGACGGCGCCGAAGATCTACAAGGGACGTCACGTCGCGCATCCGAAGGTGGAGGTCGTCCGCAGCGCGCACGTCGAGGTGACCGCCGGGGAGCGGCTGCCGATCGAGCTCGAGGGCGAGCAGGTGGGAACGACGCCCGCGACGTTCGACGTGGTGCCGCGCGCGCTGAGGCTGCGCGTGCCTAGGCCGGCGTCGACGGCGGCGGCGACTTAGGCGGCGCCTTCGTCGTGCGCTTCGCTGCGGCGGTCGCGCCGCCGGTGCGCCGCGAGGACTCGAGCTTGGCGATCCGTTTCTCGAGCTGCTCGATCCGGCGCTCCATCGCCTCGAGCCCGCGCACCCGGCGCGTGAGGTCGTCGACCCGGTCCTTCAGCTGCAGGGCGCTGGTCACGAGGCGGGACGTCGCCGGGTTCTGGGCGGCCTTGCCGATGACTTCTTCGCCGATCGAGGCGAGCTGGGAGAGCGGGTTGCGTGCCATGGCGTTCCTTTCTCCGTCGGCGGACGGGTGTAACCGTATACGCCTGTGCTGATCGTCGCCCACCTCGACCTGGATGCGTTTTTCGCCGCCGTGGAGGAGCTCGAGAACCCGGAGCTCCGCCGTGTGCCCCTCGTCGTCGGCGGCGATCCTCACGGCCGCGGCGTCGTCGCGACGGCGAACTACGTGGCGCGTGGGTTCGGCATCCGCTCGGCGATGCCGTGCGCCGAGGCCCTTCGCCGCTGCCCGCACGCGACGTTCGTGCGCCCGCGTATGTCGCTGTACCGAGACTACTCACGTGAGGTGTGGTCTCGTGTCCGCGAGATCGTTCCGACCGTCGAGCAGGCGGGGATCGACGAGGGCTACCTCGACCTCGGCGAGGTCGCGCCGGCGTTCGACGACGCTCGCGCTGTCGCCGAGGCGGTGCGCGCCGTCGTCCGCGCGCGCACCCGGCTGTCGTGCTCGCTCGGGGTCGCGACGTCGAAGGTCGTGGCGAAGGTCGCCTCCGACCGGCGGAAGCCGGGCGGGCTGACCGTCGTCCGGCCCGGCCGGGAGGCGCAGTTCCTCGCGCCGTTTCCGATCAGGCTCTTGCCGGGTGTCGGCCCGCGCGCCGAGGAACGGCTGGCACGGACCGGCGTGACGACCATCGGCGACCTCGCAGCGCTCGATGACGACGAGTTGCGCCTGCTGATCCGCGGCAAGGTCGGCCGCGAGCTGCGCGACCGCGCACGCGGCATCGACCCGCGTCGGCTCGAGGTGTCGACCGAGCGAATCTCGATCTCGAACGAGGAGACCTTCCCGCGCGACGTCGGCGATCCCGAGCGCCTGCACGACGAGCTGCGCCGCATGGCCGAGAACCTCGCGGAGCATCTGCGGACCCGTGGTCAGGTGGCGCGCACGGTGACGACGAAGCTTCGGTATCCGGATTTCGCGATCCGGACCCGCTCGACCTCGCTTCCCGTCGGCACCGCCGACGGCGCCCGGATCGGCGAGCTGGCGTGCTCACTCCTCGACCGGGCGCTGCGCGACCGGCCGGGACCGCTCCGGCTGGTCGGGGTCGGCGTCAGCGGGCTCGCCGGCGACGTCCAACTCTCTCTTAGCGAAATCGTCTAATTGGTGTAACCCTCGGTTCACAAGCTGCCGATTACCTTGTTGGTGATGAAGGTGTCGTCCAAGCCGAAAACGCACGAGCACGTGACGGAGCGCGTTCACGTGCTGCTGCAGAAGGCGGGCGTTCCGTACGAGATCGAGGTGCAGGTCTGCGCGAGCTGCCACCGGATCGTCGCGGAGAAGCCCGTCAAGCGACTGGCAGCCTGAGGGCCGTCGCGGCCGCAGCGAGCGTCTCCCCCGCGGAGGCCCGGACGACCAATGCCGCCTTTTCGTCGTAAGGCGTCGCGGCTCGGTTGACGACGGCGACCGAGCCGCCCGCACCGAGCGTCTCCTGCGGCAGGCCGGCCACCGGCCACACCTCGAGCGACGAGCCGACGACCAGCAGAAGCGCTGCGCCGCGGGCGAGGGCGGTCGCGCGGTCGATCGCGGCGACCGGCAGGAGCTCGCCGAACATCACGACGTCCGGCTTGACGATCGCGCCGCAGGCCGGGCACGGCGGCGCCGCGTTGGTCTCGAGCACTGCCGTCAGCTCCTCGCGGGCGAGTCGCGTCCGGCAACGTAAACACGTCGCCGAAGAGATGGTGCCGTGCACCTCGACGACCTCGCGAGAGCCGGCGGCCTGGTGCAGCCCGTCGACGTTCTGCGTGACGACCGCCTGGACGAGGCCCTCCTCTTCGAGGCGGGCGAGCGCACGGTGGGCTGCGTTCGGCTCGGCGGTCGCGAGAACGCCCAGCCGCTTCGCGTAGAACTCCCAGACCTTCAGCGGGTCGCGCCGGAAGGCGTCGATGGTCGCGTACTCCTGCGGGTCGTACTGCGCCCAGATGCCCGAGGCGCTGCGGAAGTCCGGTATCCCGCTCTCGGTGGAGACCCCGGCGCCGGTGAGTACGACGCACGGCTGCTGTGCCCGGATCAGTTCTGCGAGCATCTCCGCTTCGTGCACGGCTTCAGTTTCTCAACCGACGTGCGCGTGCGGTTCGCCGAGACCGACGCGCAGGGGATCGCCCACAACTCCAACTACTTCGTCTGGTTCGAGGTGGCACGCGTGGAGCACCTCGAGCGTTTCGCCGGCGGCTACCAGCGGCTGCGGGACCTCGGAATCGAGGCGCTCGTGCTCGAGACGCACGTCCGCTACCTGACACCGGCCCGCTTCGACGACCGGCTGCGGATCCATGCGCGCTGCCGCGACGTCAAGGGCGCCCGCTTCCGCTACGACTATGCGGTCGAGCGGGAAGGCGAGCTGATCGCGGACGGCTGGACCGCACACGCCACGGTCGACGCCGGGACCTTCCGGCCCACCCGCGTGCCGACCTGGCTCGTCGAAGCGCTCAGTGCGGGCGCTCGTGCGCCTGCGTCGTAGCGGTCTTCTTCGGCTTCGCCTTGGGACCGACACGCACGAGCTTCGGTTCCGCGCGGTAGCTCGAGTACCACGTCTGGTCGGAGAGCAGCTTGCCCGACGCCGAGTACACCTTCCGCTCGACCGAGGTCGACTGCGCCGGCACGCCCGGGTCGTCGACGACTGTCTCGCCGGGCTTCAGCGTCGCGTCGACGGTCTTCTTCACCGGCGGCGGGGCGACGAAGCGCAGCGGCGCGGTGACCGACTCGACGCGCCGATGCTGGGGCGTGCCGTACAGCACGACGGACAGCGACGACGGGCCGACGAACGTCCGCAGCAGGAGCCAGTGACCCGTGTCGTTGACGAACTTCAGGTCGACGTCGGGGTAGTCGACGGTCGCGTCGCGGCCGAGCGGGTAGTGCGAGATGTACAGCGCATGGTTCGTGCGCGCGGTGATCGGCAACCCGGCCTCGTACGCCGCGTTGAACACGGTGGTCGACACCTGACAGACGCCGCCGCCGAGACCGGTCTGCAGCTCGCCGTTGATGATCACGGGTGCGGTAAGGAAGCCCTTCGCGGCGGTGCGTGCCCCCGTCGCGCCGTTGAAGGAGAAGGTCGTGCCCGGCGCGATCAGCTTCCCGTCGATCAGGCGCGCCACGAGCTGGACGTTGTGGATGCGGTTCGGATCGCCGCCGTAGATCGTCTCGTAGCTGCCGACGGTGCCGGTGATCCCGAACGCCGCCGCAGCCTTGGTCGAGCGCGTCGGCTTGGCCCGGTCGACGACGACCTGGGCGACCCGTCCGCTCGTCCGCTCCGCGGCCGCGAGCAGGTGCGCGGCCGTCTGCTCCGGCACGAGAGTGGTCCCGGCCTGTGCCGGCACCAGGTGCACCGCGCCGCCCGCGAGCGGCTGCCAGGTTGCGTCGCGGGCGGGCCGGTCGACGCGGCGGTGCAGACTCGCGAAGTACGCGGCGGCGGCACTCCCTCCGATCCGAAGTGTCGTGGACCCTCCGTGCGGCAGCTCGAGCAACGTCGCGAGGCGCCAGCGGGGAACCCGCCAGGCGGTCGCCCCGAGCCTCAGCGTGACCGGAGCGGAGACGGCGCGTGCGGCCTTCTGCTGCACCGGCAGCAACGCGGACGTGGTGACCGCCGGCCGTTCGACCTCGAGCGGCAGTGTCACGGGCGCGCGCGCGAACGAGGCGAGCGCTTGGACGAGCGTCTGTCGCACCTTCTTCCGGTCGAGGACGAGACCCGACGCACCCGGGGCGACGGAGATGTGGAGGCCGCGGCGAACGAGCGACGCCGAGCGTTGCGGGCGGTCGACGCGCCGGGCGATCTTCGCCAGCTCGTAGTCGAGCGCCGACGAGTACGCGCGGACGCGCGGCGAGACGTCCTGCGGGAAGAGCGAGAGCTCGAGCCGGCGAAAGCCCCGCACGACCGCGAGCCCGCCGCCGTTTCGCTGCGCGGCAGCGACGGCGCCTGCCCAGTCGACACGGATCCCGAGCTCCGCCGGGCGCAGGCGGAAGGTGCGCCCGCCGGCACGGAAGGTCACGGGCACGCTCGCCAGCCGCGCGGCGCGCTGCTCCAGCAGGCGGCGTGCGGCCTTCGGCGTCAGGCCGCCGACGTCGACGCCGGCGATCCGGGTTCCGCCGGCGAGCTTCTGCGAGGAGCCGCTGTAGACCAGCCCGACGACGATCCCGGCCGCGAGCACAAGCGCGATCGCCCAGACGATCCGGGCGCGGACACGGCTCCGCGCCTGCGCGCGGCGGCGCGCGCGGAGTGCAGCCGATGACGCAGCCAAGGGACCCGATGGTACCCGCAGACGAATCTCCCGAACGTGGTTCGCTCGGCGAACCACGTTCGCGAGGTAAGCGGCTCGAACCTAGAACACGAAGAGTTCCACGCCGCCCGAGACGTTCAGCTCGATCCCGGTGACGTACGCGGCCAGGTCGGAGCAGAGCCACGTGATTGCGTTGGCGATGTCCTGGGGCTCACCCGGCCGCTTGAAGACGGTTCGGTTCGCGATCCGCTCGTTCATCGCCGGGTTCGCCATGTGGAAGGCCTCGGTGCCGATGATGCCCGGCACGATCGCGTTGCACGTGATCCCGTGCCGGCCGCCCTCCATGGCGAGCGTCTTCGTCAAGCCGAGAAGCCCTGCCTTGGTCGTCGAGTACGACGCCTGACCGAAGCCGCCGAGGGTGCCGGCCACCGAGGCCATGTTCACGATCCGGCCCCACTTCCTCTCCTTCATGTGAGGCCACACCGCCTGCGCGCAGTTGAAGGCTCCCGTGAGGTTGACGCGCAGGTCGCGCTCCCAGAACTCGGGCTGCTGATCGTGGAACTGCCCGACGTGGTCGAGCGTCCCGGCGTTGTTGACGAGGATGTCGACCGAGCCGAGCTCCTCTGCCGCGCGCGCGACAGCCGACGCGACCTGCTCACGGTCGGTGACGTCGCAGCGGACGGCGAAGGAACGACGGCCGAGCGCGCGGATCTCCGCCACCGTCTTTTCGGTGTGCACGAGGCCCTGCGTACGGGCGACCGTCGCGAGCGGGCCGTAGGCGTCGGTCTCCTCGGACAGCTCGGACTCGACGAGCAGGTCTGCGATCACGACGTCGGCACCGGCGCGGGCGAGCGTGAGCGCGTCCGCGCGGCCGAGCCCGCGGGACCCGCCGGTGACGAGCGCAACCCGCCCTGAGAGGTCGATCTCGATCGCCATGGCGGCGGACCCTACCCGCGGGGCAGGAAGATCTCCTTCGCGATGACGAGCCGCTGGATCTGCGACGTGCCCTCGTAGATCTGGAAGAGCTTCGCGTCGCGCATCAGCTTCTCGACCGG